>Ga0307513_10008447_pt1 | contig 13175 bp, 18 predicted proteins | sample 15_EM_MG_FD_202174 | JGI IMG/M metagenome (GOLD analysis project Ga0307513, IMG submission 202174) | Populus trichocarpa ectomycorrhiza microbial communities from riparian zone in the Pacific Northwest, United States - 15_EM | ecosystem: Host-associated > Plants > Roots > Unclassified | place...
GTTCCGTACTATCTGAAGAGATAGTATTCCCCTACGCCTTATTACAAAGAAGAAGACTTGATCACTATAGGAAACCACTATCGTTGCCTGTTGCATACCTACCTAACAATAGGATTGTTACACTAACCAGGTGGCCGGGCAGCTTCCTTCCTCTCTTTTTGTTTTCTTGCCTTCCCCTGCTTTTCTACTCTTTGCTTTTGAGCAGTGTCTAGGTCTCTTCGAGAGATCAGTTTTGCTTTGCTAATATGGTGGTGATCTGATTTGCTCTTTTTTGGTGCAGCAGCTACATGCCTTACTGTTTCCTGAGCGATAGTACCAGCTGCCATAGCACTACCGGCTGCAAATCCTAAGGCCAACCCAATTTTCATTGGATCCTCAATGCTGTTTGTAGACTCGAGTAGGTTTTTGAGTTGATATACTTGCTGGGGATTTGTTGGGGTCATGATTGTAGTGCTGGAGGAAGAGGGGTTACTGAAGGAAGGAGGTTCCAAAGAGGATTTGGAGTTGAATTGAAGAAGTCGGCAGGTGGGGGGGTAACCTGTTCTAAAATCTCAAGAACACGGGGGCGGCGGTAAGGGGAAATGCCAGTAGCAGCAAATGCAGACTTGAGGTTGGTCTCAGTAAGTGCTGCCAGTCGTGCTTTTTAACAAAGTGCAAAGAAATCACCCTGGTTGGGTGTTTGATATGGATGGGCACTGGATCAGGAATCCACCTCATGGCTATAGTATGCTGCGAGAGGCCCAAAGAGACCCACATCCAACGGTTGTAAGACATGGGTAGAGTGACTGTGGAAATAGAGGTAATGTATCCTATGTGATCGGGCATATGTAATAAATTCCAGGGTCAAATGAGAGGAGTGACCATCCAGAATGAGGAGTCTAGAGTTTCTACTCTGAGATGCTGGATCGAAAACCTCTCTCAACCAACCGATACCAAAGTAATCATTGGTCCAACCAGTCTTGGAAATGCCAAAGCTGGCCTCATCTATCTAATCTTAGTCATGATTGCCTATTAGGTGAGCCTCACCTTGATAGATATACAGGGGATGTAGTAACTTCCCAGCTGCTGAGACTTCCTCAATAAGTGTGACAAACTCACAATTTCCTGGATGCCGCACGGATGGATTTCGTCTGCGCCGATAACATTACCTTCCCCTTCTTGGCTATACCTATACCAAACCCATTTTCATCGGCATTCCATATGTCATTCAAACTAAGCTGGTATTGTGCCTTTACCTCCCCCAGTCAATAAAAATAGCTTTTTATGCTGGCTGGGTGAGAAGCAGACTCTGTGAACGGATAAACAGCTAAGCTGACATCAGATGTGGTCTCCACACACTCAGGAATAACGGAAGCGCGGACCGACAAGTTGACCATGGGTGCAAAAGGTGTGGCAGAGAGTTTTCATGGTCTACAAGTGTTCGCACTCAGGTGAACTTCGCACAGTTTGGAGGAAGGTACATGGTTCGTCTAGAGTTAGCATGTATACCGCGATTGCTCAGACGCGGAATATAAATATCAAAGGATCTTCACTGCTATTAGAACAGAACAAGCACGGAGAAGACATCTTATGAATATAATAAGTTTTTACCTTATAGTTACCAATACTTGGACAATCTATCCCGAAGTACCTCATTATATCTAGCCTACATTCCTCGTGTCTTCTTAACGAGTTCTCTGATATAAAACGATTCAGCTCCTAGCTGTCGGAATACCTCACGCCGAAGCTACCACCTAAAAGTATATTGATACTTCTCATCATTACCAAGACGAATGCTTGGCAGAAATTCTTATACTCCCAAACCCAGAACACCTTTCGAACCAAGTCCATTGAGGATTACATCAAAAGACTAGGTCCTCAGCTATACGGAGATACATGAACTAGGGACACCGAAGTCCTACCACGTATCCTATTTCGGGTGGATAAACCCTGAAAAACCCGTGATAAAGGAAGATATCGCCGCACTATATCGATACTAGTACGGCGAAGACTTCATATATCCTACCCTCTCCGAGAAATCAAACTCCGTTTGGAAGACTTTGTACCGACAGAGGGACTGTCACCCGTGTTAGAACTTTGGGATACGAGCTGTGTGGGGAGGAGCCCACAGATAGGTTTCACATTAAGAAGTCGAAAACATGACTTCTAACCCCAAAGTGCAGGAAGTCATGGAATGGCAACAGGAAGAAGGTGATGAGCTGGCCCGAACTTCAGCCCTGAGGGTGGAAACAACCAACACCCAGCTTGTCAGGTCCCACTCGTCTGAACAAACTCGAGGCTCCGCTATACCCACATTAAGCTTTCTAGTGAGCTATGAGAAACAGATGATCGACAGGCCAAACACAAGGCTGTCACATCCCAGCTCTACGAAATGGTACAAGGAACCGAGGCGCAGTCCCTGCACCGGGACCTAATGTTGGACAAAGAGATCGTCCGGCTAAATCAGCAGTATAAATGGGAAATTAAATATTATTAGATAAGTAGTAATCTCCTAAGACAAGAGCTGCGACATCATAAGAAGGCTCAACAGGCCTGAGATGGTGAGATCTCAGAGCTCAAAGCCATGGTGGAGACCCTGATGTGACAAGTAAAGGGAAAGGGTAAGGCGTCCCACGCGACACCCAAAGCATCAGGGCCAGGTTGAGGAAACACACCATCACCACTGAGACGAGGGGCAGGTGGAGCACCAGGAGGAGGAGACCCGGAGGATGAAGAAGAAGGGTCTGGAAGGAAGCCAGACAACACCAGGAAAGGAAGACGGGACAAGAGACCGAGACCTCAGCCAGAGGCCCATAACAACCAGGGGGAGGCCGAGCCGTTGGCGACCCTGGTGCGAATCATCACCGCGGTTAGGGGACGATGGAAAAGGGTCCCAAGGGACCCCTCTACCGTGTTCCAAAACGAAAAACGTCAAGATATACGCATATGCTTGTTGACATGGATGGACCTTGTGGTAGAAACAGTTGGCTATGGGATGATAAGGCCCAATGAATCTGATACGCCATAAGCTGAATTGAGGTAAAGGAGGTCGCGCCCTTCATGCTAACCTACCGGCGTCAAATGACCGATGAGTTATCTGACACCAGGCAGCAGAAGCGGGATACGAGTTCTGGCACGTTTTTGCAGGACAAGCCCTACGATGCTTTGGTCTTACCCATGAGGCGGAAAAAGGCCTACAAGAAATGGGCGTTGTCATATATCGCAGTGACATAGCTAGGTTGTTGCTAGAAATGGAATACCTAAACATCTGTGCAAGAGTCACCAGGATAGCCCTGAGAAAGATGATTGAAGACCAAATTCCCGAGGACGCATTACGATGGCACTCGCGAAGTGAGCCTGTCGAGTACGGCGAATGGTTGGAAGCAGTCAGGACCGTTACCTGAGTGGAAGAAGACTTCAAGGAAAAAAGGACGAGTCTTCGGGGAGGCGGTCCCTCAGGTGTGCCAAGTGGCGAGAAAAGGCAAATTGAGGATTGGAAGCCTCCGGCCCCCAAAGAGAGGAAACAAGCAATACTGGGCCAAAGCAAAAGCGGATTATAAGGCAAAGAAGGCTGGGGAGAGAAAGGTGAAGAAAGCAGTGTCGGTGGCACCGGTGGGGGAGGTTAAACACACAGTGTGGGCAGAAGCCCACAAGGGCGTCGAGCAAAATGTTGTCAACACAGGACAAGAGGACAAGGAATGCACAGGGTACATGATGAAAAACAACCCTTGGAAATACTATCGAAAGCCAGTATATGTATCAGTGGTATATCGAGAGCCGGCAAAGCCCAAACGACAGGCCTGATTCGCACCAAGGCGACGCCCCCAGGTAGCCACTGTGACCGTAGATGGCCAGGGACAAAGCTCAAGACAAGCAGCATAAAGGCCCCCAGCGTGGGCTTTTGAGGATGACCACATTTTGTAAAAAGGCATCCTGGTACCAACAACGACGGTGATTGGGTAGTGTGGTTGCGGCCTCGGACCGACAAACCTGCGGCGTAGTCAGTGATGGTATCCCACCGGACAGCTAAAAAACCAAAAAAGCATACCAGTTTCCATTTTATACTAAAATAATGGGTAGTCTGTGCTCACCACGGGAAACTTAAAAAAACAAAGTCATACGTAAAGAAAGCGGTCGACCAGACTACATAGAAAGAGAAGACAACCATATGTCAAAACAAGGCTTTAGTTGAAGGACACGCGAAGTTGGGTCGAAGTCCAGGGCAACCTGACTTTCCTTCCAGGTACAACAGCCAGGTAAATAGAAGCCAGGGGCGCCTCTATACTGTACGAGGTTGATTTTTTGACCAATATGGTCGGAGGAGGCCACTCCTGGTGAGTAGGGCCAAACCGAGGGTGGAGGTAACATATCGCACGGGGTAACCGCCCACGACCGGGAAACTGCCCACATGTGGCAACTATGGAAAACCAAGTTTCCCTTTGATTAACTCTGTTAATACTTGAGATACAACCTTGAAAATTAATCAACAAGTACTTTTGAGTATGGAGAATTTAAATATGTGATTAATATTTGACAATAAGAAACAGGGCTCCTAGAGAAATCATTCTAAGACCAATTACACATAACAAACCACTCAATACTCTTAGGAGGATAAAATTCAAACTGCTACAAACTGTATTTTGGTAAGCCTATGGAAATATTGCATAAGGCTATTAGGTTCTGAGTCACGTGTTTTTTTATTCAAATTCATGACTATCTTTCAGTGTTACAGTAACTAATAAGCTGCTGAAAGCTCTAAACAAGTTCAAGGATCTTCACTGTAAGATATCTTGTTATTAAGTAAACCAATAACTCTATTTCATTGTAATATACTTTATTATCATTATTTTAGTTTCTAAATAAAGTTTAAGGCTAAACATAGATGTTTTTAACATTTAATCCCTTAGTGTTTATGCAAGATAGAGATTTGCATCTTAGTAGCTAAACTGTGAGCAATGTTTGCAAATAAAACTGCCAAACAGCCTAAAATGTATTTTTATAGTATTCATAGATCCAGGAAAATATAATATGTTATTTGTAAGATATTATTAGACCCATTTACTTGATCTACTACATATTTAAAACTAATATCTCTTATTTATCAATGCTACTCAGTGTGCCAGAGATTATAGAGTTTAAGGTTTCGATATTCTTGAATTACTACTCAAATCTTAGTAGTCATTGTGGAAACCATACAATTTACCTCAAAACGTATATTTAAGCTGTTATTTAGTTGTTCAATATATTATAAACTAATTATTGTACATCTACTAGTAATAAATCATCTTTATACTAGATATGCATACATATATATATAAATTACATTTAATAAATCAAGCATTATAATCTATATTAGAAATCTATAGACTACATAATTTCAAAATATCAGATTATTTGAACAAATTTTGGGAATTTTGTTAAATATGCTAACTAAGTTTTGAACATTAGCAGAATATAGGAAAATTACATGAAGTTACTCAAATCTGCGAGACTAGCACATAAAATCTTATGCTTACCTAATACTAGCAAGCTAATAGAACATATTTTACACCTATTAAGTACTAGCGTTCTAAGTTCTTACATACTTTAACTCTTATTATATAACTATTTACTCCTTATAAAAATTAAGGTATGGAAAATGGAGATTTTCTCTATTTAACCTAAAACCAGGTGACTATGTTAGAATAATAAGTGCAAAGCAACTCATAAAGAATTGGATTAATCAGTCAACTCAATAAGCAGAAATCATAGTATCAAGTTGATTGAATTTGTGTACTGTTTTCTACTTGCTATTAGTTATTATAAGTATGAAAACTAGCTATAAATTAATGTAAAAAATTTATAACTTAGATCAAGTAAGACTTTTAAAGTGGCTAATCAAAAGTCTTGGGAATTCCCCTATTTCACCCCAAAAATGGGTGAAAGCTCCACTTTTAAATTATTGATATCTCACCAGAAACTAGATCTCTATTCCCCAAACTTCTGGTTTAAAGTCTCTTCATCTGTGTAATATCTCATAATTAATTTCAAGTATACTCATTATCAACTGAAGATCCTACTGGCTTGTACTGTTCTACCATTTCTTGAAAGTTATTATTTTCGCTAATTTACTAAGATAATTGCCCCAGCAACCACTTACCAACAAGATTCCCATCTTTGATGAGGTGTACAATAAGAAGGAAGTGTCAGGAGACTCTGTAAATAATAGAGAATAATCTTGAGAGAGATATATAACTACTTAGGTGGTTTCTAGAAAGTTTGCCATCCCGGTTTGCTAGAGAAACTTGGGTAAGAAACCCTTTGGAAGGGCCATTTTTGGTGTGAAAGGCGCCCATCACCAACACTTTTGATTAGTCACTTTACAATCCCTCTATTTAACAAAAAGGATAGTTTTTGTAAATTTTTGACTTTTATACTGTGTAGAGCAATTAGTGATTTATTTTAGATAATTAGTCTTAAAATGATTATACAAGACAGCCAATTTTGGATTATGAAATAATAATTACATATTCAAACACTGCATACCTGAAAGTACTTGCTGATTAATTTTCCAGGGTGTATCTCAATTGTTAACAGAGTTAATCAAAGGTAAATTTGGTTTTCCATGTGGGTGGTTTCCTGATCATGGGTGGTTTCCTATGTGATAGGTTATCGTGGATTCCTCGGAGGAGACAGCCTCAGATGAGGGATAAGTGGATAATAAAGGACGGCACAACCTAGTCGCCAACTTCAGGGGTACTCTGGTGAACCACGCCGGTAATATGGGAACTCCTCGGCAGGAGATAAAGACCGCTCGTAGTGGGCTGCGCGATATTCAAAAGTTAGATGCTGATAGTAAAAGTTTGTCGGAGGAGGATTCAAGAGCTGAAACTGCGCAGGCACGGTAACATACCCCCACATTACATAAATCCACCACGATGAAAAGATTTCATCAAGACCTGAGCCAAAGCTGAAGACCCATTAAAAAAGCAAATCATTACACCTGCCCCGAGGGGAAGGCATTGATTGCAATTCAGGGAAAAGGACACCGGATACACGTACGTCTAGATTCTGGTTCAAATATCTTTGTCATGAACCAGGATACCACACCAGCGCTTGAAATCACGACCGAAGCTTGGGAATCACAGTGAAAGATCAGATTTTTCGATAGTGAAACAGCGCCTACCGCGGGTCTTTCTATACCCACACTGTCCTACTAGAAATCAGTGCCCATGGTCACCGAAGCATGATATCCTGCGAAATCAGGAACGCAGGAAAATATGATTTAATCATACCGCTCGGGTGGTGGCATGACGAGCAGCTCCTAATGAACATAGTGAACCCGACAACGGGGGTTTTCAATGATATGAAGTGCAGGCTCATGTAGAAGATAAGCGAGTAGCTGATGCATTTGAGTCCAATGCGATTGTGGCTTAAGACGAAGAAGCCTAGTATTTGGGAAGAATAAGTTGGGAGGATGAAGGAGGAGTACAAGTGCAGACCCTGGCAAAACCATATGGGCAGTTAAGGAGCTTTTTGAAGAGAAAAAAGCGGAGCTGTTGGCACCTTGAAGGACCTTGGATCACGCCATCAATCTTAAAGAAGGGGCGAAACCCCCGTGGGGCCCAATCTATCCGATCTCAGCACACCAGCTAAACCAGCTGGAGCAATACTTAAAGAAAATGCTGGCAGTGGGAAAGATTGTGGACAGTGAATCCCCGTATGGGGCTCCAACGCTTTTTGTCCCAAAGCCAGATGGAAGTCTACAACTGTGCGTAGACTATACGAACCACAATAAGCTGACAATCCTGAATAACTACCCTCTACCGCTCAGGGATGAGCCCCTCCCCGACTGTGTTGCTGGAGCAAAAGTGTTTACGAAGCTTGACCAAAAAGATCAATATCACCTTATTCGAATGAGAAAAGGCGATGAACCCAAAAAGCCTTTTTGGAGCCGGCATAGAAAATATGAATATAAGGTCATCCCTTTCGGGCTTTTCAACGCTCCCGCTACTTTGCACACAATGATCAAACAAATCTTAAGGGAATTCTTGGACCCGGGAGTAGTCGTCTATCATTATTTTCTCTTTTTTTCTTTGCTTTGTAATCATGCGTTCATTGTTTTAGGTATAAAAAGTCTGATACAGCGCGAGCTATGGAGAGAACAAAACCTATAAATTCAAACAAAAACAAAAGAAAGTCACGGCACCAGTGAATATCCACTCTCACGGGGCGTTCTCCGCTGCAGGGCCATAGGGCCACTCTAACAGTAAGGAACGTAAAGTTAAAACAACTTATAGGAAAGGAAAGCCAACATAACCTACAGGAAAGAAAACCTGAACTCACTACATTTAAACCTTGGGTAAGGAAAATACTCGAAACATGGGGGGTGGTGGGTTCAGGGGAGATAGGAGGAAGGGAGGGGAAGAGGCGGGGGTGGTAGGTGGGAACATTGTTACAGGGAAACCCGTGGAGGTGAGTGTGATATAGGTGGCGAGCCTTTTCAGTAGAGAGGGGGAGGACCAGAGGGGGGCCTCATGACCGACATCCGTAATGCCGTGGAGGAGGCGTGTGTGGGGACCTTGGCCAGAGGGGCATGTGAGGATGGCATGTTCGAACATCTCAGGTTCAAAACCGCAGCGGAGGCAGGAGGGATTGGCCTGGGGGGCTCTGTATAAGGGGTGTACAGCCAGGTAGCTTTTTCCAGCTCTCATTTGGTGCATCCGTCCCGCCACGAACTTGCACAGGCCCATAAAGGGTCGAGGGTGTAGGGCTGTGGGGTGGTCACCGGAGGCAGGAGGGCGGAACAGCTGGGACCAGTCTTCGATGAGTGCCTCCCGGACCCTATTCTTTAGGGCGGAGTACGTGCTCATTATGAGGGATTGTGGGGGGAGGAGGGCCGACCCTTCGGGGACCAGGTGTGAGTTGGTCATTGGCTCCTTGGAAAGGCCTCCTGTGAAGGGGATGGTCCTGTGAGCCACTGCGTCCACAGGGAGGTGGTTCCGAAGGGGTGATGACTGGCGGGGGGCGTCTTCCAGCCTCGGGTAAGGTAGACCGACGAGAGGCCTCTGGTGTGGGCCCTTGAGTTATGCAGGGTCCGGTGCGAGGACAGGGAGGGGAAAGATTGGTGTAGGCGTTCTGTCGCAGGGTTGACCACCAGTGGGGAGCAGACTGTGCGGAGTGCGACCAGTCTCTGTTGTTGAGACACCAGGAGGAGAACGGGGAGTAGGCAGGATTCGATAGCCAAGATGCCGATGGGGATTGACGAGAAACATTTGGTGGCCCACCTCTGCACCTTGTGCCAGAAGGTGTTGAGCCTTGAGATGGAGCCCGCATTGGGTGTGAAGCGGTCCACCCAGTCAAGGAGGAGGGGCGCGACAAGTGATTTTGCCAGGCTGTGGCATAGGTGGGGGGTGAGCCCCGCCCCGGGGGGCCTCAGGGGTCTGATGAGGGCAAAGGCCCCTTGGCCCAGCGCCTGGTGGGGTGAGAAGTGGGTTGACGTGGACAGGGATGGCGTGAACCAATACCCTAACCACCGCAGGGAGTCCCGTGGGTGGAAAGGTTCCCCGTCAAGGTATATCGGGGAGAGGCACCACTGCGAGTGTCTCTGGCTGGGTCTACTTCAATGTATAAGCTCTGATTTGGGGACGGAGAAGGATATTAACAAATGGACTGCCCTCGCCTGGATGGTGTTGAACAGCCTCTCGAGGCGGCAGATGTTCCCCCTATAGGGAAGTGAGGCGGCGGTCAGGGCGAAATCATCCACTTAGGAAAGCATCATGCTCCACGGGATCCTGAAGTGAAGAGGTGCAACGTATATGAGAAAGAGGAGGCGAGAGATGGGGGAGCCCTGGGGGGCCCCGGGGTTGACAGGGGCTGGGATGCCTGGGGCGCCATGGGAGGCCGGTGTGTAGCTGCGTTCACCCAGGAATGAAGAGACCCAGGAGACCAGGTAAGGGGAGATGCCGCCCTCCCTTAGGATGCGGGCTAGTGCAGTGTTTTTGACTTTATTGATGCCAGGTATGATATCCAAAAACAGGGAGGACACCTTCAGGGGCGGCCTTTGCAGGGTTTTCACGTCGTTCATGAGGGTGAGGCAGGCATCGTATGTGCTCCGCCCAGGGAGGGAGCCGCATGTGTTAGGGTTAATCAGGCACTTTGAGCGGGCTAAAAGGAGCCGGCGCGCCGCAACTATCCTTTCCAGCATCTTTGAGACCCTGCGGAGGAGGACGATAATCATGAAGGCAGAGGGCGACTCGTAAGGGGGCTTTCCAGGTTTGTCAAGTACCACTCTGTTCACCACTTTGAGCGAGGCCGAATGGTATCCCAGGGAGATTTGGGGGGAGAGGAGTTGGAGGAGGATAGACGGGTTAATCGTGTTTACACACTTCCAAGTGAGGTAGGGGATGCCGTTAGGGCCGGGGGCCGATGAGGAGGAGGACTTACAGAACGGGGAGGTGATTTCTTCGCTGGTGAGGGGGGGTGCGGAAAGGTGAGGCCTCAGCCTTGGGGCAGGGCAGAATCCAGCTTTGGGGGGGAAAAATTGGCCCAACAGGGCCTTGTTCATTTGTTCCGGGGTTTCAGTCCCAAGGAGGGAGGGAAAGTGGGTGGGCGCGCGGCGTCAGGCGAACCTCTGCGCTGTTCAAAGATTCTGGGGGGTGGCAGAGAGCAAGACGGAGCACCAGTGCTTGTTTTTTGCGACCTTGATTGCCTTAAAATACCCTGACCTGGAAACGTTCACCAGTTTCCTTATGGCCATGGTTCCATGTTTGCGGGCCACCCTCGCCGCCTTATGATAAGCGCGGTGCATGGTGGTGAGGTGGGGGGACCACCAAGGTTTGGAGCGGTGGGAAGGGCATGAGCTTGGGATGTGGTCTTTCCGGAGGCCCCTAAGGCAGTCGAGCGTTCCAGTGAACTAGTCGTCTAGGACTATAGGGGAGACACACGGTGGAGGGGGGGGAACTCTGAATTCTTTGACGATGGGAGAGAGCACCTCCCACTCCGTGTGGTCCCACCTGAGGCGAAGTGGGGCCAGATCCGGGGACGGAGAGGCAAGTGGTATCGTGATGGGGACATGGTCGGAGCCCCTTGCGGGGAGGGAGGTCTCCCAACCCTTGACCTAGGGTAGGAGCAGGGGGTTGGCGAATGCTAAGTCGATAACAGAGGGGCGTGCCTTTCACGCGCGAGGGAACTTGGTGTACATGCCTGGGGAGTTTAGTACGGCGAAACCAGACAACGGGGCTAAAGCGAAGTATGGGGTGGAGGAGGAGACTTCCTGATATGAAAAAGAGGGCAGCGCGTGAGCTAGGGGCTTGTGGATTTCAAGTCTCCAACTACCAAGAGTAGGATCCCCGTGTCAGGGAAGAGGCATTCTGGGGGGATGGAATGGACTCGACAATCCGCCAAGTTTATGGAGTACGCATTGTCCTGCCTAAAGGAGTGGAACTGGGAACCACAAACAGGTTTCTGGGAGGAGACGTAGAGGGACATCACGTCAACCCTGTCCGTGAACCTTGCTAACACCGAAAAACAAGCAAGAAAGGAACGATGGATATAGGATGGCACCCTGGGCTTCCTGACAGGCGGAAAACAGGGCACAAAACCATTAAAGGAGGGCAGGCAGGCCTGGCTAACCGCAGGGTCCTGAAGGAGGACCACCGCGGGGTATGTGCACACTCTTTGAAAGACTCAAACAATGAAAGAAAAACATCCTAGCTCCCAATGTAGTTATGTTGGATGACAGAAAGGTGGGAGAGGAAGGAGGCCTGCCTCCTGCTGGAAGGGAGGGGCGAGTTACTCATTTCCGGAACGTTCCCGACGGGCTGAGGGTACTGGGAAGGGGCTTGATTCCTCCAGGGGGAGAGGACCGCCAAAGGCTTGAGTAGATGCGGGGTGTGGAGGGCCTGCCGGAGGGGGTTGTCTGGGGGTTACGAGGTCCATCTGACTGGGACCCGCCCCACCCAGGGGCGTAGATGGGACTTCGTTGCGATCGACGACCACATCCATGGGGTCTTGACCCTGGGGCACAGGGCTACGAGGTCGGGAGGGGACAATAGGCTGAGATCGAGCCGGACATTCTTTGAAGGTGGCAGTGTGGTCATCACGGCAGTTGCAGCAATGGGGGGGAGGGTTCGGGTAACAGGACGGGACTGGCTTATTGTTCCCGCTCCCGGGGCAGGTTGGGTTCTCACATCTGTGTGCCACGCGAGTATGGTGAAGCAGACAAATGGGGCACATCGGGTGGGTGGCAGGGCATCGCTGAGTAGCGTGTCAGTATCTCCAGTAGTTTGTACACTGAGAGGAGCGGCTTGCCGAGAAGGCCAGTTTGACGTTGCGTTTCTGGGAGAGGATGACGATGCCGGAAGTAAGGGCCGCAATGTGCTGCTGGTCAGTGGTGACAACCACCGAAGTGGCCTGCTTTGTGCCCCTAGAGTCTCAGCTCGGGTTAAGGTACCGGGCTGAGAGAATCGGGGTCGCTTTGTCATTGAGGATTGCGTGCCTGAGGTAGGGGAATAGTTCCTCCGCATCTTGGGGGAGGAAACGGAGAGGGAGGGTGTGTATTGCCAATGGTACGGCGGTAGGGGCTCGGACGAACAGGGCTCCGGGGTTTTCACCCACAAGGAAGGACCAGTATAGGGACCTTGTGAAGAATTCGAAGTAGGGCGCGGAGGACGGGGCTGGTGTTTCCTTGTCAGTTACTGTCAGTGAAATAGCTGAGCGAACGTTTAACGATGCAGAGAACCCACGGGGTAGTAGGTAGTTGGATTCGCAAAGTATGCAAGCTGCAATGTCGGGGAAGGTCGCTGCAATTGCGGGAGCGTCCAGGTGAGGGGCTGGGGAAAGGCGAGGAGCCAAGAAACGTTGTTGTGTACTGGGGAGGGAGGGCGGACCCTTTTTAATCAGGGGGGCAGCCACACTCGCAACTTTTGAGCGGAAGGGCACTTTGCGGCTTTCGTCATCTTTCCACCCGAGCCGGGGCACGAGGCAGCCTGGGCATACAAGGGCGAGGAGGTGTAGTTGCAGTGGAGATGGCAGGCGGTGAAAGAGGCTAGATCATAAGCCCCTTTTCTGAACTCACCGGCTTCGCAGGAGTGGGGGAAGATCTGTGCGTAGCGCTCCGGGTGAAAGAAAGCCCTGCCAAGATTTGTGTTGTAGTAACGGATGAGGTATTTAGGATCCTCATCTGGGTTGGGGGGAGGGGAGGGAGGTGCTCGGGC
>Ga0307513_10008448_pt1 | contig 13175 bp, 10 predicted proteins | sample 15_EM_MG_FD_202174 | JGI IMG/M metagenome (GOLD analysis project Ga0307513, IMG submission 202174) | Populus trichocarpa ectomycorrhiza microbial communities from riparian zone in the Pacific Northwest, United States - 15_EM | ecosystem: Host-associated > Plants > Roots > Unclassified | place...
CACGGAGTACCTCCGTACCGTCGTCGACCGCGCGGCCGTGGCGCTGGCCGCCGAGCAGGTCGGCGGGGCGCAGGCCTGTCTGGACGCGGCGGTGGAGTACGCGAAGGTCCGGGTCCAGTTCGGCCGTCCCATCGGGTCGTTCCAGGCGGTCAAGCACAAGTGCGCCGACATGCTGCTCCAGGTCGAGGCGGCCAGGTCGGCGGCCTACCACGCGATGTCCGTGGCCGCCGGGGAACCGGGCGAACTGCCGGTGTCCGCCGCGCTCGCCGCCGCGTACTGCGCGAGCGCCTTCACCCATGCCGCCAAGGAGAACATCCAGATCCACGGCGGCATCGGCTACACGTGGGAGCACGACGCGCAGCTGTACCTGAAGCGCGCGAAGTCCTCGGAGCAGCTCTTCGGCAGCCCGGCCGCGCACCGGGCCCGGCTGGCCGACCTGGTCGGAATCTGAGCCATTTCAGGTCACTGAATCACGTGGTTCTTGTCACTCAGTGCCTGAATCCATGCGTCCGGCGGTAAGTGATCATCAATTCAGTGTACTTTATAGGCCTGGTGACGAAAGGCTGCTCCCGTGGGAATTCGCGACCGCCTGTCCCGGCTGCTGACCGAGGCCCCCGCCGACGCCGAGGCGATCGAGTACGAGGGCGACTGGTGGACCTGGGGGCAGATCCAGGAGACCGCGCGTGGTGCCGTCGACGCGCTCGACGCGCTGGGACTGCCCGCCGGCGCTCGCGTCGGAGTCGTCCTGGAGAACCGGCCCGAGCACGTGGCCGTGGTTGCCGCGGTGATCGCCTCCGGGCGCTGTCTGGTGATGCTGAGCCCGTTGCAGCCCGCGGCACGCCTCGCCGACGACATCGCGCGCTGTGCGCCCCCCGTCCTTGTCGCGGGCGCCGAAGTCCTGGCCCGCGAGGGCGTGTTAAGCACGGTGACCGCGCACGGCGCGGCCCTGGAGACCGGCACCGACGGCATCATCAAGCTCGCGGGCGGTACGCCGTCCCCCGGGGCGCCCGCCGCCGGCCCGGACGTCGTCGTGGAGATGCTCACCTCGGGCACCACCGGCCCCCCGAAACGCGTGCACCTGCGCATCGGACAACTCGACCAGGCCCTCGTCTCCGGTGGCCAGACCCCGAAGGACGCGCGGCTGCTGTCACGGTCGGCGGCGCTGGTGGCCACCCCGCTCGTGCACATCAGCGGTCTGTGGCGGGCGCTCGCCTGTCTCGCGACCGGGCGTCGCATGCTGCTGATGCCCAGGTTCGCCGTCGAACCCTGGGTGGGCGCGGTGGAACGGCACCGGCTGCGGGCGGCGAGCCTCGTACCGGCCGCCATCCGTGCCGTACTCGACTCGGGCGTCCCGAAGGAACGGCTGGCGAGCCTCCAGGTCGTCACCTCCGGCACCGCGCCCTGCCCGGCGGAACTCGCCGACGCCTTCTTCCGTACGTACGGCATCCCCGTCCTCATGACCTACGGGGCCACCGAGTTCGCCGGAGCGGTGGTCGGCTGGACGCTGCCGCTGCACGAGCGCTGGTGGCAGCGGAAGGCGGGCAGTGCCGGACGCGCCTTCGACGGCGTCGAGTTGAGGGTGACCGGTGAGGACGGCGCCGAACTGCCCGTCGACAGGCCCGGCCGCCTGGAGGTCCGCACCGAGCAGAGCACCGGGGGCGGCCGGGCCTGGACGCGGACCAGCGATCTCGCCCGGATCGACGCCGACCGGTTCGTCTGGATCGAGGGCCGCGCGGACGACGCCATCATCCGGGGCGGCTTCAAAGTGCAGCCGGAGACCGTCCAACGTGTCCTGGAGACCCACCCCGCCGTCCGCGAGGCGGCCGTCGCGGGGCTGCCGGACCCGAGGCTCGGCGAGATACCGGTCGCGGCGGTCGAGACCGAGCCCGGCCTGATCGCCCCGGACACCGCCGACCTCGTCGCCCTCTGCCGGTCCCGGCTCACCCCGTACGAGGTGCCGGCGCACATCGTCGTCGTCGACGCGCTGCCCCGGACCCCGTCGAGCAAAGTCAGCCGCGTGGACCTGCTGGAACTGGTCCGTGTCCGGCTCGCACAGCAGCAGCGCGTCAAGGAGGAACAGCGATGACGGGTACGGGAGTTACGGACACGGCGGGGAAGCCCGCCGAGCGGTTCGGCGTCCTCACCGACGAGGCGGTCGAGCGCTCCCGCCGCCGCCTCGGCGTCCCGCAGCCTCAGCACAACCCCCCGCACAACTACGAGGTGACCTGGGACGGCGTACGCCACTTCGCGTACGGGTACGGCGACGACAACCCCCTGTACTGCGACCCGGACCACGCGGCCCGCACCCGCTGGGGCTCGCTCGTCGCACCGCCCACCTTCCTCTACACGATGGGGGAGGACGCCGCCCCGAAGCCGGACCCGGAAACCAAGGCGCTGTTGAAGGGCGACCCCTTCGCCGGGCTCGGCTCCTACCAGGCGGTGATGGAGTTCGAGTGGTGGCGTCCGCTCCAACTGGGCGACCGCTGCCGCGTGTTGCAGACCCAGGTGGGCGTCCACCTCAAGCCCAGCAGCTTCGGCGGGCGCACGGCACACGTCGTCCGCGACTACCTGTACGCCAACGGGCGGGGCGAGATGCACGCCCTGCGCCGGGGTACCTGGATCAACGCCGAACGGCACACGTCGAAGAAGCGCGCCAAGGAACACCTCGCCCAGGAGCCCTACACGGCCGAGCAGTTGGCCGAGATCGACGCCGCGTACGCGGCCGAGACCCGGCGCGGTGCCGAACCCCGCTACTGGGAGGACGTCGAGATCGGCGACGAACTCCAGCCCCGGGTGAAGGGGCCGCTGACCACCACGGACGTGGTCGTCTGGCATCTGGGCTGGGGTATGCAGCTCACCCCGCCCGGCGCCTTCGGGATCGCGGCGCGCGTCCGGCGCAAGGCCCCGGGACTGTATCCGCCGAACCCCATGAACGTCCCGGACACCGTGCAGCGGCTGCACTGGGAACCCGCGCGGGCGAAGGAACTCGGGCTGCCGAACCCGTACGACTACGGCGGCATGCGCGAGACCTGGCTGTGCCATCTGCTCACCGACTGGATCGGCGACGACGGCTGGCTGTGGCAACTCCGCTGCGAGCACCGCAAGTTCAACTATCTCGGCGACACCACCTGGGTACGCGGCACGGTCGTCGACAAGCGCCGGGTGGCCGGGCGGGCCGAGGTGCACATCGAGGTGCGGTGCGAGAACCAGCGCGGCGAGGTGACCACACCCGGTACGGCGGTCGTCCTGCTGCCGACCCGCGACCGCGCCGTCGACCTCCCGGCACCGCCCGCCGCGGACCTGGACGGCATGGTCGCCCATGAACTGGCCCAATTCGCCGTCACCGGCGATCAGTTGCACGATTCGAGGAGGTAGGCGTGTCGGACGAGGTGCTGGTGGAGCGCCGAGGCGCGGTCCAGGTCATCACGATCAACCGCCCGGCGGTGAAGAACGCGCTGGACGCCGGAGTGGCCGCCGGAGTGGCGGCAGCCGTGGACGAACTCGACGAGTCGGACGACCTGCGGGCGGGCGTCCTCACAGGCGCCGGCGGCACGTTCTCGGCGGGCATGGACCTCAAGGCGTGGCTGCGGGGCGAGTCACCCGCGATCGAGGGCCGAGGCCTGTGCGGGATCACCCTGACCCCGCCGCGCAAACCGCTGGTCGCCGCGGTGGAGGGCTGGGCCCTGGCCGGCGGCTTCGAACTCCTGCTGGCCTGCGACCTGGTGGTCGCCTCCCGCACGGCCCGGCTCGGCGTCCCGGAGGTTCGGCGGTCCCTGGTCGCTCGCGCCGGCGCGGCCCTCCACCTCCCGCGCCGCATCCCGTACGCCATCGCGCTGGAACTCCTCCTGACCGGCGAGCCGATCACCGCCGTACGGGCGGCCGAGGTCGGCCTGGTCAACCGGCTCACCGACGAGGGCGGCGCCCTCGACGGAGCCCTCGCTCTCGCCGCGACGATCGCGGCCAACGGCCCGCTCGCCGTCGCGGCCACGAAGGAGATCGCGAGCCACGCCACGGACTGGACGCTGGAGGAGGGGTGGGCGCGGCAGTTCGAGATCGCCGCTCCGGTGTTCACGTCGGAGGACGCCCGGGAAGGGGCCGCCGCGTTCGCGGAGAAGAGGGCGGCGGTCTGGAAGGGCCGCTGACCACACCGTACGCAGGTCTACGGAATTGAGTGTCCGTAATTTGAGTGGGCTGGGAGGGGTGACCATGACGACGGGAACGGGACCTCTCGTCGGCTGCCGGGTGGTCGAACTCGGAGGTATCGGGCCGGGGCCGTTCGCCGGGATGCTGCTGGCCGACCTGGGGGCGGAGGTCGTCCGGGTGGACCGGCCCGGGCGGGCGGACGAACCGGACGCGGGCGGACCGGCGGATGTGCTCAACCGGGGGAAAAGGTCGGTCGTCCTCGACCTCAAAGACCCCGCCGGAGCCGCCGCGCTCCTCCAACTCGTCGAGCGCGCCGACGCGTTGATCGAGGGGTTCCGCCCCGGAGTCACCGAACGGCTCGGCATCGGACCGCACGACTGCCTGGCCCGCAACCCCCGTCTGGTCTACGGCCGGATGACGGGCTGGGGCCAGGACGGCCCGCTGGCCGCAGCCGCCGGACACGACATCACCTACATCGCGCTCACGGGCGCGCTCGGCGCGATGGGGGAGGCGGGCGGTCCGCCACAGATCCCGCTCAACCTCGTCGGCGACTTCGGGGGCGGCGGCGCCTACCTCGTGATCGGCGTCCTGGCCGCCCTGCACGCCGCCGCGCGCACCGGCGAGGGGCAGGTCGTCGACGCGGCCATCGTCGACGGCACCGCCCACCTCCTCGCCAGCACCTTCGCCAAGCTCGCGCGCGACGAGTGGAGCGACGAACGAGGCGTCAACCGCTTCGACGGAGGCTGGCCCTTCTACGCCGTGTACGAGACCCGGGACGGCCGCCATGTGGCCGTCGGCGCGTTGGAGCGCAAGTTCTACCGCCGCCTGATCGAGCTGCTCGACCTGGGCGTCGACCCGGAACGCCAGCACGACCGTTCGACCTGGCCGCAGCTGCGGCAACTGCTGGAGAAGCGGTTCGCGGAACGCACCCGGGACGAGTGGGCGGAACTGTTCGAGGGGACCGACGCCTGCGTGGCCCCCGTCCTGAGCCTCACCGAGGCCGCCGCCCACCCCCATCTGGCCGCGCGCGCAAGCCTGTTCACGCGGGACGGAGTGGTCCAGCCCGCCGCTGCGCCCCGCTTCTCGGCGACGCCTTCGAGCCCGGGCCATGTGGCCCCGGAGGTCGGCGCGGACACCCAAGAGGTGTTCCGCGACTGGGGTGCGCGCTTCCCGGAACACCCCGAGCGACCTGAAGAGACCAACCAGCCAGAGATACCCAACTAACCCGACTGACCAGGGAGTTGTCATGCGAGATGCCGTCATCGTCGACGCCGTACGCACCCCGATCGGCAAGCGCAACGGCTCGCTGGCATCGGTGCACGCGGCGGATCTGTCGGCCGAGGTGCTCAAGGCCCTCGTCGAACGCACCGGCATCGACCCCGGCACGGTGGACGACGTGGTCTGGGGCTGTGTCACCCAGATCGGCGACCAGTCCAGCAACGTCGGCCGCTTCGCCGTACTCGCCGCCGGCTGGCCCGAACACGTCCCGGCCGTCACCGTCAACCGGGCCTGCGGCTCCAGCCAACAGGCGGTCGACCAGGCCGCGCACGCCGTCATGGCGGGGCAGTACGACATCGTGGTCGCGGGCGGCGTCGAGACCATGAGCAGGGTGCCGCTCGGCTCGCACCGGACCACGGGACAGCCGTACGGACCCGCCGCCATCGCCCGCTACGACGGCTTCGAGTTCAGCCAGGGCGTCGGAGCCGAACTCATCTCCGAACGCTGGAAGTTGAGCCGCAACCGGCTCGACGAGTTCGCCTCGGCGTCGCACGCGAAAGCGGCGGCGGCGATCGACGCGGGCGTCTTCGACGACCACATAGTGCCGATCGAGGTGGACGGCACCAAATTCACCACCGACGAGGGCCTGCGGCGCGGCACGACCCCCGACACCCTGGCCAAGCTCAAGCCGTCCTTCAAGGAGGACGGCGTGATCCACGCCGGCAACGCCTCCCAGATCTCCGACGGCGCCGCGGCTCTGCTCATCACCACCCCGGAACGCGCCCGCGACCTGGGCTTGACCCCCATCGCCCGCTACCACACCGGAGCGGTGAGCGGCGCGGACCCGATCACCATGCTCCTGGGCCCGATCCCCGCGACGGAGAAGGTCCTGCGCCGCTCCGGCCTGACGATAGAGGACATGGGCGTCTACGAGGTCAACGAGGCCTTCGCCCCGGTCCCGTTGGCCTGGCTGGCAGAAACGGGAGCCGACCCCGAGCGCCTCAACCCCCTGGGCGGCGCAATAGGCGTAGGCCACCCCCTGGGCGGCTCCGGCGCCATCCTGATGACAAGGCTGCTGGCAAGGATGCGCCAAGAGAACCTGCGCTACGGCCTCCAAACAATGTGCGAGGGCGGCGGCACAGCAAACGCAACAATCATCGAGCTGATCTGATCCAGCTGACGGTGCGAGGGGCTTGCCTCTAGGGGCGCGGGGAACTGCGCGACAAGCCACGACGGCGCAGCAGACAAACAACAACACCTCAGCCACCCCAACTACCGAGGCAACCCCAACCCCCGCTCAGCAACCTGCGTACGCAAAACCTCATTGGCCCCACCAGCAATGGTGAACGCCCGCGAGTAAAGATGCGCATCCTGCCACCACCCACCCGCCAAAACCCCCGCATCCCCCTCGACAAGCAACCCATCAGTCCCCTGTAGCCGCACACCGAAGTCCGCAAGGTCATGATTCAGCTCACTGAAGAAGATCTTGCCCAACAGGGCGTCCCCAACTTCCTCCGTACCGTGCAGCATCCGCGACTGCGCCAGCGAAATCATCGCCGCATTCACCTGCACCCGCGCAGCCAACTCCCCGACAGCCTGCCGGGTCGCGGAGTCCTCCAACGCGGTCCCCGCGAGCCGCACCAGATCATCCAGTACGGCGAACAACTCGGCCCCCCGCGCGGCAACCCCGGACCGCTCACGCCCGAGGCTGCTCATCGCCACCCGCCACCCGTCGTTCACCCGCCCGATGACGTTCGAGGCCGGAATCCGAACCCCGTCGAGGAACACCTCGTTGAAGTCGGTGGTCCCGGTGATCTCCCGCAACGGCCGGACGTCAACTCCCGGACTGCGCATGTCCAGCGCGAACGCCGTGATCCCCTTGTGCTTGGGCGCATCACCGTCGGTACGCGCCAACAGATACCCCATGTCGGCATGCTGCCCGTTGGTCGTCCACACCTTCTGCCCGTCGACGACGTACACCGCGTCGTCGCCCTCACCCTCCCTGCGCGCCCGCGTCCGCAGCGCAGCCAGATCACTCCCCGCCTCCGGCTCGCTGAACAACTGGCACCACACGTCCTCGCAGGCGCGGATACGGGGCAGAAAACGCGCACGCTGTTCGTCGCTGCCGAAATCCAGCAACGCACCCGAGGCCAGCGAGGCCGCGCCGACCGGCGGCCAGGTGCGAGCGCGGGCGATCTCCTCGGCGACGACGAACGGTTCGAGGGGATGCGCGTCGGGCCGGCCACCGTACTCGGCGGGCCAGTCGATGCCGAGAAAGCCCGCCTCGTACAGCTTCGCGGTCCACTCCCGGATCGCCGGCATCAACGCGGGCTCGGGGGCGCGTACACCGGAGTGGGTCTTGATGCCGGGCGCGTGTTCCGCGACGAAGGCCCGCACTTTCCTGCGGAACGCTTCGAGTTCGGGTGTGGACTCCAGTCGCATCGCTGCCGGCTCCTTAACGTCGTCGTCATGCGCACGATCTCGAAATGAGGGTACTCTAACGGGGTCGACTGGCTCCCGCCAGAGACCAGGAACAAGTAGGAGTGAGAACGGGTAACACCGACCCGATCTCGGCATGACGGGCCCGACCTGCACGTCACCCGCGCCACCGGCGAATAGACTTGGGGATCCGCAATACCCCCTCTGAGGAGTTGGCCCCATGGCGACTGCCGTCGATCGCGAACCCGCCGACGGCGAGGCCGGTGTCCCGGTCGGCAAGCTGGCCGCGCAGACCGCGCAGCGCATCGAGGCGACCGTGATCCGCCAGGGCTGGCCCGTCGGCGAGTCCCTGGGCTCCGAGGTGGATCTGCGTGAGCGCCTCGGTGTGAGCCGTGCGGTGCTGCGTGAGGCCGTACGGCTGGTCGAGCACCACCAGGTCGCCCGGATGCGGCGCGGCCCGAACGGCGGCCTGATCGTCTGCGCCCCCGACGCGGGACCGGCGACCCGGGCCATGGTGATCTACCTCGAATACGTCGGCACCAGCGTCACGGACCTGCTCCAGGCCCGCCAGCTCCTCGAACCGATCGCCGCCGGCCTCGCCGCCGACCGCATCACCGAGGAGGGCATCGCCACCCTCCGTGCCACGCTCGACAGCGAACTCGGCCACTGGGACGACCCGTCGGTCCACTCGCAGGACCCCCTGCACCCGGTGCTCGGCCAGCTGTCCGGGAACCCGGTGCTGCACCTGTTCATCGACGTGCTCACCCGCCTCACCGCCCGCTACGCGCACACCTCCCGCCGGGTCACCAAGGCGGAGATGCACGCGGCGAAGGAGACCTCGCACCGGGCCCACCGCGCTGTCGTCGAGGCCGTGATCGCCGACGACGGCGCCCGCGCGCAGACCGAACTCACCGCCCATCTGGAGTCGGTCGCCGCCTGGATCGAGAAGCACCGGGTGCGGCGCGGGCAGCGCATCGCGGGGAACGTGATCGAGCCCGAACTGGTCGAGGGCCTGCGGGCCAAGCTCGCCGAGGTGGTGGCCTCCCGTATCCACGACGACATCGCCGCGCGGGGCTGGCAGATCGGCATGGTGCTCGGTTCGGAGGCCGACCTGCTGGCCCGCTACGGCATCAGCCGGGCCGTGCTGCGGGAGGCCGTCCGGCTTCTGGAGTACCACTCGGTCGCGCGGATGCGCCGGGGCCCCGGCGGTGGACTCGTCGTCACCGCGCCGGAGCCGCAGGCCAGCATCGACACGATGGCGCTCTTCCTCGAATACCAGGGCGTCACCGCCGACGACCTGCGGATCGTGCGCAACGCCATCGAACTCGGCATCATCGCCAGGGTGACCGCCCGCCATGCGGCGGGCGACACCGAGGTCGTCGAGCGCCTCACGAAGGCCGTCCGGTGGGCCACCGAAGGCCCAGCTGACGACCTCCGCAAGGCCGACCTGTTCCACTCCGAACTGGCGGCCCGGTCCGACAACCCGGTGCTGTCGCTCTTCCTCGCCATCATCACCGAACTGTTCCGCCGGCACGCCTCCGGCCATGACCGCCCCCTGCCCGGTGACACGGCAGCCGAGGAGGTCCAGCACGTGCACCAGCGCATCCTCGACGCGATCGTGCAGGGCGACGCCGGGGTCGCCCGCCACCGCATGGGCCGTCATTTGGATGCACTCATTTCCTGGTGGCACTGAGGCAGATCGAGGCGGCGCGAGACTGAGCTGCCACTTTCCTGATCGCTCTGGACCGAGAGAGGCAATTACGTATACTGAATAGGGTCCACCGAAGGAGCTTCGATGCGTCGGACCCTGTTCGAACAGGATCACGAGGACTTCCGTCTCCTGGTCCGTGACTTCCTCGCCCGTGAAGTGCTCCCGGTGTACGAGGACTGGCGCCGCGCCGGCCTCGTCCCCCGTGATCTGTTCACCGCACTGGGCAAGCTCGGCATCATCGGCACGGCGATCCCCGAGGAGTACGGCGGGGGCGGTCAGGACGACTACCGCTTCAACGTCGTCATCCAGGAGGAGTGCGCCCGCGCCGGCGTGACCCTGGGCGGCCTGCGCACCCATCTCGACGTCGTCGTCCCGTACTTCACCGGACTGGCCAACGCCGAGCAGCGCGCCCGCTGGTTCCCGGGGCTGGCCTCGGGCGAGCTGTACACCGCCGTCGCGATGAGCGAACCGGGGACCGGCTCGGACCTGGCCGGCGTCACGACGAAGGCCGTCCGTGAGGGCGACTTCTACGTCCTCAGCGGGGCGAAGACCTTCATCACCGGCGGTCACCACGCCGACCTGGTGATCGTCGTGGCCCGCACCGCCACCGACCCGGACAACCGCCGCGCGGGGCTGTCCCTGCTGGTGGTGGAGAAGGGCATGTCCGGGTTCACCGTCGGGCGGAAGCTGGAGAAGATCGGACTCCAGGTCCAGGACACCGTGGAGCTGTCCTTCGACGGCGTCCGCGTCCCCGCCGCCAACCTGCTCGGCGAGGAGGGCGCCGCCTTCTCCCTCCTCGGCCGCAACCTGGCGCAGGAACGGCTGGCCATCGCGGTCGGCGCCGTCGCCCAGGCCCGCGCCGCGATCGACCTGACCGTCACCTACGTACGCGACCGGACCGTCTTCGGGAAACCGGTCGCCCACTTCCAGAACACGAAGTTCGAACTCGCCGCCCTGGACACCGAGTTGACGGCTGCCCAGACCCTGCTCGACGCGGCGATCACCGCGCTCGTCGCCGGTGAGCTGAGCCCCGTCGACGCGGCCAGGACCAAGCTGTTCTGCACCGAGACACAGGGTCGTGTGGTCGACCGCTGTCTCCAACTGCACGGCGGCTACGGCTACATCCTCGAATCGCCGATCGCCCGGCTGTACACGGACGCCAGGGTGACCCGTATCTACGGCGGCACCAGCGAGGTCCTCAAAACCATCATCAGCAAGTCCCTGGGCCTGTAAGGAGTTTGATGTGAACATCGACGGATCGTCGGCGCTGGTCACCGGTGGCGCCTCCGGCCTCGGCCTGGCCACCGCCCGCCGGATCATCGAGCGCGGCGGCAAGGTCGTCCTCGCCGACATCTCCGAGGAACAGGGCGTCAAGGCGGTCGCCGACCTCGGTGACGCCGCCCGCTTCGTCCGCGCCGACGTCACCGACGAGACCGCGGTCACGGCCGCCCTCGACGCCGCCGCCGAACTCGGCCCGCTGCGCTTCGCCGTGCACTGCGCGGGCCGGGGCGGCGACCGCACCCGGATCATCGACCGCGACCGCAACCCCGGTGAACTCGACACGTTCGCCGAGGTCGTACGGGTCAACCTGATCGGCACCTACAACGTGCTACGCCTGTCCGCCGCCCGGCTCTCCGGCAACGACGTCGTCGACGGCGACCGGGGCGCGGTGGTCCTGACCGCGTCCGTCGCCGCGTTCGACGGCCAGATCGGCCAGACCTCCTACACCGCCTCCAAGGCCGGCGTGCACGGCATCACCCTGGTCGCCGCCCGTGACCTGGCCAGCTGGCAGATCCGGGTGAACACCATCGCCCCCGGCGTCATGGACACCCCGATGCTCGGCCGCCTCCGCGAGGACATCCGCGACGGCCTCGCCGCGTCCGTCCCGCACCCCAAGCGCCTGGGCGACCCGGACGACTACGCGCGGCTCGCCGTCGAGATGCTGGAGAACCCGTACCTCAACGGCCAGACCGTCCGCCTCGACGGCGCCATCCGTATGGCACCGCGGTGACCGACGCGCGCTTCCGCGCCGAACTGCGCGACTTCCTGACGGACCATCACCCCGGTCGCCGCCCCAAGGACCGTGCCGAACGCCTCACTTGGCAGAAGAAGTGGCTGGCCACCCTGTACGACGCCGGCTTCGCCGGACCGAGCTGGCCACGGGAGTACGGCGGCATGGGCCTGCCCTTCGCCCACCAGGTCATCTACCAGGAGGAGTACGCGCGCGCCCGGGTGCCGGGACCGCTCGGCACCGGGCTCGGCATCGCCGCGCCCACCCTCATCACCTATGGCAGCCCCGAGCAGAAGGAGCGCTTCCTGCGCCCCATGCTGCGCGGTGACGCGGTCTGGGCGCAGGGCTACTCGGAGCCGGAGGCCGGCTCGGACCTGCCCGCGCTGCGGACGACCGCCCGCCGCGAGGGCGGCGGCCCCGACGACTCCGGTGCCGTGTACGTCGTCAACGGGCAGAAGGTGTGGAACAGTTCGGCCGACATCGCCGACATCCTCTTCACCCTGGTCCGCACCGGACCGCCCGACTCCCGCCAGGACGGCATCAGTTATCTCCTGATCGACGCGCACGCCCCGGGCGTCACCATCAGGCCGCTGCGGGACCTGACCGGGGACGCGCACTTCTGCGAGGTCTTCTTCGACGACGTACGCGTGCCGGTGGCCGACCGGATCGGCCCGGAGAACGGCGGCTGGCCCCTCGTACGCACGAGTCTCGGCCATGAACGCGCGGCCGGTGCGATGAACCAGGCGGCGCTGTACCGGCGTGTCCTCGACGAACTGGTCGAACTGGCCCACGAGCGCGGCGCGACGGCGGACCCGCTGGTCCGTGACCGGCTCGCCGACTTCGAGATCCGGGTCCGGATCATGCGGCTCACCGGGATGCGCACCATCGCCGACATCCTCGCCAGGGGCGAACCCGGCCCGGCCTCCTCGACCTCGCGACTCTTCATCGCCCTGTTCGAGCAGGACCTGCACGAGTTCGCCGTCGACCTCCTGGGCCCCTACGGCATCCTCGGTCGCCGCGATCCGCACGCCGTCCAGCGTGGCCGCTGGGTGTGGGGCTTCCTGCGCACCCGGGCCTCCACGATCGGAGCCGGCACCGCCGAGATCCAGCGCAACACCATCGCCGAACAGGTACTGGGCCTGCCCCGTGACCCGGCGATGCCCACGACGGAGAGGGCGCGATGAGAGCCGCACGCTGTACGGAGTACGGGTCCCCGGCAGGCCTGGGCGTCGTCGAACTCGACGACCTCGAACCAGGCCCGGGAGAGGTGCTGGTCCGGGTCCACGCCGCGGCCGTCAACTTCCCCGACGTCCTGCTCGTGGCGGACCGCTACCAGGTCCCCGCGCCCCTGCCGTTCACGCCCGGCAGTGAGTTCGCCGGCGTCGTGGCCGCGCTGGGGCCCGGGGTGTCCGGCCCGCCGGTGGGCTCACCCGTGGCCGGGGCGGTGCTGACCGGCGCCTTCGCCGAGCAGGTCGTGGTGCCGGTGGCAGGACTGCGCCCGGTCCCCGAGGGGCTCGACATGGTCCACGCCGCCGCGTTCCACGTGACCTACGCGACCGCCTACCACGCCCTGACCACCGTGGGGCAGGGCACGGCGGGGGAGTGGGCTGCCGTGCTCGGTGCGGCGGGCGGGGTCGGCTCCGCGGCCGTCGA
>Ga0307513_10008449_pt1 | contig 13174 bp, 12 predicted proteins | sample 15_EM_MG_FD_202174 | JGI IMG/M metagenome (GOLD analysis project Ga0307513, IMG submission 202174) | Populus trichocarpa ectomycorrhiza microbial communities from riparian zone in the Pacific Northwest, United States - 15_EM | ecosystem: Host-associated > Plants > Roots > Unclassified | place...
CGATCGGCGCGCCGGATCAGAACGGCTTGTCGCGACGCGTTTCCAGGTAGGCCTTGATGGCCCAGATGGCCTCCTGGTCGAACGTGCCTTCGAACGGCGGCATGTACACGGCGCCGTTGCGCGTGCGTCCGTGGCGCACGGTGGTCAGGAAGTAGCTGTCGTTGTCCTTCACGCAGGCCGCCTTGCGCGTCGCATCCTTCGTCGTCGCGCAGTCGTTGTCGAGCTTGCGCAGATCGGGCGCGATCCCGCCCGAGATCGCCTCGAGCCCGTGGCAGCGTGCGCAGTTCTGGTTGTAGGCCGACGTGCCGATCTTGACGGCCGCCTCGTTGGCGCGGAACGGGTTCTCCTCGCGCCAGCCCTCGCCCAGCTTGGGCAGCGAGGACGTGTCGACCGCCTGCGGCGTCACGTCGCCGTGGGCGCTGGCCAGGGTGCTGGCGAGCAGGCCCATCACGCAGCTGCCAACGACGAAGATCGCCCGGGCGCGACGGCGCCGCAGGCCACTGAGTTTCATACTCGGGGTAGTCACGAATTGATTCATGTCAATGTCTCCGTTGATCTTGGATGCGAATCTCGCACCAGGCTCTTTCTGCAAACGCTGTGCCACGAGTCAGGTGCTCCAGGATCGAACAAAAGCGTCGCATCGGCGTCCGAAGCGCGGTGGACAATCGAGCTGGTTTGGAACAGCATTCCGGCGCCATAGGACACATTGATCGATGTCCAACTCACGAGACAAGGTCCTGCATTCGCGGGCAGAGGACGACAGCATGATGACTACAGAACAACGTGACCTGACGAGCCCGTCTTGCGGCGCCGGTCCGCGCTCCGAGTTCATCGAGCGCTCGCATCAACGCAGCGCCGCACTGGGCCTCACGCGCAGCGAGCGGCGCGACCTCGACCCGATGGTGCGCAGCGACCTCAGCGTGGCGCGCGAGCGCAACCACCGCCTGTACGTGCACGCCGCGCCGGTGATGCACCTGCTGTTCGAGCAGATCGTCAACACCGACAGCATGATCTTGCTGACGGATGCGCAGGGCACGATCCTGCACTCGGTCGGCGACGACGACTTTCTCGAGCGCGCACACAAGGTCGCCCTGCAACCGGGCGAGAACTGGGCCGAGCATGCGAAGGGCACGAACGCAATCGGCACGGCGCTGTTCGAGGCGGTGCCGACGCTCATCCACGCGACCGAGCACTTCATACACGCCAACAACTTCCTGACCTGTTCGGCGGCGCCGATCTTCGACCCGCGCGGCAACATGCTCGGCGTGCTCGACGTGACCGGCGACCACCGCAGCTACCACCAGCACACGATGGGCCTGGTGCGCATGTCGGCGCGCATGATCGAGAACCACTGGCTCTCCGACGACTTCAACGACCGGCTGCGCCTGCACTTCCACAGCCGCGCCGAGTTCATCGGCACGCTGCTCGAAGGCATCGTCGTCGTCGGCCCCGACGGCAAGATCCTCGGCGCGAACCGCAGCGCCATCGACCAGATCGGCATGAGCGGCGCCGAACTGCGCACACGCAGCCTGACGAGCCTGTTCGGCATCTCGGCATCGGCCGTGTACGACCACTTCCGGATGCCGATGTCGGCACCGATGCAGCTGAGCGTACCGGCCGGCCAGGTGTTCCACGTCAGCGCGCGTTTCGACTGGCCCTCGCGCTCGATCGCTACCGGCTTCGACCTCGAGAACCCGCCTGCAGCGCCGAGCCTGGACCGCCCCGAGTCGGCCCCCAGCCCGCGCGTCGTTGCACACGGCGAAGCCGAGCGCGGCGCCGCGGCGCGCTTCTCGGGGCTGCAGTACCTGCGCACCGGCGACCCGCAGGTCGAGGCGCTGGTGCAGAAGATTCGCCGCGTGCTCGACCGCGACATCCCGTTGCTGGTCCTCGGCGAGACCGGCACCGGCAAGGAACTGCTCGCCCGCGCGGTGCACCACGACTCGGCCCGTTCGCGCCAGCCCTTCGTCGCGGTCAATTGCGCCTCGATCCCCGAGTCGCTGATCGAGGCTGAGCTGTTCGGCTACGAAGACGGCGCCTTCACCGGCGCGCGCAAGAAGGGCGCGCCGGGGCGGCTCGTGCAGGCCAACGGCGGCACGCTGTTCCTCGACGAGATCGGCGACATGCCGCTGTCGCTGCAGGCCCGCCTGCTGCGCGTGCTGCAGGAGCGCTGCGTCACGCCGCTGGGCAGCACCAAGTCGATCGCGGTCGACATCGCGGTGGTCTGCGCGACGCACCGCAACCTGCGCGAGATGATCGAGCGCCACGAGTTCCGCGAAGACCTCTACTACCGCCTCAATGGCCTGGCGCTGCGCCTGCCCGCGCTGCGCGAGCGCACCGACCTTGAGGCCGTGTGCAAGCGCATCCTGCAGGCCGAGCGCCAGCACGACACCCCCGAGCTCAGCATGCCGGTGCTCGATTTGTTCCGGCGCTATGCGTGGCCGGGCAACATCCGCCAACTCGCGAACGTGCTGCGTACTGCGGCCGTGATGTCGGCCAACGAGCACACGATCACGACCACGCACCTGTCGGACGACTTCCTCGAAGACACGCGCCACGTCTGCAGCGCGGCGCGCCCGCCGGCCATGCCGCTGCCCGCGCCGGTGGTCGAGCCTGCGCTCGCGATACCGCCGTTGTCGGCCGCGTGGATCAGCGCGGCCGACGTCGAGCCGCCGCAGCCGCCGGTACGCAACGATGCCGCACGCGAGGCGCCGGTGCGCCACACGCTGGAGCAGGCCGAGATCGAGATGATCCGCGCCGCGCTGGACGCCGCCGGTGGCAACATCTCGGCCGCGTCGAAGCAACTCGGCGTGAGCCGCAACACGATCTACCGCAAGCTGCGCTGGAACGTCGGCGAGCTCCCGCGCTGACAGCGCCTGCCGCCGCTTTGCAGCGCGGCAGCAACAGCTTTCTGTGCAGGGATTTCCCTGTGTCAACGGCTTTCGTCACTGCTCCGCAATGGAGCAATGCAACAGCTTCCGACCCCGATTGACGCACCCGATCCAACGGCACAGGTATTGCTGATCGGGTGCATGAAGATACTCGTTCTCGGCTCCAGCGCAGGCGGTGGGTTCCCGCAATGGAACTGCCGCTGCAAGCAGTGCGCGGCCTTCCGTCTCGGTGAGATCGGCGGCTCGATGCGCACCCAGAGTTCGGTCGCCGTGTCGCAGGACGGGCTGAGCTGGGTGCTGCTCAACGCGTCGCCCGACATCGCCCAGCAGATCCGCGTCAACCCCGCGCTGCAACCCCACGCCGGCACGCGCGACACGCCGATCAAGGCCGTCGTGCTGATGGACTCACAGCTGCAGAACGTCGCCGGCCTGATCAGCCTGCGCGAGGGCGACGGGCTCGAAGTGTTCGCCACACCGCTGGTGTTCGAGGACCTCACCGGCGGCCTGCCGCTGCTCAGCGCGCTGCAGCACTACTGCGCCGTGCGCTGGCACCTGCTGCCCGTGGCCGGCGGCGAACCGGTCGCGCGCTTCATGATCCCGGGCTTCCCGGCCTTGCGCTTCTGTGCGATCGCGGTGCCGGGCCGCACGCCGCGCTACGCGAACCACCGCGGCGAGACGGTCGGCGGCAGCATTGCACTGCAGATCGAGGACGCGCGCAGCGGCCAGCGCTTCTTCTTCTCGCCCGCGCTCGCCGACGTCGGCGAGGCCGAGCTGGCGTGGATGCGCAAGGCCGACTGCGTGATGGTCGACGGCACCTTCTGGGACGAGCACGAGCTGCGCGATGCCGGCCTCGCCCGGCAAAGCGCGTCCGAGCTCGGGCACTTGCCGCAGAGTCGCTTCGGCGGCCGCGCCGGCATGATCGACGTGCTGGACGCCACCGGTGCGCAACGCAAGATCCTCACCCACGTCAACAACAGCAACCCGATCCTCGATGAGCGTGGCGCGCAACGGCGTGCGCTCGACGAGCACGGCATCGAGGTCGCACACGACGGCATGGTGATCGAGCTGTGAAGACCTTGACGACACAGCGATCGTTCACGCATCGCGACCGGCCTTCCGCACGCGCACCCGGCGAGGTATAGTCTTTCCTTCTGTGGATACACACATGTGTATCCAATTTGGGAGCAGCCATGTCGACCAAGGATTCCGGGATGCGTGTTCGCATCGAGCGCGAGCTGCGCGAGGCGTTCGTCAACGCGTGTCAGGCGCAAGGGTTGGGGGCGTCCGAAGTGCTTCGGGACTTCATGCGCTCGTTCGCGGCCAAGCATTCGAGCGAGCAGGCCATCCTCTTCGGCCAGGCCAGCAAGCGAACCGCCGTTGGCGCCGGAAAGAGAGGCCCGCGATGATCGTCCTGAAGGCAAGCCAGGAAGATGTGCTGGGTGCGTTGCAAGCGGTCGCCGGCATCGTCGAGCGGCGTCACACGCTGCCCATCCTTGCCAATGTGCTGATCCGCAAGACCGGCGAACAGATCGAGTTCACGACCAGCGACCTGGAGATCCAGGTGTGCACGCGCGTCGGGCTCGGCGGAGACGCCGGCAACTTCGCGACGACGGTCAGCGCGCGCAAGCTGACCGAGATCCTGCGCGCGATGCCGGCCGACGAGTCGGTGACGCTGACCGCCAACGCGAAACGCGTCACGCTTCAGGGCGGTCGCAGCCGCTTTCATCTGCACACGCTGCCGGCCGATGACTTCCCGCTGGTGGCGCAGGCCGCGGGTCTCGGTGCGGCGTTCTCGGTTCCGCAGTCGGTGCTCAAAGCGCTCATCGAACAAGTGGCGTTCGCGATGGCGGTTCAGGACATCCGATACTTCCTGAACGGCGTGTTGTTCATCGCCGACGGGAACAAGCTGCGCCTCGTCGCGACCGATGGCAATCGACTGGCGCTCGCGGAGTCGACCGTGCCGTTCGAGTTGCCGAAGCAGGAGGTGATCCTGCCGCGAAAAGCAGTGCACGAGTTGCAGCGCCATCTGCGCGACCACGGTGCCAAGAGCGGCGATCAGGCCGCCGCCGATCCACTGGTCGAGATCCGGTTTTCAGCGGCCCAGGCGAGGTTCAGCCTGAACGGCGTCGAATTCATCACCAAGCTGATCGAGGGGCGGTTCCCCGACTTCAATCGAGTGATCCCGAAGAGCAACCGTCATGCGGTCACACTCGGCCGCGCGCCGTTCCTGGCGGGCTTGCAGCGCGCCTCGATCCTGACCAGCGAGAAGTTCCGAGGGATACGCGTCAACGTCGCGCCGGGCGCGCTGCGGATCGCGTCGAGCAATGCCGAGCACGACGAGGCCGACGAAGACTTCGAGATCGACTACGGCGGCGACAGCATCGAGATCGGCTTCAATGTCAGCTACTTGCTCGACGTACTCAGCAAGACCGACGCCGACATGGTCCGGATGGAGTTGCAGGACGCCAGCTCGAGCGTGCTGTTCACCTTCCCGGACCGTGTCGGCTTCAAGTACGTGGTCAGCCCGATGCGGCTATGACGCGGGCCGCTCGTCACCCTGGCGCCTTGGCCCAGGCCTGACACCAGCCATTGCGCGCGATCTGCTTGCGCCCGAACATCGCGCACCCGGCCCACGCGTCGTCGGGCTTGCCTTGCCAGAACGAGCAATTGGCGCAGTGTTGCGCGGCGCTGTGCTGCGGGTACTTCTTGGCGTCGACCTTGTTCGTGTCGTGCCGGTAGCCGAGCGCGACGGCCTGTTCATCGGCTTCGTCGACGTGCGCGCCGGCCTGCGCGAACGCCGTGCCGGTTGAGGCAGCGGCACCGCCAGCGACGGCCAGCTCGATGATGAAGCGGCGGCGTGTGGTGGTGCTGCTCATTTTGCGGCTGCCAGCTTCGCGGTCTTCACGGACGACTCGGCCTCGGCGCGTTGCGTGCCGGACTTGGGCAGCTTGAACACCCACACCATGCCGCCCTGCTCGAGGAAGCTGACCTTCTTGGCCACGTCGCCACCCCACAGCGGCACGGCGCCGCCCCAGCCCGAGACCACGCTCACGTACTGCTCGCCGTTCTGCATCCAGGTGACCGGTGGCGCGACCACGCCGGAGCCGGTCTGGAACTCCCAGACCACCTTGCCGGTCTTTGCGTCGGCGGCCTTCAGCAGACCTTCGGGCGTGCCCCAGAACACGAGGTTGCCGGCCGTCGTCAGCACTCCGCCCCACAGCGGCGCGTTGTTCTTGATCTCCCAGACGATCTTGCCGGTCTTCGGGTCGATCGCGCGCAGTGCGCCGATGTAGTCGTCGTTGATCGTCTTGATCGTGAAGCCGGCGCCCAGGTAGGCCGCGCCCTTCTTGTAGGTGATCGGCTCGTTCCAGATCTCCATGCCCCATTCGTTGGCCGGCACGTAGAACAGCTTGGTGTCGGGCGAGTAGGCCATCGGCATCTGGTTCTTGCCACCGAGGAAGCTCGGCGCCGAAAACACCGACTTGCCTTTCTTCGCGTCGACATCGGTCGGGTCGCCCGGGCGGTTGTCGGCGACGAAATTCGGCCGGCCGGTCTTCAGGTCGATGTCGGTCGCCCAGGTCACCTTCTTGACGAACGGGAACGCGTTCTCGAGCTTGCCGTTGGTCGCATCGATGACGTAGAAGAAGCCGTTGCGGTCGGCCTTGCCGCCGACGCGCTTGCCGTCCATGTCGAAGGTGACGAACTCGTTGACGCCGTCGAAGTCCCAGCCGTCGTTCGGCGTGCTCTGGTAGTGCCACTTGATCTGGCCGGTCTTCACATCGATCGCGACCGTCGAGCACGAGAACAGGTTGTCGCCCGGGCGCAGGTGGCTGTTCCACGGCGCCGGATTGCCGGTGCCGAAGTAGGCGAGCCCGGTCTTCGGATCAAAGCTGCCTCCGAGCCAGGTGGCCGCGCCGCCGGTCTTCCAGATGTCGCCGGCCCAGCTCTTGTTGAGCGTGCCGGAGATGCCGTTCTCGGTCTTCTTGCCGTCCTTGTCGTAGGTGTAGCCCATGTGGCCTTCGACCGTGGGGCGCGACCAGACCATCTTGCCGGTCTTGGGGTCGCGCGCCTCGACGCGGCCGACGACGCCGAACTCGCCGCCCGACACGCCGGTGAGCAGCAGGCCGTTCGCGATGATCGGCGCTGCGGTGGCGGAATAGCCGGCCGCGTAGTCGTCGATTTTCTCCTTCCAGACCACGTCACCGGTCGCCTGGTCGAGCGCAACAAGTTGCGCGTCGAGCGTCGCGAAGATCACCAGGTTGTCGTACAGCGCGGCGCCGCGGTTGACCACATCGCAGCAGGGCATGATGCCTTCGGGCAGGCGGTGCTCGTACTTCCAGAGCTTCTTGCCGGTGGTGGCATCGAGTGCAAAGATGCGCGAGTACGAGGCGGTCACGAACATCTTGCCGTTGTGGATCACCGGCTGCGATTCCTGGCCACGCTGCTTCTCGCCGCCGAACGAGAACGCCCATACCGGCGCGAGCTTCGCGACGTTGGCCGTCGTCACCTGCTTGAGCGCCGAGTAGCGCTGGCCTTGCGTGCCGAGACCCCATGACAGGACCTCGTTGCCGCTCTTCGCCGAGTCCTCGATCATCTTGTCGGTCACCGCGGTTTGCGCGGTGGCCGTGATCGAGGCCAGGCCCAGGGTGATAGAGAGTGTCAGTGGCTTCATCATCAGGCGCATGGATGTCTCCTCCAATGTGGATGGGGTTCTGGGCCGCGTGTCGCGCAGCCTCCAGAGGCTCCACAAAGGGCAACAACCATGCCACTCGCGCAGGCCGCGGATGGCGCAGCGAAAAGCGCGTTTGACGTGCTTGGCGCGGCCTTGAACTGCGGGTTTGCCCGCCGCGCTGATGCGTCTTCGAACAGCACGCGCGCCAGGCTGTGACAGCGCGAGCGACGGCTGTTCCATCGGCGTGGCATCGCGAAGCGGGCACTGTGCCAGCGATGCGAAACGTGACACCGCGCAGCGCGCGATGTCCCAGGCTGGGACAGTGTTGCGGGTACTTTCCCTTGCTTTCAACGCGCTCAGATCGCATTGCAGCCGCAACGCGTGGGTGGCACGCAAGCTGCGATTCCGACATCGCGAAAGTTTCGCCAGCGTCGATGCCGGATGCACCGCCGCTTCCACCACCCATCATTGCGGAGAGAGACGACATGGACATGCTCGAGCCTGGAAAATTCGGCACTGCGGTGCAGTTCAAGAAGCGCTATGGCAACTACATCAACGGCGAGTGGGTCGCGCCGGCGAAGGGCCAGTACTTCGACAACATCACGCCGGTGACCGGCCGCGCGTTCTGCGAGATCCCGCGCTCGACCGCTGAAGACGTCGAGCGCGCACTCGACGCCGCACACGCTGCGAAGGCCGCATGGGGCAAGACCTCGCCGACGGCGCGCGCCAACATCCTCAACAAGATCGCCGATCGCCTCGAAGCCAATCTGCCGATGCTCGCCGCTGCCGAGACCTGGGACAACGGCAAGCCGATCCGCGAGACCACGCTGGCCGACATGCCGCTGGCCATCGATCACTTCCGCTACTTCGCTGGCTGCATCCGCGCGCAAGAAGGCGGTGTCAGCGAGATCGACGACAAGACCTACGCGTACCACTTCCACGAGCCGATCGGTGTCGTCGGCCAGATCATCCCGTGGAACTTCCCGATCCTGATGGCGGTGTGGAAGCTCGCGCCTGCGCTGGCCGCCGGCAACTGCGTCGTGCTCAAGCCGGCCGAGCAGACGCCGGTGTCCATCCTCGTGATGATGGAAGTCATCGGTGACCTGCTGCCGCCGGGCGTGCTCAACGTCGTCAACGGCTTCGGCCTCGAGTGCGGCAAGCCGCTCGCCTCAAGTCCGCGCATCGGCAAGATCGCGTTCACCGGTGAGACCACGACCGGCCGCCTGATCTCGCAGTACGCGAGCCAGAACCTGATCCCGGTCACGCTCGAACTCGGCGGCAAGTCGCCCAACATCTTCTTCGCCGACGTGCTGGCCAAGGACGACGCGTTCTTCGACAAGGCGCTCGAAGGCTTCACGCTGTTCGCACTGAACCAGGGCGAGGTCTGCACCTGCCCGTCTCGTGCGCTGATCCAGGAGTCGATCTACGAGCGCTTCATGGAGCGCGCCATCAAGCGCGTCAACGCCATCAAGCAGGGCAACCCGCTCGACATGGCCACGATGATCGGCGCGCAGGCCTCGAGCGAGCAGATGGAAAAGATCCTGAGCTACCTCGACCTCGGCAAGCAGGAAGGCGCGCAGTGCCTGACCGGCGGCGAGCGCAACCGCCTGGGCGGTGACCTCGAAGGCGGCTTCTATGTGAAGCCGACGGTGTTCAAGGGCAACAACAAGATGCGCATCTTCCAGGAAGAGATCTTCGGCCCGGTCGTCTCGGTCACGACCTTCAAGGACGAGGAAGAGGCGCTCACTATTGCCAACGACACGCTCTACGGTCTGGGCGCGGGCGTGTGGAGCCGCGACATGAACACCGCGTTCCGCATGGGCCGCGGCATCCAGGCCGGCCGCGTGTGGACGAACTGCTACCACGCCTACCCGGCGCACGCGGCGTTCGGCGGCTACAAGCAATCGGGCATCGGGCGCGAGAACCACAAGATGATGCTCGACCACTACCAGCAGACCAAGAACCTGCTGGTGAGCTACGACGAGAACAAGCTCGGCTTCTTTTGAGCTTGCGATGACGACATGCCCCACGCCGACACCGGTGGCGCGTGTCGTCGCCACCGACGCCGCGCTCGCATTGATCGCGTCGCTGGCCGCATCGAACGGCGGCCGGCTGATGTTTCATCAGTCCGGCGGCTGTTGTGACGGCAGCGCGCCGATGTGCTTCGTCGACGGCGATTTCATCATCGGCGAGCAGGACCGCCTGCTCGGCCACATCGGCGGGATGCCGTTCTACATCAGCGCGTCGCAGTTCGAATACTGGGAACACACGCAGCTGATCATCGATGTCGTTCCGGGCCGCGGGGGCATGTTCTCGATCGAAGGCCCGACGGGCCAGCGCTTCCTGACCCGATCGCGCCTCTATACCGACAGCGAGTGGGCGTTCTTGTCCGAACAGGCCTAAGTGCAGCCGGGCCGCCATCTTAAGGACGCAGTTGTCTTGAACTCGGATCGGAGTTTGATCCACCTCCCCGCACATTCGGCGCTCGACTGTGAGCGCTCAGGCATCCTCGGCCCAGCCTTGCTCGCCGATCAGCAGCACGAACGACACCATGCCCAGGGACTCCTGGTCGAACTCACTCTCACCGGTTCGCCTGATCTTCACGAGTTGTTGCACCTCGTCGAGGCCGACCGGCATGACGAGTCGGCCGCCGATCGAGAGTTGTTCCTTGAGGGCTTGCGGTACGGCCGGGCCGGCGGCGGCGATCAGGATCGCGTCGAACGGGGCGGCGTCCGGCCAGCCTGTCGTGCCGTCGCCCAAGTGGATCGCGATGTTGCGGTATCCCAAAGCATTAAAGCGTCCCTCCGCGAGACCTACCAGCCTCTCGTGCCGCTCGATCGTATGAACCCGAGCGGCGATCAGGCCGATGACGGCCGCCGCATACCCCGACCCGGTGCCAACCTCGAGTACCTTGTCGCCCGGACCGATCTCGGCCGCCTCGACCATCGTGGCCACGATGAAAGGTTGCGAAATCGTCTGGTCTTCTTCGATTGGAAGCGGCGAGTCCTCGTAGGCGAATGCGGCCAGCCCGCGGCGGACGAAGCGCTCGCGCGGCACCGTCCTCATGGCCCGCAGCACGCGTTCGTCGCGGATGCCGCGTTGCGCAAGCTGCGTCTGCACCATCCTCATGCGCTGAGATTCGAAGTCGACCATCGACAACTCGGTGTGGTGAGCCCGAAGGATACCGCCTGGCGATCGGCGTTCCTCGGGTTGCTGCACGCATGAACGGGCGCAGGCCGCTCTTGCAACGGCCGGTCTATTTCAGATAGGCAAGCAACTGCTCCGCACCCTTTTGAACTCCCACCTCGGACGCAGCCATCGAGCCCATGCCAGCGGTCAGATTCCAAGCATTCGGGTATTGCTTCGCCACATAGGCACCAAGCAGCGCATTCGTCGCGGAGTCATAGACTTCGACGGCGAAACTCACCGACCCTGACAGCATCCCCTCCTTGTCGCGAGCCGCTTGCACCGCGTTGTAAGGTCCCCCCAGCAGATCGAAGTGCATCACCGTGTTCAGCACGTTCGTGTTGGCCTTCGCCCCGGTGAGCGTGAGTTTGATGCGCAGGGTTTCGTTGCCCGGAACCACCGAGTTCCTGAAGCGCTTGCTCAATTTCTCGGTGAACATCGCCTGCATGTGCATGGCGAGGTTCTCCTTGTCTTCTTCCGATATTTTCTCGAACTGGCTGTCCGCACCGCCATAGACATCGACTGGGTCGATGATGAACGCGGTGTACCTTGCCCAGTTGGTATCTGCCTTGTATTCATAAGGCATTCGGCCAGTCGTATCGCGCTGGTTCATGCGCATCTTCGATGACGACGCGATCCCAGAATACGGAACTGGCTGGAGTGTCGAACAAGCCGCCAAGGCCGCACAAAGTGCGATGGTTGCTGCCCGATTGGGAATGTTTGAAGTACGCATTTGACTTTCCTGGTTTGCCAAGCGATCGAGACCTGCTGGCAGGTCTCACGATCGGCGATGAAACACACCCCTCTCATGCGGGGAATCACGAGAAGACGCTTTGGGGGTCCATGAACCGGCGTTCGCTGTCGCTCGCGCCCAGATCGCACGCCTGACATCAAAACAAAACCGATCTGTACGGTTTATTATAGAGAAACACCGCAGCTCGTCAATAAAAATGTACAGTTAGGTCTACTTTTGAGGAGCCTCGATCGATGAAGGTGAGAACAGAAGCGCGGCGCAACGCGATCGTTGAAGCAGCAGCCGAGCTGTTCAAGGAGATGGGCTACGAGCGCGCGTCCATGAACGAGTTGGCCAAGCGCTTGGGCGGTTCGAAGGCCACGCTGTACGGATACTTTCGCTCGAAGGAGGAGCTCTTCAGCGCCGTCGTTGAGGCCGTTGCCACCGGCCACCTGTTGGATGCCGCGCAGGAACTCGCGGTCGACCTCGTCGACGGGCAACCCACGTTGGAGGCACGGCTGACGCGATTTGGCGAACGGATGCTTGACGTGCTGACCCACGACGAGAGTGCGCTCGCCGTCTACCGGATGGTTGTCGCCGAAGCCGGGCGTTCGAACGTGGGGCAGCTGTTCTACGACGCCGGTCCCGCCGAAGCGATGGAGGCCATCGCCAAGGTGATGGTGGCGGCGATGGATCGCGGCGAACTTCGCCGTTCAGATCCCAAGGTGGCCGCGGCGCAGTTCACGGCACTGGTGACGGCCGAAACTGACATGAGGCTCTTTCAAAAAGACCCTTCACCTCTGACGCTCGAACAAATTCGCCAGATGGTCAGCCGGGCACTGGAGATGTTTCTCAGAGGTGCCGCCCCGCGGGGCTAAGCAGCGTACTGCTGCAATCCTTCGACCAGCGCATCGAAGGTGGCGCGGCAGCGCGGACTGTTGCGCAAATCCTCGTGCATCGTGACCCAGGTCTCCAACTGCAGCGAGAACGTCTTCGCCAGCACGCGCTGCAGCCCAGCGTCGCGCCTGGCCAGCGCGACCTGGCAGATGCCGATACCCGCGCCGCAGCGAATCAGGGCCAATTGCGCGAGATCGCTGTCGGTGCGCAGTGAGAAGCCGTCGCGGCTGAAGCCCTGCAAGGACTTGCCGGCACTGCGGATAAAAGCGGTGGCCTGGTCATAGCCGATGATCGACTGGCCAGCCAGATCGCCCATGTTGCGCGGGGTGCCATGCCGGCTGAGGTAGTCCTTGCGCGCATGCAGGCCCAGTTCGATCTGCCCGATGCGGCGCGCCACCAGCTGCTCCTGGCGCGGACGCACCATGCGCACCGCGATGTCGGCCTCGCGCCGGAGCAGGTCCTGCACCCGGTTCGTCAGCACCAGTTCGACCTTCAGTGCCGGGTGTTGTTCGCGCAGCCGCGCGACGATGGGTGGCAAGACCTCGACGCCGATCACTTCGCTGGCGGAGACACGCACCACGCCGCGGACGCCCTCGCCCTGGCTGGAGGCCGCGCGCTCCAGCGACGCGGCGGTGCTTTCCATCGCCTCGGCGTAGGACCGAAGCGCCAGCGCCAGCTCGGTCGGCATCAGCCCCAGCTGCGATCGCGTGAACAGCACGACACCGAGCGCTTGCTCAAGCGCGGCGACCTGGCGACCCACCGTCGGCTGCGTGATGCCGAGTGCACGCGCCGCCCCGG
>Ga0307513_10008450_pt1 | contig 13171 bp, 12 predicted proteins | sample 15_EM_MG_FD_202174 | JGI IMG/M metagenome (GOLD analysis project Ga0307513, IMG submission 202174) | Populus trichocarpa ectomycorrhiza microbial communities from riparian zone in the Pacific Northwest, United States - 15_EM | ecosystem: Host-associated > Plants > Roots > Unclassified | place...
CTTGGTGTGCGTGCCAGGCTCGGCACCGGTCAGGGCGTCCTTGGCTTTGTCGAGCAGTCCGCCGCCCCCGGTCGCCGGGGCGGTCCCGCCGGCCACAGTGCGGCTATCGCCGTTGACCGTGGCGTACAGCAGCGGGTCGGCCGCCGCAACGTCCGGGATCGGGCCCAGCGGCTGCGGGTCCAGGAGGTACTCGAACTCGATCCGTCCGTCCACGGAGGTCCTCGGCAGGGCGCCGGGCCCCTGCGTTCCGTCGGACAGGCCCCAGATCTCGTTGTTGTGCTCGGTGTACTCCGTGTCCAGACCGAACGCGCTCGGCACCGGAAGATCCTCTAGGCCATCGACTTTGAGCTGCTCGATCGCGGCCAGCCACTGCTGCTGGTGACAGGTGTCGCGGGCCAGGTTGAAGCGCAGCATGTCGCGCACGCCCTTGTCGTCGCTCATGTTGTACAGGCGGGCGGTCTGCAACCGGCCCTGCGCCTCCGCACCGGCGTTCGCCATGAAGTCGGCCATCAGGTTGCCACTGGCGACGATGTACTTGCCGTTCCACGGGTACCCGGCGCTGTCAGCCAGCACCGCACCACCACCGGCGACGATGGCATGCTGCGGGTTCTGTCCGCCCAGCACCGCGGCCAAGGCCGGGTTGGCGGCTGCCGCCGCCGACGTCTGCTCCGCAGGAGCACCCTCGAGCAGCCGGGCGATCATGATGGAGATCATCTCGACGTGACCGAGTTCCTCGGTCGCGGTGTCCATGATCAGGTCCTTGTACTTGCCCGGGACCCGGGTGTTCCAGCCCTGGAACAGGTACTGCAGCGCCACCGTCATCTCTCCGTAGGCGCCACCGATGAGCTCCTGCAGCTTCATCGCATACAGCGGGTCAGGCTGGTCGGGGGCGCAGTTGTACTGGGTCTGCTGAGTGTGCCGGAACATAATTGAGATCCTCTCGGGCCGGTGATGAAGCACGTACCGAAGAGACTGCCCATCGGGGTGCGGCCCGACCGCGACCGCGCTGCGACCGGGTCGGGACACTCGCGTGACGGCGGCGTGACGGTGGCGTTCACGGGGCGCGTGCGGGCCCGGCTGGCCGTGATCGGTGGATCGCAGGTCCGCACCGGTGCCGTGGGTGCGGCGGCGCCGCACCAGCCGTCCGAAAGACGTTGAGAACCGGGCCAGCCAGGGTATCCAGGATGAGCAGGATGGCTTCCATCGCCTGGAGCGGCAATGGATCACCACGCGCCGTCGTCGCAGACAACCATCCTCCTGGATGATCATGAATTGTTGTCCCCGAAGGTCTTTCGCGACCTACATGCACCAGCGATGGTGCCCCCTCGGGTTGCCGGACCGGCATTCGATGCGACTCTCGGATCGCAATCAATCCGCACCGTGATCTGAGAGGGTGAAAGCCGTGACAACGGAACCGTCCACGACCAATTTTGACGCACTCGCGTACGGGGAGAGCCCGGACGACCGTTCGTCCACCAAGGACGTGGCCAAGGACCAGGCCGCCGACGTGGCCGGCAGTGCCAAGGACGCCGGACAGCACGTGGCCTCGGTGGCCAAGGACGAGGCCGGGAACGTCGTAACCGAGGCGACGCGCCAGGCCAAGGACATCCTCGGGCAGACCCGCGCCGAGATCGGCCAGCAGGCTGCCGACCAGCAGCAGCGGGTGGCTGGTGGACTGCGTTCACTGGGAACCGAACTCGGCTCGATGGTCGAGCGCAGCGACGAGTCAGGGATGGCCACCGACCTGGCCCGACAGGCCTCGGCCAAGGCCAACGAACTGGCCGACTGGCTGGAGCAGCGCGACCCGGGCAGCCTGCTGGAGGAGGTAAGGACCTTCGCTCGCCGGCGTCCCGGCGCCTTCCTGGCCATCGCCGTAGGCGCGGGCCTGGCGGCCGGCCGGCTCACCCGGGGCCTGAGGGACGAGTCCTCGAGCTCGTCCGAGGGCACGGCCCGAAACGGTAGTTCAGTCCCGAGCTACCCCAGCACGGGTGAGTCCTCCTCCGCCGCCGGTTTCTCGACTCCCTCAACGGGATACGGAACGAGCACGGGTGAGTACACCACGCCCACGAGCGGTCAGTACGGCACGACGGGCGAGTACGGCGCCGAGCCCGCGGCGGTCGAGGTCGTCGCCGAGCCGGGGGTACCGCCGACGGCGGTCACCGACCGGCCCTCCCCCGAGTCCGGTTCCCCGCTACGTGAGGAGCCCCGACCGTGAGCACCCCCTCCGACGCGCACGCCCAGAACCAATCGATCGGAGAGCTGTTCTCCGACGTGACCAAAGACGTCTCCCTGCTGATCCGTCAGGAGGTTGAACTAGCCAAGGCCGAACTGCGAGAGTCAGCCACCCGGGCCGGAAAAGGCGCCGCAGAGCTCGGTGGGGCCGCCGTGGCCGGGAACTTCGGGCTGCTCTTCCTGTCTCTGGCCCTCTGGTGGGTGATCGGCAACGAGATCGGCCGTGGCTGGGCCGCTCTGATCGTCGGTGCCGTCTATTTGATCATCGCCGCCATCCTCGCGTCCCTGGGGCGCAAGGACTTGAAGACGGTCCAGGGCCTGCCGCAGACCACCGCAACCGCAAAGAAGATCCCGGACGCCATGAAAGGAAATGAGGGAGTTCGATGACCAAGGACGCCGACCAGATCCGAGAAGAGATCCGTTCCACCCGTGAGGATCTCAGCTCGAACGTGAACGCCCTGACCGACAGCGTGCGGCCCGCAAACGTGGCCCGACGACAGGTGGACAAGGTCCGCGAAGCGGCCGTCAGCACCAAGGACCGGGTGATGGGAGCAGCCCCCGACCTGGGCTCGGTCAGGAACAGCGCCTCGTCCACGGTCACGGACGCCAAGGAGAGCGTCACTGGGGCCGCCTCCAGTGCCTCCGACGCCGTGACCTCCTCCCCACAGGCGGTCCGGGCCAAGACCCAGGGAAACCCGTTGGCGGCCGGGCTGATCGCTTTCGGGGCCGGCTGGCTGATCGGCTCGCTGATCCCGGCGTCCGAACGCGAGCAGCAGGCTGCGGTCAAGGCCAAGGAAAGCGCCGGCCCGCTGGCCCACGAAGCCGCGGATGCCGCCCGCCAGACGGCCGAGAATCTGCGCGAGCCTGCCCAGCAGGCGGCCCAGTCGGTCAAGGAGACGGCGACCGATGCCATCGAGAACACCAAGCAGGAAGGCACTTCCGCCGCTGAGGGTGTCAAGTCCGAAGCCCAGGGCGCCGCCAGCACCGTCCAGGACAGCCGCGCCAGCTGAGCTGCACACAGGCGCGAACACCGGCTGGCACCTGGGCGCTGACCTCGGGTGCCAGCCGGCCGGTCATCACGGCCACGCCGCTCACAGCACCGAGACAGCTCGGTGCAAGACGTTCGGATCGGTCCGGTGAGGGTGAAATTCATGTCGACGGAAGCCTCGTCAGCAGGAAGGCGTTACTCATGACTCAGCACCCGTCCAGCAGCGCGACCGCGTGCCCAGCCGGATGATGCGAGCCCTCGACCGGTCGCTCACCAGCGGAGTGCTGATCGGAATCGGGGTGGCCGCGTTCCTCGACGAGACGGTCTTCCACCAATTGCTGCACTGGCATCACTTCTACGACAGGTCGACCTCGGCTGCCGGGCTGGTGTCGGACGGCTTCTTCCATGCCGGCGGATGGCTGTGCGTGGTTGTCGGCCTGTTCCTCTTCGCCGACCTGCAACGGCGCGGCGACACCCTGGTCCGCCGGGTCTGGGCCGGTGGCTTTCTGGGCTGGGGGTCCTTTCAGGTCTACGACGGGCTGATCCAGCACAAGATCTTCGGACTGCACCAGATCCGCTATCACGTCAATCTGCTCCCGTACGATCTGGTCTGGAATCTCAGCGGGGCTGCCGGCATCCTCGTCGGTGTGCTGTTGCTGCTGCGGGGCAGGATCTCGGCCACCGCATCGGCGCGACAGCGGCCGGAGCGCTGAACGGGTCCGCCTCGATGAGGCATCCCATGCCGGACAGCGGACTCGGCTCGGCCTTGACTGCTGCCCTGGCGCTGCTGCTCTTGCTGGGCGCATCGGCCTACGTGGGGGGTGTCGCGCGACTACAGCGACGCGGCGATCGGTGGCCGCTGCGACATACCATGGCTGCTGCGGCGGGCTTTGGTTGCCTCGCCATGACACTGGTGCCTCCGCTGGCCACCGGGATGACCTTTCCGATGCACGCGGTCCGCCATCTGCTGCTGGCGATGGCCGCCCCGCTCGCCCTCGCCTTGAGCGCTCCGATCACGCTGGCGCTGCGGACCCTTGCTCGGCGGCCCCGCCGAATACTGCTGCAACTCCTGCACGGTCGATGGACCCGAGCCGTGACCACCGCACCGGTGGTACTGACCCTCGATGCCGGTGGGATGTTCGCGTTCTACCTGACGCCGTTGTATTCGGCCGCCCATCAGCATCCGGGACTGGCGGCCGCGCTGTCCGTGCACATGTTCCTGGCGGGCTGTCTGCTCAGCTGGTACCTCGCGGGGCGTGATCCGATGCCGCGGCCGGTTTCCACCCGGACCAGACTGCTGGTGCTGTTCCTGGCCGCCGGAAGCCACGACCTGCTGGCCAAGCTGATGTACGCCCGAGGTCTGCCCGAGCACGCTGGCAGCAGCGAACACCTACAGGTGGGCGCCCAGATCATGTTCTACGGCGGTGACGTGGTGGACTGGGTACTGGCTGCCGCCGTGCTGGCGTCCTGGTACGCCCGCACCGGCCGGCGCCTGCACCGCCGCGGCCAACTACATCGGCTGACAGGCTAGGAGTCCTGCACTCCTTGATTGCCCGCTCCCTCGGCTGGATGGTCGCGATTGAGTCCCGTCCCCCGCTCGTGCATCTGCGGCTCCCCGAAGACCTGGTCCAGTAGACCTTTGTCCGGCGTCGGTGAGTCCTCGGCGGCCACCTCGGGATGATGCAGATCGAAGGCGGGGCGCTCGGAGCGGATGCGGGGCACCGAGGCGAAGTTGTGCCGCGGCGGCGGGCAGGACGTCGCCCACTCCAGTGAGGCGCCGTAGCCCCACGGGTCGTCGACCTCGACCACCGGGACGCGCTTCCAGGTCGTGTAGACGTTCATCAGGAACGGCAGCAGCGAGATCCCCAGAATGAGCGCCCCGATCGAGGAGATCCGGTTGTACACCTCGAAATTGTCCTCGGGCAGGTAGTCGGCGTAGCGGCGGGGCATCCCCTGAGCGCCCAGCCAGTGCTGGATCAGGAAGGTCGTGTGGAAGCCGATGAAAGTCAGCCAGAAGTGCACCTTGCCGAGGCGGTCGTTCAGCATCCGCCCGGTGAGCTTCGGCCACCAGAAGTAGAAGCCGGCGTACATCGCGAACACCACGGTGCCGAAGACGACGTAGTGGAAGTGCGCGACCACGAAGTACGAGTCGTTCAAATGGAAGTCCAGCGGCGGGGAGGACAGGATGATCCCGGTCAGACCACCGAACAGGAACGTGACCAGGAACCCGAGCGCCCAGACCATCGGGACCTCGAAGGTCAGCGACCCCCGCCACATCGTGCCGATCCAGTTGAAGAACTTGATCCCGGTCGGCACCGCGATCAGCATCGTCATGAAGGCGAAGAACGGCAGCGCGACCCGCCCCGTGGCGTACATGTGGTGCGCCCAGACCGACACCGACAGGGCCCCGATCGCGATCGTCGCGAATACCAGGCCCTTGTACCCGAAGAGCGGCTTGCGGCTGAAGACCGGCAGGACCTCGCTGATGATGCCGAAGAACGGCAACGCGATGATATAGACCTCGGGATGGCCGAAGAACCAGAAGAGATGCTGCCACAGCAGCGCCCCGCCGTTCTCCGGCTCGAACACCTTGGCTCCGAAGCGGCGATCGGCCCCCAGCGCGAGCAGCGCAGCGGCCAGCGGCGGGAACGCCATCAGCACCAGGACGCTGGTGACCAGCACGGTCCAGGTGAACAGCGGCATCCGGAACATCGTCATGCCGGGAGCGCGCAGGCAGATGATCGTGGTGATGAAGTTGACACCACCGAGGATGGTGCCGAAACCGGCCAGGGCCAGGCCGAAGACCCACAGGTCACCACCGAGACCCGGGGTGAAGACGGAGTTGGACAAGGGGGCGTAGGCGGTCCAGCCGAACGACGCGGCCCCGGCGGGGGTCAGGAAGGCGGACAGCACCATCAGGCCGCCGAACAGGAAAAGCCAGTAGGACAGCATGTTCAGCCGCGGGAACGCGACGTCCGGTGCGCCGATCTGCAGCGGCATGATCGCGTTCGCGAACCCGGCGAACAGGGGCGTCGCGTACAGCAGGAGCATGATCGTGCCGTGCATGGTGAAGAGCTGGTTGTACTGCTCCTGGGAGGAGACGATCTGCAGGCCGGGCGAGTACAGCTCGGAGCGGATCAGCAGCGCCATCAGGCCGGCGATCAGGAAGAAGCCGAACGAGGTGATCAGATAGAGGTTGCCGATCACCTTGTGATCGGTACTGGTGATCCAGCGGACAACGACATTGCCCTTGCGCGCGGGCATCGCCGGGTACGGTCTGGTCGGTGGCTTCGCTGTGGTCGTCATCAGTGTCTCGCAATCGGGCACACCGGCGGATCAGCCGGGCTGCCCACGTCACGGGGTGCGGCATGGACTCGTCCCGGGCAGGAACAGTCCGGCCGTTGGTATGCCTTCCGACCGGAGCAGCTGGTACTGGAGGGCACGGTGCCACGAGAGGGGCACGCGCCGGGGCCTGGAGCGAAATGCCTGCTCAGAGCGGCGGATTGGGGCAGAACCAGGAAGGGCGGGCTGGCCGCCTGCAGCTCGGTGTGATCGGCATCGCCCGTGATCAACCATGCACGCAGATCAGCGTTACTCACCCGGGGCTCCGTCATGGCCTCAGGAGTTTCTGCGTGCGGGGCCAGCGACCGCTCTGAATCCCTTGACCCCCACGTATGCCACCGCACCCACGACCGCAACCCATGGGCCGGCGACCAGGACCGGGTCGAGCAGGTGGTGCGTGAGGTCGGCGCGCCGCCTGCCCCGGCGTGAAGCGATGCCCTGATGGGAGAACTCGCTGCGCACACCGGTCTCGGCGATGGGGTTGTCCGGTGTCAGGGTGAGTACGGAGGCCAGCGCGCTCTCCAGGGTGTCGACCCGGTCGGCGCCCAGCAGGATCAGCCAGTGCGCGGCCCGGGCCTCGCTGAACCTCGCGTAGGCAACACGTCGCAGCAGCCCGGAGAGCCCTTTCGGTGGGCAGGATGTCCCGAAGACCGGTGTGAGAACGGCATGCTCGATCAAGCGCTCCCGCGCCCAGCGCTCCGGCTGCCGCTGCGGGAAGTCCCAGTGCGCCCCCGTGACGCCCGGATCGAAGTGCTCTCTCGGCACCGACGGACGGTCCCGGGGATCCAGGTCCACTCCCCACCCGGGAATGCGCTGGCGCAACTGCTCGCTCGACTCGGGAAGGGGCGGCTTGTCAGCGGTGTAAGGCATGGTCGGTCCTCTTCCTCAGGCGGCGTTCGCGACGATGAGCGGCTTGATGCAGCCGTCGAGCTTGGCCGAGAAGATGTGGTATCCCTCGGCGATGTGCTCCAGCGGGATCCGGTGGGTCACGATGTCGCTGGGTTTGAGGTGGCCGTTGCGGATGTGCTCGAACAGCCGCGGCCACTGCCGTTTGACCGGGCACTGGTTCATCCGCAGGGTGAGTCCCTTGTTCATGGCGTCACCGAACTTGACCGCGCTGAACATCGGACCGTAGGCACCCATCACCGAGATCGTCCCGCCCTTGCGCACCGCGTCGATCGCCCAGTTCAGCGCCACCGGTGAGCCACCCTGCAGTTTCAGCGTCGCCGACGTGACGTGCTGAAGGAGATTTCCGTCGGCCTCCGCCCCCACCGCGTCGATCGCCACGTCGGCCCCGAGATGATCGGTGATCTTCTTCATCTGCACGACGATGTCGTCGTACGCGGTGAAGTTGTAGGTCTCGGCGTGGGCGAACTCCCGGGCTTTGTGCAGCCGGTACTCCAGGTGATCGATGACGATCACCCGGCCGGCGCCCATCAGCCACGCCGACCTGGCCGCGAACAGGCCGACCGGCCCGGCCCCGAACACCACCACCACATCGCCCTCGGCGATGTCGCCGAGCTGAGCCCCGAAGTAGCCGGTGGCCAGCGCATCGGTGAGCATCACCGCGTCCTCGTCGTCCATCCAGTCCGGGATGATCGTGAGCCCGACATCGGCGAACGGCACCCGGACGAACTCGGCCTGGCCACCGTCGTACCCGCCGCAAGTGTGCGAGTACCCGTAGATCCCGCCCACCGCGGTCGCGTTCGGATTCACGTTGTGGCAGTTCGAGTACAGCCCGCGGGCACAGAAGAAGCACGACCCGCAGTAGATGTTGAACGGCACCATCACCCGGTCGCCGGGCGTGAGGTTCTGCACCGATGGGCCGACCTGCTCGACCACCCCGATGAACTCGTGACCGAAGGTCATTCCCACCCGGGTGTCGGGCATCATCCCGTGGTACAGGTGAAGATCTGATCCACAGATCGCGGCCAGACTCACCCGGACGATCGCGTCATTGGGATGCTCGATCGCCGGGATGTCCTTCTCTTCCACCCGCATCCGGTACGGACCCCGGTACACCATTGCTCGCATCAGAACCGCCTCGGAACTCGGTTGGACGAACAGCTCGGAACGATCACAGGATCGGTTTACCGCCGGTCACCGGCACCCGGGCGCCGGAGATGTAGCTCGCCTCGTCCGAGGCGAGCAGGACGTAGACGGGAGCGACCTCGCCCGGCTGACCGGCCCGGCCCAGCGGGACGTCGGAGCCGAACGACTCGACCTTCTCCGGTGGCATGGTCGCCGGGATCAGCGGTGTCCAGATCGGTCCGGGGGCAACGCTGTTGACCCGGATCCCCTGTTCGGCCAGCATTCCGGCCAGGGCGCCGACCATGTTGGCGATTCCCGCCTTGGTGACGTCGTACGGCATCAGGTCCGGCTTCGGGGTGTCGGAGTTCACTGACGTCGTGCCGATGATCGAGGAGCCCGGGCGCATGTGCGCGACCGAGGCCTTGACCAGATGGAAGAACGCGCTCAGGTTCGCCGCGATCGTGTAATCCCACTCCTGGTCGGAGATCTCGTCGATCGAGGGGTGAGACATCTGGTAGGCGGCGTTGCTGACCAGGACATCGACCCGGCCGAACTCCCTCACGGTGGCGTCGATCAGGTCCCGGCAGGCCTGCGCCTGGGACAGGTCCCCGGCCACGACGAGCGCCTTCCGGCCGGCCTTTTCGACCCAGGACGCGGTCGCCGTGGCGTCCTGGTGCTCGTTCAGGTACGAGATCACCACGTCGGCGCCCTCGCGGGCGTACGCGATCGCCACGGCCCGGCCGATGCCGCTGTCCGCACCGGTGATCACCGCGACCTTCCCGGCCAGCCGCCCCGAGCCGCGGTAACTGTCCTCACCGTGATCAGGGCGCGGGGTCATCTCATCGGTTCTGCCGGGCGGGCTCTGCTGCTGTCGGGGTTGCTGACTCATGAGTGTCTCCGCTGACTAGGTCGTCCCGAGGCCGGTTCCGGCCTCAGCTCATGCTGGCTCACGCACGCTCATGCGGTCCTGGGAGCATCGGCAGGCTCCTCGCCCGCACCTGGCGCTGCCTGCCGGGGAAGGAGGACGGCATGCCGGCGCAATGTGCTCCTCGGGCGGCACCGGTGCTGCTCCGCGCTCCCCGGCGTCCCTGCGGTCCTGCTCACGCATCGTTCTCCTCCCGAGCGCTTCGGGTCGATCTCCCGCTCCCCGTTCAGGGCCGAAGGCTGCCGCAACGTCGTGTCCCGCTCCGGCGAACCCCCTTTGGCAGCGGCCGCCGGCCCGGGTGCGTTCATCGGCCACTGCCACCCCGTAGTCCACGAGAGCCACTCGCCAACCGGTGGCCCCCTCACAGCGGCACGATCGGTGACAGGGCCGGGGTGCTCACCGAGTCGCGGTCCTCGCCATCGCCGATCGACGCAAGGATCCCGAAGATCACGATGACCGCGACGATCAGGGCCAGAGGGATGATCGCCGTCGAGGTTGGGATCGAGTCGCAGTGTGATCAGAGCTCCTGTGCGGGAGAGCTCACTGCCCTGGGCCCGGGAAGGCTCTTCTTCTGAACCTCGCGACCGCTACGAACAATTTATCCACCGCGCCCGGCAGCGCCAGTCACGATGTACCGCCGCCAGGACGCAGCGCTCAAACCCACCGACGCCAGGGCCGCAGCCGGGACGGCACCCGGCCGAGGTCCGCGCACTCCGACGGGTCGATGAGGAGGCGCCCCCGATCCGCTCCGGGTCCGGTCACGGACCCAGCAGCCCGTGCATCATCGCTTCGGGCATGACATCCCCGGGCCGACGACGATCCACCGGGCCGGTTCGTCGCACCGGGCCCGGGCTCGATCACGAGCCTGCGCTGCGGAGCACGTGGGCGCCACCGCAGCAGAGCGGACCCGACATGAGGGCGTCCCGACCCCCGATGAGGGGGCCGGGACCGTCGATGTGAATCGTTCAGCTGGTCACTGACCGGGCCTCACCTCCCTGCATAACGTGGCCACCCCGATCACACCGGGCGGTGGTGATCGTTGCCGGGCGGCTCGCCTTCCGGCCATCGCCATCTCGAGCGCTGGGGCGTGCGCACCCACGACACGTGGGCCGGCAGCGGGCGGCCGCCTCGGGCCGGCCCCCTCCAGCACCGCACCCGGCGGCCCCGGGCTGTCCCAGGAGGCGGCGATGATCTCCTCGAACTCGGCGGCCACCAGCTGATCGTCCCCGCAGACCACGTCGACGAATGCCAGGTGCAGGAGGGAATCCTCGCTCGACCTGCCGGAACCCGCCGCTGCCGCAGGGTCCTGAGTGCTGAGCGCTGCCCTCATCACGACCACCGCCCTGACCGCTCAGGCGTTGATCACGTGCCGGTCATCGCTCGTGTGCGAGATCTCAATCCTGCGGGGCTTGGCCCTCTCGGCCACCGGGATCCTCAGGGTCAGAACCCCGGAGTCGTACCGCGCCTGGACCCGCTCGGTGTCAAGGTTGTCGCCCAGGATCAGCTGCCGGCTGAAGACCCCGCGCGGGCGCTCGGCCGCAAGCAGTTCCTGATCCCCGTTCAGCGGCGGGCGCTCGGCGCGCACGGTCAGCACATTGCGTTCCACGTCCAGGTCCACCGACCCGGGATCCACCCCGGGCAGATCGAACTCCACAACGAACTCGTCCCCGGCCCGCCAGGCGTCCATCGGCATCGCCGACGGCCGCGCCGCCGTCCCCAGGGAGCCCATCAGCTGCTGGGACAACCGGTCGAGTTCACGGAACGGATCGGTACGCATCAGCATCGGTTCCACCTCCACAGACAGTCAAAAGTGATGCCATCCGCAGTCTCGACCATCGGAGATGTGTTCCGGTCGAGATAGATTTTTTATAGCACCAGCGACAGAGTGATGCAAGACAGGAAACCCAGAAACCCCGGCGGAAGGCGGACTGATGACGAACACCCCCGAAAGCGACACCGCCCGTGGGGTGTTCGGGATGTCCGTGGCTGCCGAGCTGGTCGGCCTGGACCCGCAGAGACTGCGCCTGTACGAGCGGCGCGGCCTGATCCAGCCCGATCGCACTCCGGGCGGCACCCGCCGCTACAGCCCCGACGACCTGGACCGGCTGCGGCGGATCAAGGCCCTGCTCGCGGCCGGCCTCAACCTGGCGGGCATCGTGATGGTGCTGGACCTGGAGGCCGACAACGATCTCCTGCGCGCCCACACTCGAGCCGAGGACACCTCGAGCACCCCGGCCGAGGACAGCGACTGACGCTCTTCGGCGTGCTGGTCGTGGCCGGATGCACGACCATCGGCACGCGGATTCGGCTCGCCGCGCGGGCGGCGATGGCGGCGAGCATTCACGGCGATCGCCAAGCCTGCGCAGACCCTGCGGGGATCCTCGTTCTGGTGCAGCCCGGTCCTGCTCGGGAACGACGGGTGAGCCGGGCGAGGTCACGCAGGACATCGGTCACGGCGCACACCCGGAGAATGAGCCCTCAGCATCTGAGCCCAGGCAGACCCTCGGTCTGGGGGCCGCGCTGGCGCGGGCAGGCGCTGGTGAATCGAGCGCCACCGACGCGGTGACGGCCTGGCGCCAGCGGCTCTCGTTGTACCGGAAGGCTGGGTTGCTGGCCAGGAAACCGTGAAGACGTGGCAGCAGAGTCTCGGCAGCCGTCTCATGCGGGTAGTGGCCTGCCGATGGGATTTCCACGGTCTCAGCATCGGGCAATTGACGGGCGGCCGAGCGGTGATGGTGGGGAGGGATGGTTCGGTCCTCGCTCCCCCAGGCCACCATGATCGGCATGCCCGCCAGCAAGCTGAGGTGCCCAACCGCACTGACGGCCTGCCCCCGCCAGTCGATGACGGCGTGGGCGGTGCTGATGAAGCCGCGACGCCGGCGCGATTCGCCCAGCCCATGGATTCCCCCGGCCAGGGGTTCGGCGTCCCGACGGGCCAGGAGCCCGGGAACACGTGACAGTGCTTTCAGGGCGGTGCGGGTGACCGGTTCGGGAACTCGGGCCAGCGCGGCGATCACCGTGTTCGCCCCGGGAAGGGTGGCTGCACGAAGCATCACGGTCAGTTCCGGGCCGAGGCCGCCGCTACTGATGAGGACGAGTCGGTGGGTACGCTCGGGAAACTGATACGCAAACTGCAGGGCGATACCCCCGCCGAGGCTGTGCCCGATCACGGTCGCGCTCGGGTGGCCCAGCGAGATCAGCAGATCTCTCATCACGCTGGCATGGGCTCCGAGCGAGTAGTCCCCGGCGGGTGCATCCGAGTCACCATGGCCGGGAAGGTCCGGCGCGATCACCGTGTACGTGCTGGCAAGGGAATCCATGATGTTTCTCCACGTGCCGCGGGTTCCGCCCAAGCCATGGATCAGCAGGAGCGGTTCGCCCGAGCCGGCCACGGTGTATGTGACATCACCGCTGCGCAGCGAGACCGATGCCGTCCGCTGCCCGGTCCCGGCCCGCCAGGCAACTGGCTCGGCGGTCTTGACCGCATCCGGGAGATCATGATTCGTTGGCTTCAGATGCGGCTGGCGGTTCACGTCAGTCTCCCGAGTGAGTGGTTCAGGTCGAAGCCCACCGCATCGGAGGCTGTCCCTGGCCGAACGAATTCAGAACAATCGCAGGTAGCCTCAGCCGGCACGGGGGCAACGGCAATCACC
>Ga0307513_10008451_pt1 | contig 13170 bp, 15 predicted proteins | sample 15_EM_MG_FD_202174 | JGI IMG/M metagenome (GOLD analysis project Ga0307513, IMG submission 202174) | Populus trichocarpa ectomycorrhiza microbial communities from riparian zone in the Pacific Northwest, United States - 15_EM | ecosystem: Host-associated > Plants > Roots > Unclassified | place...
AATATTTTTTTAACGTTTATTATTTTTCAAAATTTGTTATTAAATCATGTTAGAATTCTAAAATAACCAATCAATCCAGCACACAATCTCAATTCTCAATGGAAGCACACGATCCCAGCACGCAATTTCAATCCAATCACACGACACAGCAGAAAGTCTATACAATTCCCATATGCTGACATAAAAAAACCCATCTCCTCCCTTTTCATCTCAAATCAAAATCATGAAAAGAACCCCACTTCCCTCGACACATCCAGCAAACTGTAAGGATTTCTGACATAAGCAAGAACCGAAGAAAGGAAGAAACCTTAAAAAAAAAAACCTTACCTTTATCTCTCACTCTCTTTATCAAGGAACACCTGGAATCTCATTCTCCCATTCTTGTCTCTCTTCTTTGGAAAAAAAAAACCCCCTAAAAAGCCGAAATCCAACAAGAAAATAAGAATAAAAAACCTCAAAATCCAACACTAACCCCACTCCTTATCTCTCTTTGTCTAAACAGTCAGTCATACCTGTCGCCTTCAATTGCGACTTTTACACCCATCACTCACGAAATTCATCTCTCTCCCTCTAGTAGTATATATAAAGTTTAGATTTTTATTTTTCAAAATGACTTCTTCTTCTTCTAACAAGGAGACAACGGAGGAGGAGCAGACTGCGCCGGAGATTTCGCCTGCCGAAGGTGGTGGAGGTGCTAGTAGTGGAGGAGTGGGGAAGGCTGATCCTGTCAGTAGTGGTGGTGAGGAAGAGAGTGGTGGTGCTGGTGAGAAAGTCGACGATCCAATGGAGGAGGACTCAGTGAGTCCAGCTACTGTGTTTTGTATTAGGCTGAAACAGCCACGGTCTAATTTGCAGCATAAAATGAGTGTGCCTGAGCTTTGTCGCCAATTTAGGTAAAGTTCTTGATGGATAAAGCAGGGTTTTTAATTCTAATTTGATTGATTTTTGGCTGTTTAGGGTTTGAATTTGTCGTTTTTTAACTGAAATTCGATATGGGTTTGGAGTATTTTTTGGATTGGCTTCTATTAAGTGGAATTTGAGCTTCTTTTAGACTAATGGAGTGATTTGTGTGATAGTTTTGAGGGTTCTTCAAAGTATTTTTGAAATATGACCAAGTTCCTGGTTCTGAAAGTGAATTTTGGATGAATTCTGTTTTTGAATAAAGTTATGCTTTCCAAGTGAATTTTGATGGGATTTGAGTATTTTTTTAGCTCATCGATGGTGCGATTATGGGTTCTTTTATGGTGCGATTATGAGTTCTTTTATGGTTGGGATTGAGTTTCCTTTGCAAAAATTTCAGTGATGTGATTATGTCAAGTTATTTTTTTTTTTTTTGAAATGGTGCACCTTTTTTATTCAGTCCTTCAAGAGAATTGTGTTTGTGTGCAGAAGAAGTTGTTTAGTGTCTAAATTTGTTGATTTTAAGTGGAATTCGGTAGAGGTTTACGGTTTTTAGTCGGTTGATTGGAGTGTGGGCTCTTCCTTTTGTGGAAATTGTCTTTTCTCTTCTGCAATTTGAGTTTAGTGTGTTTGTTTTTGGTTACTTTACTTTTCAAAATGTTATGGAATTTGAGTTTCTTATTTGTTTTAATCTCTAGGCATTAATGGTTTTTGCATCTAATCTTTAGATTTCCTGGAGTCCTCGAATTACTAATTTATGCTTTGATTTTGTTGGTTTTGATGCTACCTAGTTTGGTAGTTAGTGTGGGAAGTTGAAGTGAGTTTAGGATGAACGAGAAATGAAGTTTGAGAAAACAGGAGAGAGAAAGAGAGTTTTACAAATGATTAGTGGATGCATACAGGATACAATGAAGTTGATGAAGTGCTGTCAATTAAGAACTATATCATCGAGTTATTCAGTATATGCTAGATGTAAGCTTTCTGTTGGCTGTTGTTAAATATCGACAATCACAATCTTTGCACCTGTATTAGGGTGATTAATCTTTTTATTTCTGCGATGCCTAGTGTGAGTATGGCATTTTATAGCACAGAAAATAAGGCGAACTATTTGCATTGCCACCAAACAATCTGCCACAGGGGGCAAAAGTAGAACAGAAGGTAGTGCAAGAGGAGATCGTAGATTTCACTTGGAGATTTTTTGATGCATCCTTGCTAGTTGCTACCATAGTATATCACTCTTACATTCACTGGCTGTTCTCATCTATTTTAAACTTGAAACCTGATGCCATTACAAGCATCACATACCTGTAGCCAAATGCAGTTGATATGAGAAATCGTGATTGTTAGAATATGATACTCCTAATATAGATATTGAGATTCTAGTAATGGCTGTCTTAAAAGTAAATGAGGTGTCGTTATTTCAAGCATCTTTCCTTGTCCATTAAAATTCTTTTACTGATCTTTGCCAAATTCTTATTTTAACGTTTGTTTTTTCAGTGCTGTTGCTTGGTGTGGCAAGTTGAATGCTATAGCTTGTGCATCAGAAACTTGTGCTAGAATTCCAAGGTCAGTGGATTTTTGCACTTCTAATGTGTTTCAGTCTAATAAGGAGAGCATATGCTTTACATAGTTGCTAATCAGGCTTATAACTTTCAAATGTGCTTGAGAACAAATGTTAAAGCATAACGATGTTTGTTATTGTTTGCTATTTAGGGTTCTTCTAATAGGAAAATAAGCTTGTGCCTAGTGTTCATCAATTTATATTTTGATATCATCTTTCACTATATTTTTTTTGTAGCTCCAACGCAAACCCACCGTTCTGGATCCCCATTCATGTTGTTATCCCTGAGAGACCAACTGAATGTGCTGTTTTCAATGTCATAGCAGGTATTTTGAGTCACCTTGCATCTTTTACCTTATCTTCCAATTTTTTAGTTTAAATTAGTTATTATGTATGCAGAAATATGTCTATTATATGTTAGATTTTCCATTGATATATTGGTTCCCTCTTCTATTGGGCTCTAATTTCTTAAATCACGAGTCCCTTGGCAGATTCTCCTCGTGATTCTGTTCAGTTTATTGAATGGTCCCCTACTTCTTACTCTCGTGCATTATTAATTGCTAATTTCCATGGAAGGACAACTATCTGGACTCAGCCTTCTCAAGTAAGCTAACTTGATGGATTTTTGTACCCAAATATATAATAAGAAGATGCCTTGTTCCTCTCACTAATGCTTAACTAAGGTTTTCATGTTTTACTCAACTCAAGAGTTTTGGGCTGGCCCTGCACTGGTTTTTACTCTTTGCTTCTCCGTGTTTATGGCATGCCACTTACTCAGAATTTTAAAAACTTGTCTTGCTTATTTTTTATCTTGTCATACAGGGTCCATCTAATTTGGTACGTGATGCTAGCTGTTGGCAGCGTGAGCATGAATGGCGGCAGGATATCGCAGTTGTTACTAAATGGCTATCCAGTGTCTCTCCAGTATGTGGTTATTATGTTTTCTGTTATCTGATATCTGATTCTGAAATTATCCATGTATTTTGCTTTGCATATGTTAGAGAATAATATAAATCATATATTGGGACCTCATGTAATAGCTTAAGCTATTGGGTTGAGATGGTTCTTTGACATGGTATCAGAGTCTTGATGACCAAGTGGTCAGGGGTTCGAATCTCATCACCCCCATTTATTTGATAAAAATTAAACATAAGGTAGTGTGGGCCTGTGTAAGTTTTAAGCCCAATGGGTTTTCACTTGAGGGGGTGTGTTAGAGAATAATATAAATCATATCTTGGGACCTCATCTAACAGCTTAAGCTATTAGGTTGAGATGGTTCTTTGACAGCATGCATGTGGTAGTAATTTGGTATTCATCTGTGCTTTTCAGTTTCCTGGTTAATCTATGTTTGTTTTCAAGTTATGTTGGTATTTGGTTATACTGTCATTGTAGTATGACTTCTCTTAAAAAATCAGTACAGGTGGCTTTCGTCAAAGTCTAGTACTCCCACAAGCTCAAAGTCAGCTTTTGAGGAAAAATTTCTTTCACAGCATTCTCAAACTTCAGGTTTGTTTGCTTGATTTCTCTTTGTAAGCATTTTTAGAAGCTCATGTGGGAACTTTAGGACCGGTTCTATTTTTAACAAGTAATGTGTGAAATTGGGGCTATGCCTTTTGACTAGCAACTTTACATCCAATGAGTTAGATTATTTTGCTGTTGCTTTGAGAAAAACAGGTCAGATTTTTTTGAATAGCTATAAATTTAGAATAGTAATTTGGCTGCAGTTTCTGCAATGCTTTTATTCATAATTACATCCATGGCTAACTACTGTATCGTGAATGCTTTTAGAACGATGCAACGAATGACAAGCATAAAAACTTTTAAAGTGAGAAATTTTAATATCTGCCATTTTTTTTATTCGAATGAACTAGTGCTTTTGACAACCTTTAGATGGCTGCTGCTAATGCTAAGTATTGCAAAAATGGTGATGATACTTTTGGTCATCTGTTCTTTCCACTATTGAAAAACTTCCACCTGACTGATGTAACAGCATCAAGACCATCACTGACGTGCTTTCTCAATTTCTTACAGCTCGATGGCCAAATTTCCTTTGTGTTTGTTCTGTTTTCTCATCGGGTTCTGTTCAACTTCATTGGTCCCCTAGCCAGAATAATACATCACCAAAGTGGTTTTGCACGAGCAAAGGACTCTTGGGTGCTGGCCCTAGTGGGATTATGGCTGCTGATGCTATTATAACAGACAGTGGCGCAATGCATGTTGCAGGTGTTCCAATTGTCAATCCTTCAACTGTTGTTGTTTGGGAGGTTACTCCTGGCCCTGGAAATGGATTTCAAGCAACTCCAATGGCAAGTGTTGGCAATGGGGTCCCACCTTCAGTTAAGCCACCCAATTGGTCAGGTTTTGCTCCTCTGGCTGCATATTTATTCAACTGGCAAGAGCATCTGATGTCTGAAGTAAAGCAAGGGAAAAAGCAGACGGATGAAGATTTCACAGACACCATCACACTTCATTGTTCACCAGTTTCAAATTTTTCTGCATATGTGAGTCCTGAGGCCGCAGCTCAATCTGCAGCAACTACTACTTGGGGTTCTGGAGTCAGTGCTGTTGCTTTTGATCCAACTCGTGGTGGCTCCGTGATTGCAGTTGTTATAGTTGAGGGTACCTATCAGTATTCTGACTTGCAGTTTTAGTTTTTGCCAGTTCCATGTTTTTCCATAACAAATCCTCTTTTAGCGTGTGTATGCGTGTTTGTGTGTGTTTATATGATTGGTGTGATTATGCTTGTGCAACAGTTTCCTGGGCTCTCTTTCTTCCTCCACTTAAATTTATCGTTGTACTAATAGAGAGATGCGAGGCCTAACTTTCATGTTTGAGTCAGTTGAAAGAGATGTTAGGCCTAACTTTCATGTTTGAGTCAGTTGAATATCCCTTTATCTGCCTACAGTTATCTGGATTCCATATGTCAATAACTGATTTTACACACGCAGGACAGTATATGTCCCCTTATGATCCAGATGAGGGTCCTTTAATCACAGGATGGAGGGTGCAACGCTGGGAATCATCTGTTCAACCTGTAGTTCTTCATCCAATATTTGGAAATCCCACTTCTGGTTTTGGTGGGCAGGCACCCATGCAAACTGTATGGGTGTCCAAAGTGGATACAAGCATACCTCCAACAAATGATTTCAAAAATTACCAACCAGCTGCTGCAGGACCAATCTCTGATGTAAGAAAGACATCTGATTCTGGTGCTGAGAAGACAAAGAGAGTCATCTTTGATCCCTCTGATCTGCCCAGTGATGTTAGAACACTTGCTCGAATTGTTTATTCTGCTCATGGTGGCGAGATTGCTGTTGCTTTTCTGGGGGGTGGAGTTCACATTTTCTCTGGGACAAACTTCACACTAGTTGACAACCACCAGATTAATGTTGGATCTACAATTGCTGCTCCTGCCTTCTCTTCCACAAGCTGCTGCTCAGCTTCAGTTTGGCACGACACTAGTAAGGATCACACTGTATTGAAGATAATTCGTGTTCTTCCTCCTGCTGTTCCAAGCAGTCAGGTGAAGGCTAACTCAGCAATCTGGGAACGTGCTATTGCTGAGAGGTATGTGGCAAGAGTCATTTGTTGGGAAATACTTTGGAAGTCCGCATATTAGTGGTTATGGACATTTCCTTTGGCTAAAAATTAGATGAAGGTTCAATTTGCAGATAATCTCAACACTCTACATGGTCATACTGATATTGAGTTTTGCCAGAGCAGGTTTTGGTGGAGCCTTTTGGTTGGAGTTGATTGGTGGGATGCTGTTGGCTGTACACAGAGCGCTGCTGAGGATGGCATTGGTAAGAATAATTAGATTCTCTGGTATTATTGTGGTTTATGAAAAAGAAAATATATTGATGAACAACGTCTTTTCAAGGATTCCTATTTAAGATTTCCTTGCAAATAACACAAATCCTTGGGTGACATCTTCTGCTGATCTGGTTCTTTGTTTCCTTTCAGTTTCACTTAACAGTGTGATTGCTGTCTTGGATGCGGATTTTCATTCTCTTCCCACTTCACAGCACAGACAGCAGTATGGTCCTGTATGTTTTTCTGCACTATTGCCATTGCACCACTATTTCTTTTAAGATAATCTATGATTATGATAATTAGAATGACAATATTGAACAAAGACATCTATTATTTTTATAATTGGAGTAATTTCCCATGTCAAAATCTTTTTGTTATTTGTTTGGAAATAGTCTGCCATGGTGGTCTTTATTTTCCTTTTCCTTTTCCTTTTCAAAATCAATTATAATTTCTAGAGTGAGCAAGGGCATCTAGAATAATTGACTTGTAGAATAGTTGACGTGGACTGGATGTAGAATGGGTTGTGGAAATTGAGGTGGATAGAAACTTAGAAATTTACTGTGCCCTCCGTGGATCCTCAAGTTAGAGTTCTTGAAACCAGAAAAAAAGAGGAATATGCAAAGCTGCAAATATGAAAATTACATTTAGCAATCATCTGCTTCTAGCCAAATAAACTATGTTCTTACATAAGGTGTGGCATGTAACATGTGTTATGAGCACACAGTTTATTGTGGCACATTATAACCCAAAAATGCCACACAAGACATGAATCACAATCAAATAAGGAAACAAGATACACTAACATGCCTTAAAAATCTGATTTCTCTTAATTAACCGATTGCACAGGTACCTTTTCCTTTTCCTTTAAGTTTGTTGTGACAATTCAAAGCACATGTGACTACCTGTCCCAGGTTCTAGAATGCCCTGATTGGGTAAGGTAAACTTGTTTTTTTAATGATGCAGAGTCTGGACAGAATAAAATGTAGACTGCTGGAAGGTACAAATGCTCAGGAGGTTAGGGCAATGGTTCTTGACATGCAAGCTAGGTTGCTGCTTGATATGTTGGGCAGAGGCATTGAGTCAGCTTTGATAAATCCTTCAGCATTAGTATCTGAACCATGGCAGGCTTCTGGTGAGACATTATCTGGCATCGACCCCGAAGCAATGACAGTTGAGCCAAACCTTGTTCCGAGTATTCAGGTATGCTTTTATCTCTTTATTGTCTCATGTTAAATTTTGGTTCCTGTTGAAGTTGTGAGTGTAGTACTGAAGATCTACAGATACCCCCAATATGAGGCTTCATCAAGATCTGATTGCCTGCGATGTGGTGCTTATATTTCTACATGCTAATGATAAACCTGATATTTTCAATGTGTTAATGATGGTTGCATTGCTTGGGCCATACACTGGCTTTTTATGGCCTACAATCTGATTCCTGAACCAGCAATATATTTGTCACCTTCTAGGCTTGCCAGTCTGCTGTATCCAAGCACTCAGATTGTGCTTGTTGAATATTTCCCTGCCTCCAGTCAGCTCAAACATCTGTCCTATGTTGATGCAGGTTTACTGATTTGATGATTTTCTTTAACCATGAGAATTTCATGCAGGCTTATGTTGATGCAGTTCTTGATCTAGCTTCACATTTTATCACACGTCTACGGCGTTATGCAAGTTTCTGTCGCACACTGGCTAGTCATGCTGTTACAGCAGGCACAGGCAGTAACCGCAATATGGTGACTAGTCCTACTCAAAGTTCAGCATCTCCTGCGCCAAGTCAGGGTCAGTATGCAGTGTCTAGTGTTCTGATACATAAAGGGGAGACCTTTATTCAATAATTTGTGCTTACTAAAGTTATGCGGTGTTGACTTCAAAAGCTGGTGAAGTGCCTGCAATTTGATCTTTACTGATTAAGAGGTTACTGCCACAGTTGCTGGGGAAATGTCTCCAGAAGATCTTGTATATTTCTTCTCTCTTCTGCTCTCTCTGGGTTATTGTGATCAACACTCTGTTTTTTATTACATTTTCTCCAGGTGGTCAAAGTGGCTCTACAAGTTCCACTGGAAGCACTCAGATGCAAGCTTGGGTTCAAGGTGCCATTGCTAAGATTAGTAGCACGACTGATGGAGTGACCGGTTCAACTCCGAATCCCATAAGTGGTCCATCTTCCGTTATGCCGATAAGCATTAACACTGGAACTTTTCCTGGAACACCAGCAGTTAGGCTCATTGGTGACTGCCATTTCCTCCGCAGATTATGCCAGCTCCTGCTTTTCTGTTTTTTCTTTCGCCGAACTCAACTACCTCGCTTTGCCGGAAGTGCACAGAGAAATTCAACTGATACAAATGTGCAAAAACCTCAGTCTGGTGCTCCTGGCAAAGTGGAGGAGATCAACACTGTTTCTTCAAAGCCAGCACCAGCTATGGTCAGGTCGGATGAAGGTCAGACAGCTCGAGGTGGTCAAGTAATGCCTGGAGCTAAACCAGTTGAAGATGGACCTGCTGGTAGGCACAGAGTAGGCAGTGGCAATGCCGGCCAAGGATACAGTTTTGAAGAGGTACATACTGGTGCTCTTTAATTCCTTCTAGGCTTTACATGTTATGAACAATCTTCATTAGATTTTTGGTTGCCTGTCTGGCTAAATATATTCTTTCTGGTGTACGAATGGAGAAAAAGCTGCTTAACTTCCATGACAATCACTGTCTTTGGGCATCCAAAAAGTTTATGATAATTCTATTGGTTAAGGAATTAATTAATCAATCAGCAGAGGTGCCCTCGCGCCCTAGATTCAGATAAAGGCTCATTCATTGCCTCGTGCAGGTGAAGGTCCTTTTCCGCATTCTCATGGATCTTTGTCGGCGAACAGCAACTCTGGCACACCCATTGCCAGTTTCTCAAGTAGGAAGCAGCAATATCCAGGTGCGGTTGCATTATATTGATGGCAATTATACAGTATTGCCAGAGGTTGTAGAAGCATCTCTTGGCCCACATATGCAGGTATCCATGCTTATGATTTAATCTTGTAAATGACCCTAAGGAGGTTTCAAAGTAATTTTTTTTCCTTTTTCATAGGGATAAACCTCCCCATGCTTTTCTTTCTTCCCTTTCTTGACAAAACGACTGTTTTGTTGACTTTATGTTAAGTTTTGTTATGAAATCCACAGAACATGCCACGGCCTAGAGGTGCAGATGCTGCTGGTCTGTTACTACGAGAGTTAGAACTCCACCCTCCATCTGAAGAGTGGCACAGGCGCAATATGTTTGGTGGACCCTGGTCTGATGCTGAGGATATGGGTTCAGATGATACTCTGAAGCTTAACTCAGATCCACTTGATTTCAGCTCACTCGAAAACTGTGATGTTTATTACGGTACTCATGGCTTATGGCCAAGGAAGCGCAGACTGTCTGAAAGAGATGCAGCTTTTGGCTTGAACACTTCTGTTGGCCTGGGAGCTTATCTTGGCATAATGGGATCTCGAAGAGATGTTGTTACTGCGATGTGGAAGACTGGTCTTGAAGGTGTTTGGTACAAGGTCTCTCTCCATTTTTCTCCTCTCTCTCTGATTTGAATTTTTCTGCTATTCAGCCTTCTTGTTCTGTAGGATCACTGAATTCAAAAGAAAATCCAATTTTATGTCATTGGTAGGTTTTATGTCAAGTGTCTCAAAGAAGGTACTCAACACAATTAAACCTTGAAGTGAATTTAGTTGTGGCAAGCTATGAGAATTTATTCCCCTGTTCTGCCCTATTTACTGCCATATCCACAATGTGCTTAAAACCCAATTTCTTTTGATACCTACTTAGTTGTACCCTAATCCTGTTTGGTGCACCCAAGAGTGTTCATAGTACATGGATAGTCCCACCAAGGAATTCCTCGAGTTATGAATCTCTTTCTTTGGTAAGCATGAAGTGGAAGACATCTAGTTGGCTGTAAATGCATCGTGCAATTTAATTCCTGTCCAAGTGCATCTTGTGTTAAGGAAACCAACAATCATCCCTCTGCATCATCTTTTTTTTCTTATCTTTAATGATGTATCATTATTGGACATGCATAATCCGTAAATCCACTCTAATATGGATGTTTCTTTAGAGGTTGTGGTATTAATGACATCATTGGAGATATATGATGGTGTTGAATTGATATCGGCAGCTGAAAAATGCTCATAGATAATCCGTGAGAGGTACTCCCCAACTCACATAAAAGTAGGACCCACCATGATAATCACTCGCGGTTCCCACTTTAATGTGAGTGAAGGAGTAGTACTCTTGTATCTCTTCTTGGACATGGGAATGAATAGTCAAGAGGTGATCATTAGGTTTTTGTTTTTGAGGTTCATAAGATAGGAATGATCTGACGTTCTTTTCAATTTAATTCTGGTTCTATGGAATGAAACATACGAACTGTTTAGCTTATGACAAGGTATCTTTCTCTTGCATAATATGTTCCTACCTGAGATAGCATACTTTATCCATACTCTTTTTTTTTCTTTTACCATATCACCAATCTTATGTTTATTTTGTTGCCAATTCCATTCCTTGCTCTGCACGTGTTTCTATGTAACATCATTGCTATTAATGCAGTGTATAAGATGTTTGCGGCAGACTTCAGCATTTGCTTCCACAGGTGCTGCGGCAAACCCACCTAACCAAAATGAAAGAGAGGCTTGGTGGATCAGCCGTTGGGCTTACGGCTGTCCGATGTGTGGGGGTACATGGGTTCGAGTTGTATAGACAAGACTGCGATTACAAATGTTAACCAGATGCGCCTCTTTCTATTTCTTGACAATCAATTCAAGGCTGTGCGTGCATAACTTAGCTGATTCTTGACTGCTAAGCAGAAGATGATGCAGACTTGGGGCATTTGTAGGTTAAAAAAATAAAACCCTTTTGATAGTATATGATGTGTTTCTTTTTCTTAGTTGCTGGTTGGAGCTTGGAAGTAAAAAAGAGGACCGTAGGCCGTAGCCCTACAAGATTGGAAATTCAACCGTGATCCAAGATGGGAGGCAAAACTACTTCGCATACTTCCTCTGCATCAGCTATCTGGTGTTTCTTTTAAGGTATTCAGCTCGACTGCAATATTTTTGGAAGGATGCATGGGAAGGCTTCGGGGTATGTTGCAGGACAGCTCCATTAGTGATGGTTCCCAGTATTTCCATAACATTTGCTTAATAATGAAATACAAGTAGAGATAATGAACAATTGATCAGGATAGGGATTTTTACTTGTAAATACAACAGATCCAGGTTTACTAGGTACAACGTTAATCATTTAGTTTGGATCCCATGGTTTCAAGTAAATTATTTTAACAGAACAAAAGTTGTCTTTGATCTTGCCTTCTTGTTAATGTAAAAGAAGTATGTATGGAACAGCTGAAAGCTTATAAACCGTAGCATTTTGAATTAATTATCAAATATTTTTACAATTTTATCTACTCTTAGTTGAATTTAAATGGATGATAAGTACACGAACTTTTATTAAATAGTTTTCAAATTATTTGGATATTGTATTGGGACAGAAAAGATAGATTTTATTGTTTTTACTTTTGTTTTACATATCTTAATAGGATAAGTTTGCAATTAAAATTTTTTATATGAATATTTTAGAAATAAAAAATATTATATATGAAACATGTCTTTTATATACCTTATACTTCTAAATTATATACCTTATATTTCTAAATTATACCAAGATAAATTTATTTTTATGTATATTTATTTAACTAAATGTATTTATGTTTACATTATCTTCGTCTCAATATCTAATTACATTTGTATCCACATTGTCTTATGGACGTCATTTTAGAAATGAAACGACACCGTATAAGCAAATCAATTTCATTCCGGTGTCTTCTACAACTTCTCCTTCCCTCCCTCCCTCCTCCCTGTGCTTGCTTGCTGTTCTTCTATTCTTCTTCTCTCCTCCTCATTGGCAAAATTTCAAACAAAACTCTCGAAATAATAATTCAACAAGAACAAAATCACGAGGAGCACACCTCCAGCAACTCAATCACTAGCCTTTCGTGTTATGCGATTATGTCAACCTTCATTCCTCGTCGACACCGCTCTCCTTCTTGACCCCTCCGATCTCATCGTCGGTGAAGACATCTTCGAAGACCCTGTTTTCTCCACTCACCTCCCTCTACTCATCAACTCCCACCTCTCCGTCTCCTCCGATGTCACTTACCGCTCTCGATTCCTCCTCCATTCTTCCTTCGATTCCTTCGGTCTCTCTGGCCTCCTCGTCCTCCCTCAGTCTTTCGGGTCCCACTCCTCCCCCCTTTCTCTAAAATTTCTCCTTTTCTCTTTGCTAAAACTATCCTTTTTTATTTTTTATTTTTTGGGCGTATGGCTATTTATTTGGGAAAGACGGGTTGCAGTTACATTAACATTAATAAAAGTTATAATTTTGAAGTTAGAGACGATATAATTACGGTTAGTCAATCTCGTAATTACTATACTGTGATTTTGAGAGAAAGGATTTTACTATTACATACCTCAAAAGCACCGGTCGAATCGATTCGAGCCAGTGGTCGTTATGATTTTATTGTTGAACATGATGTGAAAGAACTCGGAGCTCATATGTGAATTTTTCTTTTTAATCTAATGCGCGCGCGTGATGCACATACAGTGGTTTTGTTGTTTGATGGTAGTGTGTGGTGTTGTGATCTGTAGGTTGGTTTGTACTGCATTGTATAGTGATGGTAATGGTGAAAGGAAGTATCTTCCGCAGTTATTCAAGTTTATTGTTGCTAATTCGCTTTCACGTAGGACTAAGGGATGTTTCTTGTACAGAGAATGTGTGAACAGTGTCATTAAATTTAAATGATTGCGTGTGGTTAGTGCTAAAGGCAGTGTTGCTTTGCTGCTTTGTGTTGTCAGAAACTTCCGGGTATGTTT
>Ga0307513_10008453_pt1 | contig 13169 bp, 11 predicted proteins | sample 15_EM_MG_FD_202174 | JGI IMG/M metagenome (GOLD analysis project Ga0307513, IMG submission 202174) | Populus trichocarpa ectomycorrhiza microbial communities from riparian zone in the Pacific Northwest, United States - 15_EM | ecosystem: Host-associated > Plants > Roots > Unclassified | place...
TTATAGACCATCATGTATTTAATCCTCGAGTTGTGGAACATGGTCCCGCACTCGACGTCTCGTAAAACGCCCCACTTGCTCCTGCCAGCCTCACTCTTGGACCCGCCCGTCACCCCGACCTCGGATTCACTTCCCTGCCCTCGTCTGCTAACCGCCCGCCCATAGGATATGTTCGAATGTGAATCCACCGTCACTTACCGACTGGGTAGCTTAGTGGTAAAGCGCCCTGCTAGCCATGGGGTAAACCCGGGTTCGAATCCTGGTCCGGTCATTTTATGTACCTCAACAGCACCGCCGGTCTAGCCAGCCAGAGCCAGGCCCCTCGTTGCAGTCAGTCCCCGGACGTCGCACCTAGTCAAAGCGCGCCGTCCCCGAGACAGTTTGGGCGCGCGGTGGGATAGCCGCTGGGGTAGTAGCTCCGACAAGACCATAAGCCGTTCGTCACCCCACCCTTCCCTCGGAGAACCTATTTCGTCGGCGAACGGATGAGTCCTTTGGAGTAGTAGGATCTGCCGGCGCGAAGACAAGATCTTTTTCTCTTCGAACCTCTGGACTTTACTCGTCTCCTCAGGGGTCTCTCGGACTTCCTTGGATTCACCACCCGGACCGGATTCCATCGCACTTCTGGTTTGTCCTCCTTGACTGGGCAATGCGAAATAACATGACCCTTCTTACCACAACCAAAGCAGGTGACGTTCATGCACGCCTACCTAGGGCCGTAGCTTGATTTGATCGAGGGGGTCCAAGTCGAAGAAACAACTGCCATGCCCAGCAGCCGCATCCTGTTCCTTCTGGCGACGGGCATGTCCCCATGCCCGAAACAGGGAGCTACCTGACGTGGTGTTCTGCTCTGTTGGCATATCTCGCCACTTAACGACCTCGATCGGGCCATCCTACATGCCGAGGATGTGGTCGGCGCGCCCATCGATCCCACACCTCCATCCGATCCAGCGGAGCCTGCTAGCTGGCGCCGCTCGGAGAAAATAGCGATGGCCGGTATCGCAGGTACTGCTTTCGACTGCGTGCCGAGCTGATCCATAAACGCAAGGGTGGCACTGGCTGGGATCTATGGAGTGACCTTGAGGTTTTCCGTGTACAGGAGGATGCTGGACTGCATGGCTGTGCCTGTTCACGCATCACAAGAGGCTAACGAGTCCTATGCGGACCGCTACGGACGCGGCGCTGATGCCAGTAGCAGAATTGAACGCATCACCTCACCCCATCAACCTTACCGCCAAACATCTCATTGACGAACTGCTCCTCTTGCGCCCCCTTTGACATACCACTCTCTCGAGATAGAAACACACCACCCGGGCCTATCGAACCGCACCAGCCACTGATTCTCCCATCACGGATGTACGCCCTACTTCTCTCCTCCCTCATTTATCACGGCGGTCAACGTCGTTGCAATTCTCTTGACTACTTTTGCTCCGAGTTGTTACGATGCTCAATTCCTTTGCCTCGCAGGGAGGGAACCAAAGTTGTGTGCCGATTTGCATGAAATTTATACTTTCTATTTTGGCTGGAAACTCGCTTAGACTTGCCTCGTTTTCAGTGTCCTTCCATTACACGACGGGTGGAGGCGACTATTCCAGGGTAAATAAATTGGGAATAGTCTGAGAAAAGACCGCTTTACCCATGCAATAGTTGCCTCCACCCGTCGTGTTACGGGCATCATCAATGAACAACTGACAGACAAACCGTTGGAAACTAGGTTAGGGCGAATGGCGAATGATGGTGATTGAAAATGACGTCCTTCGAGTACCAAGCTGCGCTACCTCCGGGTGGTTGATATATATCACCACGAACATATTTGGTTTGTATTCGTCTGTCGATATTGTCTATTCAATCATCGAGGGTATGCTGAGGTGATGGTAAGACTCACAAAATTGCCCGAGATTGAGGCTGGGGTGAAACTTGAATCCTGACATGGATAATGCCCATATCTGAGCAGACGCACTGGACGAAGGGCGTCTTATCATGCCCAATTCTTTAAACACGCTCCGTGGGAACTGTTAGTTCCGATACGCGTCCTGCCAGCCCCATCTCGACAGACTGGCTTCTATCCAGGCTCGAGCATGTGCATGTGTGAGCACAGAATGACAGAATGGCGGTTCACTACTGGCTCGCCAACTAGCTTCACTGTCTAGCAAAATGCCCAGCGAATGCATTGAACGCCCCAGCACTGCTGCCACTCCCCTGGGAACATGATTCGAATTGGAGAGCATGACTCGAAACGCCTGAAACACGGAACACGTCTGCTCGGACCTTGGCACTCATCTATCTTTGGCCGGGATCATAAACACTCCGCTGGTCAGCGCTTCCCACCTTCCTTTCCTCTCCGCCTGACGTCGAACACCTTCTGCTTCTCTTTCTTGTATATACGCCTCTCCACAAGGATATGATCCCCTTCCGTGCCCCACAGAAAAAAGGTGAGAATCATTTAGTCAAACACGTGGGGTCCCACCAGCTCGTACACTAACCGAGTTGTGAAGCACAACGAGTAGATCTCATGTCATCCCATGGCTTCGCAGACTCCGAGGCCCATCAAGCTGACACACAGCGAATAAGCCAGTCGTCACCAGCGCTGACTGCGCAGTCCAGGGCCAGCAGTCGGGCCGCGAACTATAACCACCACGGCGAGGAACACAGTGCGGTAGCGAGGCATGTTGGAACGTCAGGGATCGAGAGCACCTATTCCTTCGTGTCACCCCCCGAATCCGCCCGCGCCGAAGAATCGGAAGCCGAAGGTTCGGTCGGTGGAGGGAAAAAATTCCATTTTCCTAAGATCAAACTATCTCTTACTGCCTCTCCACCCAAGCCAAAACCCAAGAAGCAACCGCGAACCCCACAGAGCGCAGTATGTATACCTCGTTTCTTTCCAGTTTCATTCTTGGTAGCTACACCAGAATCTCATACCCTTTCTTTGTTATGGCAGGTCTTCTCTTTTGGTCGTGGGGGTCTTGGAAATTTTAGTGCTTCGTCTAATATATCCCCTCCAACGCCCACTACGGCGAGCAGGCATAAGAGCTCCAGTACGTAAACCTCCTACTTATTACACCCTTACCTACAGCGTCCATAGTTCGCTGACGATGGATCTCGCCTTGTTTTGCGCATGCTAGACTCCGATCCTTCTGTCGTCGAGAGGCTTAGCGCACACAACGACCACACGGATGCAACTCTCGACTATTCCTCTGATGCTGATACTTATATCCCACCCCGTCCTCACGTCGGTAGTCGGGCCTCTCGATGGTCTTTGGAGCCGCTTCCCGATCAAGAGGTACCAAGCAGGTCATCATTAGAGTCAGGATGGACGGTAATTGGAGGCCTCGAGCGCCACCAGTACCCTACACCCATGGAAGGTTCAACCTATACAGGGTTGGGGGGTATGAGAGGAATAGCCACAGCTCTACCCGATTTCTCTCCAGAAGCCGGCAGATCACGACGAGAAGAACAGAGACAATCACCGCGAAACTATTCGGGCTCTGTGATGCAATCCTCTCGTCCACGCTCGGCAGGTATCCTGACGGAACTTGGAGAGTTTGCCCGTACTTCCCGAGACCATCGTGTTATGCGCTCTTTCTCATCCTCAGGTTCCGACCAGCATTTCTATTCCACAATACCCCCCCCATCCTATCATGAGGCGACCGATAGTTTGGTTCCAGTGCATGGCCAAAGACATCGACTTCAGTTTGGTGAACCACACGTTGACGCTCAACATGCAGCGTATGATGCTCCTCTGCATCAAGAAACATACCAAACCTCGCGTCCCCTCCCTGCTATCCCGCGACGATACGATGAACGTACCACTCCTATGGATTCGACATATCTCGACCATATTCGATCCAGGGAGGGTCAGTTGCTCTTCTTGCATCGACAATCGATGAAGAAACCGGCAGTCGCCATCTCAGCAGCTTCGGAATGCACCAAAGAACGGCCAAACACACCGTACACCCAAAAATCGCTGTATTGTCAAGACCCGGCCTCGTCAGAAGCATTCGATACTCGCGAGTATGACCTGGAAGACATTGAACGACCTGAATCCCACGTTCTCGATAACGAAAACTATATAGCGCCTTACCAGTCATCAGAGAGGTACCATAACCGATCTGTCACACCGACAGTCGACCCCACACGAGACCGAACGTCCCAGACAGAGCCCTCCATGCCTACCCATACGGCCGATACCCCAGTGGATACACGGCCGGCCGTCGTCACAACGAGTGTACCCTCATTGCCACTGCGTGCTACTACGATGCAGGCGGAACCCGACCTCATCGAGGCATCTCAGGCAACACAAACGAAGCAGCTCTCCAAAATAGAGAGGGCGCTCCTTCGCCGAGCGGCGGTTAATACGAAAGCCGACAGTCCACAACCCTAGCGTTTTACACCCTGTTAAGTTAAGTTCGAAGGCCATCTGCTTGTATCGTGTATGGTTGCTATGACCGAACATCGGATGGCCTCTTTTGTACTTTGTAATATTGGAATTTCCGCTTAGTCGTCAACTCGGACGAAAACAATTGTTGGTACCTGCTACAGACACGTATGGAGTACAATAACGATTGTGAGACACAGTTTCCCGAACAACCAATGCCCCCTGACAATCGGTGCACTGAGCGCTCGCGAAATCCCAAATTCCGACATGTAATTCCTAGGAAGGGCGAGTCGTGGAACTTATATTTTAACGAATGATATTTACCGAAATAACATTTTGCCGGGTGAGTTAGCACCTCGTCGGTGGCTTCCCTGCCAGCACTCAGGAACATAGTCACTAGTAAAACCCTTTGCTTATCAACGTGTCTCAACCGCTTCCTTACCCCCTCCACGCCTGTTGTGCTTGCTCGCTGCGGATGTCGACATCATCCCTTCAAACCCGCGATGCAGTGACGAAGGTTACGCGAGAGGATACACGAGCCCTGCTCGACTTCTTCGCCGAAATTGAACCACCCTCCGCTCATAACACTCCTCATACCGTCAAAAAGGCTCACCAGAGAACCCCATCGCTGGGAGGGTTATCTCTAGGAAAAGCCAAAGCGAGGCTTGGGTTGTTCAAGTCGAAGCAGAAAGTCGGGGAAGATGGCGAGAAGGATAGTCTGAGGATTAATACTCCGCCGCCTGGCACGATCGCTATTACCCGAAACTCGGGGTATGCGCGTCCATTACTTAGTTCGTCTCCGTATCTATGCTCAACCATTTTGTCAGACACACAGTGTATATGATCGAACACCCGGCGCCTCCACCACAATCCCCGACAATTTTCCCCCCGCAGCCGGAGCACGCGCCATTATTACCACGCCAGTCTCGGGGTGTTGAGCGAGGCGACCACGATGGTGGTCTTATGGGACAGCACGGGCCGCCCCTACCCAATTCACGTATCGAAGGTGCGATACATCCAGGCGCACGCGACACTATGGCGATTGGAATGACACTCCCCAATGGTTCCCTAGGAGTGCTTGGCTCAGAAAGTGAGCAGGGACTGCTGAACCTCCCAGACGTCTCTGGACCTGGACGACCACACTCTGTCCGACCCTCCTTGAGTATCATAACTGAACAGGGGGCCTACACCAATGACCCTGAGGCTCGTCAGTCTCATCCGTCTACTTCTGCCACCCCAGCAGCAGAAAGGACCACCGTGTCCCTCGCGTCTCCCGACCTCCACCAACACGCGCAGCCTCCGTCCTACAATGAAGCTACCGAGCGTATATCCATCTTCATCGATGGTTCCGCATTACAGGCTCTCCAGGAGTCCAGCGAGAGCTTCTCAGTAGGGTTCCTCGAGACGATCAGAAAGGCACAGAGGGATCAGTACCACTTCCAGCGCACCCCATCTCATCCACTTCCCCAGCCGTTTATACCCCCGACTCAAACCACCCGCCGTCCTCTTCCTCCTTTGCCAACCACCGCCCGCTCCAACGCGCATGGCCCGGAAAATGTTGAAGCAGGTTTTGCTCACCACCTTGACGGGGTCGTCCCACGAACGGCGCATTCATGTTGCGCAGAGACAACCCACACTTGCTCTGGCGGTTGCTCTGCCCCGAAGGTCTCGCGCTGCAGCCACGATTGTACCCTCGAGCAAGATGTCCCGGAGCAAGATATCCCGGAGCGAGGTATCCTGGAGCCCCATTTCGGTTATGGGGACAAGTCTCTCCCAAAGCATGCGCATAGACCACAGTCCGCAGTTACCTCTGTCATAGAAGTTCACCACCCCGCCCTTCCTGACACAGCCGATCTACTCTTACACTTCGCCCCTCCCCAGCAGCCCTGCACCCTCGCCGGGTCCACGTGTAGTACAAAACCATGCGGTCAATCAGAAGCCGCTCAGGCACCTCCTAGCCATTTTACCGGGGACATTAAACCTGACATTAAACCTGACATTAAACCTGAACACTTGAATGTGATGGCGGAGGAATCGTTGCACGTCGACGAGCTAAATGTGGTGGAGCGGAAACCGCTCTCTAAGGTGAAGAAGGCGCTACTCCGGCAGGTTGAGTTTGGGCCCAAGGTGGACTATTCTAATTTGCAACTTTCTTAGGGTACGAATGACATTCGTTCCTTAATTGTCCAGACTCCCATGTGCCTCGCCTTCTTTAGTAATACTCGATAGCAATGTGACGGCCTGTCCAGTGATTTGGAGATACTCTATGGACCATGATTGGACGTTTCGTGATATTTTTTGTACAGTACCTAGACGAAATAGGGCGGCTCCTTCTTTCAGAGGCTCACGTAAATAAATAGTTTTGGGACGGCAGGATATCGCCAGACGCGGGTTGTGTGCTGCGAGCGCACGATAGAGCGTCGTTCCTTTTACAGAAACTGTACCTGTGATGTGTCCCTTTTGCATGGGTATGCATCGGGTATTGTGAGCTGGCCCTGGGTTCGCTGTCAGACGTCGGGCTCTTACCTACCTCGCGGACAAGCAAACCTTATGCTCAAACTTGAATGCTTGGGTGCTAGATATGGTTGGGTCCAAGGGTGAAATATCAGAAACAACCTTAGACGACTCAATTCTAATTCCTTACACTTTTGGACCCTTTCTCCCCGTGGGCTCTGTATTGAATGTAATTGGACCCAGCCTCACTCTATCTGGTTGCGTCTCGCATCAAGGCACGACCTACCAGCCGTCGAATTCGTGCGAGCTTATGGAAATTACTTAGACCGCCCAACGCGGTGAGCACACGCCCCGCGGCCTTGCCCGGGAATACTTGAGACTACCCCGCGTCTGGTCCTCCTAGCCCCTAGCCCGACTAGCACCTCGCCCAACATGAACACATCCCGTAATCGACTTCGTACCAACGACATGGACATGGGAGATTCACAAGGTCTCAGAGTTCATTAGAAAATGAAAACAGATCAACTGAACCGACATCCACTCTATATACAGAGCCAATATATGACCCCTTCCGTGCACCTACCTCCTCAGGCCTTTATCAAGATATCCCATCGACCGGCAATTCACAGTGAGCGATACAAGCAACCCCTCGTGTTTCTCTCGAATCCGAGTACTCACCAACAGACATACGTTAGCACTCATACCGGAGTCCTTGATACTGCTTCCGAGAACGAGCACTACGTTGGATCGGCCGCTGGCCATACGTCTTCGTCTCACTCCCTAACGGAGCTTCGCGAAGGTCATTTGACAACCAAGCCTAATACTACAGCAGAAAAGAGAAAAAGGTTCCCAAAGTTCAAGTTCTCCCTCACCGCTCCGCCGCCCAAGCCCAAGCCCAAGCAACCGGGACAGAGTCGCCCAGCTGTGGTAAGTCACCCTCTCCTTTGGGCTTTTGATTGGTCACCAATCGCATACGTGTGATTGGTCTTAACGTTTGTGGATCTTTCCTAGCACGTTGGTGGCCGTGGAGGCGCGGGAAATATCAAGCGAATCAAATCCGCTACTCCCATTTTACCAGGCGATCCTAACAACCCAGAGAAAAAGGCTGTTCCATTTTCAGTGAACAACCCTAGAGCTTATCGTCCTCCCCCAGAGGGCGAGACGACCAACTCCGATCGTGGGTCCCCCATTGTAAGCCGAGAGACCGCAGTTCCACGGACAGAGGTAAACCAATCTTATCAAGCACGACTGTTTTAGAATACTGATGGTATCGTATGCATCCCTGTAGAACGCTCGTGGCGGCACCGGCAATTTGTACAACCTTGTCCTCGAGGACGGCGTGTCCGACCGAGTCGTAGCTCACGAGGATGCATTGATTCGTCAATATCGCGAAATGCAAGCGGAGCACGTTTCAAGTCGGGCTCGTCGAGGGGCAGTCGGTAACATCAAACGATCTGACGATGACGCTGACTGGGAGTACTGTGAGTGCACCCCTGCATTCTTTGCCAGTTAATGGCCTCAGTCCTCTCCTCCTCGCATGTTAACGCTGGTTCTTATTCTCAGCTACTTCGCCTCAATCTGGAAGCCCAGGACCACGCGACTTCGGAGGCCGCAGAGGAATCATTAGGAACAAGAGTTCTGGGACAAACTCTTCGAGTGGCATGAGCGCTGACATCCGGACGTCAGTTCCGGACATTGCGGCGCATCCCAACTCCCAGCCGTACGCGCCCAGTCCAGGTGGGGCACTCGGGCATCTATCACCCGTCCTGGAATGGGAAAATGCGGATGTACTCGTTGCAAGGGGATACGGCGCACACCTCGTACGAGTGGGATCCGGGCGCAGGACAAACGGAGGATACGGGGTCCCACCCGGAGCCTCGACAGGCAATACCCGATCAGGAGAGCCGCCAGGAAGAACCAAACCAGGAGCGATTCCTCTCCCTCGTCTTTACATCCCAGGTGATGCCCCTCCGCGCTCCCATCAAAGCGGAGGGGAAGGGAGGAGGCCCTCCGTAATAAGCCATGACGCTTTGGAGGGCATAGCACGGTCGAGATCACAAGGCACACATACTCTCGACGGCACGCCGGAAAACGAGCCTGACAGGCACTTTTACTCCCATGGCTCGAGCTTGAGTCCCAGCATCGATAACCCCCTCTCCTCCGAAGCCCGAGACCCGCAGCGTCCATTCCGCGCACCGCCCTTACCCAATTCTCAGCACGGGTTCGAAAAGAGAGTTCCACATCAGCCTGGGGACTTCATGGATAGCCCAGAAGATCGGTCAGGATATACACGAATGGCGCATTACAGCTACCAGACAACACTCACGAGTCCAACCATCGTCTCACCTCCGACACCCTCTACTGTCTACGAGGAAAATCCCTTCAGCGGGCCCCTTGGAGGGATCAAGGGGACCAGGTTACATGTCGCTAATGTGTCTCATTTCGACGAGAAGTCAAACATTGGCCATCGTGTGCGAGAGTCCGGAGCAGACGTACATCGCAGGGTTGATCCGGAGCTGGTGGGTAAACCGCGGGAAGATCGCAGTGATACAATGTACTCGGATCTGTTCGGGGGACGTGGGGCTACATACGTGGAAACAGACTCTGTCAATAGCCGGCGAGAGGGCACACCGTTTTCGGATACCTCCTCGGTACTCATCCCACGGCGGGCTCCCTCCGATGCTCTATCATCCATGACGAAGAAGGGGCAGAATCGACCGACGAATCTCCAACGGGCGGAGATACCGCTTGCTATACCTACAAGACCCACCTCACGACCACTCTCCCAAACCGAGGAGGAATCTTTACACTGTGATGAACTTAACATGCCTCTTCAAAGAGCTCTCTCCAAGATGGAAAAGGCCATCTTGCGCCGGACAGAATTTGGACAGAATATAGATTTATCGAGGATTCAGCTTTCGTAACCCAACTTTGTTATGGCATCTTCTCATTCTCATTCTGTAGCTTTCCGCATCTTGTCATCAGTTTTCTTCACCCACACAAGGCTTCCATTGGCTCAGGCTCAGAGCGGAGGTGGTACCTGCATCGCCTGTTTCGACTGTTTCCGCGTCCTTTGACGTATTACATGCCTACCATACTCTATGTTTCTCAGTCTGTGGAGGACCTTGTTTTGGACTTTTGTTTGTGTGGCACGTTAAGGGTGTTCGGATCGGGCCGGTCGTCCCACAGTACCCTGCATGGTTGATAGAAATGTGATTAGTTTGGCTCTACATTCTGGCATAACTTTCTCGAAATCAAGATGGCCGCTCTAGTCGTTCTCAGCGCTTCCTGGTATCCTGGCTTGCTTCTCGACTACCACATCCACCCGACCAGATCCGCAAGCACGTCCTCGTCGACTGCTGGGCAATCCCCACATCCCCCACATAACACGTCTCAGGCCTGTCGACCATCTGACTGCCACTTCGAACCCACACGAACGCGGTGCAACCATCATCGACGGCCAGTACGTGCACCGCTCGTAGCTGATACTGCGCGTGGTAATTTCCAATTCCCACCAAATTGCACCATAGGCTTTCTGATTCTGCTCATACGGTAATATGTTCTCTCTTGAGCGAAGCACGCCGCTTGGCATAACCGACGGGTGCCACAGATGGCTAGACAACACCCGGTTAACCTCCACGTTTCATTCGGTGTCAGCTCGCTTGATGGTCAGTTCCATTGGGCCCACGAGCGTTCCATTAAGCGGTTACATGTCAAGCTCTTGCATTGGACCCAGCCTCGTCCAAGGCTCAGTGCCTGGGAGCGCTAGTTCCTTCAAACTATCTGAATGGCTCTCCTTGGGAATTTGGCACTCTCTCTTGTGGCTTGGGCCGTCCAACACGGCGGGTAGACCCCCCCAGCTTTGAGACCTCCCCGCATCCTCCCTCCGGTTCCGATTTTCGACTCCAACTCGCCGCTGATCAAAATGCACCCATCACGTAACCTGTTTCGTGGCGACGACAAGGGAGGACCTGAAGGTTTATCCGCTTTCCGTTCAGTAAAGGCAGTAACTGATCCTACGTTCATACCGTACAGAGCCAATATATGCTCCCCACCGTGGTGCTACATCCTTAGGTTTTTACCGTACTATCACATCGACCGGCGGTCCACGGTGAGCAATCTACACGCTTGCAGAAATCCGGGGACCAACCCACAGGCGTGCGCCAGCCCCTATACCGCAGCTATTGATAACACTCCCGAAAACGAGCGTATATTAGTCATTGGTAATGCGTCTCAATCGCCAAACCCGCCCTGGAATTCGAGCGAAGACCTCTCGAGAACTAAACCCAACACAGAAACAAAGACAAGAAAGTTTCCCAAGCTCAAGTTCTCCCTCACGGCTCCGCCACTGAAACCCAAAGCCAAGCAACCAGGGAAAGTACCGCCTCCTGTGGTGAGTTGCTCTCTCTTTTAATTGGCGTCAATGGCATGCACAGGACTGATTCTAATTGGATGTGTTTTCCTAGCGCGTCGGTGGCCGTGGCGGTGCAGGAAACATCAAGAAATTTGTTCCGGACAAGTCCGTCGCCACCGCTTCACCAGACAGTTCTGAAATTCCAAAGAGCAACGCAGTGCCAACTCCAATTGCAAACCTCGGCGCTCCTCAATCTCCTCCAGAGGGCGAGACGACCGACCCCAACTATGGACCGTCGAGTCTATCACCCGAAGGCCGAGAGGTGGCAATCCCACGGATGAAAGTAAGGTAATTTAATCAAGGCGCGATTGTTTAGAAATGCTAATTTGTATCGCGTACCTCCTGATAGCCTGCGACTTCTGGTCGAGGAGGCGCCGGTAATTTGCATCATCATGTCCTTGAGGAGGGTGTGTTCAAACGAGTTATTGCTCATGAGGACACTCTGATTCGCCAACGCCGTGATATGCAAGCGGACAAACTCACACATCGGACTGGTCGAGGAGGAGTCGGTAACATCAAACGACCCGACGGTGACTCTAACGAGGGGCGCTGTGAATACCGTCCTATTTCTCTCAACTAGTTCGTGTCTCCTTACTGATGGTGGTTTGTATTTGCAGCTGCTTCTCGATCTGGAAGCTCGAGATCGCGGGGATTCATTGGAAGAGTAGCAAGTACTAGCACCAGGAGTTCTGGGACAACCTCTTCGAGTGTTATGAGCGTCGATATCCCGCCTTCTGTTACGGACACGGCTGCAAATCCCAACTTCCAGCAGCCTACGCCTCTCCCGGATGATGCACACGAGCCTCTATCATCTTTCCTGGAACAAGGAGGTGCGGACGTACTTGTTGAAAGTGACAATGACGCACACCTTGGAAAGGTGCGCTCTTCTCCGCGCAGGACAAACGCTTCATACGCGATCCCACCTGGAGCAACAACAAGAAATACTCGGTCAGATGAAAGCCTAAGAAGATTCGGGCCAAGGTCGCGATCTCCTCCTCGTCTTTACCTCCCACTTGATCATCAGCTGGACTCCCCTCAAAACAGATACCATGAGGGAAGGCGGTTCGTCGTTACAAATCCCGATAATTTAGAGAGTAAGGCGGCATCAAGACCACAAGACGCACCCGCTCTCGACGGACTTAGCGGTCAATATTACTCCCGTAGCTCGAGGATGACCCCTTCCAACGAGGTTCCCCACTCTTCCTCAAGTCGATACCCGCAAAACTCAATCCACACGACCCCTTTCCAACACGGGCTTGAAGAGAGTGTTGTTCATCAGTTTGGAGTCAAGGGTAGTCCAGAAGATCTAGCAGGACATACACAAGCGGCGCATCGTGGCTACCAAGGGACGTATGCAACCCCAACCGTCTCGCCTCCAACTCCATCCACCGTTTCCGTAGTGGATCCCTCCATTTGGAGTTCTAGAAGGACTGCGGGGTCCATGCACTACGCTGTTGATAGGCTCCATCTCAAATCACGTCCCAAGGAGCTGGACGAAGACCGTGTGCCAGAGTTCGGAGCGGACGAAGACTACACAGCCGATCTGGAGGTTGCGATTAAGTCACAGGAAGAGAACTTGGGTTCACTATTCTCGGATCTCTTTGGGAGGCGGATGGCTATGCACTTGGAAACGGACTCTACCAATAGCTCGGGTGCGGAGACACCACTTTCGGATAAATCCTCGATACTCATCCCCCGACAGTCTTTGTTGAACGCCCTATCATCAGTGGCGAAGCAAAGGGAGATGCCGACTGATCCCCAATTTGCCGGCATACCACTCGTCCCTCCTGCTAAACCCACCCCACATGGCGACCGCGACCCCAATCCGGAGAAGGACCTTTACACTGCGATGAACGTAACTTGCCTCCCAATAAACCGCTCTCCAGGGTGGAGAAGGCTATCCTGCGCCGAGTAGAATTTGGACCG
>Ga0307513_10008454_pt1 | contig 13166 bp, 9 predicted proteins | sample 15_EM_MG_FD_202174 | JGI IMG/M metagenome (GOLD analysis project Ga0307513, IMG submission 202174) | Populus trichocarpa ectomycorrhiza microbial communities from riparian zone in the Pacific Northwest, United States - 15_EM | ecosystem: Host-associated > Plants > Roots > Unclassified | place...
CGAAGACCTCGACTACTCGGGCCGCTTCCTGATCGTCGATCGCGCCAGTTTTCCGGACGCGACCAGGAAGAGTCCGGGCACACGAACGTCGAAGTCGGCGAGCAGCTCAGCCTGTCGGTGAACACCGTGAAGACGTACATGCAGAACCTCATGAAGAAGCTCGACGCCCGCAATCGTGTCCAGGTCATCCACAATGCCCGCGCCCACGGTCTGCTCTGAGTCACGCGCACTACTCGATGGCCCGGAGTGGAGGCGCAGTGCCTGGGCGTACGGCGCGGTGGCCCACGATCGCCACCAAGTCCGAAGTGGTTCGGCTGTCGCCCTGATGGCGGGGCGGACGAACTCCGTCGTCCCACTGATATGCACCATGCGACGAACGGTGGCTGCGGTCGCGCGGGCATCCACGGCTCGGTCGGTTGAGTGGAGGTACGGACACACCCTTCGAGATCGATGATCGGGACGTTCTTCATCATTGGGCTGCGGGGCAGACGGGGCGTCGTCGGCGTGGCGGTGCACCGGCGAGCGCTCCAGCAATGGTCTCGGGTGCGAGGTTCGCGTTCTACGGGCGGACCTCGACGGCGGAGTATCAGGATCCGGTGTCGTCGCGGGCGTGGCAGGTGGAGATCGCGAGGTCGGTGATCGCCGGGCGCGGTGAGGTCGTGGTCGAGTACTTCGACGTGGGCTGGTCACGGGACGTGGCGTGGGCCGCAACATCCGGGCGGCATCGAATACCCGTGACAGCGCTGCGGTCACCCGGAACGCGCGGAACGGCTGCGCCGGCGCAGTACCGCGACGAGGCCGGGGACGGAGTCCGCGCCGCCGCGGTGCGCCGGGACCGTCGCGATGCGGGCGTCGTGGTCGGTGCGGACGCGGACCCAGCGCTCCTGGGGGAAGGTGTCGGCGAGCTCGTCCCCGCCGAACGGGGAGGGGCGGGGCAGGCCCGCAGTGATGGCGCGGCCGAGCGCCCGCGGGAAGCTGGTCGGACGGGCACCGAGGTCCTCCAGGTAGGCCAGCAGCGAGCCGGGGTGGTTGGTCTCGGCCACGAGCAGGGTCGCGCCGGGGCTGTCGAGGAGCTCGGCCAGGTTCGCGGCGAGCCGCCGGCGCTCGGCGGGCGCCAGCACGTGCAGAACGCCGCGGACCAGCACGTTGCACGGTCCCAGCTCGCTGCGGAGCACCCGCCCGGTGCTCTCGGCGGTCATGTCGGCCACTCGGAACTGCAGGTGCGGCAGGGAACCGCTCTCCAGGCGCGCCCGGGCGACGGCGTGCGGGGACACGTCGACGCCGATCGCGGGGCGGAAGCGCTGCGCGAGGACGCGGGTGAACCGGCCGTTGCCGCAGCCGACGTCGACGACGGGCAGCTGAGGGTCGGCATGAGTGCCGAGCAGCTCGAGGTAGTGGTCGGCCTCGCTCGAGGTGCTGGCGTCCCACAGGACGTCGCCGTCGTCCCCGGTGCGATCGACGGCGGCCCAGTAGCGGTCCCAGCGGGTGTCGACGTCGCGCGGGGCGTGCCGGGCCAGTCGGATGATCTGCGGAACGAGCAGGACCCTGCGCAGCCGCATCCCGACCTCCTGGTCGGAGGCTAGTTCGCCAGGACGCCGTCGTCGTCCGGCATCCGAGCGGTGCGGCGCAGCGGTTCCCCGACCTCGGGTGCGTCGGAGCTCGGCCGCTGGCACTGCCGGGTGGTGAGGGACTCGATCAGCGCATCGGACCCGAGCGGGGTCCCCCAGTTGAACCCCTGCCCGAAGCGGCAGCCGAGTGCCCTGAGCTGCTCGGCCTGCTCGGGCGTCTCGATCCCCTCCGCGACCGCGTCCAGGCCGAAGGCCCGGACGATCGCCAGGATCGCCGCGGCCACGCGGTACTGCTGCGGATCCGTGTCGAGACCGGTGATCAGCGACCGGTCGATCTTGACGACGTCGACGAACATGCGCCGGACGTAGCCGATGGAGGAGTAGCCGGTGCCGAAGTCGTCGATGCCCACGCGCACACCGGCCGCACGCAGCGCGTCGAGGGCCTGCAGGGTCTGCGCGTCCTCGCCCATCATCTGGTTCTCGGTGACCTCGAGCAGCAGGTCTGCCGGCGGGACTCCGTGCTGCGCGAGGCAGGCGAGAACGCCGTCGGAGAAGCCGGGGGAGCGCAGCTCGACCGGTGAGACGTTGACGTGCAGCGCGAACTCGGCGCTGCCGAGCCCGCTCGCCCGCCATCGGGCCAGCTGCGCCACCGCGGTGTCGAGCACCCACCGGTCGAGCGCCGTGACCAGGCCGGTGTTCTCCGCGACGCCGATGAACTCGCCCGGCAGCACGAGCCCGCGGGTCGGGTGCCGCCAGCGGACCAGCGCCTCCGCCCCGGCGAACCCGCCGGAGCCGAGGTCGACGATCGGCTGGTACCGGACCTCGAGCTGACCGCCCGCGATCGCCTCGCGCAACTCCTCCGCGAGCCGGACGCGCGCCACGGCGGCGGCGTGCATCGCCGGCTCGTAGATCTGCACGCCGCCGCGGGAGCCGCTCTTCGCCGCGTACATCGCGGTGTCGGCGTCGCGCAGCAGCGCGTCCGCGTCCAGGCCCCGGACGGGGAAGCACACGCCGATGCTGGCGGAGACCCAGCACGAGTGCCCACCCACGAGCACCGGCGTCTGCAGGTCCGACCGGATCCGTTCGGCGAGTGCGAGGACCTGCTCGGCCGATGCATCCACGATGACCAGGGCGAACTCGTCCCCACCGAGGCGGGCGACCGTGTCGGTCGCCCGGACGCTCGAGCGCAACCTGTCGGCGACCTCGGTGAGCAGGAGATCGCCGACGGCGTGCCCGAAGCTGTCGTTCACCGCCTTGAACCCGTCGAGGTCCAGCACGAGCACCGCCGTTCCGGCGCCACCGCGCTCGGCGCGGGCCACGGCCGCGTCGATGCGGTCCCTCAGCAGGGTCCGGTTCGCGAGCCCGGTCAGGGGGTCGTAGAGCGCGAGGCGCCGGAGCTGTAGCTGCGCCTCCTCGAGCTGCTGGGTCCGTTCGGCGACACGTGCCTCGAGATCGACGTTCAGCGCCCGCAGCTCCTCGGCCATCATGTTGATGCCGACGATCACCGCGTCGATCTCGTCCGAGGCGGGTGACGGCTCCATGCGGGCGTCCGCCTCGCCGGAAGCCAGGGCGACGACCAGCTCGACGAGTTGTTCGAGCCGCCCGTCGTGCGGGTCAGGTGCCGACGGCGCCATCGGTCAACCATGCGACAGCGAGCGGCTCGGAGGTGAAGAACCTCGTCGGTACCGGGACCGCGCTCACCCCGAGGGCGAAGTTGGCGATGACCCGGTCGACGGGTGAACTGCCGAGCAGCGCGATCCTGGAGGCCGAGCACCGGCGGCTGAACGTCATCCGGGCCTCCCGCGTCAGGGCTGCCGTGCCGGTCATGTCCACCAGCAGCGGCCGCTCGCGGCCGGCGTTCGTCGCGTCGACGAGCGCCATCGCGGCCCGGGCCATCTCGCCGGTGATCCGCAGGTCCCGGTCCCAGCTGAGCCGCACGAAGCCCGTCGGGTCAAGCCGGACGGCGAGGACGGCGAGGACGCGATCCGACAATGGCGTGCCGCTGTCGAACTCCGACATGCGCCAACTCCCTCCGATGCCGGGAACCGGTTGCCACCGCCCTACCTCAGGTCGGCGGAAACAGTGAACGTGTTAGCCCGAGTGGGCGAGCATCACATGTTCGAGATCACCCGGGTCGGTCCGGCGGCCGGGACCAGGAGCGGTGTGCTCACCTGTCGCAGACCACCCACGGAGATGGCGACCGCGTGCGGGAAGTAGCAGTCAGGCCCCCGCAGCTACCAACTGCGCGGTGAATCACCTCCATCGCGGGCCCGCGCACCCCAGCAGCATCACCTTGCCGCTGATCGAGCGGCGCGCTCAGGCCGAGTTCGGGTCGCCCTCATCTACGAGGTCGTCCCTGCCGGCTGACGCTGCGGTCAGCCGACGTCCTCGCGGATCATGTCTGCGGCCTTCTCCGCGATCATGATCGTCGGCGCGTTGGTGTTGCCGCGGACCACCGTCGGCATCACCGAGGCGTCGACAACGCGGATGCCCTGCAGGCCCAGCACACGCAGCCTGTTGTCGACGACCGCGCCGATCGCGCACGTCGACGTCGGGTGGTACACGGTCTGGGCGGTACGTCGCGAATACGCCATCAGGTCGTCGTCCGTGGTGGATTCCGGCACCGTGAAGGGGCCCGTGGTCACGCTCTTCAGCGCCGGCTGGCTCGCGATCTCCATCGCGATGCGCAGGCCCGCGATCATGCTCTGCCTGTCCTCGTCGGTGGTCAGGTAGTTGTGCTGGATGCGCGGCGCGACGTCCGGTGCCGCCGAGCGCAGTGTCACGGACCCTCGACTGCCCGGTTTGAGAACGCAGGGGCCGAACGCGAAGCCGTGAGCGACGGGAGCTCCGAGCCCTTCCTGGTGGTAGAGCACCGGTGCCTGGTGGAACTGCACGTCAGGACCGGCGAGTCCGGACCGGGTCTCGAAGAACCCGCCTGCCTCTCCGATGTTGGAGGTCAGCGGTCCCCGACCTTCGCCCTGCAACAGCGCGACGTTCTCGGGAGACAACGCCGTCATCAACGATTCCTCGTCGGTCAGGTAGTTCAGCACCACCATGGGGTGGTCCTGGAGCCCGACCCCGACGGGCAGCTCCTGCACAACACCGATCTGGAACGGCGCCAGCACTGCGGCCGGGCCGACACCCGAGCGCAACAGCAGGTGCGGTGATCCGTACGCGCCTGCCGACAGCACGACCTCGCGTTCGGCCCGCAACTCCTCGACCGCGCCGCCGCGGCTGATCTCGACGCCGACGGCACGGTCGCCGTCGAACAGGACCCGGTGCGCCAGCGCCTCGGTGAACACTGTGAGGTTCGGGCGTTCGATCGCCGGGTGCAGGTAGGCGACGGCCGCGCTGCAACGCATGCCGTTGCGCTGCGTCAGCTGGAAGCGCCCGACCCCGAGCTGGCTGGCACCGTTGAAGTCGGAGTTGCGCGGGTGCCCTGCCTGCTCGGCCGCCAGCAGGAACGCCTCACCCAGCGGATTCAGCGACCGCCCCTCCGACACCGCCAGCGGACCGCCGGTGCCGTGGTAGTCGTCGGCGCCGCGCTCATTGTCCTCGGCGCGCCGGAAGTACGGGAGCACCTCCTCGTAGCTCCACCCGGCCGCCCCGCCGGCCGCCCAGCCGTCGTAGTCGGCTCGGTTGCCGCGGATGTAGACCATCGCGTTCATCGAGCTCGAGCCGCCGAGCATGCGGCCGCGGGGCAGGTAGGCCCGCCTGTCGCCGAGCCCTGGCTCCGGCTCGGTGTCGTAGTCCCAATCCCAGCGGCTCTTGAACAGCGACGGGAAGCCGACCGGGATGTGGATCTCATCCGCCGTATCGGCGGGGCCGGCCTCGATGAGCGCCACGCTCACCTCGGGGTCTTCGGTAAGTCGAGCCGCCAGCACGCAACCGGCTGAACCCGCACCGACGATGACGTAGTCGAACATGTCCACACTCCGGCCCCGTCGGCGTGCCGCCAGCTGGCGAGCCAGCCGACACTATGACCGGCGTGACCTGCCTCACACCGCCGATCGTCGGTAGTCCGCCGGCCGACCGCGACGCGCGGGCTGGAACGGCGTGCCCGTCAGCCGAGCCTGAGGGAACGACGAGTGTCAGGCGACGTGGCCGCTGCTGTTGATCTTCGAAACCGTCGCCGAGACGTCGGCGGTCGTCACGGCCGAGCGATCGTCGGGGGTGAACTACGGCGAGTAGATCCATCCTCACTCGATACGCGAGGAAGCGATCCCGTCCGGCTGGCTCTGATCCGATCATCTGGGCTGGTGAGCTGGCTGGGTCCAGACTGACGGCATGGCGGAGCTGCCGGCCGTACCAGGTGTGACGGGCGGGTTCGTGGCGCCGATGTTGCCCACGGCCGGCCCGGTCCCGGCCGGCGCCGGCTGGGCGATCGAGATCAAGTTCGATGGCGTGCGCGCGACGAGCCGCACCGGCCCGGGCGGGCTGCGGCTGTTCAGCCGCAACGCCCGCGACATCAGCGCCTCCTATCCCGAGATCGCAACCACCGCAGCATCCGGGCTCGAGGACGGGCTCGTCCTCGATGGAGAAATCGTTGCCCTCGACGAGCGGGGCCGCCCGGACTTCGGATCGCTGCAGCAGCGAATGGGAGTGACACACCCGACCGCCGCGCTGCTGGAGCGCCTACCGGTGCAGTACGTGGTGTTCGACGTACTCGCGCGTGCCGGCATGTGGCTGATCGACCTGCCCTACGTCGAGCGGCGCGCGATCCTGGCGGATCTCGATCTGGAGCAACCGGGCTTGCGGGTGCCGGCCAACTTCACCGACATCTCTGGCGAGCTGGTGCTGGCCTCGGTGGCCCAGCAAGGACTGGAAGGTGTGGTCGCGAAACGGTTGACCTCGACCTACCGACCGGGACGCCGATCGCGAGGCTGGATCAAGACACCGATCCGGCACTCCGCCGAGGTCATCATCGCCGGCTGGTACCCGGCCACCGCCGCCCAACATGTCCTTGGGTCGTTGCTGCTGGCCGCCTACGGCGAGGATGGTCAGCTGGTCCATGTCGGCGATGTCGGCACGGGGTTCACCGACGCAGCTCGCCGCGCGTTGCTCCAGGACCTGCGCCCGCTGGCCCGTGACAACCCCGCCGTCACGGGATCACTGGTTCAGGGCTGGCGTGGTCGGAACCCGCGACGGGCCCCGATCCACTGGGTGAAGCCGCAACTGGTCGGCGAGATCGAGTACCGGTCCTTCGGCCGCGACGGCGCGTTCCGCCATCCCTCGTGGCGGGGCCTGCGCCCAGATCGAGACCCTCGCGAGGTAGAGCGCCTCCGACCCACCTAGCACGCATGGCCGACGACATCTCTGAGCCGGTGACGAGTACGGCCATGCCTCGCTCATGTCGATCGCTTTGCGCGTTACGTTCAAGATCTGATTCGGGGCGCGGCCTAACGTCGACCTATGCCTCACATTCGACGATTCGACCACGTCGGCATCACCGTCTCTGACCTCGACGCGGTGACGGCGTTCTTCGTCGGCCTCGGACTCGAGGCCGGCGGGCGCATGGCTGTCGAAGGCACGTTCCTGGACACCGTGATAGGGATCGAGGGTGCTCGCACTGAGATCGTGATGCTGCACGCACCCGACGGCGGCACCACGGTGGAGCTGTCGAGCTTCGTCCGGCCGGACCACGAGCCGGGGTCGCCGGCGGCGATGGCCAACGAGCTCGGGCTGCGCAACGTGGCCTTCATGGTCGACGATCTCCAGGCGGCCGTCGACGAGCTGGCCGCCGACGGGTACGGGCTGGTCGGAGGCATCGGCCAGTACGAAGACTTCGTCCGCATGGCCTACGTGCGCGGCCCCGAGGGGATCATCGTGTCGCTGGCTGAGCACGTCGGCTGACGCCCGCCGTGGGTGCCGGCGAGAGCATGGGTGATCAAGGCGTCGCCCCGGTTTCGTCCCGGCGTCACGGACTCGGGTAATCGCTGTTGCCGATCTTCGGCGGCAATGAAATCAGGCTCTCGGCAGAGGGTGGGGCGAGCACGGCCGGCCAAGCTCGTCGCGCCGAAGTCGAGGCGCCGCCGCAGCCGGCGACCCGCGCAGTCGGCCCACTGTCGGCGGCGGACATCGCGAAACTGCTGGATGTCATCGGGTGCTCGCCACTGCCTCGTCGGACCAGAAGGCGCCCGTCTACGCAGCGCTCGGGCTCCGGTTGACCTACGCGCCTGCAGAGCGGCTGGTCAGAGCCGAGGCTCTCCGAGCTCATGCGGGCCTCCTGTGGGTGCGGGCCACCCGTCGTCGGCGTCGGTGAGGTCCTCAGCGGCCGTGCACCGGGCCGACTCGACCCGCATGAGGTGACCGTCTTCGTCTCGGTCGGACTCGGCATCCAGGACCTCGCGGCGGTGACGCTGATGCTCGACACCGCGGCCCACCGGGATGCGGGCCACACCGTCACCGATCGATTGCGCGGATGACGCCCTCCGAGGCGGCATCATTCGGGGTCGGATACCCGGAGCGCCGCAACCTGTCGTGAAGGCCGCGAGGGTGCAGGCGGAGGGAGGCACGCGTGACCACTGCCCAGCAGGAGTCCATGCCGTCCATGGCCCAAGCTGCCTACCTGGCCATTCGCGAGGGCATCTTCCACGGCACCTACAAGCCAGGTAGCCGGCTGCGGGAGCGGGAGCTGTCCGAGGAGCTCCAGATGTCGCGCGTTCCCATCCGGGAGGCGCTGCGGCAACTCGAGGTGGAGGGCTTCGTGGCCACCTTCCCGAACCGGGGCGCCGTGGTCAGCCAGCTGACGCTCAAGGATGTCGCGGAGCTGTTCGACCTCCGGCTCTCCCTCGAGGTGCTCGCCGCCCGACAGGCGGCACAGGCCGTGGCCGAAGGGCGAGCTGACGACACCCTCCTGCGCGTGGTCGCCGAGGCTCACCGAGCGACCCTCGCCGAGGACGCGGACGCGATCCGCCAGGCGAACACCCAGTTCCACGCCCAGACCATCGCCATGACCGGCAACACCCTCCTGATCACCACCATGGCACCGCTGCTCGGTCGGATCCGATGGCTCTTCGCGTTGACCGCCGACCGCGACCCGACCGTCGAGTACGCCGAGCACGTCACCCTCCGCGACGCCATCTACAGCGCCAACTCCGAGCTCGCAGGCGCCTTCGCCTTCGCCCACATCGAACACGGACGTGCCCCGTCCCTGGCGGGGTTGGCCGGCGTGCTGCCGGCATCGTGAACAGGGACTGGAACGGGGAGAGGGATCGTCAGGCCTTCCTGCGCGCCGACGCCGCGCGGTCCCGTCCATCCGGTTCGAGAACCGTCCAAGGGTATCCGGGCCGACCGGGATTCTCGTGAAGGCCAGAGGGTCGGTACGGCCATCGTGGCCGCCACACCCACCCGCGCCTTTCGAGCGCCCGACCTCGTGGTCTTGTCCTCCGGCCATGTGGCGGGCACTGCGCGGGAGTTGAACGATCGTGGGGTGGATTGCCCGTCGCGACAGGACTCACGGCGTCATGGGGACCGTGCGAGCGGGTTGTGGACGGTGCCGACGGTGGGGGCGATCTTGTCCAATCCGCGCTGCACCGGTCGGGAGACGGTGCAGCCCCTGCAGGTAGCGCTTCTCTTCATCGCCCCAGGCCAGGGGTTGCCAGGGAGGTCGCTCCATGGAACGGGGATGCGATCAATTTCGCATTTCCCGGTTCGCCCGGGCGTACCTGGGCTTCGGCTCAACCTGGATCCACCGTAGAAATCGTTGGCGATGGCGGGTCGTGACACACGAATGCCCCTCTGAGCTGGGAGAATGTGGCTTGCGACGGTCACATTGGTCCCACACAGAAGGGCATCCGCTGGATGCGACTATCTCATGCTCGCCGCCAGGTGTCGGTGCGGTTCGATGATCCGAATCTCGTGTCGTGTGCCGGGCTGGTACCGGTGCTGGCACTTGCCACCCGCTGTGGGTTGGCGACGCTGCTGACCGAGCGGCTCCGGATCGCCGCCCGCGGCGGGGCGAACGCGACCGCGAAGATCCTCGCGTTGATCGCGGGCATGATCGCCGGCGCGGACAGCATCGACGACATGGACCTGCTGCGTCACGGGGGCATGACCCGGTTGTTCACCGATAGTCGCGCACCCTCAACGCTGGGCACGTTTCTGCGCGTGTTCACCTTCGGTCACGTCCGCCAGCTCGACACGGTCGCCGCCGCATTGCTGGCTGGTTTGTCCACCGCGACCCCGATCCTGCGCGGCGCCGCGACGGTGGCGTTTCTCGACATCGACGACACCGTGCGCCAGACCTACGGCTACGCCAAGCAAGGCGCGGGGCGCGGCTACAGCGGCGTCAAGGGACTCAACGCGCTCATCGCGACGATCTCCACCCCGCTGTCGGCGCCGGTGATTGCCGCGACCCGCCTGCGGCATGGCTCGACGAACTCGGTGCGTGGCGCCGCGAAGCTGCTCGCCGACGCACTGGCCACCGCGGCCCGGACCGGTGCCACGGGCTGGGTGACGATGCGCGCTGACTCGGCGTTCTACAGCTACCCGATCATCGCCGCCGCCCGGCGAGCCGGCGCCCGGTTCTCCGTCACCGCACGGCTCACACCCACGGTGACCAGCGCGATCACCACCATCGCCGAGGATGCGTGGGCCCCGATCCACTACCCGAACGCGATCTGGGACGACGACGAGCAACGCCTGGTCTCCGATGCAGAGGTCGCCGAGATCGGGTTCACCGCGTTCACCAGCCGCCGCAAAGCCGAGCACGTCACCGCCCGACTGATCGTGCGCCGCGTCCGGCGGCTCAACCCCAAGACCGTCGCGGCCGGGCAGTCGGAAATGTTCGCCGTCTACCGCTACCACGCCGTGTTCACCGACAGCGGCGAACCGACACTCACCGCCGAGGCCACCCACCGCGACCACGCCATCATCGAGCAGGTCATCGCCGACCTCAAAGACTCCGCACTCGCACACCTGCCCTCCGGGGTATTCACCGCGAACGCCGCCTGGCTGGTCTGCGCCGCGATCGCGCACAACCTCACCCGCGCCGCCGGCGCACTCGCCACGACCTTCCACGCTCGCGCCCGCACCGCCACCCTGCGCGCCCACCTGATCAACACCCCCGGACGGATCGCCCGCTCCGCGGGCCACCTCGTCCTGCACCTACCCCAGCACTGGCCCTGGGAAGCCGGGCTCGATCAGCTGTTCCGCCGCGCCCTGCACGACCCGCTGCCCAGCACAGCCTGACCACCCAGCCCGCGGGCCCCGACCGGAAACACCAGTGGAACAGCCGGCCAGACCGGCCGACCAACCACGCCCACACTCAACAAAAACAGGCGAAGATCAACTAATCAGCCACCACAATCGGTCCGGTGGATCCAGGCTCAACTGTGCGTGCTCGGCATCTGACCCTCGGCTTCCACACCTGCCATCGCCGTGACCTCGGCTGACGATGGACCCCTCGTGGCTCAGCTGTTGAACTGCTCGCTCGCGAGGTACCAGTACAGGCTGCGACGAGCGAGCAGCTGCTCGTGCGTTCCCTGCTCGACGATCCGGCCCTGATCGAGGACGACGATGCGGTCTGCGTCTCGCACCGTGCTCAGGCGGTGCGCGATCACCAATGCCGTGCGGCCGACGAGAAGCTCCTGGATGCCCCGGTGAACCGCGCGTTCGGACTCGGCGTCCAGCGAGGAGGTCGCCTCGTCGAGGATGAGGATCGAGGGTCGGTGGTAGATGGCTCGGGCGATCGCCACCCGTTGTGCTTGCCCGCCGGACAACCGCATGCCGGTCTCGCCGATCCGCGTCCGGTACCCGAGAGGTAGCCGTTCGATGAAGTCGGCGGCGTCGGCCACCCGGGCCGCCCACCGCACGCGCTGGAGATCGACCTCCTCCGCGCCGAACGCGATGTTGCCGGCCAGGGTGCCATCGAAGAGGTGATCCTCTTGGAGGACGAACCCCATGCGCTGGCGCAGCTCGCGGTGGTCCAGGGTGTCGAGATCCACGCCGTCGTAGAGGATCCGACCGGACGTCACGGGCTCCAGGCCCGCCAGGCAGCGCACGAGGGTCGTCTTCCCAGCGCCGCTACGCCCGACCAGCGCGATCGTCTCGCCCGGCTCGACCTCGATCGAGACATCGTCGAGGATGGTCACCGGCACCGGTCCCTCGGTCCGCACGGTCAGCCGCTGGACCGACACCCGTCCGCCAAGGGTGGGAACCGGCCGCAGCCGGGTGCGATCACGACCCTGCTCCGGCTCCTGCGCGAGGACGTCGTCGAGACGGCCGAGGAGCACGCTTGCGTATTGGAGCTCGTCCCAGAGCCGTAGCAGAGTGCCGACCGGACCGTTGGCGAGCAGCACCAACCCGTTGACGGCGACGAGCTCCCCGATCGTCAGCTCCCCGGCGAGCACGGACAACCCCCCGGCCCACAGGACGAGCGCCAGCGTCAGGAACGCGACGAGCTGGACAGCGGCGTCGTACCGCATGAAGGCCAGATCGGAGCGGTACACCAGCCCCGCCAGCGAGTCGAACTGGCGCCGCAGCAAGCGCCGCAGCGCGGCCTCGGCACCCCGCGCCTTGACGGTGTCGATTCCGCGGATTGCGTCGATCTGCCGGGATTGGTACGCCCCGAAGGACTCCTCGAGCGAGGTGAGGATGGGCCGCAGCCGCCGCCGCGCGTAGGCCATGGCCGCTCCGTAGACGGGAACGGTGACGAGGTAGGTCGCCGCGAGCCAGGGGCTGAGGATGACCATGATCGTCACGGCGACGACGACCTGGCTCGCCGCGGTCATCCCGACCACGCCCTGTTGCACGAGATAGATGCGCACCTGGCGCATACCGGCGACCCGCCGTTCGATGTCGCCGGTGCGCCGCGACCCGAAGTAGGTGGAGGGAAGGGCGAGCAACCGTTCCGTGACGTGGTCGAGGGTGACGGCGTCGAACCGGACGGCGACACGGGCCAGTAGCCAGCGTTGGACGAGACCGGCCGCCACCGCGGCGAGCAGTACGACCAGCATCCCGAGTGCCAGCAGATGCAGTTGCCTGTGGTCCCCCTGGGCGATGGCCCCGTCGACGATACGGGCGGCCGCCAGCGGGAGCAGCATTTCCAGCCCGGCGGCGCCCAGCCCGAGGGCGAGGGCCGCGATGAATGGTCTCCGATGGGGACGGAGGAACGGCATCAGCCAGCGCCATGGCGACTGGCCTTCGGGGACGTCGAACAGGGCGGGGGTGGGGGCGACGAGGCAGCAGAAGCCCGACCAGTTGTCGTTCCATTCACCACGGGGGATGCGGCGCGGACCGGCTGCCGGGTCCATGATCCGCACGAAGCGATCGTCGGTGTCGTGCAGGACCACCCAGTGGTCGCCGCGCCAGTGGCAGATCGCCGGTAACGGCAGGGTGTCGAGCCGTGATGGGGAGGCTTTGAGCGACCGGGCGGAAAGTCCGAGATGCTCGGCGCCCCCGACCAGGCCGCCCAAGCTCGCGCCGTCGGCGGCGGTGCCGACCGCATCGCGTACGACGGGGAGGGGGACGGCGCGTCCGAAGTAGCGACACACGGCGGCCAGGCAGGCGGCTCCGCAGTCCGCTTCGTCGACCCCCCACACGACGGGGAAACGACGTATGCGTCGAGCCGGACGGCGGAAGTTCTCGTCCGCTCCC
>Ga0307513_10008455_pt1 | contig 13166 bp, 21 predicted proteins | sample 15_EM_MG_FD_202174 | JGI IMG/M metagenome (GOLD analysis project Ga0307513, IMG submission 202174) | Populus trichocarpa ectomycorrhiza microbial communities from riparian zone in the Pacific Northwest, United States - 15_EM | ecosystem: Host-associated > Plants > Roots > Unclassified | place...
CAGAGGCTTGCTAATTACAGTACTAAAGATCCAAAGACAATATGCCACCCACCATGGGAGTAAACAACAAATCATACATGATTGGTGTGCCACTGTGCGACATACGGAAATTCAGACAAATTCCGGCCTTATAATAATGTCAGTACCACAACACAACTAGAATGCAAATTGGGATGCACCTGATTGATAGCCCTGTGTTCTAGGAGGCCGAAGCCTCCATTATATTAGGCTCAGGTCATTGCCCTCTTGTTCGTTTCTAGTCTGCTCGTAGCTCTTTAAATCGTTCGCCGGGTTCCTACGACCCCTAAAAAGTTGTTACCCCCGTAACTAGGTGTCCCAATGGAGGCAATAGACCCAGTCACTTTGCGACCATGCCTATCAACGGATGGCTAGTTACCATTTTGCGCGTGCCCTCTTGTTCATCTCTGCAACTAGACATCTCAGCGGCTCAACGGATGGCCATTTTTCCAGTCGTTATTGCTTCTCCCCTTATATTTCACGGTCATCAAGCTTCTTGACTGTCTCAGGGGAGCCTCGTTTATATTATGGTCCTCCATATGGACCACCACATACGCAGTATTTCTACCATACTTCAATTTTACCGCCACTCACCGCTTTAGAGGTTCGCTGACTACAGCTCCAGTCTCAGCGTCCCAAAATTGGATAGTCCTGTCACTGGACCTGGAGATAACCATGGGGAGAATAAGCTACAGACTACAGACTCCTAGGATGCCCCTTAAATGGCCTGCCAACTACAGCACCAAACTTGGTACCTCAGATTCCAACGGCACTATCATCGGATCCAGTGGCAATGCGACAATCATTAGGGGAAAAACTTATGAAATTGACAGTTTGAGTGTGTCTGGTCCACACCAATGTTCATGACAACAATTTCCCTGTTCGCGCCTTCATGGCTCTGATAAACTGTGTGCTGAAGACGGCTGATAAGGGAGACTGTATGGGTAGGAAAGACTGTATTGGGATATAGATGTGTGATGGTTTGATAGAGCAGGGGTGTGGAAGATGATGATGGAACAGTAAACCTCCTGAATTCTCTCAGGAAGGTTTGATTCGGTACCTTGCAGCAAACTGGAAACGAAAGTTTATGGCAAACTGGGGCTGTGCTGACCTTGACCCGCTGTGGGATCTTCGGAATCTCGCTTAAATTTTAGGGTCGCAATATTCAGTGCCACTATACGACCAGAACACGGGTTAGTGCGTACCGAGTCAATCGCACGTCAGTTCGCAGGGTCACAGGCTGCTATCAGGCTCAGGTCATTCTATCGACGTGTTGAGAGTCACCGATCGAAGGTTCCGATCGACCTAACATCATTATTTATATTTAATCACCTCCTTATATCGCCATAGGAGGTTCTCCTGCATGTATATATTTTGTCAAGGACGGTGCTTGTGGCTTATACACGAGTGGCCCCTAGTCCATCTCGGGCTATGAGATTTTTATGCTCATTCTCAAAGCTGCAATGACCCCTGCAGCCTCTTGTCCCTCGAGCTTGCACCGACCGTAACACCAAATTCGCCATTAGGGATCGTCCACATTCCGTCATCCCAAATGGAGAGATCATAGCGAGTGAGATCAAACGTCACAACCTTGGTCTGGTCTTTCTTAAGGTAGACGCTCTCAAAGCCACGCAACACTTGTGGTGGTTCGTTGGAGCCAGCGGGGAAGTTGATGTAAAGTTGAGGAATCTAGCCAGTATCAGTGAGTACAGTAATCTGAGTACATTGGACTCTTCGTCTTACCTCTGTCCCGTCAACCTCGCCAGTGTTTTGTAAGGTGAAGGAAACTGTGGCGACCTTTTCCCAAAGACTGAACATCATTGGTGAGCACAGAGCGAAGGGAACTTAAATGGGTAATCACCTGGGGTCCAATGATTTACTTGGACTGCCAGCGTCTCCACAAAGCTCAATCTCAAGGTATTTGTATTGGAAAGTGGTGTAGCTCAGTCCGAAACCAAACTCGAAGCGAGGAGAGATGTTCTTGGCATCAAACCAGCGATAGTCGATCAACAAGCCCTCACTGTAGGCAATCTGCGGAATAGGATCGGACGATGAATAGAGGACATCGGAACCATAATCCTCGCGCTTCTTCGCAATGGTGTAAGGAAGGCGTCCAGATGGGTTATAGTGGCCATAGAGGACATCGGTCAAAGAGTTGCCTATATACCTCAATGAGAGTAAGCAATGACTCCTGGAAGAAATACTGACCGGATTCTTGGCCAGGAAGGCCCGCCCAAACGATAGCGGCGACTAGGGATAAGGGTAAGCATACTTCGATAGAGCCAATGGTGTACCGACCATTCTGGTTCTCAACCCAGGCCTCCATGTCAACTTGCCCAACGGCATGAACCACGACAACAGTATTCGGATTGACAGCAGCAACAGCCTGAATGAGGGCATCTCCTCCGTGCCAGAGATAGAGATCATTGCGATCCCCAGCATTGCCTTCGACTACGATTGTCGGTTTCGAATAAGTCGACGTTGGTTGTCCAAGCAGAAATTGGCGTACCAGTTAGATAGCCTTCGCCCGAATCAGCGTTGACAAAAACAAGCGCGACTTCGACTCCCACAGCAGCAGCAGCGGCAGCAACGAGGTCGGAATCACTGGTTGAAGTCTTGACAGTCGTTCCATCCGCAGCAGCATGGCTGGAGATTCCAGAGAGAGGATCAACGAGGTATGGGAATTCGGCGGTTCCAGAGCCCCAACCCATCGCTAGAGTACCCTGGAGATATGCAAGTCAAAACATTGGCACCGAATACACGGGCAGTAACCTACATTATCGCAACTCCGGTCACTGCAAGCGTTGGGGCCAGCGGGGTTGGTCTGAGCGTCGGTACCGATTATGGCGAGAGACTTTGGTTTCTTGAGGGGGAGAACACCGTTATTCTTCAAAAGGACGATGCTTTGCTTGCCAATTTCGCGCACGATACTGTAGTGAGTTGATCAACCTCAGAGCTTGGATGTGCCAAACGGAAAGAACGTACTTGGCATGGTCGTCTTGCACATTGACCTGCTCATTCCGGGGGTCGGTAAAGTTCCAGCTGTAGATGTTGGTTTCGGGGTAACCTTGGTCCTGCCCAACCAAGTACCAAGCTGCGAGGATTCGCACGGCCATATCCTGCGGAATTTTTGAATACGCGAAACAGGTCTCCATGGAAGTGCCTTACATCGATACGAGACTCCGGGATGGTACCATTTTGGATGTACTCCACAAGCACATCGCCAAAGTAGGTGGTGCCAGAGCCAAGGCTACGCGGTGTTCAGGAAGTCAGTATTTCGGGTATGAAAGCAGGTATGAAGGCACGAAATCTTACGAGATATCACCAGGCATAGTCATATCTAGACCAGCCACCACAGATATTCTATACATCACCATCATCAGTCATTATCCAATAGGTCAGAGGATATTAATTTACGTGCTATGAGTCGCCCACCAGTCGGACATTACATAGCCCTTGAATCCAAACTCTCCTGGAATGTCGATGAGTTTCGACTTTAGCATGCAAGCAATTATTAACCTTTCAGAAGGTCGTTGAGCGTCTCGGGTTGCTCGCAGGCATAGATACCGTTGACACGATCTAGGGTATCACAGCTTGGTTGAATAGAAATTGAAGAGTAAGTGATTGACGTACTGTAAGAACACATGACAGATGCAACACCTGCGAGGACACTTTTGAGGAATGGTGCAGCATAGATTTCATACTGAGTTCTGGGTCCGCAAGATCAGATATTAGTGGGATGGGACTGGGAACTCTGGCAACGTACCGGTCATCAACATTGGAAGAGCCAACTTCGCGGAAGTGCTCCTGCTCGTTGTTGATGAAGTGCTTGGCGCTGAAGATGAAATGAGTTCCTCCCGGACATATGAGACGAAGCTCTAGACGCACGTGGCTTGGACGCCCTGAGACTGGATACCCTTGACAGTCTCGGCAGCAGCCTCACTCACGAGAAAAGGATCTGCGAACACCAGTTAGGGACATTCGGTAGTCCCCGAGCTAGGATTCCCACATACCTGCACCGTATCCTTCCCAGTTTCTTCCGCCAGCGGCCACTCGAGCGAAGTTCATCATCGGGCCGAGAGCAACATTCACACCCTTTCCACGCCATTCAGCACCCATTGCTACTCCACGTTGATAGATAAGTTCGCGGTTAAAGGTCGCTGCCGCATTTATAGCACTGTTGTGATAAGTCTAGCAATCTGTGAAAATCCAAACCGATGGCACTTACGCGGGGAATGCCGTCACATTTGTAGCAAACCGTACGCCCACTGATTAGAAGATAGGTGAGTGTACAATAGGCGCGGAATATCCAAATAGTGCGCACAAGGAGAGTCTTGAAGACACAAGCCTGGGAAGTCCACTTCTGGAATCTAAAGGGGGTTAAGTCCATGATAGGTCACTCGGATGTTGGTACACACAGCCGGCGTATTGCCTACGCAAGGCCCATTGGTCCAACCAACACCTAAGGAAATGTTCTTTCAGAGGCGGCGTTTCTTCTCTATTGAAGGTACAAACCAGTTGCCAGTGCGACCTATAGAACGTTTAAAAGCCGCCGTACGGACATATAAAGCGGCGCACCTTCTGGGTCAAGTTGAACCGCCGAAGATAGTCTGTTGCCTTCGAATAGGCCATGTCCCATCTTTCCTCAGTATCTTGAATGTCCGGGGTATGGTCGAAATGCACTTCTTCAGCACTACAAACGAGCCAATAATTCCAATTCGTCATTGAGTCCCTGCGAAGCGGAGAAGAATGAAAAGTAGGTTCACGCACCCATTGAGCTCCAACTGGGCATGGACAACAGCCAGAGTGGCAGCAGTGGCCAGGAGGAACTTCATGAGGAGGCGAGAAAAAGGTGTGGGGAGCGTTTACGGTGAAACGATGTTGGGGGTTACTGTCGAGGGTTATAAGAGAGTGCCAAACTTCGTTCTATATAGCCTACCTTGATTGGGTAATCGGATGCTTCCCCAGCACCTGATATTACGAAAGGGATCGAAGAAGCGGTCGCCGAGCGAAGCAATTTGAACCCATTCTCAATTTCTTCGTGCTAGGAAGACCGAAGGTGAAATAAAAGTCAAGAAGGACAAGGCCATCGAAGAACGGCCGTGCTAAGGAATTGTCGCGCGAAAATGAATTACAATGAATTCAGTCGGCCCCACATGAACTGGAGGAACGATTTGAGATTACTGAAACTGACACACGTGGGTACAGACGAGCTTCGTGCAGTGTCGGGTCAGGTGAAGCGATGGCAAGAGCAGGGAATCGCAGTTGTTGCCGACAGAGTCGGGAATATGTTTCGCGGGCCGGATGGTGAAAAGTGTCTATATGACGTGGATTTTGTTGTACAGACTTCGCAGACAGGCAGGAAAGCCGACTTCTGTTACCATGAAGGACAGAAGAATGTTGTGGGCAGAACAACTTGAGGAGACCTGTCACGAATACCGAGGTTTGACCGAGACACATTTGTGCTGTGGCATGTCATATGGGACATTCGCGGCCGCATTCGAACCACTCAGAAGGTGCATGACCCGACGGCCGGAGACGCAGGTAGAGCTTCCAGAAGGCGGAGGATTTTGGACCGACTTATGAGTAAAATACAAGTAGAAAATTGGCATGCACTTGAACCGTCGCACGGGACAGGTCAACTCAGCCTCCTGAAGCGTAGCCTGAGTGAGCGTCGCGGCTCAACCCGGAAGTCGGTGGCGGTCAGTGTTTCACAGACGAGAGCAACAGGATATGTACTACGATTTGTAGGCGAGAGACTGCCGAACCTGACAATGAGGGGAACAAAAGAGAGTAACTTGGACTCCCACTTTGTCATGGGCGGCATCTGCTCTTGCTCCTGCTGTGAGCCCTAGCATTTCCATATTAGAACACACGACGCTGAGAGAATTATGAACAGTCAAGTCACGCAAGAGCCAGGGATATGAACCCCTGCTGCTAGAAAATGAACGCGAGGCCGTTGCGGACCTCCTCCAGTACCTCGAGAGTGCGCAGTTTGTCCCTATATCGTCGTCGATATTACTCTCACACAAGCATAGACCGGACGACGACGAATTTCTTTACGGGCTCACCGTTGTCCGCACTCACGACACTATCCTTTTCAGACAACATCGACCTGCAGCGCAGCGCCGCCCTTGCGTTTGCAGAAATTACCGAGAAGGAAGTCAGACAGGTCGGCAGAGATACCCTCGACCCCCTCCTCTTCCTCCTTAGCAGCCATGATACCGACGTGCAGCGAGCCGCCTCGGCTGCACTTGGCAACCTCGCAGTCAATGGTATCATTTCTTTAATCATAATTTACCTGTGCTGATGAGTTGCAGTGGAGAACAAGCTGCTAATCGTCAAACTCGGTGGGCTCGAGCCTCTCATCCGCCAGATGCTCAGCCCCAACATTGAGGTTCAGTGCAATGCTGTAGGATGCATTACCAACTTAGCAACCCATGGTATGCACAGAAGCACTGTAGAATCTGCCAGCTTTGTTCATCTATGTTTTCAGACGACAATAAGGCGAAGATCGCGCGCTCTGGCGCTCTTATCCCTCTTACAAGCCTCGCACGATCGAAGGACATACGAGTACAGCGTAACGCAACTGGTGCACTCCTCAATATGACACATTCGGACGAGAACCGGCAACAACTCGTGAATGCCGGGGCGGTCCCGGTTCTTGTCAGCTTGCTTGGTAGCCCGGACACAGACGTTCAGTACTATTGCACAACTGCCCTCAGCAACATCGCTGTCGATGCCTACAATCGGAAGAAATTGGCGCAAACTGAACCGAAACTTGTTCACAACTTGGTGGCCTTGATGGATAGCCCGAGCTTAAAGGTTCAGTGCCAAGCTGCACTGGCATTACGAAACCTTGCTAGTGATGACAACTATCAAATTGCGATTGTCAAAGCGGATGGTCTTACACCTCTACTCCGACTGCTTTGCTCCACTTTCCTTCCACTCATTCTCTCCGCTGCGGCTTGCGTACGAAACGTCTCCATCTCTCCTCAAAATGAGTCTCCGATTATCGAAGCCGGATTCCTGAACCCCTTGGTTGATCTCTTGTCCTTCGAGGAGAACGAGGAGGTTCAGTGCCATGCCATCTCCACATTACGAAACCTTGCTGCGTCTTCAGAAAAGAACAAGATGCAAATTGTTAAAGCCGGTGCCGTCAAGAAGATTAAGGATCTGATTATGAACGTGCCCACGAATGTTCAGAGTGAAATGACCGCATGTTTGGCTGTCCTTGCACTAAGTGGTACGTGACATCCACGTAGGACAGAACAAAAAACATCAATATAATTACAGACCAAATGAAACCGCAGCTATTGGAGATTGGCATCCTGGAGGTGCTGATTCCCTTGACGAACTCGCAGAGCATCGAAGTACAGGGGAATAGCGCCGCCGCACTCGGCAATCTCACGTCTCGAGGTGATATTCCTTCGCATATTTATAGCGTCCTTACTAATCGTCTGCTAGCTGATGTTCAACCGGGCGACGACACTTATCGACCATTCATTGAGGTCTGGGACCAACCAGATGGAGGCATGCATGCGTACCTCTACCGCTTCCTCTCCTCCTCGGACCCGACCTTCCAGCACATTGCCGTCTGGACCCTCGTCCAACTTCTCGAATCGCGTGACCCCGAACTCCTTCGGCGAATCAAGGAGTCTCCTCTCCTCCTTGGTGCTATCCGCGAGTTGACTGTCTCTCAACCGTCCTCTGCCGATGGGTCCTCGTTTGCCCGCGGCCAGGAGGAAGAGGACGATGAGGAAGGGGAGAATGGAAAGCATGAGATTGCTGAGCTCGCGCGGCGGATCATCGCATTTGCTAATGGGGAGGTTAGTGATGGAGAGGATGGGTATGACGCAGAGGCTCCGGAAGGTCAGGAAGTCGTAGTCGGACAGGGCCGTGGCGAGAGGGCTCGTTATACCCAGAGAGACAGGAGCGTCGCCTCGTCCAGGCGGAGCGACGCTCGACGTGAGCGGGAGGAGGACCAGCTGAGGCAGAGCGTCAGGAATGCCTTTGGCTCTCAGCGATAGGACCTCTCAGCGAACATTTGACGACAGAAACAATATGGCGTTATTACTTATTCTGAACCTCATTGACACCACATACGCACGCTTTGCTTTCTGGATCGTCTTCACCTCTCGTTTGGTGGGCATCCTGGTTATTCCGCATCCGCCCCTTAGTTTGCTCGCGCTCCATTCGTTATATCCACTTTCTCTTCTTTTATCTGCCAGTCCGTCCATGTGAATGTGCTTCTTATAGGCTCAATTTACGTCTGTCATATGCAATAATCCAGTGTCTCCGCATGCCCTTTATGCGATGCGTTTTCAAATATTATTACAGGCTCTGCCCCACGTCTTCCAACCATTTACAGTGGTCCAACCTTCGCGGAGTCGTTTATTTGACGGGTTTGTGTTTGTACTTTCGTGTTTCGTCTTTTCGGAGCTGCAACACGCCCGACAGCTTTCATAAAGCGCTTCGAGCTCCAGAACTCTTCACATTAATCTCATCGAGCTTGGCAACCAGCCCCCGCCCTCATGTCCCTCCACTTTCTTTCGGCTTTCGACAACATAGCGAATGATCTGACGCTTGTTTCTCGACGTGCTCGATACATATGCCTGGTATGACGGGAGATTTGATCAGTGGAAGAGGTGCCTAGATGTCACTTGGAGCCGGTATAAGTTCCTGGTTGCCTTTGCGTGGTCGCGCGCCGCCTCGTCAGCGTTTTACCCAACTCACCCAAGCAACCGAAAAGGTGCCAGGATGGCTGTATACGAACCGAGTGCCCCTCCGTATGCGGGTGCTCCTGCCCAATGGACGTGCGTCCAATGCGACGGGAATATCACCGATGCGGAGAATGTAGATGGCGCTTGTAGGTTTCATACTGCAGGGTATGTCTCCTGTTTCGCCACATAGGAGAATGCGAAAGACGAAGGACTACCTCCCAGCGCTTGGGGACAGAAACGCGAATGCTGTGGGCAATCACGTTATAGTACATCACCACTATTCTACCATTTAGATCGAAACCTAACGATCTTACAGGCGAAGGCTGCCAACGGGGATGGCACCGCCCTGCCCACCATAACGATTATCCCTATGAGGCAAAAACCAAGTGGTCCTCTGCCATTAGGAATTACACCGACAAGGGGAAGGTGAACCACAAAATTCCGTTAGCTTATCCATTTACTTAGTCCCAGTAAGGACCTTCTAGTTGTCAAAGTCTCGGACAACCGCAAAGCCAACAAGGAGATACAAGCCTCCGTCGGTGCAGTCCAGCAGAACCACCCAGAAAAGGGCAAAATCTTCATTACGACCTATATTGATGGCAATCGCTGGTTTATGACCTACGGCAAGGCGGACTTAACTGCCCTCGATCCTAGCATTCCCATTTTCGACATCAAAGGAAAGGAGGGCGAGAACGTATCTGCCAAATGGCTTGCCAATGGTGATGGGACCGTTGGTGGCGTGCAGGTTTGCAGGGTTCTCTCCAACGTCAGAGGTGACCATTGACAACGTTGACGATCCCTTAGTTAACTGTTACAACTCCAACTGCTGAGGTTCCGGCGTCGTCCCAGATCTGGTTCACCTTTCCGGTGGAAGGCGGTACGGTTCTTACCGACTACGAAATTAAAACCATCAGCCAGCCCTCCTTTGGCGAGACTGCATTCTCTGGATCCTACACCTTCCCTCCCGTACAAACCACTGTGCCTCTCAAGCCCCTTCCAGCTATCCGGTTAGCCGAAGAACCAGCTCAATGGAAGTTGGGCAACCTGGGCCTCAAGTTTAAAGTTAGGCACACCGAAGTGGCGCACCAATACGATGCTGGTGCTCCCAGTGACTTTTACAAGGCTACTTTGTCTTTGATCAACACGACCGACAAGGATATTACCATCCTTCAGACCACCTCCTTCTACCGCCACCGTTCTGATGCCGAGGGCTGCGTTAGGGAATGGGCACCAACAAGTTCGCACACTGTTAGCGTTGGCTCGGACTATTCCAGCTGGCACGATAGTCCTATCACCATCAAAGCCCGCAACGTGTACAACATCCGGATGACTGCCCACATCAGCGACGTACCGGAGAAGTCGCACACCTTTCAAAGGGTTGGTTCACTTAATTTCCTTGCTCCCATTCTCGTCGATTGGGAGTTTGAGAATTTGGAGGGCAACAAGGCGGGTTTGGTCGTCGAATACCCTGTCAGCAAGGAGCCTGGCTATGCAGATGTACCAAAGGAAGCGATCTACTCTCTCTTTTTACAGGAAGAGTCTCTGGACCGACATTATTGCTGGGTAAAGCCGGCAGATAGTGACGACGAAGTCCTGCAGGTTCGCGCTCCTAGCTCAGAGCTCACCTTGACAGTGAACACGTTGAGGAACGCCGTGTGGAATGCGCTCGAGACAGGAAAGGACGTATACAACCTTTGGAATTACGATGCTGAAGGTGTTCATTGGGGAGTGACTGGGCTCGTCGATCGGAAGAGGAGGGCAGTCTATGGACTCAAGATCCACGCTACGAAGGACTTGGTTGGAGTAATTGGGTGGTGCGAGGTACCGCTCTATGGAGACGCTAAAACAGAGGGAGCAAAGATCGTTGAAGCAACCGATTCGATGGAAGGGATCACAATCCCAGAAGAGTACCAGATGCTTAAAGTACCTGAGCTTACCGAGCAGCCCAAATGCCCATTTGAACTCAGAGTCAAGCCCACTCCTGAGCCTGATGCAGCTAACTCCAATGGAGTATCGATGAACGAGGATCTGGAGGCAACTATCAAGGCCATTGTTGAGAGACAAGTCACCGAGAAGATGGTGGAGGTCTTGGAGAAAGTCGTGGCTGACCTCAAAGCTTCATTAGGGCGGTAGCGTAAGTGGGCCGCGTGAGGCCATGTTATCATAGCCTATATACTCTCATTATCTCTGTATTGAACCACGAGATAGGTCCTGTATTTTATTTTATGGGTTAGTCTGTTCGAGTACCCTTGGGACTTGACCTTTCCTTGTTGAGCTCCTGAGAACTTTTCGAAGCGCTTGCACAAGGACACAAGGACGTTTTACACAGGTATACACTTTGACATTTCGGTCAAACGTATACACGGGGCCCGGAGTTTCCAAGATTTGCCACGAAGCACTCCCGAGCAACTGCAATCTCGGCGGAGAACATCCTCAGTTTTGTCCCAGTTGACAAACTCTTTCTACCGGTGCCATATTTCTACCGGATTGTCCAAGTGGGGACTCTGAAAGACCGCAACAGCAAGGTTTCCGTTTATCGGCCCTTCCTTATTTGCACAGCGCCACAGGATGGCACTCGAAGATTGGATTATGTGCGTGTGACTTACCTGACTGGCGTTCTAGGTTCATCCCGGGGGGTGTCTTCTGACTTCGTGTCCTGTGCAGGGTGCTCGCACCGATCATTGTAGTCGGTGCGGTTGCGACATGGTTCTTTACCAAATTGACCCCCGATCCTCGGGGCAAGGGCTTTAATCAACAATATGACCCGAAGACCGGAATTGGCAAAGGCGCGCCTGGCTTTCGTGAGTCGACCCTCAACGCCTGTTAAGACCTCATAGTAACGACACTTGAATGACGAATCTCGTTCCCTTCCTCTCCAGAGACCGGCGTTAAGCGGATCGCGGTCACCCCTGAGATTGCCGCTCGAATGCGTGCGGGAGAGCAAGTTAGCCAGGAGGAGATCGATGCGGCTGTTGCACGCGCACAGTCGAGTGCTTCTCCATCTACTACCCACGCCGCTCCGAAGCCAGAGGTTGAAAACGAGTGGCTGCCAGAGACTGTGACGAAGAAGAGTACTAATAAGAGGACAAGAAAAAAATAGGAAATATAGCTCAGCCCATTCCCGCATACCGTGGATACTGAGGGATTTGTTGTCCACTTTCCCGTATTTCATGTGCCCAATGAGAATGACTGGATTGCGCTTGACCCTTACCAAATTTCTTCAAGTAAATGACTGCTCTCGCTCGTCACGCAACGCCTAGAATTGGGACCCCAAGGCTACTATTTCTCTACCCACGATACGCTCAGCACCGTCTACTCGGCGCCCTTTCTGGTGTGCAGCCACGCGATATCCCTCAGCCACTGGCAGATTCACCACCGGTGGTTCGGCCAGTAGAGGGCGCTCCACACTCTACTTCCCCGTCATCTACGCAGACGAGTGAACCAGCGTCTCAACGGCGCCTCCTAGAGAGCCCTCACCCTGGTCCTCCACCTCCTGTTCCAAAGGCGAACCGCCCACGACCTCGACTTCGAGCGTCAAAGGCTGCTATAACCTTGGTATGTCTAATTCAAGAATCTGGGTTCGTTCTATTGATCCGAAATGACGGACCGCTGACCAATACCACGGTAGACACCAGCAGCAGCCGAACGGATACGTGGGCTACTCGCAGGACCAAACCCACAATATTTACGAGTGGGGGTGAAGAACAAGGGCTGCGCGGGCATGTCCTATCATCTCGAATATGTCGACAAGCCAGGCAAATTCGATGAGATTGTCGAGCAGGACGGCATTAAGGTTCTGATCGACTCTAAGGCGCTCTTCTCAATAATCGGCAGCGAGATGGACTGGGTAGAGGATAAATTAAGGTGCGTCTCTGACATTTGCCCGATTCTACGAAGGGTATGACCGAATATTGATAACCACCGATGTTCATAGTTCTAAGTTTGAATTTACGAACCCTAATATCAAGGACGCTTGCGGCTGTGGCGAGTCATTCAATGTGTAGATCATACAAGTCTGTACTCGCGAATATCATCGCCCCTCATGCCTCAGGTTCAAAATACAGGTTGAAAGGTTGAGAGGGAGAATGACTCTCAACCAGTAGCCGACGACTTAGACACCGGGGTTATAATCTGAGCTAGAGGCGGGACTAATGTGTCTATACCGGCCAACCTAGCCACAAAACGCGCTATTTACAAAACACATTAGGCTGCTGTGTTGTCATTGCCCGATCGACGATTTGGAAGTAGCCACCACCCCATTCACCCTCTTAAGACAAAGTCAATGACCAGGGGAAGATATAGCTACTTACCAAGTCACAGACACAGCTGAAGTACACCTAGGAAACGAGGTTTTTATATCAAGGAGGCAGGCTCTGTTCACCCACACGTTGGCGACACTTCGCGCAATTCCTTGCGGATTGTGGT
>Ga0307513_10008456_pt1 | contig 13165 bp, 11 predicted proteins | sample 15_EM_MG_FD_202174 | JGI IMG/M metagenome (GOLD analysis project Ga0307513, IMG submission 202174) | Populus trichocarpa ectomycorrhiza microbial communities from riparian zone in the Pacific Northwest, United States - 15_EM | ecosystem: Host-associated > Plants > Roots > Unclassified | place...
GGCCGGACCTACCACCAGACCCTGGCCTGCAAGTTCGGCCTCGACATGACCTGAACCACCCACGGCTCACACAGAAGGGGTGTCTCCCACCGGGAGACACCCCTTCTGTCCTGCCTGTCCTGCCTGTCCTACAAGGCTTCTGCCCCTGCGGAAGCGGTGAGATTCGAACTCACGGTGACATCGCTGCCACGATGGTTTTCAAGACCATTCCCTTAGGCCGCTCGGGCACGCTTCCCCGCGCCGGGCCTGATCAGCTCGGCGCGGGACAAGAGTAACGGGTCACCACGCGCGCGTGGTGGTCAGCTGTCGCCCTCGCGGGAGCCCAGGGTCAGTTCGACCGTCTTTGACTTGCCGTCTCGTTCGTAGGTGATCTGGACCTTGTCGCCGGGCTTGTGGGTCCAGATCTCGCCGATCAGGGTCGGGCCGCTGTCGATCACGTGGTCGTCGAGCTTGGTGATGACGTCGCCGGGCTTCAGGCCCGCCGCAGCCGCCGGGCCGCCCGACTCGACCGGGTCGGTGGTGTCCGCGGTCTTCTGGCTGATCTGCGCGCCGCCCGTGCCCTCGGTCAGGGCGACCGAGGCGCCGATCTTCGCGTAGACCGGCTTGCCGGTCTTGATCAGCTGCTGGGCGACGTACTTGGCCTGGTTGATCGGGATCGCGAAGCCCAGGCCGATCGAGCCGGACTGGCCGGTGCTCAGGCCGCCGCTGCTGGAGGACTGGATCGCCGAGTTGATGCCGATGACGTTGCCCGCCGCGTCCAGGAGCGGGCCGCCGGAGTTGCCCGGGTTGATCGACGCGTCCGTCTGAAGGGCGCTCATGTACGAGGCCTTGCTGCTGGCGTTGCCGTCGCTGGAGGCCACCGGGCGGTTCTTGGCGCTGATGATGCCCGTGGTCACCGTGTTGGAGAGGCCGAAGGGGGCGCCGATCGCGATCGTCGAGTCGCCGACGGCCACCTTGTCGGAGTCGCCGAGGGTGAGCGGCTGGAGGTCGGAGGGGGCGTTCTTGAGCTTGATGACCGCCACGTCGTAGCCCTGGGCGTGGCCGACCACCTCGGCGTCGTACTTCTTGCCGTCGGGGAAGGTCGCCGTCACCTTGCCGCCGTCGACCGCGTCCGCGACGACGTGGTTGTTGGTGACGATGTGGCCCTGGGTGTCGAAGACGAAGCCCGTGCCGGTGCCGCCCTCGCCGCTGGAGCTCTCGGCCTCGATGGTGACCGTGCTCGGCAGCGCCTTGGCGGCCACGCCCGCGACCGTGCCCGCGTCGCGCTTGAGGTCGCCGCCGGTCTGCTGCGCGGCGGAGACCGTCGTCGACGTGGTGGAGTCGTCGTTGTCCTTGGCCAGCGTGTAGCCGATGCCGCCGCCCGCGCCGCCCGCGACCAGTGCGGCCACCAGCACCGCGGCGATCAGCCCGCCGCGCCCGGACTTGGGCTTCGGCGGCTGCTGGTCGTACGTGGCGCCCCAGGGGGCGCCCGCGCCCGTGTCGCCGCCACCGCTGCCGCTTCCGCCGTCCATGTACGACGGCACCGTCGGCGGCGGGGGAGGAGGCCAGGCGGCTGCCTCGGGGCCCAGACCGGCGCCCTGGGGTGCGTCGGGCGCTCCCGCCGACGCGTACGCCGGTGCCTGGTCCGGGTGCGCCGGTTCCGGCTCCGGGGCGCCCGGGGGCACCGGCGGGAGCTGGGTTGTCGGGGCCTCGGGCGCGGTGGCCTGCGGGGAGGCAGCAGGAGATTCCACCGGCACGGGAGGTGCGGACGGGGCCGGGGGTACCGCAGTGCCCTCGTTCTCGGTGCTCACAGCTCTTTCTCCTCGATCCACGGCTGTCCTTCTCGGTCGCACTCGGTCACGCCCGATCCACTCGATCCACCCGATCCATACGTGCGGGTGCCCGTTTCACACGGGTACGCGGTCGGTACGTGATTCAGCTGTGCGTGTCCTTTTGTATGCCGTCAGCTTTTCCCACAGGCCGTCAGGGCACCATAAGCGGTGCCTGTGGGTCCGGGAGCACCCTTTATATCTGACAAGTCACACAAACATGGGCATCTGTTACGCGCACTGGGCGACCATGACGTCACAGCCACCCTCCTACGGTGACACCATGACGCGGTGACCCACGCACGACAGCACCCGATCCAGGTCGTCGCCCACCGCGGAGCCTCCGAAGAGGCGCCCGAGCACACACTGGCCGCCTACAAGAAGGCGATCGAGGCCGGCGCCGACGCCCTGGAGTGCGATGTACGGCTGACCGCCGACGGCCATCTCGTCTGTGTCCACGACCGTCGCGTCAACCGTACGTCCAATGGACGCGGCGCGGTCTCCGCCCTGGAGCTGGCCGACCTCGCCGCCCTGGACTTCGGTTCCTGGAAGAACCGCGACGAGGCGCCCGACTGGGAGCACCGCCCGGAGGACCGCGAGGACACCTCCGTACTCACCCTGGAGCGGCTGCTCTCACTCGTCGCCGACGCCGGGCGGCGGGTGGAGCTGGCCATCGAGACCAAACACCCCACACGCTGGGCGGGCCAGGTCGAGGAGCGGCTGCTGTTCCTGCTCAAACGGTTCGGTCTGGACAGCCCGGAGTCCCCGGCCGATTCACAGGTACGGGTCATGAGTTTCTCGGCGCGCTCGCTGCACCGTGTCCGGGCCGCCTCGCCGACGCTGCCGACGGTCTATCTGAACCAGTTCCTCTCGCCCCGGCTGCGCGACGGACGGCTGCCGGCCGGCGTCCGGATCGCGGGCCCCTCGATCCGGATCGTTCGAAGTCACCCGGCGTATGTGGAACGGCTGAAACGCGCCGGTCACCAGGTGCACGTCTGGACCGTGAACGAGCCCGAGGACGTCGGCCTCTGCGTCGACCTCGGCATCGACGCCATCATCACCAACCGCCCGGGCGCGGTCCTGCGGCAACTGGGCCGCTGACCAGCCACGCTCCCGGAGCGATGAGACCCGTCGGCCGCGAGCCGGCTCTTACCCGACTCCGACCCCGTTTCCTGCCAGAGGTCTTGACCTGTGGGCCCGACTGAGGAAACCTCCAACCTCGGCCATACCGTCGAAATCCGGCCACTCGGTTACAGGGAGTGCACCGGCGCGTTCGATCCGTATTCGATCATTACGAGTGCGTCATCGAAGGCGGAAGGGGCGGTTTCCGGTACAGGCCAAAGGGGCATTCACACCGTGGCGTGGGGCAAAGGAGGTCTCGGGGGTGGCGTTGGTGGTGGCACAGGAGGTGCCCACGTCGTCGAGCATGGCCGTTCCCCATGGCCCTGCGGGCGTGGGGAAAGCAAGACACCGGATGCGTGATCAGTTGCGTACGGGCGGTGTGGCGGAATCGGTCATCGACGACGCTGTGTTGATCCTGTCCGAACTCTTGAGCAATGCGTGCAAACACGGTCGGCCACTGGGCGAGGCCCTGGCCGGGGACGGCGACGTCCGGGCCGCGTGGCGCGTGGATTCCGGCGGCAGGCTCGTCGTCGAGGTGACGGACGGCGGCGGCCCGACCCGCCCGGTTCCGGCGACCCCGTCGGTCACGGCGCACGGCGGTCGCGGGCTGAACATCATCACGGCGCTGGCCGACGACTGGGGTGTCCGGGACGACACCCGGGGCGAGGTCACGGTGTGGGTCGTCGTCAACGACGACGTCCACGACCCGGACGCGGGCCATCGGCGTACCGACTTCGCCACCCGCGTCACGGCCCGCTCGATGTCCGCGATACCCGACCTGGACTTCGCGGACGCGTTCGACGACATGGACTGATGAACTGGCTGACAGAGTCTGGCGGATCCCCTTGCACAACCTGGCGGATCCGCTGACAGAACCTGGCAGATCCGGTGACGGCCGTTGTCCACAGGGTCCCGTCGGCCGTCGTACGAGCGGCTAGGCTCGCGCCAGTACGAGACGAGCCGTAACCGGGAGACACCCACGATGGCCAAGAAGCGACCCCAGACGAAGGCCTCGCGGCCCCAGCTGTCCGACCAGGAGATCCCGGTTGTCGGCGCCCGCGAGCCCTGCCCCTGCAACAGCGGCCGGCGCTACAAGGCCTGTCACGGCCGGGCCGCCGCGCACGCGGTGACCGAACTGGTGCACCGGCCCTTCGAGGGCCTGCCCGGCGAGGGCGACTGGGTGGCCCTGCGCGAGCTGGTCCCCGCCGCCACGGTGGAGCTGACCCTCACGTCCGGCCTGCCCGAGGGCGTTCCCTCGGTCACGCTCGCCACGGTCCTGCCGATGGCCTGGCCCGCCCTGCGCCGCGACGACGGCTCGGTCCTGCTCGGCCTGCAGAACGACACGTCGTCAGGCGACATCAGCCGCGACCTCGCCGACACCCTCCAGCGCGCGCTCACCGCCGCACCCGGTACGCCCGTCCAGGGCCGCCGCGCCCCGGCGGACGGTCCGCGACTGCAGGATCTGCTCGACCCCGAAGGCGCGTTCGAGCCAGTTGTGCACACGGGCTTCGAGTTCTGGGTGCCGGACGCGCAGAACGCGACGGCGGACGTCACCGCCTCCCTGGAGCGGGCCAACGACGCCGCGATCCCGACCGTGAAGCTGACGGGCGTCGACGCCGCGTACTGGTGCGAGACCCCCGACAAGAACCACCTGCGCTGGGTGATGCCGCACGGCGAGGAGCAGCTGCTCGACGCCCTCGCGCGGCTGCACGCGGCCGGGCAGTCCAGCCTGGGCGAGGGCACCCGCCTCGTGGGCTCCTTCCGCGCGCACGGCCTCACCGTCCCGGTCTGGGACCTGCCGACCGGCGTCACCGCGGACGACATCGAGAAGCCCGCCGCCGAGTTCGCCGACCGCCTCGCCACCGCGCTGGCCTCGGACGCCCCGCTCACTCCGGAAGAGCGCCGCGCGCGCGGCGGCCTGACCAACCGACAGGTGACGCTCAGCTGACGCACAGTCGGATCCACAGACTCCGACCCGGGTGACTCCTGTCACAACTCCCGGTGAGAACAGCGGAATCGGTGTCCGAATAGCCGAGATCGAATTTGCGAACAGCCGATCTCTTGTTAGCGTTGCAGTAGCCCGGTTGCTGGTGCATCCCCCGTCGCCAGCAACCGGGTCTTTCTGTGCCCGGAGTCCCGCGCGATGTTCTGTACGGAACCACGCCGAACGTCAACTCCCGTCGGGCGCCCCGGAGTTGCTCCCCGATCGCAGCAGCAGCGGGCCCTGTCCGACACCCGCCGCATCGCCCGCCGCATCCTCCGCAGCCGCGAACTCCGCGACCGCCGTGTACGCCCCCGGCTCGCCCGTCGTGCGCTCCCTGGGCGTCTCGCACACTCCAGGCTCGTCCTCCGCGCCGACCGCGCACCGCAGTTGCACGGTGCGGGCACCGGGCCCCATGAGGCTCAGTACGGACGTCAGTTCGTGGCCGGTCGCGTTGCGGTAGTAGGTGCGCGCCCAGGTCTCCTCCCCCTGGGACAGCACACAGGTCTGCGCCTCGATGCCGTCGGGCGTGGTGAGTTCGGGACCGCAGCGGGCGGCGGTGGCGAGCCCGAGGCCGAGCAGCAGCGGGGAGTCGGCGGGATCGGCGGCGTCCTGCGCCTTGCCGTCCCCGGGGTCGTCCTGAGGGGCCGCCTCGACGGCCCCCTCGGGACCGGCCTCGGGCATCAGGGAGAGAAGGGCGTCGCGGTCCGCGTCGCCCACGGGCCCCGCGGAGGCCACGGCCAGCGGAAGCGCGACCGTGAGCGCCACGACGCCCGAGAGCGCGAGCAGACGGAGGTTCATGAAGCTGAAGATAACGACAGGGACCGGGCGCCCGGTTGCCCGCGCGCCCGACACCCCTACAACTCGGGCGCGCTCACACCCGTACGAGTGAGAGCCTCGACCACGGCGTCCACCACGGCCTCGACATCGGGTACCCAGGGCGAGGCCGAGCCGGGCAGCGGTGCGCGCTCCCAGCGGACCTGGCCCAGGCCGGTCTCGGACGGGGGCAGCGCGATGTAGCCGCCCTCGCTGTGGAATCGGAGGGAACCGGGCACGAAGTCCTTCGCGTACAGCAGTTCGCCCAGCTGTTCCATCGTGTACGGCTTCACGAGCAGCGACCAGCGGGTGGGCGCCGCGACGACCGGGCCCAGGCGCATGCCCATGCGGTCCAGGGCGTGGAGGGCGCGGGCCGCGGCCGGGGCCGGCAGGCTGACCGCGCACGGGGCGACGCCGCCGGTGGCGAGGATGATGGGAGCCGTCGGGCGGTTCGTCCACCACCAGCGCACCATGCGCTCGTCGGTGGTGGCCGCGAGCAGGCCGGGGTCGAACGGGTGAGCGCCGGGGACCGTGCACTCCGGATCGGGGCAGCCGCAGCGAGCGCGCCCCTGTGGGTCCGGTGCCACGCCCGGGAGTACGGGCCACTGCCATTCGGCCGCGAACGTCAGAGCCGCGCCGAGCACTTCAGGCTTCCCGCCGCCGTTACGCCGGGACAGGAGCCTGCGTCGCCTTCCGAGCCTTCCGAGGATCTCGCGCATGAGCGCTCGTTCCTTTCCGTTGCACGCCTGGCAACACCGTGGGCCACATCACACCATGTGTCGATCACTTGACTGTGCGTACCTTTTGGCGCATCACGCCCCTGTGAGAGGCAAGGGGCAGCCCCCTTGTGCGCCGAGCGCCGAGCGTTGGCTACGTCCGCGTCCATACTGCGTTCATCAAAAGCATGGGCATGGCGCGGGGTGGCGGAGTCTGGCGTTTTGCCGTCCCGCGTATTTCTCTCCGCCTCCGCCAAGGGAGGATGGGGCACGGCCGTCGGTGGTTAAGACGCCCGGGTCCGTCGCCAGGTTCCGGGCGGTTCCACAACCACCCCTGGCCTTCTCCGAGTACGTACCCACCAAGACCGCTGTGACGCTCCGTCGAACCAGGCCAGTCGACCGCAATAACCCGCTACCCGAGTCAGTTTTAAGCCAACTTTGCTTTTTCGCAAGGGGACCCCGGGAAACCCATGGACACCAGGAATCCCGGCAGGACAATGCTGGACATCCCCTCACGAGTGCGTGTACATGTGGAGACACTGCTAGCGGCGCAGAATCACATGGGGGTTTGCGATGCTATTGAGCAATACGCGCCGGTCGGAAGGCCGGACGCCATGAACGCCCCTCACCTCCCGAAAGTGGCTGGAATCGATTCAACGGTTCCCTCACCCGCACACACTGTCGCGCCCGCGCCCGTAGTCCCGGACACCTCTGCGGACACACCCGCGCTGACCTGCCCGAACGGCCCCGGAATCCTCCTTCAGGACCGCCTCGCCGGGTGGGTGTCGGACCTCACAACGCTGCATGAACTCACCGAGCGTCTGGCACGCACAGCGGCACTCGCCGACGCACTCCAGGAACTGCTGCGCGCCGGAGCCGCCCTCGTGGGCGCCCGGCGCGGCCTCGTCGTCCTGGAACCCGGTGACGGACTCGGCCCCGACACCACCATTGGCCTGGGACTTGCCCGCGCCGACCTCGGGCACATCGAGACGATCCCGCGCGGCGCGATGCCGTACGGACAGCTCCTCGACACGGCCGCCGGGCTGCCCGGCGGCGAGAGCGAAATCACACACCCCGACCTCCTCGCCGAGGACGGTCTCGACCCCCGCCACCGCGAGGTCGCCGCCCGCCTCGGCTACGCGGCGAGCTACGCGCTCCCCCTGTCCACCGAGTCCGCGGGCCGCCTCGGCGCCGCCGTCTGGCTGTACGACGAACCCGCGGAACCGGTCGAACGCCAGCGCCACCTCGTCGGCCTGTACGCGCGGTACGCGACCGAGCACCTGGCGCGACTGGTCGAAGTGGAGCGCACGCGCGCATGCGTGAAGACGATCTCCGAGGAGCTGCTGCCCGCCCGGCTGCCCCGGGTGGCCGGCGTCCAGCTCGCCGCCCGGCACCGCACCGGCCCGCGCGGCGGCGGCGACTGGTACGACGCGCTGCCGCTCCCGGACGCGGCCCTCGGCCTGGCCGTGGGCGCGGTGACCGGCTCGGGGCCCAGCGCGATCGCCGCGATGGGCCGGCTGCGGGCCTCCCTGCGCGCGTACGCCGTGATGGAGGGCGAGGACCCGGTGGCTGTCCTCTCCGACCTGGAGCTGCTGCTGCGCCTCACCGAGCCCGCCCGCTGCGCCACCGCCCTGTTCGCGTACTGCGAGCCCGCGCTGCGCAAGGTCACGCTGGCCGGTGCCGGGCACTGTCCGCCGCTGGTGATCGGCGAGCGGCGCACCGAGTTCGTGGAGACCACCGTGTCGGCGCCGCTCGGGATGCTCGCCTGCTGGGAGGCGCCCAGCGTGGAGTTCCTGACGGAGCCCGGAGAGACGGTTCTGCTCTACACCGACGGGCTGCTGCACCGTACCGGCGAGCCCGTGGACCGGGCCTTCTCGCGGCTGCACGCGGCGGCGGCGAGCGTGCCCAAGGGGCTGCGGGACGATCCGGGCGCGGTCGCCGACCACGTCCTGCGGAGCATGCTGCCGGACGAGATGGACGCGTCGGACGGTCAGGAGGACGTCGTACTGCTGGCGGCGCGGTTCGAGTGAGCGCCGGGCTCCCCGTCCGGTCGTCTTTCACGCCCCTGGGCTCCATCCCGTACGACCGTACGATGGACGGGGTCCAGTGCCGTATCTAGGAGGATGACCGTGACGGAGGAGCTTCCGGAGACCCCGGAAACCGAGTCCGAGGAGCCCATCAAGCAGCGGAAGAACGGCCTGTACCCGGGCGTCTCCGACGAGCTGGCCGAGAGCATGAAGTCCGGCTGGGCGGACACCGAGCTGACGGGCCTCGCGCCCATCGCGCAGGCCGCGGAGACCGCCGCCCGCCGCGCCGCGCTCTCGGCGCGTTTCCCGGGCGAGCGTCTGGTGATCCCCGCGGGCAATTTGAAGACGCGTTCGAACGACACGGAGTACCCCTTCCGGGCCTCGGTCGAGTACGCGTACCTCACCGGCAACCAGACCGAGGACGGCGTCCTCGTCCTGGAGCCGGTCGCCGCCGGCGGTCACAAGGCGACGATCTATCTGCTGCCGCGCTCCGACCGCGAGAACGGCGAGTTCTGGCTCTCGGGGCAGGGCGAGCTGTGGGTCGGCCGTCGGCACTCACTCACCGAAGCCGAACAGGTGTACGGCATTCCGGCCTCGGACGTGCGCGAGCTGGCGGACGCCTTGCGTGAGGCGACCGGTCCGGTGCGGGTCGTACGTGGGTTCGACGCGGGTGTCGAGGTCGCGCTGACCGACAAGGTCACCGCCGAGCGCGACGAGGAGCTGCGGGTCTTCCTGTCCGAGGCGCGGCTGGTCAAGGACGAGTTCGAGATCGGTGAGCTTCAGAAGGCCGTCGACTCGACGGTGCGCGGGTTCGAGGACGTGGTCCGCGTCCTGGACAAGGCCGAGGCGACCAGCGAGCGGTACATCGAGGGCACCTTCTTCCTGCGCGCGCGGGTCGAGGGCAACGACGTCGGCTACGGCTCCATCTGCGCGGCCGGGCCGCACGCCTGCACGCTGCACTGGGTGCGCAACGACGGGGCCGTGCGCTCCGGTGAGCTGCTGCTGCTGGACGCGGGCGTCGAGACGTACACGTACTACACGGCGGACGTCACGCGGACGCTGCCGATCAACGGCACGTACACCGAGATCCAGAAGAAGATCTACGACGCGGTGTACGACGCGCAGGAGGCCGGGATCGCGGCGGTGCAGCCGGGGGGCAAGTACCGGGACTTCCACGATGCGGCGCAGCGGGTGCTGGCCGCGCGGATCGTGGAGTGGGGGCTTGTCGAGGGGCCTGTGGAGCGGGTGCTGGAGTTGGGGTTGCAGCGTCGGTGGACGCTGCACGGGACTGGGCACATGCTCGGGATGGACGTTCACGACTGTGCGGCGGCGCGGGTTGAGTCGTATGTCGATGGGACGTTGGAGCCGGGGATGGTGCTGACCGTTGAGCCTGGGTTGTATTTCCAGGCTGATGATCTGACTGTGCCTGTGGAGTATCGGGGTATTGGGGTGCGGATCGAGGACGACATCCTGGTGACGGAGTCCGGGAATCGGAATCTGTCGGATGGGCTGCCTCGGCGTTCTGATGAGGTTGAGGCTTGGATGGCTCGGCTTAAGGATTGAGTTTTGGGTGCGCGTCAGCTGTGGCTGGTCGCGCAGTTCCCCGCGCCCCTAGGGGGTGACCGGGAGGGAGTCCAAGAAGAGAGCGCCTGCGAACAGGCCCGCGCTGCCTCTTGGGCTCCAGGCTCGGGTGTGGAGGTCGGTGTCGAAGGTGGTCAGGGCCTTGGTGCCCGCCTCCGTCGATGTGCCGCCCGCTTCCAGGATTTCTCGGGCGCCCGCCTGGACGTGGCGTAGGCCGTGGGGGCCCGCTGTGTACAGCAGTTCGGTGTCCTGGAGCGTCGACATGACGGTCAGGAGGGCGTCCAGGCGGGCCTCCGCCTCCGTCGCGCCGTTCGAGCGGGCGGTGGCGAGGGCGCCCAACGCCCGCTTCACGTGCGGGAATCCGGCCCTCGCCTCGCCGCGGGCGCCGGCCGCGCCGTACTTCGCCGACACCGAGGAACCCCGGGACGGTCTGCGCGGGGCGCGCTTGTCGGGGTGGGAGGCGATGCGCTTGGCGGCAGCGGCGACGTCGAGTGCCTTGGCCCGGGGGTTCAGGGCAGCCGCCGCGACCAGCAGGCCGAGCGCCCACAGGGCGCCCCGGTGACCGCCGCCGGCGAGTTCCACCGAGTGCTCGGTGGACCGGCCGATCGCGCCCAGCTCCGTACGGAGCGCGGGGGTCGGTTCGCCGGTGCGGCGGGCCGCCGCGGCCATCGCCGCGAGGCCGGGCGCCAGCGCCTTGGCCGACCAGCGCAGGGCAAGTTGGTCCTTGCGCGTCACCCGGGCGTCGAGATCACGCGGGTCGGGCAGGCCCGGCTTGGGAGCCAGGGCCAGCTGCCCGGTCAGCGCGTCCACGGCGGCCAGCGCCAGCGCCTCGTCCTCACGGCTGCTCATGGCCGTACCTTACGAGGAGGCCGTGGCGGACGGTGAGGCACTTTCGGTCGGAGCGTCCGTCGGGGGCTCGCCGCTCGGGGGCGTACCGCCGCCACCGCCGCCACCCGCGCCGGTGTTCTCGGCGTCCGGGTCGATGCCCAGGGTGATGAAGCCCTTGTAGCCCTTGGAGACGTCCTTCTTGTGGACCGGCTTCAGGGTGAGCAGACCGCTGGAGGTGCCGCCGCCGTCGTACACCATGTCGTTGTCGAGGGTGGTGTAGCTGCCGCTGTGCTGGGAGTAGGGCTCCAGAGCGAAGATCGCCTCGGCCGCGTCGTCCGGGAAGAAGAACTGGCCGGTGTAGTTGACCTTGCCGCCCTCGTAGGTGCCGTCCTCCTTCGCGCCACCGGTGTGCACCTTGACGTGGATGTGGCAGGTGCGCGGGGTGTACCAGCCGGGGAAGATCGTCTCGAACTTGACGACCCCGTTGGCGTTGGCGACCTGGTAGCCGCGCAGGTAGGTGTTGTCGTTGGCGGTGGAGCCGTCCTCGCTCTCGGCGGGGGCCGAGCCGCCGGGGTTGGCGGTGGTGTAGCCGGAGTAGTAGCCCCAGGCGTCGCAGTGCCAGATCTCCACGGCCGCGCCGGCCACCGGGGCGCAGGACTCGGTGGTGTCCTGGACGGTGATGCGCAGGGTCAGCGGGACGCCGGATTTGCCTTCGGTGATGTCTTTTCTGACCAGGGCGTTGTCGAGGTAGTACGGCCCCTCCGTCACGCTGGACATGAGGACGCAGGTGCCGGTGCTCTCGCTCGCCGTGGCGGACGCGGTGGCATCCGCCGTCGCCGTGGTCGTCGCCTCGTCCGCGAAGGCCGTCTGGTAGCCCGCGACCGCGAGTCCGCCGGCGGCGACCGTGCCTCCGGTCACCGCGAGAGCGCGGCGCCGGGTGATCGTTGTGTCCTTGTGGTTTCCCGTCATGATCAGGAAATTAGGGACGTCGTCCGTCAGGGACGTGTGTGCGGGCTGAGAGCTGCCTGTGAAGCGTGAGAAAGCTGAAGTGACCGGGTGTCACACCGCCATCAGCGGTGCGTCCTTGCGCCACTTGAGGATCTTGTCGAAGCTGACCACCGCACCGCCCCGGCCCGGCTTGTTGCCGATGGTGACGTGGTCGGCGAGTTCCTCGATCAGCGACAGGCCCCGGCCGTGCTCCGCGTCGTACGGGACGGCGGCGACGGGTACCGGGCGGCGCGGGGCCTCCGGGACAGCGTGGGCCCCTCGGTCCCCCGAGTCCGCCGGGAAGCCGGGTCCCGAGTCGGCGACCTCGATGCGGCACTTCTCGCCGTCGAGGTACGCGGTGACGCGATAGGCCCCGCGGGAGTCGCCGTGCACGCTGTCCCCGGCGTGCTCGACGGCGTTCGCACAGGCCTCGCTCAGCGCGAGGGAGAGGTCGTAGGAGATGTCCGGGTCGACGCCCGCCGTCTCCATGGTGCCCAGCAGCAGGCGTCTGGCGAGCGGAACGCTCGCAGCCTCGCGCCGCAGATGGAGTGACCACCAGATGCTCATGCTCCAGCCTCCAGGCCGCGGCTCGACATACCTGTACGTATTGCCGCGAGTGCCGGTGTGTAAGCACGCAGTTGACGTGATGCCGCCCATACGGGGGATGCACTGCGGGCTGCAATCGGTGTATGCGGGGCGTTGATTAGCAGAAGTCGTCTTCCGCTTGTACCCGGTTGTACGGGGCTCTACCCGGCCGTACGCCACCTTGTGGACCTGCCGTATGGGCACCGTGGGGCCAGTGCGATGATGAGCCCGCCATGACTGCCCGCCGACGGCGCACAGCGCCCTCCGGAAGCGCACTCCGGATGCTGAGGGCCGCGGTGTTCGCCGCGGTCTGTGTCGTGCTGGCCGGTGCCGGGCACACCCTCGCCTCCTGCGCCTCCGTTCAGCTGTGGACCCTGGGCGCCGGTTTCCTCGGGGTCCTGGCGTGCGCGGCACCGCTCGCCGGACGGACCCGCTCGCTGCCGGGCATCGTCGCCCTGCTGGCCGTCGGGCAGACCGTCCTGCACACCCTGTTCGGGCTCGGGCAGCACACCGCCACGTCGGCGGCTGCCTCGGCCTCCACGGCCGCCGCGACGGACACCGCCCTGGTCGCCCGGGCCGCCCGCCTGCTGTGCGGTGCGCCGCTCGCCGCGATCAGCCCGGCCCAGGCCCAGCGGATCCTCTCCGACGCGCGGATCAGCACGGGCGGTACGGGGACGGGCGGTACGGGGGTGGGCAGTACCGGGATGGACGCCG
>Ga0307513_10008457_pt1 | contig 13163 bp, 15 predicted proteins | sample 15_EM_MG_FD_202174 | JGI IMG/M metagenome (GOLD analysis project Ga0307513, IMG submission 202174) | Populus trichocarpa ectomycorrhiza microbial communities from riparian zone in the Pacific Northwest, United States - 15_EM | ecosystem: Host-associated > Plants > Roots > Unclassified | place...
ACGGGGCTACGGCGGAGAAGGAGGATCCGGCGGGACGCAAGTCGGCGTCGGCGTCGGGGAAGCGTTCGGCGCAAACTCGTGCGAGTCGTACGTCCACCTCTTGCGAGACATTTCACATCGTCGGAGGAGCTTACCCGATTATTTGTACTTATTTGTGTATTGCCAGGCTCGGCGTCGATTCTAAGTTGTTTCCTAAGTTCGCGACAGGGACCGGGGATCGAGCTAATACAATAGAGACATATCGGAGACATATCAGATATCCAACTTTGGTTATAGTGGGGGTTGTCAATTTGAATTACTTACCCGGTCAACAAATAAGCTTAAACGCGGCGTACCGGCGTCTGTACGCCCTCTGTACGCCCTCTGTACGCCCTCTGCCCCCAAGTGTGTCCAAGTGTGCGCAAATTCCCAAGGTTGTTTACGCGAAAGAAGCCATCCTCCGAGCACAGCGTCTGCCTCTTGTTCTCACTCTACTGCAGTATACTCACCCCACCAGAGTCTTTTATTATCGTACACCTCACTTACAAGCCATAGCGCAGAGCTCCACTCTCTCTAGCAACTCCCTCCGCCTCCACGCATACACCTCGCCTCCCGCGCCCCGCCTCTCGTTTACCCGTTCAAATATCTCCGCATACATCATGACTTCGAACTCGTTTGCAACCCTTGTTAGTCCTATTTCTGCCCCATCGCCTGTTCAATGGATGCCCATGCTAACCCCATCGATATCGCACCTGATCGTAGACTAAAGCCCTCGGCCTCGGCAAATCACGCAAACAAACCCGTCCACCCATGATCCGCACATCCGTCTCCCATTCATCCCTCTTTTCGCCAAGCACGGAGGACCTCTCAGGCTCCCCCCCGCCCCGCTCCGCACCCCCCACCCAACCATCTCTCCGCCACTCGAAGAGCGCAAGCAACTTCCTCGCCCTCGGTCGCAACTGGACCCGCAGACAGCGCAACCTCACCGCCGATCACATTTGCTTGCCACCCGCCGCAACCACCGCGTCGAGCGCAAAGGCGCCCCATAAATTTACATTGGCGCGCCGGTCTACGGCGTCCACAACGTCCTCCAACCGTACGACGTCCACGCACTACACCACCTCCCACACGGCCAACGAGAGCCTCCCGCATTCGCAGCTACCTGCACAGATTTGGCCCCGCTTTGCTTGGGATCCAAGTGAAGAGCTCGACCTCGAACTCAATGACGAGGACGATCATGACAATGAACCTGTGTTCGCCGACTTCTTTCAGCGACTCAGGGATATGGAGGCCGAGTTGGATTTGATCGAGGCACGCGGTCGTCTGCAGAAGTAAGTCTAGAATTACTTGTATTAATCTGTGTCGGCCACCGATAGTGTAAAAAATTTGACAACAACCCATCGGGACCATAGTCCTGTATAGAGTCATGCTTCTGTTGTAATTTGTTATAATGCCTGCTCTGTAATTTCATAATACGCTGGTCGAAGTGGATCGAGAAGTAGTTACTATTCTTTCAGTCGCGGAGATAAGCGCCTAGAAATACAGACTGGCAGCAAACACAACTGCACGAAACCCGTCAACACACTATCGCCACGAGCAAAGATAATATAAATAAAATTTACACTTACTATCACGCTTGATCCTCGCCTGCGCATCTTCCATCTTTTTGAATAGCTCTGCATCGCCAATAACGCGCGCGGCATCCCGGACCTCGCGACACGTTTCGTCCAGCCGGGTGATAACGCGTACGATGGTGCCCTCCGCGACATCCGTGAGCTTCGTGATCTCCTCGAAACTCGTTCCCTTCGCCCACTCCCACGCAACCTCACACAGGCCAAACTTCAGCCCGGCGCCGCCTCCCCCGCTGGAGAAATCGGCGACGTTCCACCGCTCCTGCACCCGCCCTACGCGCTCGGCGATCGCCAGGATCGCGTCGCGCCCTTGTTCGAGTGCCGGGGTGAGCTTCGGCTCGTTGTCCGTCTTCTCTTGGAAGACGAAGGAGGACAGGAGCGCGGCTACTTCTTCTGGTGTGTACGGCGCGAGTGTGTTCTCTAGGATGAGTTCGGTGAGGATTAATTCCGAAGTCGAGTTTATCTGTTGAGGGCGTTGGTGCGGTCAGTTATGTTATGTGACCACTAGCATTTGGGTGGAGGAGATTACCTCGCACGCTACACGGCCTTTGAGCTGGACCGTCTGGTTTTCGTTGATAAACCTGAGCTCCTTCAGTACGCCAATGCGTTGTTCGTAATCGGGCAAAAGTTCGAGGTTCTGATCGGATAGAGCTAGCTTGAGGGTTGCGATGCTCTCAAGCAGCGTCTTCTCCTTGTGCACTAGTTGGTACTGTTACAGGCCAGGTCGGTTCATCAGAAGTGGAAGGGACACCAAAATGACGCACATGCTCTTCAAACTGCTCGCACAGCACACACCCCTTCCCCTCCAACCGCTTCGCAAGTGCCTCGCGGGACCTCAAGGTCTCCTGGAACTCCAGCTGCTTCATCCTCCCCCAGTCCACCTCGGGAACCTCCCCATTCTCATCTATCCGCGCTTCTCTCTGGGTCCATTCGTCCAGGACGCCGCGGAGCAGCGAGACAGCCTCGTTCATGAACGAGATCCGCTGCTTCTCGATGATCATATCGATGTCGATTTTGATCGTTCGGCTTGTGACGAGGATGATAGAAGAGAGAGGGATGGCTTTGACGTCGTAGGTCACTTTCGTGTCCGATGAGATTGCGAGTTTGGAGGCGGAGAGACGCCAAAGGGGTGTAACGGTGGTTGCGTCTCGATCTAGACACCTCGTGAGGTAAAAAATAATTTACGAGATACAGACACCACCGACCATTATCTCCGAATTTGGTAGCCTCGTCAACAAGTGCAAGAGCAAAGTACATCCGGGTTCGATCTACAACGCCGCTGTCTGCAGTGACGAACGGTGCCTTCTTGAGGAGTACGGCTACGTTTCCCGGGAAATGCTGAACAAGCTAAATCAAGCTCCGTGTAAAGTAAGGCGATGTGAATGTCCTTACCCCGTCTCGAATGATAACCACCCTCCCACCAGCAAATATTTTCGACCCTGCGGGCTGACCACAAGCAAGGTTATATATTACCTGATCTCTTCGGACTAGATCCTCGTTAAGATCATAGTAAGTCTTGATATCGGGCTCGCACATCGGACACTCGAGCTTGGTTAGGGCTTTCAGAGCGGCTTCGGTCTAGGTGGGTCAGCAATCGGGCTGTGCGAACAAGCAAGAAAGAAAGCTTACTTCAATGACCTTCCTTTGTTGATCCGGTAAGAGGCGCTGGGACGCGTTTTCCGAGAAGCTCCGCTTGATCATCTCCTCCACGCGTAGGGCTTCGACTCGCAGAAGGTTCAGAATCATGTTGTAGGTCAGACGGAACTGAGATTGTAGCTTGGTCGGCGTGCCGAGAATCATCCTGTTCAGGGTCACGGTCTGCCCGAGTGCTCGTCAGTCGCAAGAGAATTGGCAGCGGGGGACCCGTACATCTGGAAGCTCGTCTCCGGAGACAATGACGACCATGCCGGTGGAGTCCAGGCCGCGACGACCGGCACGCCCAGACATTTGGGTGTACTCCCCAGGCAAGAGTTCGCGGAAGCTACGGCCATCGTGCTTGCGGATATGCGAGAAAACGACGCATCGAGCAGGCATGTTGACCCCCTAAAATTTGGTGAGCGCTGTTGGTGGCGAGGGGATGATGGATTCACCATTGCAAAGGTCTCAGTGGCGAACAGAACCTTGACGAGCCCCCTTGCAAAGAGGATCTCGACGACTTCCTTTACAAGTGGCAATAGCCCTCCGTGGTGCACCCCAATCCCCCGGCCTAGTAGATCCCTCATCCTTGTGATCTGAGGGAGAGTCCGATCCTCGAGTTTCAGCCTTCCAAGCGCCTTCTCGATGAGGACGTGCACTTCGCTTTTCTCCCCACCTGTACACAGGTCAAAGTTCGTAAGCGTTCCCGCATACTCTTCACAGCGCTTTTTAGAAAAGGTGAACACGACGACCGGAAGGAGTTCCTTCTTCTTGAGGTGATTGAGCAAATGAATATAGATGTTCTTGTCTGCCGTGTGGAAAGTCCGAGCACCGCCTGCTGGACCGGTGCGGACCGGTCCTGCGCCTCCACGAGCGGGGGAAGGAGCGCCACGACCACCACCCCTGTTCGGGCCACCGCCCCTCTGGCCACGTTGAGGAGCTGCTGCCCGGCCGAGGCGCTGGACGGGTGGGAGACCTGCAGCCTCGCGTTCCTTATCTTGCTTACGCCTCAGTGCCTCGCCAGCGTCTTTGTAGCTACGCATCGAAGAACGGGAAAGTCAAGTTTCACGGGAAGGACCAGGAAAAAGATGGATGGACTCACCCTTGACTGAGAAATTGGCCCTTCGAGTCGACGATCTTGAAAGTGTCCCTACCAGCATAGACGTAGTGCTCAAGAGGCACTGGTCGCTTAGGTGTTGAGATAACGTAGATATCCTTCTTCTTCGTGCGCCTTTGAAGGTGTTCAGTCACGTCATGACTGTAAGAGCAAGGCCGCAGTCCTTACCCGACCCAGTCTGCGAACTCCTTCGTGTTCGGTACGGTCGCCGAGAGCAAGATGATGTTGACATGATCGGGGAGCATAATGATCACTTCCTCCCACACGACGCCTCGCTGGGTGACAAGAACTATCAGCCTCTGTCTTCGCTCAAGAAAGCTATCGCCACTTACCTCGGCATCATTGACGTAATGCACTTCATCAAAAATAACAAACTCGACATCTCGGATGAGATCCGCTCCTTTATACAGCATACTCCGGAGAATTTCCGTAGTCATGATCAAACATGGGGCTTCAGGATTAATCTGTACATCTCCTGTGAGAATTCCGACAGTGGGAGAGGTGGGAGAAGTGCTGGGGAAGGTCGATTTGAAGTCGCGGAATTTCTGGTTCGAGAGAGCTTTGATAGGGGATGTGTAGATTGCACTGAAAGGGGTCAGTAGAGTCCTATACAGGTATACGCAGCATACCGAGTCATATGCTTCATTGCTAGGGCGATGGCGTATTCTGCGACTACCGTCTTGCCTGCAGAAGTATGTGCTGCAACAAATACGGAGTCTCCCATTTCTAGGTGATACACCGCTTCCTTTTGGAATGTATCTAGTTCGAATGGGTACTAGTATCCGCTTAATGGTAAGTGTAACAGATCCATTCAGAGAAAACGTGCTCACTTTGTGCGCCATGTCTGGAACGAGCTGCTTGAAATTATGCATGGGCTTGTTGACGTCGACTACATGCGCCCAGTCCCGCTTTTGAACATTAAGTTTGGGTCGCGTCGGTCGGGAGGAGACTTGTGGAAGAAGGTTGGCTCGCTATGTAGAGTTCTTAGTGGATGGCTCGCATGATGTTATCTGAGGGGTATGTACCGATGCTGGTAGCAGTTCATCGATCTCAGTATCAGGACCAGATAACGGTACTGATGAGGGGAGCGTTGCAGACTAGAAGGTGGGTTAGTAAGGCGATTGCAGGTTGTGTATGGATACTCACTGGACGCTGTTGGGCCACTCTTTCATCTCCACCCTCCTCCATCCTCTCTAAATCATCAACGTCACCCTCCTCCCCAGGTAATCGGAGCCCTCTTGCGAACCCAGGTGGGATAGTGCGCAACCCATATGATTTTCCGCTAGCGACAGCCTCGTCACCAATATCTCCAAGCGCTTCTTCGAGGCCTCCCGGCCAAAATGGTACGTGTCCAGATTTTCCGCGAACGAAGTTCTTGGATGGAGCGGGTGCTCGCTGCATCGAGGTCGAATGCAGAGCCGATTCGGGAGGTGGGTTGATGGTCTACAAATTATTTATACTTTAGAACGATGTACATCGAAAGAAGATGTTTAGAGAATCCTTGGTGGTGGGCCACGGCAGGACCGGCATGCGTGTGCTGAGGAATTAAAGCGCCACCCTACATACCTCTGCATAACCTACCACCTTTCCCTGCAAACCAACCCGCTGAAAGGTGAGGCTTGTTGGCGCTGGGCTGGGCTTGAGAGTCAAAAGATCGGGAATTTGGAGAGCATGATCCCAGTGACTCTACAGAGAATCAGTAAGAAAATCAAGATTAGTGATGCCACATACACTTGGTAAGTACCCAGCCAGTGATCAGGTAGGCGCGTCTTCGGAAGAAGCAATGATTCCTCGATCTCGTTGAATAGCGCCTCTTGCGACGGCAGTCGACCCAGACCCAGTAATTCAAGAAGTTCCTCGGCCTCACCCTCTAAAGAAGCCAGGATCTGCGGGCTCCCCATCAGAGTTGGGTCTAAGATCGATTGGCGCCGTATTTACAGTACTCCCACAAGTACCACCACAATTATAAAGACCATATCGCAACAATAGCAGTTCCTTATATACGGGAGAAACGAACCTCTAGTCATACTTGGACCAGTATCGGAGTGTCGGAGCGTCGGAGTGTCGGAGAATTCAGTTGGGATGGAGGTTGATATACAGCACTCACGATAGCGCACGTAAAAGGTTCAGACGTCCCTATGGTTTCACGTTTGCCCTTGCTGCTCCTCCGAATGCACAGACATTTGGGCTCCTCTGGGAATGTAGCCTATCATTAAAGCTTCAGTAATTCGTTGAATGAAATATCAACTTTGAGTCGTCTCTGAAGATTCTGGCTGCTACCCATTGATCCAGCTGCGGTGGACAACGACCAGTGATTTAGCCTCGTCAGGACTACCTGTACCATCTAAGCCGCCGCTTCCTAGCCATTTCCACGGTCGCCCTAAGAGTCGGGCTGACCTGAAAACGTGTTGGCCTCATGTTTGCGGTGGGGCGCCTGTTAACCAGTTGCCCAACATTCGCTTGTGCATCCTATTCCTCTTCGCGAAGAATGGAGGGTTTAAGTGCCGCCAGTAGTGTCGTCAGCCTTGCTGTCATCGTGTTCCAGATGGCAAAGAGCCTTCGCGACAAGATCAAACTCGTGCGTCTCTGCCGCCAACCTATTTCCAGTCTACTGCCCTTCTGAATACTTTCATATTAGGCCTTATCAGAGAGGAAGGAGGTTACAAATCTCATCGACGAGAACGAGGAGGAAATAAGTTTACTCCAAGATTTGTACGAAGAGCACAGAGAATTACTCGTCCAAGGCAAGCTTAATGAGGATCTAGAACAGCTACACAAGTAAGTTGGTTGCCCTGTCTGTTCGTGGTTGCGTTCATCGTAAATCGTACAGGAAGATGACAGAATTGCAAGATCTCCTGCTCAACTTGAAGGTGGACCTGAGCAATGGGCAACTGCCGACCATCAAGGAAGTATGGAGGGCTGGAGACCTCGAACTGAAGTTAGTGAAGTTGAACCGGAGCATCAAGCGTATTCGCAGCCGTTGGCAGGTAGAGTCACCCACCGAACGAACTGGAACAAAAGCTGACCATCTGCGCAGGAACGTGTGAGCGCCCGTACGCTAGCACTTCTTCACGATAGAACTGCGCAGCTCCTGGACCGCCTGGACCATCAGGATCGAATGCAGGCAAACAGTGCAATGACTGTGGTCGAAACGGTTCGGTCGGAAGCAACGGAGGTCATCAAGGTTATCCAACAGAAGCACATTCGACGGCGTGCAAGTACTCTCTCGGTGCATTCGGAAGTGGAACCGGTGTAAGCCAGCGGGGAGGTCACCCGGGTACGTATTAGTGGGAGACCCTTGCGGGAGTATCCCAGTGATGTCCAGTTCATAGGTACTTGCAGATACCACGACTACAGCAGTCTCCTTCTCCATTTTATCGACGGACACCTCTCTTTCTTACGACAGCGTCAAGCTTAGGCTCGAGGAGTACAAGAAACTTATCGAATCAGACTCTCCTACTATCGAATTTGCTACCGAGCACGGCAGGACTATAGTATGCCGGAAGTACGGAGACAAAATGGAGGAATTCCTGCAAAAAGCTCAGACCTTGCTTCAGCAGATGGTCGATTCACGGGATGCACCGACAATTGTGGTGGCTCGTCGTCTTCGTGACTTAGCCATCGTCCTTGATAGACTCAGCCTCAGCGCCGAGTGCGTCCTTGTGAGCCACTGTGCACTTAACCTTACCAGCGCCATCGCCCCTTGGTCACTAGAACTTCAGCTACAATATGCGGAAACTCTAGCCCTCATTGCGAAGCTATCACCGTACCAGCCGCATGCTCGCACCCTCTTCCTTCGAGCAATCTCTCTCTGCGAGAAAGTTGTGGCGAAAGACGGTTCTCACTCAAACAAAAAGTCGCTTCTAGGTATTCTGGACCGCGCAGGATACTGGTCGACGGAGCACCCAGACCTAGGCGTCCAATGGTTGGGCCAAGCGATCCGGATCATGACCACAGAGCTCCCATCGGTGATGGTGAATGACTATACTCGTAGTAGGATTTACCTCTACCATGGGAATCGCCTCAGTGGCCTCGGACGACTTTCCGAGGCGGTGGCTGTGGGGCAGACAGCCATCTCACTTGGGCGCGCTCTGTCTGGGAGAAACCCAGTGAAGGGTAAAGAAATACTTTCCAGCGCACTTTTCGACCTGGGAAATACACTTAGAGAGCTCCGTCAATACGAAGACTCAGCTACTGCGTTCAAGGAAGCGCTAGAACTTGATCGCTCTTTACTCTCCCAGGATCCGAAGAGCAACAATTATACTTATAATTATACAAGCACATTGGTGAACTACGGCGATATCCTGTTTCGTACGAACCAAGTCGCCATCGCTGTAGAATTACACCAGGAAGCTGTAGCCCGCCTCAGCGATCTTGTCCAAATGGACGCAAAATATTCAGTTCACCTATGTAGAGCGCTTGGATCCTATGGAAAAGACTGTTATCGCCTTGGCCGGCATTCTGAGGCAATACTCGCCTATGAGGAATGCATTTCTCTCGCGCGGAGCCTAGGCGAAGGTGGATCTACGAAGTCCCAAATAGATCTAATTCATTCTCTACACCGTATGGCCAACTCTCTCGACATTCTTGGACGCAAATCAGAAGCAGAGGCTGCAGCAAGTGAATTTTTTCAACGAAACGACGGAAAGCCACATAAGCATTGCAAGGTCACGACAAGAAATCGTAAATGCTTTGTATGCGGGAGGCTGGGCCCATCGCGAGAAGCAGCGAGTCCTGTCGTGCAAAATGGATTTGTTCTAGTCCCATCTCCTTCACAGCCAACCCAACCTTGCGCTTTACCTGTGGCTACTAGCTTGGAGGTATCTCAGTCTGATCGGCTCATGGAACATCCAGAAACTTTCCACTTCCTCGGAGAGAAAGGCAAGGCACCGAAGTGGTTCAAGAGGGCCTTCGGATAGGGCGTGTCGTGGTCCTTGAGATGGGTGGATTGCTAAGCAGAATCACGAGTACCGGCTGAGGTTTCTCCTTTCATGTTTTTGGAATTTTGGAATGAATAATAATATTGGTAGATGCTATTTAGCTCATATATCACTGGCGAAGTCAAGGGCCACAATGCTTGTGACTCTTAATTGCGAATAAAAATTGTGGTTTTCAGGTACAAGCTTTGTAACTTGAAAAGCGACATTCTTTCTTATTTGAGATATCCTAAAATGGACACAATAGTCAAGCCACCAACGTTGTGGCTTTTATTACCATATTCACAAATACAATCCTAATGATTTCTATGCACAAATGTTCCAAATGGTAACTAGGCTAGTATCCAAGACAATGGAAGAGCAAGCGCATTGTGAGGTCTTGTTGTTCAACGGTTTGGGAGTGTCATAGTTTCATCGCTCGCTCGTCCAATTGAGCACCACCACATGTTAACCACAGGTACTACTTGGCCATTATCAATTATTCCCGAAGGGGCCACAAGTACAGCGCCCTGTGCTCGACACCCTGAAGAGTGTCATATTGTTTGTTCTTTTAGGCTACATGGTTTGTTCGCCAGAATACCTGGGGAAACGTCACAAACCGGGCCGGCCACAACCTCTGTGACTTTCTCTTCCCCAGTGTATATATTAATAGGACTGGTTCCCTACGCGCGACTGAGCGGGGAGCAGTACCACAGACCACATATTCGATATAATGTTGCAATTATGTACACCAGTGTTACATAATCAGCTGTACCTCTTATTACCGACTGCATCTCGGACCATTCAGGCACTCCGCGACAGCCAAGAAAGAGGAACAAAGTAATGAAGTGGATTGAGAAGGCCTTCGGGTGGGGAGTAGGGGAGAAGGAGGAATTACGTAATTAGGCAGGAGCCACCCAATTTATGTATTTTGAGATTCATGACAGGATTGGTGGATATCCTTTCGCTGGTATAATATAAACTGATTCGCTTGGCTGAGAAGGAAGAGTGGACTGACAATCGGTCTTTGCGGCGTCTTTATCACATTTAGATGGATCTTTATGCCGTAATTAGGGACAAGTAGACTGGAATTGTCGTGTGAACGGCTTCTTACAAGTTCAACTCATCGAATAGGTCAATGCAGCAAACTTTCGAAGTGGAATAACGACTCTTTCCAGTACCAGCGGGGTGATTATTTATATCGTGGAAGTCTTTAGACATTAAGGTTATTCCGGGTCCAAACGGCATAGAGACCGCCAGGTTGACCGTCCAAGTTTTAGGTATAGAGAACTTGAACCCAACCTTGTCTTGTTGCTGACCCAAAGTGATACTACCAACACAAGAAAACCACCCTAGTCAAAGACTTGGTCACCACCTGCAGTCCAGCCAACCGACGATGAGCGAGGCATCCGAGGTCGCACTCCCAGCGTCGCTCCCGTTTCCGGTGAAAATAACAAAGCTGCTAGTTCGGGCAGGAGACACTATTACGCGTTCAACACCGTTATTATACTACTCATTCAAGTATAAAGTTCCCGGAGAAGACACGACCGAGATACGCTACGGCACTTGGGAATCCCACTTGGAAGGCACCGTTGAGCTCTGGAGTGTCGATCCTGGTGATGTTATAGAAAAGGATTACGGCCCTGTTCTCCTTGTCGACGAACCATGTAAGCATGGACTGCAGATTGCGGGACTGTGCGCTAATTGTGGGAAGGATATGACTTAGTGCGTTTATATATTACATGTACATGATACAGGGCTAACAGATTTGACAGCGTGGATTATATGTCCATGACCGATACCTCGCGTGCAACCCTCCAAATGGATCACGGCGGAGGAGGGCCTCTTTTATCAGCAGAAGAAGCATCGCGTATCGAACGACAGACATCGGAATACCTCCTGTCCCGCCGCAGGCTCACTCTTATCGTCGACCTGGATCAGACGATCCTCCATACAACTATGGACCGAACTGTTGGAGAGTGGTTGGCGGAAAAGAAACGATCTGCAGGGTCAACCAAGGGAAGGGAGGAAGAAGTGAATCCCAACTGGGGGGCACTTGAAGATGTCGCAAGCTTTCAACTTGCCGATGATCAGCACGGTGCTGGCGTCATCCACCCGGAGTCGCCCTTCTATTATGTCAAGCCGAGGTGTGTACTTAGCCGATATACGTGTGTGTCTGTGCTGTCTATGCTAAGATTTTACTTTCAGGCCTGGCCTGACCAAATTCATGGATAAGATATTTGAGCTGTACGAGATGCACGTCTATACGATGGGAACACGATCCTATGCGAATGCAATTTGCAAAGCTCTCGACCCCAGTGGCAAGTGGTTTGGAGAACGTGTCCTCACAAGGAACGAGAGCGGCAGTGCGTTGTCCTGCACTATATATAATGTGCTTACATCTGACGCGTGCATGTGTAGGTGAACGACTCAAGTCTCTAAAACGACTCTTCCCTTCTGACCAGAGTATGGTCGTGATAATCGATGACAGAGCAGATATTTGGAACTGGAGTCCACACCTGGTGAAAGTGATTCCTTGTGCGACACTTTGTTCTTAATCCGCATTGTTTACAACTTACTCGCCCTCTAGACGAATTCTTCGTTGGAACAGGTGATATCAACTCCGCCACGCTCCCGAGACAACAAACCAGTATTCCGATTGTGCCAGCGGTTATCCCTCCTGAACCTGAAACTTCGACTTCTCTTTCCATTGCACCTTCCCAAGGCTCCTCCGAGAAGATGGAAGCATTAAGCCCGACCGCCGCAGAGGAGAAGTTGCGGGAAGAAGAACAGGAAATGAAAAAGCTCAACGCGCATGAGGTCGAGGAGCTGCTGGAGGGACACCCATTAGCTAAGGCACAAGAGGAGCTTGACGCACAAGGCGAGGAGGATGAAAACCAAGGAAGTGAAGTAGAAGAAAACCAAGGGCCGACCACTCCTCCAGGCACACCGCCCTCCCTCAAACCAACCATTCCCCCTATAGAATGCAACGGAAAACCGGAAGAAAAGGAAGCTCCGCAAACGCCAACCCCCAAGACGGAGTCGCTCCAACGCCGCGTTCACCATGCAATCCTCCATAACAACAACAACGAACTTGAACGTATCCAGCGAATACTTGAAGAGGTCCACAGTTCCTTCTTCTCTGCGCATGACGCCCATTCGCATGAGACCGGGGCCTCGAAACTCAAGGGCAAGAGCAAAGCGGCCGCAGTCGACGAACCGGATGTTGCTGTCATTATCCCACGACGGATGAGGAAGACGTTTGAAGGTTGTCATTTGGCCTTTTCAAGTATCATTCCCTTGAACGAGAAGCCAGAACGGTTAGTCTGGGCTCTAGTCGCGGAATGTGGGGACTGATGGTTGAATGGAACAGGCATGATATTTGGAAGACCGCCGCTGCGTTCGGAGCGGTGTGTCATAAGGACGTTAGTAGCCAAGTTACGCATTTGGTGGCGGCGAAGGTGGGTCTTTTATCTCCCATCTCATAACCCTTGTTCTTGCAAGGGCTTTGTTACTGATATGGCACTGAAGCTAGGAACGCAGAAGATTGACGCAGCGAGAAGAGCTGGTATACATGTTGTCAGCGTCAAGTGGTTTTCTGAATCTGTGGCGCGGTGGGAGAAAATGGATGAGAAAGTATATCCCGTAGTTGAGGAGAGTAGGGAGAAGGATCGACGATCCGATGCATCAAAGCCGAGTGAGAATGGCTCTTCCACTGACAAGCCGGTTGTGATTCTGAATAACGACGAGGCCACGCCTTTCAAAGAACCTATCCAATCTGGAGGGAGCACATCCACACTTCCCGCTCCGACGGTATCAGTAGACAAGCGAGCGAAGGAAATTGAGGACGAGGACATGATGATTGGGGATGCTGAGCTAGAGGAG
>Ga0307513_10008459_pt1 | contig 13157 bp, 4 predicted proteins | sample 15_EM_MG_FD_202174 | JGI IMG/M metagenome (GOLD analysis project Ga0307513, IMG submission 202174) | Populus trichocarpa ectomycorrhiza microbial communities from riparian zone in the Pacific Northwest, United States - 15_EM | ecosystem: Host-associated > Plants > Roots > Unclassified | place...
AACTATTAAATTAAAATAATTATTCGATAAACACGCATTAGTGACAATAATTCATCTAAATCCCAACAATTAACTCTAACTCAAGAAATTAGGATTTTTATCAAAATTCATTCAAACTTGGGACGGATGGGTTTAAATTCCTCCCTTTTTTTTCCCCTTAAAAGCCCTCACTTTCCCACTCTAACTCAACTTTTCTCTCACTTACATTTTTCTTTTTATTTAATTCCTCTTGATAACCATTTTTTCCTGCAAGAGAACTTCCTTTAAATTTGTTTTCCTTCGCGTTTAGAGAAATGGAAAGGAGTGATGAGACAAATTCGTTTAGGCAAATTGTTGAACAGTTGGTATGCACTTTGGTTAGCCGCAAAGATATGAACAAAAACAATTCGAGAAAGGAAGATCTTGAGAAAACGAAGTCGAAACTGCAGATACAAAATCCGGTTAATTTATCGGTCACCGGAGAAGAAGAAGGTTGCGTTTGAAGAGGGAGGGAGGAAGCCCGGCCCTATCTTCGCTGATTCTTTGCCCTTCTACGATAGAGACCAAGAGGCATGCCCGCCTTTTTATGCCAGCGGTAGAACGCACCGTTTCCTCTCAATCGAATCCCGGCTCTCCCTTCTATCCAGTCCTTTATTTATTTATTTTCTCTGTCTCATTCTAAAATCTCTATACAATGGAGGTGTTCTATCCATTTATATTGAAATTAATAAAATTAGATTGATTGAGACTCAAATCTACTTCAATAAATAAATAAATACCATTATTGGACACACACTCCATGAATCAATAAGTTTAAATAATATTTTATATAACAATATTTATTAAAAAAAATTATATAAATCATATCTTAAAACATTACCTAATAATCTAAACTATTAAATTAAAATAATTATTTAATAAACACACATTACATAAACTCAATAAATTAAGATTTTTATCAAAATTTATTCAAATTAATTTGGGATGGATGGGTTTAAATTCTTCCTTTTTTACCTCCCTAGAAGCCCTCACTTTCCCACTCCAACTCAACTTTTCTCTCACATACATTTTTCTTTTTATTTAATTCCTCTTGATAACCATTTTTTTCTGCAAGACTTCCTCTAGTGGCCTCGTTGCTTAAAGTAATGGTATAGGACGACCAAGAATTATAATGTCAAATTAACGATGATATAATTACGGTCTGGAATATATCTCTGGAAAATAGTATAATCTCACGACTTGTTAAGACAATAATAAGAATTTGACCTTTGGTTTTCCCTCGCATTTTCCAGGGAAGTTTGTAATAAATTATTTATGTAATGGGTGGAATTTTTCCAAAACTCCCCACTTATTTATATTTTTTATACCTAAAATTAATGGGATCTTGCTGAGCCCATCGTCGCTATGTAATATGCTCGCACCAATATCGATCAAGGTCTAACTTCATACATGCCCACCAAGCTTTTACATTATTGAGATTTGGAATTTACAGCAATCCACGAGTCATCTACTTTTTAGTTGACTTCTCTATTTGCAAATTACATTTTTAAAAATTTTAATTTTTTTTTAATATTTTTATATTATGATATATTTCTAAGTGAAAAGTACTTTTAATCACAACCGAAATCTCTGGATTAATAGAAGATACTTTACTAGATTAATTATAATTCAATTAAGTATTTATATATATACACATGTAAAGAAGCTAGGGTTCAGACACAAGACCTATCGATAAAAGAGACATGAATGTGTAAGTTGAGCTAGCTACAAGCGACATGATAATATCTAATTATTAGGCACAAGACTTTAAACTGCATTTACCATGAACTAATCTTGTTGATGTAGTTAGGCTGATCGATCTCCTCGTAGCCCAAGCGATTGAGTTAGTAATTAATATTGAGCAATTTTAAGATACTGCAAAAAATAAAAATGAGTGTGGTTGCGTTTACTTTTCAAATAATTTTTTATACCAAAATGTATGTTAATGAAATTATTTTTATTTTTTAAAAATTATTTTTGATATGATCAGCACATTAAAACAATGTAAAATATTTTAAATATATTAAATTTTAACAAAAACAAAATTAAATTTTTAATAACACGGTTTGTAACACGTTACCAAATATATTGACAAATCGATCGAGTTGAGTTGAGGTTCTAATTAATGATGATGAAAAACTGAAGAAAACATTGAGAATTAATCATGGATGATTGTACTCAAGATACCTTTGGAGAAGCCAAGTAATGCCCTCCATATCATCAAATCCACTAGCATCAAATATAGTACGACGCATATATATATATATATATATATATATATAGAGAGAGAGAGAGAGACTGTAGACACACAGTCACACACTATGTATTGTTAATTTAAGAAGAGGAAAGAATTGACGTGTCCAGCTGTGGTGCTTGTCTCCAGCACATGAATGCCTTTCTTATAATTTCATTACAAAACTACCAAACTGGAGGTCTCGTGCGACTGGTCAGCTCTGCTAACCTTTTATTTTTCATCATGGGTTCATCTTAATAAATAAATAAACCCTAAGTAAAAAACTTTCGCTAATATAACTCCAAAAATAATCTTCACGCCTTTTCTGGCTTTGGCTTTGTATTAAAAAAACCAATACATATATAATAATAATCACTTTATAAGATTGGTGTCTTCTTCCTCGGCGTGAGCTAGCTCTATTGGTTTACAGGTTATACCTAATAAATACAATGCATTCAACTAAGTTACGTTTTTCACCGTTGATTATTATATGTATAACATAACTTTAATCTCTCTCTCTCTCTCTCTCTCTCTCTCTCTCTCTCTCTCTCTCTCTCTCTCTCTCTCTCTCTCTCTCTCTCTGCTGGTGTGGTTTTCGTAAGTTGTTCACCGTTGATTATTATATGCATCAGGTCCTGCACTTTCCTCTCCAAAAAGAAGAAGAAGAAGAAGAAGAAGAAAGAAGAGGAACAGCACTGTCTTCTTAATTAGTGTGAATTGTTTTGGTTAACGGATTATACCCCATATATAAATACAACGCATTCAGCAGCACGTACGTACGTTTATACCTCATCCATGCAATCAATTGCCATTGGATAGCTTCTGAACATCGATCAGGGGCTATAAAATTGTTTATAATAAAAGGATGATCAGAACAGATTGGATTGCCTGCACTTAAGCTAATTAAGGGAATTAATACATTGATCATAATAAGAATTTCGAGTAATCTGTAATTGATTTGTTGTGCATGGCAACTCACACTGTTAAGGGACTGGACTGTTATATAAAATACGATAAGTAAAGCGTATTTTATCACAAAAAAATTCGACATGGAGCTTAGTGGCGAATTTAGCCACCAAATTAAACCCAATATATATATATATATATTTTTTGACAGATTATTTTATTTGGTTGCTTTTAATGTTGTGGGCATGATTCTCTTGACGATGACGATGAGGTCCCAATATATAATTTATATTATAACACATCTTTTTAGGTACCCAAAAGCTTAAACTTTTAGGTGAGATCCCTACACTACAACATTTAACAGTTTTATCGATGAAATTTTTCCGTCGGCGTAAGACACATATTTCATCGGTAATTAATTTACCAACGAAATCACCGACAGAAATGCTCCGTCAGTGAATCTTTCATCAGTAATTTTTTGTTCGTTGGTAATAAAAAAATATTATTACCGACGAATTTACTGACGGAACAGACGTGTCGGTAATAATATTTTTTTATTACCAACAGATTTACCGATGGAATTACTGACGGAAATTCCATCGGTAATTCCGTCGGTAATTATTTAAAAACATTTTAAAAAAATTCATTTTATAAAATTATAAAATAATTAAATTAACATAAATCAACACTCTATAATATATACTCAAAATGCTTGGAAAAAAGAATAAGAAAATCAACTCAAACAAATTTGCAACAAATAATTAAAACAAAAAAATAAATTCAACTAAAAAAATTCATATGAAAAAAATGAAGTTGCAATTGCTAAAAATTTAAAAATCCTATAAATAAATCAACTAAAAATTGATCTCATATGAAAAAAAATCTCACAACAACATTTATCAATTATTAAGAACAAAAACAATTAAAAATAAAATAAAAACAAATATAGTGAAAAAAATCATGAAAAAAGAAGAAAAAAGAAAAATCTTACCTTAATGTAGTTGGAGGTGAAGCTAAGGAAAGGAAAAAAATTCCGTAAAGCATATTAATTAAAAAAAAATTAAAGAGGATAAAAGAAGAAAGAAGAAGAACATATACCCGAGCATGGAGAAAAAGAGAAGGAGATGAGGAGAGAAAAGAAGAGAAAGAAATAGATATTGATGTTTTTTACATATTGTAAAGAAGAAGAAGAAGAAGAAGAATAAGAAATGAGTCTTTCTCTTGTGAAATAAGGGATTCAGGCTTTTTATTGGGGCGCGTTAACGATGGATTTACCGATGGATAATTAAATATTAATATTTTTTAATTATTCTGTCGGTAATTTCATCGGTAATATTTAATTCAAATTTTCAATTTCATAAAAAGTTTTCAGAAACCGCCAACAATTACCGATGATTTTTCAATTCGTCGGTGATTCCGTCTGTAATATTTAAATAAAAATTTTAAATTAATTGATTTTTTTCAGAAAACCATCAAATAACACCGACGACTTTTCAATCCGTCAGTGATTTTGTCCGTAAAGAACAACAATTAACAGTGCAATTGGAAAGTGAACAAATCAGTAATTCCGCTGGTAAAAATGACAAGTTATCATTTTTTTTGCTTTGTTTTAATTTTTTCCCACTATAATTCCCTCTATATACAGAGGGAATATTTTCATCGGTAAAATCCCTCGGAAATTTACCGACGGAAATATTCCCTATGATTTATATTATTTTCTAACACACCCCCTCAAGTGAAAGCTCTTTGGGCTTGAAACTTGCACAAACTCACACTACCTTGTGCTTAGTTTTTATCAAATAAATGGAGATGGTGAGATTCGAACTCATGATCACTTGGTCATCAGGGCTCTGATACCATGTTGAAAAACCAATTCAACCTAATAGTTTAAGCTGTTAGGTGAGATCTCAAGATATGATTTATATTATTCTCTAATTAACACATCCTCTCAAGTGAAAGTTCTTTGAGCTTGAAACTTGCACATGCCCGCATTACCTTGTACTTGATTTTTATTAAATAAATAAGAGTCGAATTCATAACTATTTAATCATCAAGACTCTAATATCATATTAAAAAATCATCTTACCTCAAAAACTTAAATTTTTAAATAATATCCTAAGATATAATTTAATGTATTCCAATGAAGATCAGTTTCATGTATTATTTAACATTAATTTACAAAGAGTAGAGTTAGAGACACTGTGATTGGTTTTGAAAGGCAGCCTGTAAGTTATTCTGACTCCTACTAATAATATAAATTTATTTATTTAATCTCTCGTGTTGGTGGTCAGTATTAGTCTATTCATTCAGAAACTTTAGTACAAAAGCAGCTAGATTCCATTGAGCTAAGGGTAATTGTCTCTTTTCTTTCGTTCTTTTTATGTTCTTCTTCTTAAGCTGGATCATCAAAGAGATGGTGCTGTGCTATTAATTCTTCTTCTTCTTCATTTTTGTTGTTGTGGCAGGCCGATCGAGACCATACATGCTGAGCTGAGGCAAGAAATCAAATGCCCGAGCTAGGATTGAAAATGAAATGCCTGAGCTGAGTATCTATATATTCGAAGATCCGAACGCCAGCAAAGTCTCAAACATGATTATTGATTAAGGTCCTGCAGAGAGAAAATGAAAAACCGAGAAAACAAACCAAGTAATCATCCATCTTTGTAAAGGGTTTACACACCTACGCACACATTCTTAAGCAACATTTCACGGCATGGAATAATTTAGTTTTTATATACGCAAAAATTGGTCCATTTTCTTTCTTCAGGAAATGGTTCATTTCATCGAGCTCACTCTAATTAAGATCTTCAATTTTATTCTTTTATTTTCAATTTCTAATACTTTAAATATAATAATAGATATCTGAATATTATACGAAGGCATGCAGTGCTCAGATACCGGTGGGGTCAGCACAAAGATAAGACAACCACGTGCCAGGTCCTCGAATCGGAATTAACGAACAACTTTGTTTTCTTGCAGGCCAAGTATAAAATAAAATTACCACCTCCATGGTGTCGCACGTCAGCTCTTCAAAGCGTTCTGATCTCACGTGCGAAGTATTTAACCTGTTTATTTACTAAAAAATAATTTTTTTTAAATAAATTTTAAGAAAATAAATTCTGAGAAAGTGAATTATTTTTCAATATTTGGTAGTGTAATGAGAAATAAATTAAAAAATATTTTTTAATATTTGATTATGTCATGGAAAATGAGCTGGAAAATAACTTATTAATGTTTATTTTTTTTTCAAGTTTATTAAAATAATGAGAAATAAAGCTTACAAATTAAAAAGTTGAATGAGAATGAAATTGAAAAAAATATAATTTCATAAATTATCTCAAATAAAATAAATAATAATAAAAATAATAGAGATCAAATCTAAAAGATAAAAAAATTGAAAGATGAAGAAATTAAAATAATAATAATTAACATTTAATAAATTATTTCAAATAAAATAAGTAACAATCAAAAGAATGAGGATCAAATTTGATAGATAAAAATTTTTAATTAAAAATAATATGGGAAAAGCAAATAACAATTATAAAAATAAGGACAAAAATTAATATAAAAATTAAATTTTAAGGTATAAAATTGAAAAATAAATATTTAAAACAAAATATATATAGCAATCAAAAGTTCAAGAACCAAATTTGATATAATAAGTAAATAGTATGATATTTCTAAATTTTTCACAACTTCTAAAAAGTGTTTTCCGCCTAAAATAAAAAGAAATAACACTTTCCTGGAAACAAAACCAAATTTTCCTTTAACTGGAAAGTGTTTTCTGTTGATCGGAAAGTGTTTTTCATTGACCAACTTTTTTTAATAGCAAATAAATACAAAAAAAATTGAAAAATAATTTTTTAAAAATTACTTTCCAGAAAAGAAACATAGCTTTAATTAATTTATTGCCCAACATTTTGCAAAGTCCTCTGTATTCCTAATTTTATATTAAAATAAAAATAAATAAATCGCTATATATGTGTGCTCGTTCGCTTTCGGTCGCACTTGCCTCTCCAGAGAGAAGAAGAAAAGCATTGTACGTCTTCCTCCGTGTGAATAATCTTGGTCACAGATTACACCTAACTATAAATACAATGCCTTCAACAATACCTTTGTTTGCTGCCCCTGCCCCTGCCCCTGCGGGGCTGGAGGAGGAGGAGGAGGAGGAGGACGAGAGTAAGTGCTACATCTTGTGTCATTAATTTAACAAAGTTGTTCATCGTTGATTATTATGGAGAGCTTAACTTTTATCTCTCTGATCCCTTTGTTGGTGTTACTGCTAGATCCACTGATCATCTCCTTCCTCACTGTTCCCACTCCCTCGAGTGCTACCGATCTCCATCTCCCGCCTCATGTGTACTACTCGAACGGAACTGTCACCAAGGAGATGCAGAAGCAAAAGAAGCGGGAAACTGATAGACGTTATCGAAAGAACAAGAAGGTAAATGCCAGTCTCACGAGCACTGCTCATCATGAGGTTAAGAAATCCAAAGAAAGAAAGAGTCTTCCTCTTTGTGTGAATTATTTTGGTTTATGCTGTGCATAATTTCACAATGGAAGCTAACATTTCAGCTCTGCTATCTGTATTCACTGTTTTCTTCTCCCCCACCAACCTACTCCTTTTCTTTTATTATTCAAGCAGAAAGCAGTGCAAGAAACCGAGAACAAGCTGGCCATGACCATCATTGAAAATGAAAACCTGAAGAGCACTGTCGAAAAATTCCGTCAAGAAATATTCCATCTTACAAGCCAGCTAAAATTGATTTACCAAAGGGTAACTTCTTTTTTTTTTTTTTTGCCTGATTAACAAGGAACTAAGCCCATGCATAAACCCAGCCTCCTTGTTTTAATTCTCCTTCGTTTTTTTTTGGGCAGTTCGAGACCATATATACTGAGCTGGAGAAAGAAATCGAATGCGCGAGGACTGAAAATGAACTCACCGGGTGCTTATTGAATGATCCCAACACCATTAACATCTGAAACATGGTTAAGGCTCTGAAAGAAATGAAGATTTGAAAAGAACAATAGAACACAAGGAGCCAATTAATCACCGCAGGGCTGACAGACAACATGATCACAAGGCCTGTACGTTCAAATGGGATTTCTTGTAAGTTGTATGTATATAATAATAACTGGACTGCTACAATTAATCATGTACGTAGGTGGTACAATTTGCTGGTAGGGGTGGACATGAATGTATGTATGTATGTATGTATTGGGCCAATCGTTTGTGCAGCTTAGTGGGAGGCTATCCACAGCAACAAATATATCTCACGCAAATAAATATAAAATTATAATATAATATATAAAATTGAGAATAAGCTATCCATTTTAATATATATTTTTTATATTATAAAACAGCTTAGTGCATGGGAGGATATTCAATTTTTTTTATTAAATTTAATATATTTCAATAATTGACAAATTACATTTCCATTGGCATATCATTTAAAACGCAATGACAAGGGAATTAAATAAATTAACATGTATAAAAAAAATTTAAGTACTCTACTCTTCTTCTTCTTCTTCTTCTTCTTTTTGAAGTTTTTCCCCGAAACTACCATGTAGCAACTAGCTCATTTATATATGCAATTGCCACTTCATTGCTTCTGATCAATATTAGAGGGTATAATTTTCTTATAATCAAAGGAAAGGAAGAAAACAGATTGGAATATTAATTACTAACAGTACTGACCTTAAGCTAATTAAGGGATTACGTTGATCATGACAAATTAAAAAAAACAGTAATTGATTGTTGTGCATGGCAACTTACATTGTCGAGGGACTGGAGTACTGTTGTATAAAATAAGATGAGTAAAGCGTGTTTTATCCACATAAAGAAATGGCAATGGAGACTGGAGTGTAGTAGCTTCTTTTGCCACCATACCAACCCATTCACGATTTTATATATAGATATGTCATTTTCATTTTACACCATGTAGATCCTCAGCAGCAGCAGCAGCAGCAGCAGCAGCAGCAGCAGCAGCAGCTTCAGCTTCCTGCTCCAGAGTTTATTAGAAATTGAGGGAGAGAGTATTTAATTCACATTGCAATTGATTATATATCTAGCACGGTTCACGGAATCTCTCATAATTAAGAGCTCTCTCAAGTTTGGCTAGAACGGTATTATATTACGATGGATGATCTCTTGAGAATATTATTTAATAATGTGCATCCCAATTTATATGCAAGTATACGATGAATTTTAAGTTTACATGTTTTTCCTCCTCTTTAAAGTAATTGCTCATTCATAGATAGTGTCCAGTACTTACGACATCAAAAAAAAGTATTTAATTTACATTTTATTATAAAATTATGATAAATAAAAAAAAATTAAATTTTCAGGAGTTATAAAAAAAAAAGTTATTGCTATTTATTTTTTGTTTGGGATTATTTTTTAATTTTTACAATTTCATCCTCCTCGGATTCTTTTCTATCAAATTGTATCCACATTCTTTTTTGTTGCCATCTTTTTTGCTTTTACAAGTTTTTTTTCTTAATATTTTTCCATGATTTCCTTCTTCAAAATGAAATTGCTTAAAAATTAAGTTTCTTGATTAAACTCGGGTTTAGAATTTCAAGGATTACAAGTTTTAGAAATTAGACCATATTTAGGAGGTTCACTCGGTTTTGCCTGTTTTTTTTCTTTTTTTAAGCTGATGTTTTAATAATTTTTTATTTTTTTAAATTTTGCTTTGTTATTTTTTAAGATTTGCCTTCTATGAAGTTAGCTACAAGTTCATTACTAGGATCACCGATTTCAAAGGTTAACACGAGTTTATTTTTGTTTTTTATCCTTTTTTTTAATAAATTTATTTCAATTTCATCATTTAAACTTTTTTTTCTGTTATTCTTTCTATGATATTATCCCAATCTAATATTTATGGTCGCGGGGTTTGCGAGTTTACCTGGTTTAATATGGGTTTTTAAAAAAAAAAAATATTATTTTACAGTTTCGCCCTCTAACATTGGGTTTGCGGGGCCAATCTGGATGGGCTAAGATCTTGTTTTTTTTTACTTTTTTTGATGAATTTATTTATTGTTGCTGTGTTTTTTTATTTATAATATTTAAATTACCACCTTAACCAGTGTCTTGAATCTTATATTTTTTTAACCTGGTATTATTTTACGTTAATTTTTTTTTTCTGATCCACGAAGGAGCGCGGGTACAAATCTAAGCATATGCTACTAAATAAAAAATAATAATGTGATGAATAAATCCATTTACAGATTGAAGTACAAGTCAAATCTCAGAACTATATGGATTATGGTAAAGTTACGTAGCTTAGGAAGCCAAACCCTAAGAATGGCAGAAAAGTTGGGTTAATAGTGAAATTACTTGACTTTCATGGTAGTTTAATTACGAGTCAATATTTCTTTTTACCTTCTGGTAATAATTATTGTAATATAATAATATCCATAAGCACTCTCTTCAATCTATATATGAACCCTAACAACAAGGGAATGAAATGAGTTGGATGATTTTGAAATCCATGGTGGGTCACCGTCTCTATGTCATGGTGCTACCATCATCTTCACACGTCATAACTCATAAACTCTCTGAAGACAAAAGACTCAGCAAATAATTGAGGCAGGCTAGGTCTCCATTATCATACTGCTCTACGTGTACTCCCATACAAATATTATTCTTCCTCGACTTACATATTTCCTTTTCCATTATCATTACGGTGTATAAATTAAAGTTTAGATTAAAGGTAAGTATTTTATCCGATGCTTTTAGATAAGGGTGAGTAAAAAAACTGAAAAACCGATTAAACTAAGAAAACCAAAAAAAATAACCGAAAAAACCGAACCGTGAAAAAAAACCGATTAGAATTTTGAAAAAACTGACCGGTTTGGTTTTATAAGCCTAGAACCGAAAAAGACGAACCGAAACTGAAAAAAACTGAGCCAAACCGGGAAAAAACAGAGTCAGGCCGGAAAAAAACCGAGCCAAACTGGTTTTTGTTATAAAAAACCAAACCGAAACTGGTCGGTTTGAACCGGTCTCGGTTTTTTTAAAAACAATATTCGATTTGGTTGCTTTTTTTATATAAAAACCAAATCGAATAAAAAATAATCACCCCTACTTCTAGAATAAATTTAGCAAGTGTGAAATATTTGTTAAAAATCGATGAGAAAATACTTTATCTTTGTTTAGAAATTTTATCGTAAAATACATTCACTCTTAAGATTAATAGACATTTAGGTTTTAAGAGGGGTGTAGCTCAACTGATCATATCTTGAGTTTGCTCTCTAGATGTCACTAATTCGAGTTTCACAAACCTCAGAGCCATTGGAGGTTTATATGGTCGTTAATTTCAAGGCCCGTGAGGTTAGTCAAGGTACACACAAACTAACCTGGACACCCATGTTAATTAAAAAATATAATAGACATTTAGATTTTATATGAGTGTATCATCGAAACAATTTACATATATTGAGATAAAATTATCTCAAATCAATCATGATAAAAATGAAACATCTTTATTTTTCCATTTAAAAAGAAAAACAAAAAACTTTTTTATTTTATTTTATGAATTTATAGAAAGTTAGTAGAAGAAAATGATTTATAATAAAAACAATTAATCTTTTATTCTAGAAAAGTGTTTTTTTTTGTTATCTTTGAAAAACACTTTATTTTCTTTTAAAAAAACCTCATAAAAGAAAATTATAATTGTTGTAAATATATTCAACAAGGTTATATATCTATTATATTATATTTACAATATTTATATTATATTATATATATATATATAGTTATATTTTATAAAATAAGCTATCTATAAATATTTGATGTAATAAAAAAATTCATTTTTTATATCTCATTATATTTAACAAGGTTATATATCTATTATATTATATTTACAATATTTATATTATATATATAGTCATATTTTATAAAATAAGCTATGTATAAATATATAATACAATTAAAAAAATTCACTATTACATTTTTTATATTTCATTATCTATGTGGTCAAATATTTATATTTAATGTTATATATATATTATATAAATTTTAAAAAAATAAAATATTAATAAGTTATTTTTCAATTTATTTTATATGATGTACCAAAGCACTAGAAAGTATTTTTCAAGTTATTTTTTATAATTCTATCAAACATAAAAATTAATTTAATTTTAAAAATTACTTTAAAAATAACTAATATTCAGCAAACAAACATATATTTGAAAAAAAAAACCCTTTAATCATAACACACAAATTCCAGCTAATCCAATCCTACCCTTCTCTCTTTCTTCCTTTGCCCTAATCCCCTCCCCTTCCTTTCACACTCCCCCCCTTTCCCTCCCCTTTCCTCCTTATTTCCCCCCCTCTCCCCCAAAAATACCCTAAGAGAGGAAAAAAAAAAAACAAATCTCTCTCTCGCTTTCTCACTCCCTCTAATCCCTAAACCCCCCCAAAAGAAACCTAGCCACCTCCACCACTACCGCCGCCACCACCACCACCACCACCACCACCACAAACCCTAATTCTTCACCACCATGGACGAGTCAACTCAATTCCAGCAATCTCAACTCGCTGCCATCCTCGCCGGCGATCCTTCTCAATTCGAAATCTTAATCTCTTCCCTTATGTCTTCCTCTAATGAAACCCGATCTCAAGCCGAGCTTCTGTTCAACCTCGCCAAACAACACGATCCTAACTCACTCTCTCTCAAACTCGCTCAACTCCTTCAATTCTCTCCTCACCTTGATGCTCGTGCCATGTCAGCCGTCCTCCTCCGTAAACTCCTCACTCGAGACGACTCCTACCTCTGGCCGCGCCTCTCGTTACAAACTCAGTCCTCTCTCAAATCGATCCTGCTTGCCTGTCTCCAGCAGGAATCTGTTAAATCGATCACCAAGAAGTTGTGCGACACCGTTTCCGAGCTTGCTTCCGGGATTTTGCCTGATAATGGATGGCCAGAGCTTTTGCCGTTTATGTTTCAGTGTGTGACGTCAGATTCTGTTAAGTTGCAGGAATCTGCTTTTT
>Ga0307513_10008460_pt1 | contig 13156 bp, 14 predicted proteins | sample 15_EM_MG_FD_202174 | JGI IMG/M metagenome (GOLD analysis project Ga0307513, IMG submission 202174) | Populus trichocarpa ectomycorrhiza microbial communities from riparian zone in the Pacific Northwest, United States - 15_EM | ecosystem: Host-associated > Plants > Roots > Unclassified | place...
CCCGATGCGGTTTCCACGGTACTGACCAGCACGTTGGCTACAAACCTCGCTGCTGCGGATCTTACAAACCTGTAGGTTTCATTTTGGCGGGCGCAGGTTTTGAAGTCCGCGGAACTGATCAGGCCCTAAGCCTCTCCCTGTCGGTTTGAGAGTGATCAATGTTCCCGAAATATCAGAAAGGAAAAAGAAAGACGGCATAGGTATGTCAGGAGCGTCCCCCCCTGGACTAATTTCCGCCCGCAATCGGCTGGCGCTTGGGCGTGGAGTGGTTGCTTACTTTGGCCCGGGGCGAGGTTGTCCACCGCCCACTTCGATCGTGGAGGAAGAGAAACGGGAGAGAGAGACAGAACTTCCACGACAACGCGGAAGACAATGGGACCGTGGAAGCCCTCGGGCGGGGTCTAGAACCATTCGAAGCCAGATCCTCACTTCTTACTGCTCGCGAGAGAGGGCAAGCGAGGGCCGGGCACTTTGAAACTTGAGGAAAAACCGGATCAGCGCGTCTACAGTTTCCATAACACGTGATTGGCGAGGACAGGCACGTGGTTTGGTTAAAGTTTGTCTGCTTGTAACCTTTTGGTTTCTGCAGCGTTTGTTTCTTGCTCCATGTGGTCCACAATGCCGAACCTGAAAACACCTTTGTTCGGTCCCGGGTACCGTGTGAGGGAGAGTATATGTTCCGTCGGAGTCGGGCCGCGCACCACCCTGTGGCAGGTAATCGTGAGATTGCCGAATTTCATATGGATGTACGAGGTACCGCATACATTTCTGACACTCTCAGCTCGCTGGATCCGGTGGTGACGGCAATGAGGTGAAAGAGATTCAGATCTCGTCTGTATGGGCCAAGTGGACGGGGCCTGTCTTGGGATAAACGCCATGGTGATGGCTGCTAGTGGCAAAAAACGAACGAAGGGGCGCCGATCGATCAGATGTATCATTCAACTCTCTAGGGTTCACACACACAGGTCACCAACGATAACGCTATGGTAGCAGTCCAGAAGGCTCCCCCCCTGACAGTTCGTCCAAGGAAAGAAGAGGAGACGAAAGAAAAACAGATCAGAAACTTTGGTAAGTGGGGCTTGGTCAACTCATAGGACGTGCCTTTTTTCCTCGCTGCGTGGGAAGCAACTCCGAGATCAAACGGAGGCAAACCAGCTCGGGTACTTCTGTTGCCACATCCGCCGGAAACGGAAGAACTGTCCGTGCCGCTTCTCACGGTTTCGGATGGCACTCCGCACTGGCTCGGCGAGCCGCGACGGTCACTTCCTCTTGATGGTCACCAGTCATGGCCGATGTAGGTCCTGTTGACATCTGGGCACCCAGGTACTTATTTATTGACCGTGGACACTGAAGTCATATGACTTGTCTAGAAAGATTCTGATTTACCGCTCGATTGGGTTGCCACTAGTGGTCACATAGGTTCCGTCCTCCTCTTGAAGCCGGAAAACGTGAGTCAAAAAGCCAAAAAGTCTATGTACACGCGAGAGTGGTTGGACCCGTACTGCGCGCCATATCTCCGTATTCCCCTATCTCCATGTCTCCTTGGCTCTACCTTGGATTCCGTTTTCACGGACGATCGGCGCTTCTTCCCGTGATGTGGGTCCATAGGAACTGCACCCTCCAACTCGAACCCCTGGAGCTAGAAGCTGAGAGCCGCCATACCGGTTCATCAAGTCCCCCCACATAGTCACCCCAGATGGTGAGCAACGTTATTTTACACGGAACTCTTTCCGACAATAATCTGATGGTGGTAGATCATGCGTCCCCAGGTGGTCACCGACCTTCGTAAACCCTGTACGAAACCGAAGCCGGAACCGGAAATTGAGCTCCGAAATGCGGGTGCGGTGGGCGTACGTTTGAGCCGCCGGAACGACGGGGCGTGCTCGCTGCTTTGGTGAAATTCCTTCCGACTTTTGTTTGCTTCCGCCGGGGAATGGAGGCGGTTCCTTTCCATGCACCTTTCCTCTTACCGGGTATCTCGCGCTCCCTAACCAGACTCTTCCTGAATCCTTACCCTCTCGTAACCCTTGTAACCACATAGTATTCGAGCGCTGGCTGCGGCTGCTCGGGAAAACGAAATGTCATCTTATGGAGCGGTTGAACCTTGCTTGTTCGGATGTTTCGACAGGTGTAGGGAAGGTGTGAGTGTTTTTTGTAGCACCCCTTTTGGGTTCCGAGTGATTGTGGACGTCGGAGGGGATCGACGCCGACATCAGGAGTTATTGATTGCATCGTAAGGTACAGGCGCAGGGTGAGCGCGGAACGAGTGTTTTGCCAACTACGCTGTAATGCCCAGTATTACTGGTGTGGCCTGGATGGTCGAGTAACCCCAGGCAATTCTTAAGTCGCCGGCGGATCGAAAACGAAGGGGACATTGAATGGCAGAAACCGTGGCCTCGGGGACTTCTCCAGATAAGTTCCTGTCATCTTCCTCCGGTCATGTCGTATGAGCACTGAACAAACATCTCGGCTGTTACATGGATTATTTCATCCCGCGATGATACTGTATGTCATCGGTTGTTTGACCATCATATCCAAATCGGAAGAGCCGTTGCTACTTCTACTTTTGATGCGAGAGCCACGATACGATCACCATTGTTGAAGGCCAGACCCAAGGCCGCGGAAGTTTCCGTCCAGCAACAAGCTCAAGAGGAGTTTGAAATTTCGTGTCCCGTAGGAGGGAGAATCGTACACCAGGCCGGCGGAACGTATCTCCCATGGTATACGGCGGTGTAAAGGGGTGATTTTGACCGCATGGTGTATCCCAGTTTGTCACTGTTTCGATTCCTGGCCCACCCCTTCCCGGGCGGTCGAAATTCAGTCTACATAAATTTCTGCAACTGATGAGCCCCTTTCGACTAATCAGAACTGAAAACACCTTGAGCGCCGATGCTTTTTTGGTCGGATAACACCACCCTAAGTGAATGAAACGCACTGTACATCGGTACGAAGCTGTTTCAACCCGAACGGCACTGCCGTTTGCGGCAGCGATCGGGAGGGACCGAAGAATGATGGCGTCTCTTTTTCCTTGAATCCCGTCCCCTCGGCTGCATCTGCCTCCGCGTGGCCCCTCCACCTCACTAGCCTCGACACGCGTATCCGTGATCAGTGTTCTTTCTCCCACAATTTCCGTAAGATTGTGGAGCAGCGCTGGCCCGGACGACGACATAATGATTTGTAAAGCCGCAACGGCACGGGAGGGGTCGCCACCACGCGTTCTCCCATCCTCGAGCTGGGTTGGGTGATTTGTAAATCCGTATCTTCCAGTTGCTGATTGAACGAAGGGGGGGTAAATTTTTCTGTATAATCCTGTCCAGATGGGGAACGTTGAGTGTGTGGATTGTTTCAATTTTATCTGCCACCCCATGACACCCATCGCCAGGAGAAGCACAAGACTGTACTGTGGCGCGCGTGAGGTAGCAGGAGTCAGGTGCCGAGGTCCTCCCCGTCAAGTTACACGGCACGATCCGGGGTTTTTAGAATTTGGAAGGATTTTTTGAGTGGGTATTTTTTTTTTCCTCGTTATTTTTTCTTGTGTCCGCGGTCCTCCCTGATCGGGAAATACAAAGGGCCCATGGGAAGTGGGCGACACTTCTGGATTAGAGTTTTTGAAATGAACGGAAATCTTGACCAGGGCCCTTAAAGCTGGCTAGTATCGTACTTTGATTCTCCCCTCCCCTCCATCCAATTTCTCCGTCGTCCTTTCCGTCTCCCCCCCTCCCACCAACGATGACCCCACCCAAGTTCACACCGTGGACACCTGAGGAGGATAAGCTCCTGGTGGAAGCTGTTGCTGCATGTGGGTGTCAATCCATTTCTGCTTGGCTTATCGGACCCGCATACGATGATAACCCCCGCCGTAGGTGGTGCCAAGATCTGCTGGAAACATGTTGCCAAATCTATGTCTGGTGTGTTCGATTGCCATCTCTACTCCCCCCCAATCGACCAACGGCGCGCAGGCCGGGACAACAAGGCATGCAGAAAGCGCTGGATCCATTCGCTTGATCCAAAGCTTCGCAAAGGTATGAATGGTGACGTTCATCTTCCCAACTCTAAACTTACGTTTGGTTCAAGGCCGATGGACCACCAGCGAAGATGTAGCCCTCCTCGAGGCTGTTAACAAGCATGGGAAACGTTGGTATGAAGTTGCCAAAGACCTTCCGGGTCGGACAGACGACCAATGTGCCAAGCGGTACAAGGAAGCTGTGGACCCCTCTATCCGTAAGGATGCGATATGCCCGAGGGATCTGGTCGGCTGCTGACCACCTGTCTCTATTAGGTCGAGACCCGTGGACGAAAGAAGAAGATGATCAACTTTGGGAAGTCTTCCAAAGGCTCGGAAACAGATGGCATGCGATCTCGTGCACCCTCAACGGTCGGCCTGGTCCGTGGGCGTTTCTTTGTTCGCTACGATATGAAGGGCTGAACCTTGAGTTCTCATCAGCCGTACATTGTCGTAATCGATTGCAGAGTCTGCAACGACTCCGCGCAGCTGAACAGGTTGCAACCAACATCACAGAGCTGGAAGTGATACCTCAAATATCTGAGAGTCCTGTGGATACATTCCCTCTCAATGTCAGTTGATAGTCATGGCCCCGCCTATGCTTGTCGTTCACGCGATCTCATTTTTTATATTTGTAGTTCTCCCCACTATCAGAAACGACCTCTCCATCTCCATCACTTACGTATTCGGAACCGGCCCAGTCACCGTCGGTGTCCTCGGTGTCATCCTGGTATCCCTCGACACCTCCGTCAGAATCCTCACCTTCAACATGTGTGATGGTAGCTGAGACGCTCCCGATCGCCTCGCATCCTTTAGTTCCTGTCGAGCCCTCGTGCCCAACCTCCGTGGAGGGAACTCCCCAAGATTTCCCCTTCCCTGGGGCGGGTTGCGCGTCGGGACTGTTCGAAAGCGATCCGAGTATGTTTGGTTTCGTCGCGGATCCAATCCAAACGGGCTTCTGGACCGGGGTCCCTCCTCCGCAGGATTGGACATCGCCCCCACCAACCCAGCTCGTTCCCAATGCCACCTCCCCGCCAACCCAGGGCGATTCCGATCGAAAGTCTTCACCTGACGACAGCCATGGCAACAATCTGCTGTCATGTTCAAGGATTTCTGAACCTCTCAACGTCGCCTCAAATGTTTCTGATGCCATGACGGGAGCGACGTTTACCATGACGTGTCCGATCCCTCACTGTTATTTCCAGTGCCAGACAGTTCTTGACGTGTGGAGACATGTCACTTGGACCCACGTCAGACCGAACTCGAAAGAGTCGGGTATAGAAAGTATTGTCGAGCGTGTGGTGTTGGGTGGGCATCCATGACGTTTCGGTAGATATAATTTATTTATCCCTTCTTCGTTTCATCTCCCTCCCTCCTACCATCTTCGTACTCCTAATTCACCTCCCCCTTCTTGGGGTCTCGCTGTTCCGCTATATACTCCTGTATCGTTAGTTTTCGTTCGCATCTGGGATGTGTCCCCTTTCGATTTTCCTCCTTGCGATCGGATATCGTTATTGTGTATTTTATAATAGATTGGATACTAGATGCTCCATCCTGTGCTTTCCTGTACACACTTCCCGAGGCAGTAAAGTGTACAGGTACCGCTTGGGTTTGGAGGCTTGGAAGTTTGTGGAACGAGTCGAAACGTGGTTTCGGTGATGGCGGTCGTTCGGGCCGGTGGCCACCGGCGCCGCCGAACCGAGTGTCGAGTCCTGTTGCCACGAGCGCTGACCCCAGCTTGAGCTTGATCACCGCACGATCAGCTCGGGGGATACCAACTGATTCCGGATCTGACCTCTTTTCCACTAGCATTCTCAAGTGAGTGGTGTGTACAACGGTTGCAAGAACACGGTGACTGAGAGAGATTGGCCGTAGTTCATTATTCCCCGCTATGGGAGGTCATCATCACCATGGGACGACACCCACGGAGTACCCCGTTCTCAACTTGGCACCTGGCGCAAAATGGAGCAAAGGCCTGACGAGTAGTCGACTCAATAACTTTGGTGAGCCGTACCTCGCGCTGCGGGGCATTTCAGCCAGCTAATAGCGGGATACGCGACATCAGTTGGTGGCCATTTCTCAGACATCAATCTAAGTTCAGTGCTCTTCACTCATCGTTTGTACGACTCGGAACACGTGAAACTCGAAGTATGGTCCGCACCTGGATTGTCCAAACCCTCCTTCGAAGAAGCGATGAAGCAATCCTTCAAACCCGCCAAGAAGGGTATCTCACTCGGACCTTCCTGGACGAACCACTGGTGGAAAGTCTCAATCAAGATCCCCACCGGTTACTGGTCCCAATACGAGCGTATCCAATTCGAGTTTGACCCCGGTTGCGAGGCGATGATCTTTTCTACTGGTAAGCGCAGAATCCGCCTCCGCCCCTCTGTCCTTTGGGGTGGCCATCACCCATCTTATTTGGTTAACGAGGACGTGTTGGTTAGATGGTACACCGCTTCAAGGGATCACTGGTGGATACGGGGGTGATCGCCGCGTTGAATACATCATCCCCTTGGAAGCCCGCAAGGCCGGACATCACGAATTTGTCATCGAATCCACTTGCAATGGGATGTTCGGTGTTGGTGGGGGTTCGATCTCCCCACCAGACATGAACAGATACTTCTCCCTGGCATCCGCGGATCTTGTCGTGCCAAACATGGACGCCTGGCACCTGCTTTGGGATTTTCAGGCTTTACGTCAGATCACCGAGGCTTTACCCGGGAACACTCCGCTTCAGAACAAGGCATTGGTAGCGGCCAACGAGATCATTAATGTGTTTAATCACAAGGATCCGTCGACTATCAATAAGTGTCGCAAGATTGCGGAGGGTGTGTTCGGGGAAGGATGGCAGGCGAAGGGTGAGAAGATCTATGAGGAAGGGATGCACAAGGAGAATTTGGTGTGGGGTATTGGACATTGTCATATCGACACTGCATGGTGTGTGTTTTTCCCGCTAGCTAAGAAATATCGACTTACCTCGAAACCTTTAGGCTTTGGGTTTGTACTTCCCCCTACTTGTCATAGGTGGTCCTAATACGCGTATATGCAGCCCTACAGTGCCACACAGCAGAAGGTTGCTCGATCGTGGTCCACTCAAGTCGACCTCATGGAACGGTACCCCGAACACAGGTTCGCGTGCAGTTCCGCTCAGGTGCGTATCCCACGCGATAGTCATAGTTTCGCGCTTATCGTAGCTCGCATATAGCAATACAAGTGGCTCGAGCAACTCTACCCGAAGTTGTTCGAGCGTGTTAAAGCCAAGATTCTCGAAGGAAAGTTCCACCCGGTCGGCGGTTCCTGGGTAGAAAATGATGCCAATATGCCGTCTGGGGAAGGTCTCGCCCGCCAGTTCATCTTCGGTCAACGATTCTTCCAAAGTCGGTTCGGAATCCGTTGCAATACCGCGTGGTTGCCCGACAGCTTCGGTTTGACTGGTGCTCTTCCTCAACTCATTCGCCTTGCTGGGATGGACTACTTCTTCACGCAGAAGCTTTCTTGGTGCGTTCTCAACGTAATTAATTCCCCAGTGTGATATCATCTGACCGGGGACTCGTGGACAGGAATAACATGTGTGTTGGTGTAACCTCGTGACGGCCAAGGAACTCAAACACCTTCTAGCAATGTTTTCCCTCACTCTACATTTAACTGGGTCGGTATCGACGGCACCCAAGTGTTGTGCCACATGACACCAGTCGGTAAGCACCAAAGACTGTATTGAAGCCATCATCCTGATTGATTACTCCAGACACCTACACCGCGCAGGCAACCGTCCAGGATGTAAACAAAGGCCTAACGAACCACAAGGTCCGCGTTCCACGTAATCAAGCACCCCCGATCACTTAGCTGTTTATCAGAATATCGAATCTACCGACAAGGCGCTCCTTGTGTTCGGTAACGGTGATGGTGGAGGAGGCCCTTTGGCCGCTATGCTTGAAAATGTGATCCCTTCACCGTATGCGCTCCGGCAGCACTTGACGTGATCTCTAGCTCCGCCGTATCCGGGCTACGACAAACAATGCCCGTGAACTCCCCCCAGTTTCCATGGGACAATCCGTTGACGAATTTTTCGAGACTCTCAACCACCAAACCAAGTCTGGCCGTGCTTTGCCCAACTGGTACGCCGTCCTCGTCTTTTACTCGACTCGAGCATAACCATCCCTTGTAGGCACGGGGAGCTGTATCTGGAGGTACATTGCCACCACCCACCGTCTGGTAAACCTATACTCAACTCCGTCTTTACCTTCCTTTAGTTCCACCGAGGAACCTATACATCGCATGGTAAACAAACACTCGTTATCTTTTTTTATTTCTGTGCATGACTTAACCCTCTATCAGGTTCGATCAAGAAAGGGAACAGAAAATCCGAGATCCTATTGAGAGATGTTGAGGTACGCCCCTCCCCCCTATCGATTGTGCGCGACTGTGTGGGTTCTAATTTTGTGGATAATAGCTTCTCGCCACTCTCGCTTCGCTCTTCAAGTCCAGTGAATCCGACTATGTGTACCCCCAGAGTCGTATCAATGATTCGTGGGAGAGGGTTTTACTGAACCACTGTACGTCAGATGGAATAACTTCTCCGCCGATTGATGCGTTGCTGAATATCTCCTGTAGTCCATGACGGTAAATGATATGTTCTTCATCGGTAGCTCAGCAACTAATATCCTGTTCCCAACAAGTCCTTCCCGGTTCTGCTATGTGCGTCGAGCATTAACCCTAACTTCTATTCAACACTTACCCACCCTCCACAGAGGAATGGTGTACGATGACGCAGAGAAGCTCTACGCTCAGGTCAAAAAGGACGGAAAAGAGCTAATTGACGAAGCCTTCGAAGCAATATTCGGATGGCCAAGTTCGGATGCCCGGACACAGCCCGTCTCCGCAAACTTCATCGGGTTCAATACGACACCTTTCCCACGTCGGGATGTCGTCAAGGTGCCTTTCGCTGGACCGCATGCCGCGAAGTTGAAATCAAAGCTCGTCCAAACCACGAAAGATGGAAAGGAAGGTTACGCACTTATGGACTGCTCGGCTGGTAGTCCGTTGTCCTCTTCGAGTGGCATGTTCGCAGATTGTCATCCGGTGTCCGGTAAGCCGACTTCTGATGCGTGTGGGACGGCTGCTGAAGTTTGTACGTTAGTCTATACGAACGGATCGGATCATTTCGTGCTTAAGAACGATTTGGTTCAGTTGACGATCTCCCAGGGACGAATCACGAGTTTATTTGATGTACAACTCGGGTAGGCACAACTCTGTGTTTGCAGTAGCTGCCTCTGACCCCTCTCTCACACACAGGCGCGAGCTAATCCCTGATGGTGAGACTGGTGGGCTGGTGATTTTCGATGATACACCGAACTTTTGGGATGCTTGGGGTAGGCCTATTTGACCGGATTAATTGGCTTTATTGACTTACGGTACCTCATTCAGACGTCGAGATTCACCATTTGGAGACTCGCCAGCCGCTCATGTTCGGCAATATAAGTGTTTTGGAAGAAGGGCCACTTCGTGCTGCGGTTTCGGCGGAGCTGAAGTACGGACAGAGCACCGTTAACGTTGTGGTACGTTCACTCTTTGGTGTTGAGTCGTTCTTGAAGTGACAAGTTTCCTCGTAGATTTCGTTGCATGCAATCAATGGTTTGTCGGTCGGAAGGTATTGTCCTATGCATTACTCATTTTGCTCCAGCGTCCTCAAGGCAGAATGGCCGACCGTACATCAACTTCGAGGCCCAAGTGGATTGGCACCAGAGGCACGAGTTCTTGAAGTGTACGTCAAGGCCCCGTTGGATCTACTTGATCCCAAAGCTGATAGTCGGGCGAAGTCGAGATACCCCTGAACATCCACAGTGATGTTGCCACCTATGAGACGCCTTTCGGACACGTCCAGCGCCCGACTCACAAAAACACCACTTGGGACCTTGCCAAGTTTGAAGTTTGTGGCCATAAGGTACGACCTTTTGCCTCAACCGTTTGCACCGAACTGAAGTGAGTCTAGTTCGCGGACCTGAGCGAGTTTGGCTACGGCGTCGCCATCCTCTCTGAATCCAAGTACGGATTCTCCTGCGATGGAAACGTCCTTCGTATTTCCTTACTTCGTGCTGCAACTGAGCCCGATGCTGAACAAGATCAGGGTATGCGAGTCCGCGAAACCGTTATCATCACTATTGATTCCCTCGTCTCAGGTTTGCATGATTTCTCTTGGGCGGTCCTTCCCCATGTTGGTCACTTCCTTGAATCGGATGTGCCCATCGCTGCCTACCTCTACAACTCTCCACTTCACCGTACGTTGCGGCCATCTCGGGCGCCACTTTTTGTATTTGAAGTCTCAGTTACTCATTTCAAACAGTTCGATCTATTCCCGACAATGTAAAATTCCAACCCGAACACAAGCACCAGACGCCGTTCTTGGTCTCCGGGGCACACAACGTAATTCTTGAGACGGTGAAACGGGGAGATGATGATGACGTTTCCGGGTCTGGACCCAAAACCATTGTTCTGCGCCTTTACGAAGCTTATGGTGGTCACGCGACCGCGAAGTTGTTGATTTCCGCCTCGCTTGGTATCGAGAAGGCTATCATCACCAACCTCCTGGAGGACGATAACGACAATGAACTAGGATTCACGGCTACGGTTGGAGAGGAAACCATCCGAGGCTACTCTCACTACCTTAAGCTCACCTTCAGAGGATTTGAAGTAAAGACGGTCAAATTGACTTTGGGGTCTGGGGTCAAGAGGAGGTAGGACATTCGGCCCATTGTTGTTCCAGTCCGACCCCATGTTGCTGATAATTGAACCCTGTAGTGAAGGAGAGACGAAACGAGAGAGTTGGGTTAATGTTTGAAAACCTCGAGGTACCCCTTTCTTCCAGAGATTTGGGTGATGATAATGCGTGTGTGTGTCGGAGTTCACATATACGTTGAAAGGATCTTGTTGTATGATGACTCTGTTGTAAACTCAACGATACTTAACTGTTCCCCTGTCTGCCCGTTAGTCGTCAATGTATCAGTACTTCAGTATGCATATGGTTACTGGTTGCCAACGTTTCGGGTACTGTTCTGCCGGTGTTGCGTGCGGTACCTCCGTTTGGACTCGATGGGATGGAGTCGGATCCCGGTAGTTGACTTGTGCATGTGAGGGGTTGATTCGTTATAAATAGCTGGTTTTGTTCTGTATGATCTTGGGTGAACAATGATCCTGAATGTCGCAACTGAGGCAGATCAAATTATCGGGAGATTCCCGCCGGTCGGCGACGGATGTCGCCCCGAGCACCTCTGACGGCATGAAGTGCTTTCAGCATACCACGGTCGGAGGCTGGTTGCTTCTCGGCGATTTGGGTCTATGTCGACGAATCTCTCAACCGGCGTTTACTAATCGCAGAGGGCGCCCGCCGTACATCACGCCTCTGCCACACTTTTTAGCGCCCACTTCCCGCTGCCACATAGCTCGCTCTCAGAGCGGGGTTCAAAGTTCAAACTGAGTCCCACCTCTCTTTCTCTTCCTCCTCAGGGTCATCCAGATGCTACCGCACCCGTGCGTAAAAAACGTCTGGAAATACGTATCATCCCGTACCACCAGAGCCCAGACGTGGTCCTACAGATATCTACACGTCATCTGTACGGCCCTAGCTTGAGGTAAAAGTGAACGTTGCAGTGTGGAGGGGTTCTAGGTTCCTCGTCACGTCCGCCATGTGCGGAGTTGCACGGAGTCGTGAGGCGTGCCGGCCGAGGCGGGGTTCGAAAACCCTAGGATCCCCGAGCAGAGTGGTCTGTAGGGCCGGTTTCTCGCCATATAAGGAAAAAGACCATATTAGGCAGGTCGCACCATGTACGACCACCTGGGCGCAATCCGATTGGCTGAGCGTTCACCGACACTCATCCTACGAGGCGAGCCACTCGCAAAGGCCCGGGGGTTTAAATTGGGGGAGGTGTCATGGGCTGAGGATCCCACTAGTTTGCTTTTCTCCTTCGCTACCGCCGCCCAACAATGTTTTCCCAATTTTATCCCTTCCCCGAGGTCCGTAGCTGAGGTTTTTGGTTACAATCGAGTTAACGATGTGCTGACGTTCTGAATCCCCTTACCCAGTCCTCTGCTGAAGCTACGGATGGAACTTGGGGCGTCGCCACAGATCCTCCCATGACTGCTGTGAGCGCGAACCTTCGTCCTACCATACTCCGACATGTTGAATGACCGCTGTAGATCTACGATGATCCCGCCACAGCGGGTGACATTGTATATAACCATCTGAACTACGAGATGCAAGGAGGTTCCGTATCACACTTTCCTGATTGGTTCGCAAACCCGTTACTCCAACATAACACTTGGAGCATGAACAACCGCTTTTTGGACTCCGTCTCAGAACAGTTCACCCCGGATCCTATGATGCAAGGTTCTCCCTCGTACGTTGCTGATCCTCCGAGACTGTGGGACTCGCTGAGCTTGTTTTTGTAGAGGTTTCCCGAATTACTTTCCCTTGGTCCCCTCGCCACCACCACCCCAGGTATCTATCCCGGAGCCTCAACAGCCGGTATTGCCTCCACAGCCAGTATTGCGTCCACAGCCAGTATTGCCTCCACACCCAGTATTGCCTCCACACGAACCGAACTGTCGTCAGGCCAGCCCATTCTTCGACACCATTCGCGGAAAATGGTGTTGTGATGCCTGCAGGGAAACCTTCCGCGGACATTGGGAATGCAACAGACATATCGCCAACGCTGGAAAGCGGGCGATGTGCCTGGTCTGCAATAAGAAGATTAGTGGAAGGGAAGATTCATTGCTAAGGCATTATCGTAAGCACCGCGAGCGGATGGAACTCGGACAAGACTCTGGAAGTGTCAAGTTCGAGGATGCATTTGTTCATGTGTGAGGGATTTACTGTTTCTTCTTGTTGGCCATGAAAACGTGCTCCGTGGTGAAATGTGGTAACGCACGTATCACTGTTCGCGCATCCGGAGCACGTTATCTCGCCTTACGAACAACCTTCGACGAAGCTAGTTCTTCCGCGTTTTCTCGGTCTTGTTAATTCGTCCCCCGATCTCGCTTTCTCACTTCTCTCTAATACATGTGCATGCGCTGGTTTTCCCCGAGTGGCGATGTCGACGTACCTGGTGGTGGCTTGGAGCAGGTTTCGTAAAGATGCGGGGCCAGACCAGCTTGGACCGT
>Ga0307513_10008461_pt1 | contig 13155 bp, 11 predicted proteins | sample 15_EM_MG_FD_202174 | JGI IMG/M metagenome (GOLD analysis project Ga0307513, IMG submission 202174) | Populus trichocarpa ectomycorrhiza microbial communities from riparian zone in the Pacific Northwest, United States - 15_EM | ecosystem: Host-associated > Plants > Roots > Unclassified | place...
CAACCTCACTCTAGATGAGGTCCGATTTGTCTCGATGTCAATGTGGCCACCGAACGGGCCCTGCTCGAGCAGGGGACACCGTGGGAAAAAATCCCGACATGAAGGAAGAGGAAGAAGAAGGGATGCAAAGAAACACCGTGTATGCAACTGGAACACTGCACCAGTTCTTGGATCGTCGGGGCGTTATCTTGCGTTCGGATGGTCTACTCTCGTTCGGAGGGGATGATACTGACTGTGGGTTGCACTCGCCCGTCACCCTGCCTGACCAACACAAATGTTCGCTTTTTGTGTAATGATGTTGGAGCAAGCGGTCGACGGATCGTTTGTTTAGCATCCTCTACACCTGGGTAGCCAACGTTTCCCCCGCGCCACGTAATTGTATATCTGCCAAGGGCAGTTCGTTGCCAACCTGCCGAAACGGCATGTGCCTGGTGTATTGCCTTGTGGGCAATTGGGAAGCGTGAGAAGGTGTTGGGTGACAGGAGGTGCTAAGCGGCCGCTTGGCTATGTTTGACTAAGTCGTAGCTAGAGCCTGTATTTTATACCTCGCATCCCCAACTACCCTACGCCCACCCTATGCATATACCCCGGATGACGGGCGGTCAAAAACCTAATGGATTCGCCACCCAACGCTTCTCGTCGAGGATATCACAAGCGGCTGAGGAACTCGAAGAAGAGTTCGATCGGCTTCAGGCGGGACAGGTACCCGACCCTCAAGGCACGAATCCACAAGTCAGGTCGCCTTCCGGTGGGGTTCTCCCTCCTACCGTGCAACTTCGCGAGATGTACGATCTTGAAGAGATCGGCGCGGTACGGAAAGGGGTTACTCCGCAATCCACGAGGGAGGGGTTGGTGATTCATGGTCATGCTGAGCAACCTGGGGCCTGGGACCCTGCTGACATTCTGCGAATCTATCAGACATCATAGGAGACGAATCACGTGTAGGTTGGCGACAAAAATGGTTGATTTTTCATTTGCCGGCCTGCCGCCCCCTGCCAACCCGGCAGAATCCGCCCGGAACTGCCACTTGTCGGGCGGATCCTTCACTAACCAGCTGCCCCCGACACTAGCGCTAGGCCACCAAGAGCGACTTTGAAGCCGGAACCCGCGAGTGAATGAGGTGAGATGAACAGTGAGTACTGAGTGCTTGCAGTGGCGAGATGCACAAATGGGGTGAAGGCATAATGGTGCTGGGGCTCGCCAGCTCTTCGGTTTCAAATCCTGGGACCAATCTCAGCGCTGATTCGGGTGTGCAACAGGCCAGATCAACTTGCATTGTGGAAAGCCGACGGGCAAGTTATGTAGGTTCGCTCCGAACCCCTTGATTTGCAATTACTCGTTCAGAATCGGTGACATTGACTCGAGGTGGCCTCCCACCGATTAAGGATCGGACTCCTCCTCCCGCCGGGCCGGGTCCAGTCTTGTACCAAGACCGGCAAAATCCAGGGCTGGTCCGCCTTCTGGAACCTGAGGCTAGATTCCGGTCTAGGAAAACCTGCCACGCCAACTTATCTGAACACCGCCATACACCAACACATATGGGATGGCCTACGCTCCGATGTATTGATCGATGGGTCGGTGAAGTGAAGAACGGACTGCCCTTGTGTCTGGAACCCTTTTCGACTGTCAGAAAAGTGGCGTCGCCCAGTCAATCCTGTTCAGGCGGGATCGATTTCCAGCGTACACTGGCGTACTTGTGTTTCAGCTTTCTCTGTGATTTCGACGAAACACGCTGACTCCACTCGAGGATCTCTCCTCCGTTAGATACTACCTGACGCTATACCCAACTGCCATTGGATCGGCCTTGTAACTGGCACCCTTCGATTCCCTCAACACAATATCCGGGAAATTGTGTTTTTGCCGGAAGACTAGTTTCGTAGCGAATTCATGCCCCCGGCGCGTTCCCAGTGATGAACCACCCAAACATATTCCCTGGGGGTTCGTGCTGCATTGTTCGTAACTCCACGTATTAAGCCCGAGCATTTGCTTAGACCTGGATAACACTTCCCCCTTCTCTCCTACTTCCTGCGACTTGGGCATACTTCGGGTCGGATGGGTGCCACAGATCCAGAGAATTGGAGCACTGATACGATCTTGCACCTTCAGGCTGTTATTGTGAGTTCCCCTCCCCCATTACGCTCTCGGTACCCCGATATCTAGTGCCATACTGCGACGCTCACCAAAACCCAATTCCACAGTTGCTTCGGTGTAAGTCCCCAGCCTACAATCCGTCATTCAAGGCCCTCACCGTTTCCTCGACGATCCCCGTTCCTCAAGTCTCTACGCTAACACTCTTTGTAAGTCCCTTGCACTCGTCACGCCGAAGGCAGTTCTTCAACCACTCACAATTATTCTATCTCGGGCAACCGTCAATCACCAGGTATACGACTGGTTGACGCTCCTCGATCATGAAGTCGAGTACATCTGGCGAAGCGAATGGAGTATACCCAAGATAGTCTTTATCATATCCCGGTATGGAACGTTTGTTGACATGGTAATTCTTACCATCAGTGAGTCAAGCATTGTGCATCGCTGGGACGCAGGGAATGCTGACTGACACTCCGCTGATTTCTAGTCAATACTGCTCCGCACGGCATGGCGGATTACGATGCAAGTGGAGGTTACATGAGGCTATCTGCGGGTTGACCAACTGAAATACTTCAGGCATGCAACACTCTCACCCAAATTACCTTATGTAAGAGCAAACGTCATCCCTAAAGCCCGTTCACGTTCGACTATTTACTGGCTGGTCACAGGGTCAGCATTCCTCGGGGTTTTTATCTCAGAATGTCAGATATGGAACCGCGCTTGATATCCTCGACGCTCGTCCTAAATCGCTTTCAGACATCCTCCTGATGAGAACCATCGCGATATACTCCCAGTCAAAGCGTGTCGCCATCCCTCTATCAATCGCTTACGCGGTTCGTTCCTAGGACAAACTCCTGAGATGTGGCTTATCGCATATACAGGTATCCCTAGTGGCTGGAATCGCAATTAACTGTTCTCTTCCCCGCGTACTCCCTAGTGAGTAATTTTCAGCCTTATACGGCTGATACGCCTGACTGATGCTATTCGGTCAGTCCCCAAGAAATATGACGCCGGCCTTCACCTCGAACCCAATGAGTGTTACTACGTGCAAGTTGTGACGATGTCTCATTTCATCTACGACCTTATGGTGATCCTCTGTTTTGAACTTAGTAATAACTTCACCATTCGTACCGCCACATACTACCAACTAATCCCGATTGTAGTTGTTGTCATTTTGACCATCAGGAGTGGATTCCGTGATTGTACGTCTACGCTACCCGTCAATCGACCACGATGCTCAATATCCGTGCTAGTTTTCTCAGGCACTCCATTGATGAAGGTGGTATACCGAGACGGTGAGCCACTCATAGGCACCCCCCCGCCGAGAACTAATAATGCATCTGTCAGGTATCGGCTTCTTTCTTGTGTTACTCGGTAAGGAATCCTTCTATTCATAGGCCCAACGTTAAACGAGGAGATCCAGCTTTCTCTCTTTCTGCGATTCTTGTTCACCTACTGGTACCAGTGAGCAGAGCAACATCCCGATCTAGGACACGACAGTCGCTCACTTTTCGTGCAGTCTGCACTTTCCGGTCTCATGGTCCCCCTCTCTCGAGTCGTACACAGTATCGTCTGTTGTCGAATCCTGCTGAACCTCAGACAAGCCGCGTCGCCAAGAGGTCCTTCAACGATCGTCAGGCCAATCGGTCTCGCATTCCAGAATGCTCCTAGGCAAGAATCGATTCGGCTCGAGATGCATAGCACACAGGATGGCGAGGAGGATTCCCCTCGGCAGGCGGACGAGGGTTTTATTGCGGGAGACAGGAGTTGATCGTTTTACTTCTTGTTTTGTCCTTGTTTTTGTTTATTGGTTTCGAACCCTGAACGAGGTGGCTGATCAACCACTCCCGACTTAGCGTTGAGAAGCCCTGCGTTCATTCTCATGAACTCATCGCTACCTTCCCGCACCACGCCGCCGATAGATTAACGATTTATACCTCAACTTCCGAGTGATCAAAGACATCAAGTACGTTGAGTGAACCGGAAGTATCATGACCGGGGTAATCAGACAGAATTCCTCGACCGATCAAGTTTTAAAGTTGAGGCGGATTTCTCATTGGAACCCGGTATGCCGAGCGGCGAGCATGGGAAGTGAACCCAAATTGTGTCCCCTCGACTAAAGACACATTTGCCGCTGCCAAGTTTTATGGTGTCTGCGCACCCGTTGCTTGTATTACGGATAGAGAACTGTCAATATCGGGAGAGTGGGAATCCCACTGTGCACACGACTACGCCGCGCGACCGCGTCAATAACAGCAAAAACAAACGAAGGGTGGAGAAGTCTCAGGAAAAAGAGGTGAAACATACCACCCCACTTAGGGAACAGGGAGTTACTTCTCGCCGGGGGCAGTCGGGGTGACCAATCCCGAGTTCTGCGGGTCGGACACAGGTAACATCCTCGAAACGCGGATGCGTTGAGAGCTTCCCCAGCTATCCTTACGTATCTCTGGTGTCGTGGTTCCAAGGCGGACGGTGATCAAACAGAAAGAGATACCGAGTGCAGGGCTCGTCTGCGTGAAGACATTAGACATAGGAATAGCGTCGTTGAGAGGAGCCGTGCCATGTCGAGGAAGGTAAATCTGAGGTTGCTCTTTGTGAAGAGGACCAAGAAACTGATCGAGACGGATAAGCTGAGCGGAACAGGTGGTCGGTGTGATATTTTCTCTGGATATACAGCACGGTACATTCCACAGGCGCCTTCGTTGCTCGACGTCAGACATCACGGAGAATCGTGGTCAGAGTACGGACCAGGATAGCGTTACGCAGCGGTTCCCTGATGAACCTTCTACAAACGGAGACATATGGTGACTAAAAACGGCGGTCGATTAATACGTTAGGGCAGAGCAACGCTTCCTACATACCGGACGTGAAGACACTGCCGCTCGGAGGAGTGCTAACAAGCGCCTTTGCAGGGTCGGAACCGATCAAAGGGTCATAAGGTGACATGGAAACATGCCGTCGTCCAGTCGTCGTAAGCCTTAAAGTCGGCCGGGGTGCATCAGGGGCACCTGAAAACCCACCGTGAGAGAGGAATCGGTGGGCTACTGTGTCATGAGAAAATAACCCTTCTTTCCAGTAGGGACAGCGAGGACTGGGGCCGCGGACTCGTCGAGCACTCGGGGGCTGGAGTAGGTGTTGCCTACCCCGGGCCAACTCTGACGGTTGACTATCAGCCAGCACTTGCGCGACACATCCCGCCCTCCCGACACATCAGTAGCTTCGGGATCAGGGTTCAAACGTTCATGGATCGGCATTCGCTCCTAGATAAAAGCACTTTTCGACGTCATCCTAGACGCTGTGGGCGATGTTCTCCCCAACTAACGGTCCTCGAACACTTTACTCCATCAGCGTTGACAACGACCAAAGGAGTTCGCGACAAACCTTCGAAGTTTCTCCCGGCGCCGCGCCTTTGGAGGCGGGACCCCGGACAATTCCGGCAGCGACGACAATGCGGCCGACTCCGCCGGCGGAGGCGGCACCTTCCTAATCGGGACCGACTTCCCATATTTGGACATTAATAGTTAACCCGAACAATGCTCATCATCCCCGTCGGTCAGCTGGACGCGGGCTATTGTTCCTACTGGGCCTTTGTTCCATGGCTGCATATAACCAGGGCCCACTTGGTTCGGATTCCCTATCACCAAGCTAGTCTTGTGATTCTCTACTCTCTCCCCTCCCCTGTATCGTTATCGCACCGCGCTCTCTTGGTAGGTTCTTCCTCATTGCAGCCAGCGTCGCGCTCAACTTTGATTCCAGACTCCCCGCGTTCCTATCGCTCCCTAAAACCCATCCAGTTGTAATCTTTTCAATCGTTAACGAGGTTCGTTTTCGACACGGTCTGCGCAGCCCTGTTCGTTATTCACCCATAGCCCAGTCACGATACTATGTCATCTGTCATCCTCGAGATCGATGCTGCTCCTAAATTCGCGTTTCTCGCGCTCCCTCCTCCCCCCAAAAAGAAACGCGCCGCGGTCAGCAATGCGTTCCGTGCTCCTACGTCACCTGTCAATCGTTCCAACACCATCCTCGCATGGGCTGAAACCGTTCATCCTGGATCCCCCGTACCAATGACCCCTGCTTCGGGCATATCCCTTCCTCGCAGCACATCCTTCGTGTCTTCCCCACGTTTTCAAGGTTTCCGTCGTTCGTCTCTCACCCGTGCTGGTTCTCGTCGTCAATCTACCAGTTCCACCCGGAGCAGGATCCCATCCGCCTCGTTCCTCCAGTTCGCTGAGACCCCTCGAACTCCCGCTCATCCTATCCCTGCGACACCCTTCCCTGCAGATGCCAAGTTTGACTTTGCTGCTTTTGGCTATGCGTCAATTTTCGTCGACGTTTCCGTGTCTACTCCCATTACACCCGATATCCACAAGCCGAAGCCGATGACACGCCTTCCCAACCGTGATGATGTGGTCACCGGCTCTGCTCCCACTACCCCCGTCACCAAGTCTACCGGAATGTTCAAGCGTCTGCTTGGGAACAAACCAAAGACGGCCAAATCCCAGGCTAATGTTCGGGCGAAAGGGGGAAAGACCAGGGCTAACCCTGCTGTCTCGGATTATGTCTCTGTTTCGCTCCAGAAACGTTCAAAGTATACCGAGCAACCCTCCTCCGGGGTCGAGAAGAAGAAACGCGAGGTGTATGCGGCTGCTCTTCCCCCCACAGTCAAGCAAGAGGCTCAAATGCGTCAAGCTATGGAGGGAGGAAGTCTCGAGTATAACATTCAAAAGGTCATGGAGGAGAAGGCTAAGCGAGAGGGCACCGCGATCAAGGTCAAGTCGACTGAGGGAACTAAGGCCGTTGAGGGCGTCGACACTGTCTACCGAGACGCACAGGGTGGAATCTGGTGGGACCAGGAGGAGGAGTGGGAGTTCGCTCATCTGATGGCCATCAACAAGGTTCCAGTTAGCGCTCGATGTGTGGGTTCCGAGCGCTGGATCACCTTCGACAACATGAAGTCGAAGAAGGAAGACGAAGGGGATGCATTTACCGATCTTTCTTCTCTCCCTTCGAGCAAGTGCACGGATCTGTATCATGTTCGCCCCTTATTGGTTTTGGACGACTCTGCCGAACAGTTCGTTCGTGGCCGAACGAAGAGGAGCTCCTCTGTGGTCGGTTCGATCATCCTTCCCTCACCCTCGACCAAGTCCTCGAACATAGTCTTAGCTATCCCCTCTAGGCCGACTAGGGCCAAGCACCTCCTCCAACCCTGTTTCCTAAAGGATGTGGTGGCAGTTCCCCCGACCCCCTCGACCCCTTCCACGTATTCTCACACTTCCTCTTACCCTCGCAGCCCTGGACGCGTCACTCGATTTGTCGTTGGTGGCAGCTCCACATCCGGGTTAGCGAGACGTCAAAGGAGCAGAAGCCGTAGTGTTCCAAGGAAACAAAGGAAACCTGCTCCCCCTCCCTTAAAAATCGTCCCTCTCGGTCCTGCCACCAAGTTGGCCGTGAACGTGGAGCCTGAGGACGAAGGTAGAAGGTTATTCTTGGAGAATTCTTTCAGGCCCGACCCCATCGTCGCGAACTCTCGTTGGTCGAGGGACACCTCTGCTCCTGCTCCTCATCCTCCTTCGACCAAGCTATCCGATTCAGATGGCTCCGTCAACCACTTCGCTCTCGTTTCTGTCCCCAAGAAGTCTCGAGGTCTTGGTGCTCTCTTCAAGAAGAGCGAAAGGAAGTAAGGATCAGCAAGTCCACTCAGGAGAGACGTAGAGCGTCTCCTCCTCAAACCTCCCGATGTACATTTGGGTTACTGTCTTTTCGTCTTTCCTCATGTCTATCACGTTTTCATTTCTTGTTCACACCCCCCGTGATGCTTGACGTCTCTCACGAAGCTCCTGTCATGGTGACGGGCAACGTCTGGTCTGGTTTCCCCTCGTTGGACCCGGCTCCTATATATTATTGGTTACAGGTGTCCTGTATCTTCCTCGTACTAATGTCCCATCACCTAATTATCGCTGCTGTTGTATCTCCTAGTCCGTTGTAATCGAGCTTTCATTTTGGTTTTGCATATGTGTGGTGGGCGTCAACGGGGTGAGTCCTCGCCGAGCCTCGCCGCGTCACGCGTCTAATTGATGGTTTTGACCCTTGTCGCCAATCCGTTCAAATTCGAGGCCAAACCACGGAATACCAAACCTCTCATCCACTCGACCACAGTACCCCCACCCACGCGACACCAAGGAGACGATAGGACTTGGGTCTGATGGGAATGGGGATAATCGGCATTGGGATCGATATCATCCATACCCCCAGGCTTGCGTCTCTGGTCGCCCGACGGAGCCCTACGAAACTCGCGACTCGAATCCTCAGCCCGAGCGAACTTCGCGAATGGGAAAAGTTATCTCCGCCAATCTCCTCTGTTCCGGTTTCCACCACAGAGAGAGACTTGGATGTGATCGTGGGTGCGGAGTGGTTTAGGTTCCTCGCAGTCCGCTGGGCCATCAAGGAAGCCGCGTATAAGGCGCTCTTCCCACTCTACAAACCGACGTGGAAGGATCTCACGGTTTTTAAAGCGCCGACGGAAGGTGGTAAACCGAGCCTTGCATTTGAGCATCCCGTGAAGGTGAACCTGAATGTTTCTGTCAGTCATGACGGCGAGTACACCGTCGCGAGTGTGCTGGCTGAAGGATAGGTCTCACGTACGCGCACCCCTTTGTTCGGACTTTGTTATACGCTGACTTGGCAGTAGGTACGCCGCTCGATGATACGTGGATGAATCTCCGGTTGCTTCCCCCAGAGACAATTCTCACTTATCTGCCAGAGACTGCAGTAACGATGCCTACAGTGAGTGACTATCCGTAGGGCAAATATGTATATGAATATCCTTGGACTTATAAGGGAATCTTCAGGACCCCGTCCGCTTCTTCGAGACATGAATATCGTCCACAAATCGCGCGTCCTGGATTGCATTGCTACGACTGTGTCTCTTGAAAATTAACCAACCTTCCAAATTACTGGGGCCGGGAGGGACGACAACCCCACCTACCTCAACCCGGTCGTGCCCTGGTGCCGCCCCGACCCCCGATCCTTCAAGGCCTCAACCTCGGCTAATAGGACCCTTTTGGGGCAGATATGTATGCTTGTGGTCTTACGGATAGTCACTCAGTAATACCCAATGTTCTTGTACATTTACGTCCACGATACATATATATGTAACGCCTTAGTATCCGCTTTCGTCAACGTTCGCCCGATCACCCCAAGTCGTCCCACCGCTGCCGCCGCCACCATCACCACCACCATCTAGACCAAGAGAATGCCCCTACCGTCCCATCCCCACGGCAATCAGCCGCAAGGCTCCTCAAGCCACGCGAAAGCGCTGTCTACGATGTGAGTTGTTGCATTCTGAGGCAGTCGGCGCAACTAACCCACGTGCCGGACAGCATGGGACACGAGATCAACATAGACTCCATACGTGATCTCGAGAGGCAAATCGAACAAGGCACTGGCGACATAATCCAGCTCAAACGAGCTCGAAACTCGTTGCTCAACATATCCGTGCGCGTACCCCCCGAAATACTTGGGTTCATCTTTCGCTGCAACGTCATTCCAAATGGAGTGTCCTTCTTCTTTGATGGGTTGCGAAAGGGGTCTTACAACTTCCTCCTCGTTTGCCACCATTGGTTCGAAGTAGCCTCTCGCACTCCGGAGCTTTGGAGTTTCTGGGGTAACACCCTGAAACAGTGGTCGCGACGGTATAAGCGTTCTGGGACTGGTGCTCCCCTCGATCTTGTGCTGAGTGGGTATCATATGGGTGGCTCGAATATCCCCTTTGATGGACCCCTACGAGACGCACTCCGAGATCGTGCCGCACGCGATACTATACGATCCGTTCACCTGCGAACCCACCGGGCATCCGTCCTGACCTCCATCCTCTCCTCATTAACCCCCGATGACGAAGGTGTTCGGTGCAGCAGTATCGAGTCGATCTACCTACGACACGTGGATGCATCCGAATTCTTTGCTCGCTACCGCTTCCCCAAATTGTGGTCCCTCCAACTCTCAGCAGGAGTCAAAATCTCGTCCTGGGACATCCTCGGGTTACATACCGCTGCCCTGACCACCCTATCCCTCAAAATTGAGGGGATCGATCGTGTTCCAACAACACCCCAATTGCTCACAATCCTCGCCTCGAACCCTCGCCTTCAAAATCTTACGCTCTTCAGAGCTATTCCTCGCGATAACGAGGACGGATCCACATCTAGAGTACCGCTGCATCAACTGAAGAAGCTCTCCCTGACCGGCGGCCTCCATCCCACCTTCCAGTTACTGCGCCGATTGGAACACCCCGAAACGATGGACGAGATGAAACTAAACTTGTTTCGTTGCACGGTAGAGGACGTTACGCGGACGCTCGGACCGTACGTGCAGGAATACCTCAGATGCGACGAGAAGTCTCGAGGTGGACTGGGGCTTTTCGTCAGTTCCTTTGATGACATGGTCTCAATTCAGGCCAGCACCATCAGCAACGCCGAAGGTCGAACTCAGAGGGTCACGTTCGCGACGTTTACCGCGACACTCCTGCAAGAATTTCCTCCCTGCGTCATTGATAAATTGTGCATCGATTTTGTTGCGCACACTCCGCGAGAACGCGTGGTACACTTTGGAGGGGACCTGAGCATGGATGCCCTCAGAGAAATAGTTCCCGCCATGCCGAATATCCAAGAACTACACCTTGTCAACGTGGTGCTGTCCGACGAGTTCCTGCAGCCGGGTCGGGATGGACCACTTGAAAACACGAAACTTCTCCCGTTATTACGGTGCCTACATCTGCATGGCGTCGCTTTAAACGATGACGATTGGAGACCCCTGTTACTCTTCCTCACACACCAAAATTCTGGCGGCCAGGAAATTTCACTCACTCTCTCCGGAGGACGCACCCACATCTGTAAGAACGTGATGAGGGATATAGGGATGTTAGTCAAAGAATTTATCTTCTCGGATTTTCTCCTGGACGATGATTGTCCTTTCGATTACTGTTCGATAAGCGAGGATGAGGAGGATGGGGGTGGGGGTGGGGTGGGTGAGGATAATGAGGATGAGGATGAGGACGAGTAGGACGAAGAAGATGAAGAAGATGGCCGGGATGTGAGCAGAGGTATCTGCGACAGTACGCTCCTGTGGTGGCAGATTCTGAACGGTGTAAGCTCGATGTAGTTTGTGTAAGTAGATAATGCAGCCCCGCCTGTTCCCCAAGGAAACTCGATCACCCAGATTTATGGATATCCCCTGTCTGCATGTTCAGAGCTTAACTCTATCGTGAACCGCCATGTCATTCATCGTTAAGGGTGAACAAATCGTCGACATCCCAGCTGTATCCAAAAACTATCCCCCTAACCCTCTACTCGGCTATAATGGGACCCACACCGCGCCGCCATTCACAGCCAAGTCGTCGACACTTAGCGCTACTCAGCGCACCCTCGCGAACCAGGTGCTGTTACGTGACCAACGTTGTTTAGTGACTGGCGCTGCCTCCATTCAGCTGCGGGCGTGTCGCCTTGTGAACGCAATTCGCATGAGAAAATCCAATGAAAACATAAAAGGCCCGATGAAAAGGGCTGTGGTGAGCAGTTTTTTAATCTTGACGCGCTAGGTGACTTAACAATTCTCCTATAGGAACACATCCTTACCCGGCAACAGTTTGGAGTTGAGGAATTTTCCCTGGACAGCTTGCCGAACTGTGTTGCCAGTGAGTATTCTTCCGCCGGGTATCCAAGCAAACATACAAACAAACATTCAAGTAGAATCCCAGTGGCATGGGGATCTTGACAAGTATGGTTCCTTCTGCATTACCGTCCCATTCGACCAAATCAACGAGATCGTGGAAAAGCTGGTTGATAGCAACCGTGAATGGGCCAAACGAGCCAAATCTGATCCGAACGCCTCGCGTAACCTGGATGTATGTCGATCGTTGGTTCTCTGAATGACTTGGAATCTTATGCTCGTTTCTCCCAGGTGACGGCGTACCCCTTTGTCATCCGGGAATATATCCTTCTGGTCCTTCACCCCGACCTTTTCCTTCCCGACAATCGTCCCATCTCGATCAACACCAGCCGTGAACTCCGAGTTCCCGGTCAAACTCCCCCTCCTGTGTCTGATAAATCCTCATGGGTTTCCTACTATTCTGAACCTGATAGCCCCTACCTCATAGATTCATCCGAGCAAAGGTGCGGGCCGTTTGGTTACGTCTCCCGCCGTGAGCCTAAGGACGCTCTCTCCGTCTTCTCCCTGTTGGTTAATGCCAACTCGAAGCTCCAAGGTGTTGCGAACCGACGCCACCTCCATCCTGCTCTCTTCCAATATATTGGTGCTGTTAAGGGTGCAATTACCGCCATATTCTTCGTCCCCCGTGAGGTTCAGCTCTCGGACAAAATTTCATCGTCAACTCCGCCTGTACCCCCCCTCACATTGGTACAGCGTCCCAACGTCCCCACACCACCCTCACCTGGTGGATCCCATGGAGATAGTGACGATCCCCATGGAGAAGATGCTGAGGATCTCGATTACAAAAGCGCTGAGGAAGGCCACTTCGACCCGGGCTTCGAAGACCATTTCCAGGACTCTGAGGAGGACGACTCTGAGGAAGACGACTCTGAGGAAGATGACGAACCGGATACAATCAACGGACTCACCTTTTCCGAAATGGAGACGGTTCTACAGCGAGTGTCGGATGGCGAACTTTCACCAGAGGAACGAGCAGAGGCTGCGATGCTGATGCTCGGGATGGCAGGAGGTGAATTCTTGTCACTATTTACCCCCGAAACCCCTTCTGATGTAGAGAATCAGGTCCGACTAGACGTCCACAGGCGCTCTCCCCGTTGATTGAAGATCATGTGTAGGCAGAATACGTCCAACCCGGCCTCCCAGGAGAGTCACCACCCGGTAACCCGCGTGAGGCGTAGGACGTGTTCCCACAGCTAGTGCCTCCACCCGTGTAAAGAAATACTCACTTTTCCAATTCGCGTTTCTGGCTTCTGGGACGCCTCCATCAACTGTAGGCTCTGTGTTAGCTCCCGCGGTCCAGTACTTTGGGAAATCATTCTCATGCATGATTATTTGTCGTATGCA
>Ga0307513_10008462_pt1 | contig 13155 bp, 10 predicted proteins | sample 15_EM_MG_FD_202174 | JGI IMG/M metagenome (GOLD analysis project Ga0307513, IMG submission 202174) | Populus trichocarpa ectomycorrhiza microbial communities from riparian zone in the Pacific Northwest, United States - 15_EM | ecosystem: Host-associated > Plants > Roots > Unclassified | place...
CTCGTGACCGTTCGAGCTGGGGGTGTCGATGGCGCCGTTGATCAGCGTCGAGGGCAACGATCACGGGTCCGTGCTGTACAGCACTTGCGCCCACCGGCTCGGGCGCAGCTTCCTCAGTAACGCGGAAGTCCCCGAGCCGGACGTCTCGTGCCGGGCGGACGAGGTCAGCTGAGCCGGCTAGCGGTCGTTGAGGAACGAGCCACGGTCCGAGCTCCAGACGCTGGGGTCGTACAGAACGATGTAGCGGCCCTTGGTGGCGGCCTTGTCCTCGAAGCAGACATCGCCACTCACGCTGCCGCCCGGTGCGAGCTCGCCGGATCCGAGCCCGTCGCCGCCGCCGAAATACGTCGGGTTCACGATGGCGCCCTTCGGGTCCTGCAGCTGGAAGTCGTAGATCCCGAAGCTCGCCGTCCGGTCCGCTCCGTTGGCGTAGGTGACGGTGGTGCAGAGCGTCTTGCGGAATGTGCTGTCGCCGCGGCGCAACTTGGTCGAGGTGACGGACAGGCCGTCCAACGTCACCGTGCCGTCGCCGGTTGCGACGACGTCGCCGCTCTGCCCACCCGGGTAGGCCGGGCCGGTGTCGGACGTGAGCGTGTTGGTCCCGCCTCGGCCCAGCGTCGAGCTGCGCTGCTCGTTGCCGCCGCCGAAGATCGCCACCGCCACGATCAGCACCAGGACCGCACCCGCGAGGCGCAGTAGCCCGATCCCGATCGTCCGGCCGATCCGCCGCCGGGGCGGGGGCGGATACGGCATCGGGTGGTGGGGCCCATAACCGTAGGGCGGCGGCTTCTGGTCGTATCGCACTGCGGCCTCGTCTCGTACGGGCTGTCCCCGTTCGGCTCGGAGTTCGCGGGAGCTCTCGGCACTGTTACCGCGGTCATACCTGGCGGATCACTAGCCTCGGGTCGTGCGCATCGCAGTAGTCGGGGCCGGGGTCGTCGGGATGTCCGCCACGGTCGAGTTGCTCGCCGCCGGCCACGACGTCACCTGCTACGAACCCGGTTCGATCATGGGGGAGCGGTCGGCCGGGGCGACCCGGATCTTCCGCTTCGCGCACGTCGATCCCGATCTCGTCCGCCTTGCGGGGGAGGCGAAGGTCGGGTTCGACCGCTGGAGCGAGGAGGGCGGGCGGCCGCTGCTGATCGACGCCGAATGCGTGATCACCGGCGTCGACCTGGCCGATCGGGCGGCCGCGATGGCCCGTGCCGGGGCCGACTACGAGCTGGTCGGGGCGGGGTCGGGTCGGCTGCGGTTGCCGGTCGTGGAGGAGCCCGCGGTCGCGTTGATCGACGTCGGCGGGGGAGTCGTCGACGTCGACGCGCTGCGCGAGTTCCTCACCGATCGCGGCGGTCGGGCGGTCGTCCACGAGCCCGTGTACCGGCTCGACATCACCCCCGGAGGTGCGGCGGCGGTGACGGCGGCCGGTGGGCGGGCCGAGTACGACGCGTTGCTGCTGGCTGCCGGCTCGGTGACCGCGCACCTGGCGGCGCAGGTCGGGATCTACACCTGGCCGCTGCTGTCGCACCACCTGCGCTGCACGTTCCCCGTCGCGAGCGGGAACTGGCAGGCGTGGATCGATCTGCCGCCCGACCGACCGGGCACCTATCAACACAGCGCAGGCCCCGGCCGGTGGGCGGTCGGCGGGCACGTCGATCCGGCGCTCACCGTGTGGGAGGCCGGCCGCGAGGCGGCGGAGGTCGCCTCGCGTGCCGCGCTGCTGGACTACGCGCGCACCTACCTCGCCGTCGATCCGACGATCGTGGACGAGATCTACTGCACGTCCGTGCCGAACCTCGGCGACGGCGTGCACGTCCGGCGCAACGGCCCGGTGGTGGCGATCTACGGCAACAACCTGATGAAGTTCGCGCCGGTGCTGGGGCGGGATCTGGCCAGGACCGTCGTCGGTGGCGCGATCTGACCGCTCGTGGCCATCCTCCGTTCATCCGGCTTCGCCAGAGTTGATCGGGTGGACCGATTCGCGCGGTTGTGTGCCGCGGTTGCCGCCCGCCTGCCGTTCGGGCTGTCGCGGGTGGTCGCGCCGAGCCTCATCGGCTTCGGGCTGATCAACGGGTTCACCTTCGGGGTGGACCTGGTGCTGCTCAGCGTGTTCGGGCGCCTGCTGCACTGGCCGGCGCCGATCGCGATCACGGTGGCCTACGCCATCGCGTTCGGCTTGAGCTTCGTCCTCAACCGCACGTTCAACTTCCGCTCGCACGCCCCGGTCGGCCGCCAGACCGCCATCTACGTGGTGGTCGTCGTGATCAACTACGTGGCGCTCCTGCTGGGGGTGGGCGCCGGGCTCGCCGCGCTCGGCGTCGATCTCGTGCTCGCCAGGCTGGTCGCCGGCGCGTGCGAGGGCGTCTTCATGTACTGCGCCATGCGATGGGTGGTCTTCGGCAAGGCAGCCGCCGTGGACGCGGAGCCGGCAGTGCCGGCCGAGCGGGTCGCGCACGCGACGGGCGGGTCGACGCCGGGTGAGCCGGACGGATCCGAGAGGGTCGGACCGTGCGCGGGGTGCCTATCCGGGGCGAGCCTCGCCGGTCCCGCCGCGCAGGAGCAGCCGGATCGCCTCACGCGCCGACTCGCTGAACGTCGTGGGCGTCGTGAGCTCCGGATGCTCGACGAGTTGCGCGGCGAGGACCTCCTGGGATCGGGACTGAGCCCACAGAGCACCCGCGAGGAGGGTGGCGTTGGCCGCGAGCCGGAGGGTCGCGGGATCGGCGGCGGGTAGTTCGGGCAGCGCGGCTGCGAGCCACCCCGCCAACCGGTGCAGCTGCGCTGACGACGCGGACTTGAACGCGACGGCCGTGTCAGCGCTGACGTTGCGCTCCAGCACGGCGGCCTGGACGCTGATCAGCTCGCAGAACCGCGGATGCCCGTCGAGCGCCTGCGCGAGCACGTCCGCGGCCGCCGCGCACCGTTCGGGTAGCGGCCCGGCGGGGTCCACGGGGCGATCGACGATGTCCGCCAGCCAGGCGTCGGTCTCGGCCACGACCAGCGCGAGGAGCACCGCTTCGCGGGAGTCGAAGTACCGCAGCACGTTGGACGACGCGAGGCCGGCGCGGCGGGCCAGGCCGTTGAGCGTGACGGCGTCGAGGGGCAGTTCGTCGAGCATCGCGCGGGCCGTGGCGATGATCATGGATGCCCGCTCCGCGCGTTGCTCCGGCGTGCGTGCTCGCTGGAACGTCGGCATGTGCGCAAGGCTACCCCATAAAAGAACGATGTTCTGATAATTTCGTAACGGAATGCTGTTCTCTTATTGAGGAGTCGGCACATGTCGATCACCACCGAACCCGTCACCTTCACCTCGTCGGGCGAGACGCTCGTCGGCACCCTCCACCGCCCCGCCGCAGCCGGAACCAGGCTCCCGGCGGTCATCGTCAGCGGGGCGTGGGGGACCGTGAAGGAGCAGATGCCCGCCGGGTACGCCCGCGAGCTCGCGGCGCGCGGGTTCGTCGCACTGGCCTTCGACTTCCGCAGCTGGGGTCGCAGCGGCGGTCGGCCCCGCTCCATGGAGGACCCGTTCGCCAAGGCCGACGACATCGTGGCGGCCGCGGAGTTCCTCGCCGGCCGTGCCGACGTCGACGCACGGGCGATCAACGGGCTCGGCATCTGCGCGAGCGCCGCGTACCTGGCCAGGGCCGCGACCCTGACGGAGCGCATCGCGTCGATCGCGCTCGTCGCCCCGGCGTTGCCGAGCAGGGCGACCGTGACGGCCCAGGTGGGCGGCGAGGACGCTGCCACGGCACTGCGCCGGGCAGCGCAGGAGGCTCAGGCCGATTTCGCACGGTCCGGGAGCGAGCAGTTCGTGCCGGCCGCTCAGCCACCGGCGCCGGGCGCTGCAGCCGACTACTACTCCGATCCGCAGCGCGGCGCGATCGCCGAGTGGGACAACACGTTCAACCTCGCCTCCTGGACGAGCTGGCTCGAGTTCGACGCGCAGGCCGCGGCCCGCGAGCTGCGGCAGCCGCTCCTGGTCGTGCACAGCGATGCGGCCGTGCGGCCGGACAGCGTGCGGGAGTTCGTCGCGGCCGTCGCCGGTCCCGTGGAGCAGGTGTGGCTCGACGGCGTCACCCAGTTCGACTTCTACGACGGGCCGGGCCCGATGGCGGCGGCCGCCGACGCGGTCGCCGACCACTTCGCGCGCCTGGCTGCGGTGCCGGACTCGATCGGGTAGTGCAAACCGGCCCTCGAGACGATCTCCGCGCACGCCGTGGAACGATTTCCCCGTGGATCCCGGTGAGCTCGCGCAGTTTCTCGCGGAGCGCCCGCCGTTCGACTCACTGGACCGGGACGATCTGACCGCCGTGGCCGCCGCCAGCAAGGTGCAGCGCTACGCCGACTCCGAGCTCGTCGTCGACGCGTTCAGTGATCCGACCGGCGAGGTGTTCGTCGTCATCGACGGTCAGGTCGAGCTGTGGAACCTCGACGCGACCGGCGAGGCCGACGAGATCGTGCCACCCGGTGGGGTGTTCGGGTTCTCGGCGATGCTGACCGAACGCCCCATGGGCCCGCGGGCCGTCGCGGCGGGGGGCGCCACGGTCGCGCGGATCCCGGCATCGGTCGCCGCGCCCGCGTTCGCGTCCCGGCGCGGTGCGGCGTTCCTCGTCGAGTCGGCGTCGGTCTCGCGCGAGCGCGCCGGCGGATCCCCGAGCTACAGCCTCGTCGACGACCTGATCGTGCGGAAGCCGCTGGTCGTCGGCCCGCAGGAGTCGGTAGGGGAGGTCGCGCGGCGGATGACCGAGGAGGATCTCGGCTGCGCCGTGGTGATGGACCGGAGCGGTCCCCTCGGAGTGATCACCGACCGGCTGCTGCGCCGCGCGGTCCTGGTGGAGGGCCGCTCGGCCGACACACCGGCCGAGGAAGTGATGGATGCCGCGGTGCCGGCGGTCCGCACCGGGGAGTCCGCGGTCGAGGCGCTGCTGTTGCTGCTGGATCGTGAGGCCGACTACGTGCTGGTCACCTCCCGTGACGGGGACGTGCGCGGGGTGCTCGCGCCGCGCGACTTCGCGATCTCTCCGACGACCGCGGGGGTGGCGCTGCACGAGCGGTTGCGCCGTGCCGAGTCGGTGGCCGAGCTGACCGCGGCGGCCCGTGGGGTGCCCACGATGCTGTCGGAGCTGCTCGCGCGCGGCCTCGCATCGGGCCGGGTGATCGCGGTGTACTCGTCGATGCTCGACACGGTCGTCCGCCGCTCGATCGAGTTCGTCTTCCGGGCGCACGACGACCTGGACGTCGACGCCTTCACCTGGCTGTCGTTGGGGAGCAACGGCCGCAGGGAGGCCGTACCCAGCTCGGACGTCGACTCGGCGGCAGCCTTCGACGACTCCGTCACCGACGCCGAGATCGACCGGTACCGCGCGGCGTTCGCCGAGGTGCAGGCCGTCCTGACGAGCGCGGGGCTGTGCGTCGACGACCACGGCGCCAACGCCGCCCAGCGGCTGTTCGCCCGCACCAACGCGCAGTGGCGGGAGGCGGGGCAGAGCTGGCTGGCTGCGCCCGAGCAGGACCAGGGCGCCATGCTGACCTCGTTGATGGTCGACGCGCGCCCGATCCACGGCGACCCGGCCCTGCCTGCGGTGACCCGCACCGTCGGCGACCTGCGCCGCCATCCGGGCACGATGCGGCTGCTGTTGCAGGAGTCGCTGGCCCGCCGCGCCAAGGGCCGGCAGCCCATGCTGCACCTGCTCAGCCGCCGCCCCGAACGGTTCGACATCAAGTCGCACGCGCTCCTTCCCGTGGTGAACATGGCGCGCTGGGCGGCGTTGAGCGTCGGCTCGCACACCCTGCCCACCACCGAACGGCTGCGTGTCGCGGCCGGATCGGCGATGCTGCCCGACGACGCGGCCCGCATCCTCATCGAGGTCTTCGAGGTGCTGCAGCGCGTGCGCCTGCGCTACCAGCTGCGGCAGGTGCGATCGGGTGAACGGCCGTCCGACCAGCTGGTGCTGCGCCAGATCTCCTCGATCGACCGCAGCGTGATCGCGCAGGCCGTGCGGGAGATCGCGGCCGTGCAGCGGCGCATGGACAACGTCGCGCACTACGTCCCCGTCGAAGGATGGACGGCACCGGAGCCGGCCGGCTAGGACAGGTCCTAGTCGCCACGTTGGCGGTGGTGGCGCACGGGGTGCCACCATGGGCGGCATGGGCCTGTCCGACAGCTGGGCCACCACGGCGGTCACCGGCACCCGCATGAGCGCGGTCGACTTCGTGCTGCGCGACCTGCAACAGGCCATCGACGCCGGGATCGTCCGGGTCGGGGAGCGGCTGCCGTCCGAGGCGGCGCTGGCGGCGCGGTACTCGGTGAGCCGCACGGTGATCCGCGAGGTGCTGCGGTCGTGCGAGTCGCTGGGGTTGACCGTCACCCGCACCGGCAAGGGCACGTTCGTGGTGGCCGAGCGCCCTTCGCGGATGATGTTCGACGGGTTCTCGGCCGCGAACCTGATGGAGGCCCGTCCCTACATCGAGGTGCCGGCGGCGGCGCTGGCCGCGCTGCGGCGGACCGAGCAGCAGATCGAGACGCTGCAGAACCTGATCGAGGCGATGGACGCCGAGACCGACGACAAGGTGTGGGTGGGCCTCGACGCCACCTTCCACGTCACCATCGCCGAGGCCTCGCACAACCCCGTGTTCGCCAACATCCTCGCGACGATCCGCACCGCGCTGGCCGGGCAGTCCGGGCACCTCAACGTGCAGCCGACCAGGCGGGCTGCGTCCAACCAGGAGCACCGCGGCATCTGTGCGGCGATCGCCCGCGGCTCGGCGGTGGAGGCCGAGGACGCGATGCGCTTCCACCTCGACCAGGTCAAGGACGCGCTGACGGAGTCGATCGTCGAGCCTCGCTGACGCTCGGGTCGGCACGACGCTTCCGGTGGCGGGGCCCGGACCGACGTCCGAGTATTGACGCGCCCGACCCGGGGGGAGAGGATGCGGTCGTTGTCTAGCTGTCTGACAGGTTGTCGAGCTACCGACCGCGCGCCCGCCCGGCCTCGCCGACCTGCATTCCGCTGCGCCCTGGCAAATCCGACCGACCATCGTTATTGATGTGTGACTTCTGTTGGCCGTATCCGATCCTTGTGTGACCGGGGGAGGCGGCGTAGGGTTCGCCGGATCCGTGGTCGGTGATTGCGTGATGATTCCTGCGCAATATCGGTCAGTCCCGGATGAATGTTTCTGAATGATGTCGACGTGGTGGCAGTTCTGATCGTATGAGGAAGGTGCCGTGACCGCGACAGAGAATCCTCCGCATTCCCTGAATGCCGAGCAGGTCGGCTACAAACAGACACTCGGCCGACGCCACGTGCAGATGATCGCCATCGGTGGCGCCATCGGTACCGGGCTGTTCCTCGGCTCGGCGTCGCGGTTGCACAGCACCGGGCCGGCGCTGCTGATCAGCTACGCGGTCGTCGGGGTCATCGCGTACTTCCTCATGCGCGCACTGGGCGAGCTGGTGCTCCACCGCGCCACATCCGGGGCCTTCGTGTCCTGGATGCGCGAGTTCTACGGCGAGAAATGGGCTTTCGTCACCGGCTGGATGTACTGGCTGAACTGGGCGCTGACCGGCATCGCCGAGCTGTCGGCCGTCGGTCTGTACGTGCAGTATTGGTGGCCGACCATGCCCACGTGGGCGACCGTGCTGATCGCGCTCGTGGTCGTGCTCGTGATCAACCTGCTCTCGGCGCGGGCCTTCGGCGAGTTCGAGTTCTGGGCCGCGATCGCCAAGGTCGGCGCGATCGTGGTGTTCCTGGTCGTCGGCCTGGTCGTCGTGATCGGCGGATTCTCGATCGGCGGGCACCAGGCCGGATTCCACAACCTGTGGAGCAATCCAGGCGGATTCTGGCCGGCGAGTGGCGACTACAGCTGGTACGGCCCGATCCTGGTGATGTCCGGCGTCGTGTTCGCCTACGCGGCCATCGAGATGGTCGGCGTGGCGGCCGGCGAGATGGCCGATGCCAAGCGTGAGGTGCCCAAGGCGGTCAACGCGGTCATCTTCCGAATCGCCATCTTCTACTGCGGTTCCATCCTGCTGCTGGTCTCGATGCTGCCGACCACGGAGTACAAATCGGGCACCAGCCCGTTCGTCACCGTGTTCGAACGACTGGGTCTGACATGGATGGGGGCGCTCATCCAGATCGTCCTCATCGTCGCTGCGATGTCGAGCCTCAACTCCGGTCTCTACTCCACTGGCCGGATTCTCCGCAGCCTCGGGATGTCGAAGCAGGCGCCCGCGCTCACGCTCAAGATGAGCAGCTCGGGCGTGCCGTGGGCAGGCATCGTGATGACGTCGGTCGTCTTCGTCCTCGGTTCCGTGCTCAACGCGCTCGTGCCGGACGCGTTCGAGATCGCGTTGGAGGCCGCGGCGATCGGGGTCATCTTCACCTGGGCCACGATCTTCCTCTGTCAGATCCGCTTCCGGCAGCTGGTCGACAAGGGAGTGCTACCGGCGAGCCCGTTCCCGGCCCCGTGGTCGCCATGGACCAGCTACATCGGCCTGGTCTTCCTGGCGCTGGTGCTCGTCGGCCTCGCGATCTCCGGCTGGGAGAGTTCACCGTACTTCTCCCACAAGGTCTCGTTCCTGGTCGTGGTGTTCGGCATCCCGATCCTCGCGATCGTGCTCGCCATCGGGTGGCGAGCGGTCAGACCCGCGGTCGTGGCCAACACGGACGGGAAGATCGAGTCGATCTGGACCGATGAGGGCGCGCGCTACGGGGGGCTTGACCCCGACGACCTCGACCCGGCGAAGAAGGGTGAAGGAGGCATCGTCGGATGAGATCGACCATGAGACGCAGACTGGGCGCACTGGCCGTCGCGGCCGGGTTCGTCATCGGGCTGGCCGCCTGCTCGTCCAGCGAGCCACCCAACCCGAACCCTGCTCCGGTCCCCGGTGCGGCCCTGCAGAAGCTGAGCATCGGCATCCCGTTCGACAACCCGGGAATCGGGATCAAGAACGGCACCAGCTACAGCGGGTTCGACGTCGAGACGGCGACCTATGTGGCCAAGGCGCTCGGTGTCCCGGAGAACGCCATCACGTGGAAGGAGTCGACCGGCGCCAACCGCGAGAAGATGCTCGCCAGCGGTGAGGTCGACCTCGTGATCTCCACCTTCTCGATCACCGAGCAGCGCAAGGCGAACGTCGACTTCGCCGGGCCCTACTTCGTGGCGCATCAGGACCTGCTCGTGCGGCGCAACGAGGAGGAGATCACCGGGCCCGACACGCTCGACGGTCGCACCCTCTGCACGGTGCCGGGCACCACGTCGGCCGACAACGTGCGGGCGCGCTACCTGGGCCGGATCAACCTCAAGGAGCTGCCGCACTACTCCGACTGCGTCGATGCGCTCGCCAAGAGCGAGGTCGACGCCGTCACCACCGACGACGTCATCCTCGCCGGCTTCGCCGCGGAACCGCAGTACCGCGGCCCGCTCAAGCTGATCGGCAAGGGCTTCTCCGACGAGGTCTACGGGATCGGCGTCAAGAAGGGCAACAAGGCGTTGGTCGACCAGGTCAACGCGGCGCTGAAGCAGTACGTCGACGACGGGTCGTGGAGGCGGGCGCTGAACATCACCGTCGCGCCCTCGGGTTACGCCATCCCCAACCCGCCGGCGGTGGGCACGGCCTGATCCACACCGGAATTGCAGACAGGATCGCCTCGGGGTCACGTGACCCAGAGGCGATCTTGCTATCCGGCCGCGTTGCGATCCCCGGTCGGGTCGAGGTGCGCCGCCGGGGTGCGGGCGCGCCAGCGCTCGAGCAGCGGGCGCGGCGCTCCGGCGTGGACGAGCTTGCGCAAGGCGACGGCGACCGCGGCCCGTTCCGGCGCGGTCGTGAGCGGGGGCAGCGTTTCGGGTCCGTGCCCGGCGCGCACGGCCTCCAGGACGGTCGCGGCGAGCTCCTGCTGTCGCGGATCACCGAACACCGTCAGCAGGAGCTCGAACGCAGCCAGCCGGGCCTGGTCGAACGGGATCGGCGCGCCGGTGGGCTCGGTGAGCGGATGCGGTGGATACAGGTGCGCGACCGGCACCAGCCCGTCCGGCACCGGGACGCTCGCGGCGTGCGTGCGCCGGCGCCGCAGCACGTCCGGCAGCAGGTGGGTGTGCGGGCCGTCGGGTGAGCGACCTTCGGGCGGCGGAATGGCTGCGTAGACCTCCACCCGTCCGCACGCGGTCGTGAACACCCGGTGCGGGGCGGCCGCCACGAGCCGGGCCGCGATGCTCGTGCCGGGCTCGAACAGCGTGCGTCCCACAGCAGCGCGCAAGTCCGCGAGGAGCGCGGGATCGGCCGTGCGCACGCACGCGTCCACGCCGATCAGGCCGAGTCCGAGATCGAACAGGACGGCGTCGCGGTCGGCGTCCCGCAGAGCGTGCTGGTCCGGGCCCAGCTCGGTGAGCACGGCCCGCGCCGCGCCGGCAGCGGGGACGCAGAGGGCAACCGCGTGGTTCCAGTGATCCTCCGGGCCTACGGGCGTCTCGTACGCCAGCGCGATCGCGTCCGGTGGCGGCACGATCCGTACGCCACCGCGGCCGGTGACCGCGGCGGTGCCGGTGACCAGGGCGGGCTCGTCCGTGGTGCGGACGAACTCTGCGATCGCACCTGGGGCGCCCATGCTCCAGCCCGTGCCCGGATCGGCCAGTGCGTGCCGTACGAGCGTGGTGACGTCCATTGCCCGAGCCTCGCCCATGGTCGACCAGGGACATTAGAGTCGGGATGCCAGCGGTTCACCTCCTCCGGTTCCGGCCGGGAGAGGTGAGGCAAGAGGGAACCCGGTGTGAATCCGGGACTGCCCCGCAGCGGTGAGTGGGAACGACCGCCGTCAGAAGCACTGGGTGTGAGCCTGGGAAGCGACGGCCAGTAGGTGTCCGGTGTGTGATCTGCACCGGACGTGCCCATGAGTCCGAAGACCTGCCGCCGGTGCGTGCGCCGACGGCGTGCGCTGTCCGCGGCCTCGTGGGTGGGCCCGTCGGCGCCGGGACCAGCTGTACCCGGCCTTCGGCCTGCCCTCACGTGTCGCGGAGCTCACCGCTCGCGAGGAGAGAGCAGTGCCAGAACAACTGTCCGACCTGGGATCGACCGTCCTGGGTTACCCGCGGATCGGCCCGAACCGGGAGCTGAAGGCCGCCGTCGAGAGCTACTGGGCGGGTGGTTCCACCACCGCCGAACTGGAGGCCGTGGCCGCCGGGCTGCGCCGCGACACGTGGGCGGAGCTGGCGAAGGCCGGCGTCGGCTCGGTGCCGTCCAACACGTTCTCCTACTACGACCAGGTGCTGGACGCGGCCCGCACGGTCGGGGCCGTGCCGGCCCGGTTCCGGGAGCTGGGCCTCGAACCGCTCGACGAGCTGTTCGCGATGGCCCGCGGCGCCGGCGGGTCCGCCGCGCTGGAGATGACCAAGTGGTTCGACACGAACTACCACTACCTGGTGCCGGAGCTGGGCCCGGACACCGCGTTCACACTGGCCGACAACAAGCCGGTCGACGAGTTCGTCGAGGCCCGTGAGCAGGGCGTGCCGACCCGTCCGGTGCTCGTCGGACCGGTGACGTTCCTGCTGCTGTCGAAGGCCGCAGACGGGTCACCGGCCGGGTTCGAACCGGTGGCTCTCCTCGACGGGCTGCTGGACGTCTACGCCGAGCTGCTGGCCCGCCTCGCCGCCGCGGGCGCGGAGTGGGTGCAGCTCGACGAGCCGGCGTTCGTGGCCGACCGCACGCCGGGCGAGCTGGCCGCGCTGGACCGCGCGTACCAGCGGTTGGGCGGTTTGGCGGAGCGGCCGAAGCTGCTGGTCGCGTCGTACTTCGGGGATCTCGGTCCGGCGCTGCCGGTGCTGGCGGCCGCGCCGGTGGAGGCGTTGGCGCTGGACCTGGTCGCCGGAGCCGTCCCGCTCGCGACGCCCGGCCTGCAGGACAAGACGGTGCTCGCCGGCGTCGTCGACGGCCGGCAGGTGTGGCGCACCGATCTCGACGCCGCGCTGGCGAAGGCGCAGCAGGTCGCCGCCGTCGTCGGCCGGGTCGAGATCTCGACGTCGTGCTCGTTGCTGCACGTGCCGTACGACCTGTCGGTGGAGACGACGCTCGAACCGGACGTGCGCGATCGGCTGGCGTTCGCCCGCGAGAAGGTCGCCGAGGTCGTCGCGCTCGCGACGGCGCTCTCCGACGGGCGCGACGCCGTCGCTGCGACGTTCGACCGGCCGGCCGGAGCGGCCCCACGCCGCGACGACCAGGTACGGGCCCGCCTGGCCGAGCTGGGCACCGCCCACTACCTGCGCGGACCGGCCGAGACCCGGCGCGCCGCGCAGGACGAGCTGTTGGGCCTGCCGCCGCTGCCGACGACGACCATCGGGTCGCTCCCGCGGACGATCGAGGTGCGCTCGGCCCGCGCCGAGAACCGGGCCGGCCGGCTCGCCGACGCCGACTACGAGCAGCTGATGCGCGACGAGATCGCGCGCATGGTGGCGTTGCAGGAGGACATCGGCCTCGACGTGCTCGTGCACGGCGAGCCCGAGCGCAACGACATGGTCCAGTACTTCGCCGAGCAGCTCGCCGGGTTCGCCACCAGCGAGTACGGCTGGGTGCAGAGCTACGGCAGCCGGTGCGTGCGCCCGCCGATCCTGCACGGCGACGTCACCCGCACCCACCCGATCACGGTGGGCTGGTCGACGCACGCCCAGTCGCTCACCGCCAAGCCGATGAAGGCGATGCTGACCGGTCCCGTCACCATCCTGGCCTGGTCGTTCGTGCGGGAGGACCAGCCGCTCGGCGAGACCGCGCGTCAGGTCGGCCTGGCGTTGCGCGACGAGGTCAGCGATCTGGAGGCCGCCGGCCTGCTGATCGTGCAAGTCGACGAGCCCGCGCTCCGCGAGCTGCTGCCGCTGCGGGCGGCGGACCGGCCGGCGTACGTCGCGTGGGCGGTGGACGCGTTCCGCCTGGCCGTCGGCGCGGTCGCCGACGCCACCCAGGTGCACACGCACCTGTGCTACTCGGAGTTCTCCGACGTGGTGGACGCCATCGACGGTCTCGACGCCGACGTCACCACGGTGGAGGCAGCGCGCTCGCGGATGGAGATCCTCGACGAGATCGGCGCCGGCATCCCGCGCGGCCTCGGCCCGGGCGTCTACGACGTCCATTCCGCGCAGGTGCCGACCGTGGCCGAGGTGACCGATCGGCTCGTC
>Ga0307513_10008463_pt1 | contig 13153 bp, 17 predicted proteins | sample 15_EM_MG_FD_202174 | JGI IMG/M metagenome (GOLD analysis project Ga0307513, IMG submission 202174) | Populus trichocarpa ectomycorrhiza microbial communities from riparian zone in the Pacific Northwest, United States - 15_EM | ecosystem: Host-associated > Plants > Roots > Unclassified | place...
CAGGACCAAACACTAACGAAGGCTTCAAAGTAGGCACCTTTTCCCAATTACTTGAGACATTGAGGTGAGGAGCTTCAAATATTCGCAACTCAGGCTGAAAGTCATAGCCTCGTGCGACTCTTGATTGGCCGAAATACGCAAGCATGCTTTTGAGTCGAACAAAAAGGCGTATCTTGTGTTTGAATTCTAAAGTTGAAAGTGTGTGTGAGAGGCTTGAAAAGGGTCTGATGGAACTGGCATTGTAACACGTACAAGGTGCATAAAGTTGATCAAATTGTCATATTCACCAAGAACGAAGGGAGGTATCAGACTCATAATTACTTCTGACCATGCTTGGTATATCGTGTGGTCATATATGGATGTCAGATGGAAGACGGGCTGGATATCTCCGACACCAAGGTCCAATAGCTCCTCAGACATCCGCCTTTGGAGGTCATTGTATCTAGCTATTACCGCTCAGAATCATATATCGGGACTCGCTGTGGTAACAGGGGCTTACATATCTTTGTCTCGTTCGAAATCGTCTCCATTTTGTGGATGAAAACATGCACAGTGAATGGTCGTTGTCCTTCCTCCCACCCTATTGAGCGCAACTCCTCGGAGACTGTCACCACCATGTCGCCGAATGTGGTGACAGGAATGTACCATTGGTCCTAAGTCGACGGTTAGACTGCGGCCGAATTGTCCGTAAGATACATGACGCTCACGTTGATGTCGATTACGAAGATGATAGCGTGTAGCTCTGGCAATAAATCACGGAGGACATCGACACTTAAGTCTTCTGGGCTGTCCAGGATTTCGATGGGGAGAATGGTGCTGGTAAAGAGGTAATCATTATGGAATCTTGTGGGACTAGAATGCGTAAGATGTTTACTCGAACTCTCGCCTTTCCAGGCTGTGTGTCTTCTTGATGCCGAGAAAGGTGTCCTTCGGTAGCATTCCGTCGAACACGACTCGTTGACATGAGGTTTTGCCGCTCCTTGAAGGTTTGAGAACGTAGGAGGGGGGTAAAAGCGGTTAGATAGGCGATGTCTTGCGTGCCAGCGCGTTAGCAAAGGGCGCTCACTTGCCATAGCCGGCGAGGAGGACTCGCGAACGGTAATTAGGAGGCTCGACGAAAGCAGCGTTGTGAATTTGAGAGCTCATTAAGGACCCAGAATGGTTGATCTCTGGCGCAGATTTTATAAGGTGATGGTCAGGTCCAAGGGGAGCTGTGCCTAGCCGTTCGGGTTTAGCTTTCGTACAGAAAGGGGACAGAACCGTTATCGTCAACCCTGAACTCGGGACGAGTTCAGGGACGGGCTCACTGGTCAAAGAGTTCCCTCCGATTCGACTGGACCCAACGCAGAAGCCCGAGACGGTCTAGATATATCTGCGAGACCACCCGAGGAGATAGACGTCGCGTCAGAATGGAACTACCATGCAAGGTAGAGCAGGGCAGAGTCCAAGCATCCTTGCTTTGAAATGAGGGGGTCCAAAGACCCAAGGAGGGCAAAGTGGGCAACACCGTGAATTTGGTCCATAGCCGAGGCTCGTGGTAGGAGATACAAGAGCGAGAAAACCGAAGACAAGAGAAATCATTAATAGGGTAACGATATGGCAGCGCCGCATTCTAACAAAAGACGAGCTCGGGATCGGAAAGGGATAGACAATGAATCCTATGTGTCTAAAGGCCATGCAGCGACGAGGGAGAGTATGAGCGTGAAATTGTTCGTGAGTTAGTCGTTGATTTGAGCACCTACTCGGGGAGTGCGGAAAGTGGCGTCTCAAAAGTCAGCCAGCCAGTTGCCGAAATACAGGTCGCCCGCCTGAGAGGGGGGAAGACCAGGGCCGAGAGCTCCGAAGGGTTCGAGACATACTTGGAGATGATGGCGAGCTCTATCGCTGGCAAAGCCGTCCTCGGCTTGGGGAATGGGCATGCTGGAGGCGGACGCAGAGGAATACTGAGAGTCGAAAGTAGTATCAACAGGCGTATATGCAGAGTAATGCATATTGTCAAATGCGCTGGGAAAGGAGGAACAAGCGGGGGCAAAGACGGCCTCGGCCGGAGGAATGGGCATGCTGGAAGTGGACGCAGAGGAATACTGAGAGTCGAAAGTAGTATCAACGGGCGTATATGCAGGGTAATGCATATAATCGATTACGCTGGGAAAGGAGGAAGAAGCGGCCGGGTGGTAATGGGTGCTCGGCGGAAGGGCCAGGAAGGGGTTATTCGCATCTGGAAGTGGCGCTACTGACGCGAACAAGTCTTGACCGAAGAGACCTAAGCTATTTTGAACAAGTGCCACCTGAGCTGGAGCCTGTGCAAGGCGCATCGGTACAGTGGGAGTGTCAGCGGGAGTGGGAAGTAGCGCAGATGGAGGTATGACGTCCATTGAAGATGCGCAAGGGAAGGCCAACCCCGGAGCTTGTTGAAGGAAAGGTAAGGGGGTCTGTGATACTTGAAGGTTGTCGCGTTGTTTGCAGTACTCTTGCCAGAGGAACGGGAACCTATCCCTAGCTTGGGGTTCCACCCATCCCTGATCATTATGACACCCCTTACAGTGTGTCTTGTAATCATCGAGACGGAAATACCTGCGGCCACTCGTCAGTGGAAATCGTTTGAGGTGGGCACGAAAGGCCACTCACCGTCGATCACAGCGTTCGCCATACTGATCAAGGGCATCACAACGTGGATACATACTCTTTGGGAGATGTCTCCACTTGTGGCGGGAGACGGTCGGTTGATTGGTGCTGCTCCACTGGCAATTATCGAGGCCGCAAATAAAGATGGGTTTGTCTTGGCCATGAGACTTGCGAGGCCTTGCCGAAGCACTATAAGGTTTCTATAGGTAATTCAATATGCGCGCTTCGGTCGTAAAGGAGGCTGGTACGCACCGAGGGTTGAGCGGTGGCTCTGGGCATGGTGGCGCGGGTACGGGAAGAACGTTGTAGAAGAGAGGAGACGAACTGGGCAAGTTTGAAGTACATTTTGGAGGTTGCAGCGGTGCCCTTCTTATAGCGGGAATCGCTGCAACCTTGCTTGCCCAAATCCCAATCCAACCACCTTGTGGGCGACGGTGGGCGCCATAAAGCAATCAACAAAGCAATGGTTTAGGCGGAGTTTGCGGAGTCGCAAATATGCCAATTGCTCGTGTCTTTACACCAGAGGCGACCTTAACCCAATATAAAATACGTTGGCTCACCCCATTTACTCCTCTCATGACCAACCGCCCTTGTCCTCGATATAGTGCGTTTTATCAATCGCTAGTGGTCTCGGACTTCGGTATTAGTTGGAGCTTATTACCGGCTCCTATGAATCTCTGGTTGCGAGAAGAAATCTTGAGGAGTTGGTCTGCACTGCTCCTAGAAATCGAGATTCTATACGTTGTACACAACCAAACAATACAGAGGACCTACGCAACGGATGGTATGAGAACCACAACCAATCTAGAAGTGATCACTTACAGTTAAGTGGGCGGCCTTACGCCGGGAGGGAACCATTCTGGGTGAATACCTTGACAAGGAGAGTCAAACTTGTCCCAAGTCGCACCGTGACACACGTGTGGACACTGACACTCACTAGAGATAGCAGATGCAAGTACATTGGGACAAACGCGACTTCCTGCCTTCCGGAGACGATCCTTATACGGGCTTCAGACCTGTTTGCGGTGCTGAGGCAGTGGCTTCCTTACCTGCACATGATGTATTTTCCTGTTTTGTGCTTGGAGGTCGAAAGGAGGTTTCTATGGCGCCATCGGTGAGGAGAGGCTTGATACGGAAGTTCGCCAAAAGGATGCACCTTATCTGCTGCCTTCTGAGCACTATAATCCGCCTTCATTTTTGCGAGCTCGGCATTACGTCTGTCTGCCCTTTCTTTCCTCGACAAGTCGTAACCATACTTCGTTAGCGGATCGCCAGTAGAATCGTCTTTGCTCTTGTCTTTGTCTTTGTCCTTATCCTGTAGTAATGTAAGACATAGTGCAAATTTCCCAGGCAAGCAATTACCTTCTTCAACAATGAACTCCAAGTCGCAGGGTCATTCATGTCTAGCTCTTGGGTGACCACAGCTGTATCTCGCTGCGAAGGAGTCGCCATTAGTCAGGGAATAATGCACAAATCAGAAATCACATACTCTAGGTGGTAAAGCTGGCCGACCAATGGTCTCCTGTGGTCCAGCCGTTGTCTTCTTCTCACCCACCGGAGGAGGCTTAGCCGGCGTTTGCTGTCCACTCCCAGAAGCACTAACATTCGGTGCTTTCTTCGCAAATTTGACGGAAGCACTCGACGCCTGTCTCTTGAGCTTCTCCCCGGCGGCGAGTCTTTGCTTCTTTGTCGCTCTTTCTCTGTCAGGGTCCTTATCTCTTACTTTCTCTTTATCCGGGTATTTACTTGAGGCCTTCCCGGGTGGATCGTCGTCTGCTTCCGTATCCTCGGTTTCCACATCTGCGGACTCGGACTCATCACTACTTGGTGGGGCCTTCTTTCCACGTTTGCTGGGACGTGGAATTGGCGTCTTAGGTTTAGACTTGGACTTTGGTGCTTTCACGGACCGCTTCTCGGGACTGGCTTGCCAGCCCGGAGGGGTTGACACGGGTCCAGAGGTTTTGGACTCGTCCTCTTCGTCCTCTGACTGCACTACTTGTCTCTTGCGTTTCTTTTGTGATGCTTGTCGTGGTGGCGAGGCCGACATAGTAAGGCTCTGGTGGTGGTTGAAAGCACGTTGGAACAAACCGAGGCGGTCGAGTAAGCGGTCACGAGTGTTCCGCATTTCACGGTAATAAGATCCATTTTGATATTAATTTCATGCTCCCAAATCTGACGCATCTGTCCCAGTTCCGAAAATGGTTTTTGTCCGTCGCGCTGCAGCGGTCTTTCGACACTGTAGACGTTGCCGTTGGTCCTCGACTGTTTCGACACCGGGCGTAGATGCATCAGGAACGACCTTCAATGGCGTTTTCTACCCCCGAGATAGTTTGACAAATGTTCCACCGTCAATCCTCTCGCTTGTCCCGCGTGCACTCTTCCTGCAACCAAACCATCCCATTGCAACCCTCCGTGCTCTGATAGAGGAACACTTTGGCGCTACCTTCCAATCTATCACCTCACTTCCACCCATAGTAACTCCGCAACAAAACTTTGACGAGCTCGAATTCCCGGCGGATCACCCAGGACGTAGCCCCTCAGATTCGTACTACTTCAATAAAGACTGGATGCTGCGCACCCATACTAGTGCGCACGAGATCCAAGTCTTCCGGGCGGGGATCACTCGATGGCTCCTCACAGCCGACGTGTACAGGCGGGATGAGATCGACCGATCTCATTACCCAATCTTCCACCAAATGGAGGGTGCGAGGGTCGTCGCGCCGGACGAAATGGACGATCTCAGCAAAGAGAACGAGCGACTCCGGGCGGAATTAGACGCGTCAAATATCCAGGTCGAGGATTTGTCCACTATTAATGAGATGAACCCATGGCAAGGGTGGCACAAGCGCGAACACGCCGAGCTTGTGAACGCCAACCTTAAGCATTCGATTAACTCAATGATTTATGGGCTGTTTGGCGGCCATGCAAAGAAAGGTGGGGAGCCGTTGCAGGTGCGCTGGATTGACGCGTACTTCCCGTGGACGAGCCCATCGTATGAGGTCGAAGTGTTCTTTGACGGCAAGTGGCTCGAGATCCTCGGTTCAGGTGTCGTCCAACAGGCCGCACTCACTCGTTCAGGTTCGTTATGACCACGACTGAGTTTGGGGCGTCGCTCACTTATGGTCCAGCTGTACCGAAAGACCGGGTAGGTTGGGCATTCGGACTTGGTCTTGAACGAATTGCGATGATCCTCTTCAACATTGCCGATATTCGGTTATTCTGGTCTCAAGACCCACGTTTCCTCCAACAGTTTGAAGCAGGCAAGGTGACGAAGTTTAAGCCTTTCTCCAAATACCCCTCGACTTGGAGAGATATAAGCTTTTGGATTGGAGAGAAGCCCTTCCACTTAAACGACATGTGCGACGTCGTGCGGGATGTGGCGGGTAACCTCGCGGAGGAGATTACCGAGGCGAGTGGCAAGGCAAATTGCATCGGTGGAAGGCCATAGCTGATTCTGTGTGCCTCCAGGTGGACAAGTTTACTCACCCTGAGACTGGACGTCAAAGTATGATGTTCCGGATCAACTACCGATCCATGGAAAAGTGTGCCGCCATCCCTGTGTTCTCCGAAAGTGGCTAACATAACGACAGGTCGCTGACGAACGAGGAGGCCAACGCCATTCATAACAATGTCAAGGAGAAAATGGCATCAGTTCTTGGCGTTGTGGTTCGATAGGACCATGGGCGGAGTAGTTTAGCGCCTGCACCTGATTTAGGGGCGGAATCAGAGCGCCGCCAGGAACGCGTTATCCCGGTGAATCCCGGAGTGTATATGCATTAGTTCTTGCATATGTTGTAATTTCACTTCCAACCAATCTTCACTGCCACTCGCTGCCTCGTCTGCCTCTCAACAAATTATCCCATACTCGTGTTTTGCACCCGACCTCTTCAACGGTCACACTCGCGCTTCCCTCGAGCACCTCTACAGCAGGCCGAGTACCACTGACGAGGTGTAACAATTGGTTTCTCCTTGGTAGTATTTCCGACAGCGACACTCCTTCATGTCTGCGGTAGGACACGGAGAGCGGGCGGCGTATTCTTCTAAAGGGTCTGCAATTGGCGATACAGGTCGTGGTTTTCCATCGTCATCGACTCACCAGCGTCAGCCATCGTCCCTGGCTCAGGCCCAGCACCAGCAGCGCGCCCCGTTGACTGAAGCCCGCGCGACCGTCAACCTCGATCACATCAGCCAACCTCTTAGAAGCTCCAAAAAAACAGTAACTCCAGCACCAAACGACAGGGAGAACAGGGGTGCCCCCGTTGCGCCGCCTCAGGCTAAGAACATTCCCAAATCAAAGGATAAGGTCCGCCCCGCGTCGCCCCCTCCTATCATTAGAGACAACCACCGCACGGTCTCTTTTGAGAAGGTTGGATTCCTTGGCGAGGTTCGCCACATTCGTCCAACTCCCCTGGCGATCGCTTCGTTGACCATCTCCTTACTCCTATCAGGGTGGTTTTGCACGCGTATATGAGGCCAAGGACCCTTCAGGAACGCGCCATGCTATCAAGGTCGTCAGCAAAGAGTCGCTCAAGACAAAAAAAGCAAAGACCAAGGTCCGTTCTCACTCGCTCTGTGGAGTTCATACTCTGATGGTGGCCACATAGCTCTATGCTGAAATTAAGATCCATCGGTCACTCGAACACCCCAATATTGTTGCGTTTGAAGAGTGCTTCGAGGACGATGCGAACGTCTATATGACCCTTGAGCTCTGTGAAAGTGGAGTACGTCCTTCCCCGCCATTTATAAGTTCTTACTGACAATGGGAATAGTCTCTGATGGACATGCTCCGAAGACGAAAGAGATTCATTGAACCTGAAGCTCGTTTCTTCCTTGTGCAGCTCATCGGCGCCTGCCTGTGGATGCACACACATCAAGTTATTCATCGTGACTTGAAGCTTGGTAATATCTTTTTGGATGCAGATCTAAACGTCAAAGTTGGAGATTTTGGTCTCGCTGCGCTCATCGAAAATCCAGGGGACCGCAAAAAGTCAGTGAACTCTTCTATTGACCGCTCATGGCAGTGCATATCTGACCCTCCGTAGGACTATCTGCGGCACTCCCAACTATATCGCCCCCGAGGTGTTATTCGACACGGATACTGGACATTCATTCGAAGTGGACACCTGGTCCATTGGCGTTATCCTCTATACCCTAATAATCGGAAAGCCACCTTTCCAAACTAAGGACGTCAAGGCCATCTACAAACGCATCCGCGACAACCAGTACGAATTCCCGCTGGACAGGCCTATCTCGCCGGACGCGAAGAACCTGATCAGCTCCATGCTCACTTCAGATCCGCGTGAGTAACGCTTATTTGTAGACGATCCATCCTAAACTATCTCATTACAGAACAACGTCCCAACCTTCGGGATGTTTTGGAGCACCCGTTCTTTACTTACGGTACTGTACCTGCGAAATTACCAAGTACAGCACACGACATCCCTCCCGACTTCCGTCATATTACCCCCAGTGTTTCCCGTTCCAACCTGGCAAAGCTTAAGAAGGCTGCTCTTATTGACGAAGCCGACCAGATCTCCGACTCCTTGGTTGAACCGTCCGCCTCGGAAACCCCTGGATCCCTCAGTACCGCACCCTCTGGAGTGGACATCAGCGGCAAAGTCCGCACCGCTCCCGCACCGGCAAGTTCAGGCGCTCTCGCGCAACAAGAACGAGATTTCCAAAAGGCGGTTCAGCCCGGCTCGCCCATCTCCATTCTACTTAAGTCGGCTCAGCAACCCCTACTCACTGCTTCCGCCTCTGCAGGCGCGCGTAGCGACTCCGCGTCACTTATCAAGAAGCTCGCGGCGACGAAAATTGACGATGCACGTACACGGAATGGGTTGAGAGGCATCGCTGAAACTCCCGAGTCCGGAGGGGAGGAAGAGGCGCCTGAGGGATTCGAGAACGGCTTAGCCCCTGGCTTGAGGAGTCCAAGAGATACACAGCGCATGAGGGCTGTAGATAACCAGAAGGCGAGGCTACTGGCGCAGATGGCTTCTGCTGGTGCGACCGACGAAGGGGAGGTAAAATTCAAGGAGAGGGGTAAGGGCAAGTCGAGCGAGAGAACTGGGTCTGGTTCGAGGATTGCAAGTAGGATGGCCGCTCCATCTGCACCTGTACTCCAGGCTGCTGAACCCACCTGTGAGTCGCTTGTTCGTTGTTTGGAACGATTTATTGATTAGTATTGTTACAGCTGCCGGTCCCTCTGCCCCTGCTCCTAGCAGCAAGAAAGCTACTATTGGGACAAAAGCGAACTCATTTGATATTATCGAACGCACCCTCACGGAAGCATTGGACGCGCGAGCAAACGGGGAGATTTACGAACCGACAAGTGGGTGTGAGCAGATAACTCGCATTACGCGTGACTGATATTTTGCAGCGCCTCTTGGTGAGAAACCTGATGCACCCAATTTTATTGTGGCTTGGGTGGACTACTGCAACAAATATGGGATGGGCTATGCCTTAACGGATGGCACGGTCGGCGTGCACTTCAACGATAGCACTTCTCTTATTCTCTCCCCTAATAAGTGGTAGGTATATATATACCGCCCTGCTGATTGTGGATCTGACCGGACGATAGCTACATCGATTATGTCGCGACTCGACGGCAGGGGACAGTCTATGTTCGCAAGAACTTTGAGCTGGAGAAGCGACCGGATAACTTGAGCGACAAGACATACCTCCTGCGACACTTCGAGCGGTACATGCTGGAGCGGTTGTACGGCTCGCATGACTACACATATACTGATGATGCGAGAACGCAAGGCATGGACTTTGTGCAGAAGTACCTTCGCATGAAACATGTTATTGTATTCAAGATGAGCCATGATGCCGTACAGGTAAGCCATGTGTTCCCACTTCCTCTCCCTTGACTTGGGCTGATGGAGAACAGTTCAACTTTATGGACCATACGAAGCTCATTATTTCACATGATGGACTCCTGCTCACGTACCTCGACAAGAATTATCAATGTAGTCAACATTTGACAGTTGACCTGCTCGATCCGTCTGTGCAAGAGAGCGAACATCAGCTACAACGTGCCAAAGACAAGTTGATCAGCAAGACCAAGTATGCGAGGGATGTACTGAAGCTGATACGTTCAGGCGAGGTGCCTGCTTTCAATGGCGTGCCCGCTGGGAAGGAGGAGGCCGAGAATGTGGAGGGCAACGCGGCTGGTGCTGCGAATGAGGAGGCGCCTGCTGCGAGCAGACCGAGGACTAGATCCAGTACGATGACTGGAGTAACATCCACCGTAAGGGGTACTAGGGCCAACCCGAGGTGATGCGCGAGGATGGGGTAGAGGCTGTTTGTAAGTTTTGATGGCAGACGATGTATCTGGCTTTACATGATTGTTCTTGTGTGTTCCTTTCTAGATTTGATTGCATCGCATCGCATCGCACATTGCCCTTCCCTCCCTCTTCTCAGCGGTTGTGAGTAGATGTGTGGGTGCACGCCTCTTTGTACGCTGCAAACTGCTTTTCCGCACATCGACGGCCTCTTCTAAATAAAAAATGTGGCTCCGCTTACTACAAGTAGCAAGGACCAGGTAAGCCCGCATGCACCTTCACAACGACCCCAAACACCCCCCCTTCTGTCTCACCCCTACGCGTGTGTCTTCCCCATACACGCAAGCCGTCAAACAGTCCAGTCTCAGGCTCCCTCCCCCGAGAAGTGTCCAACCACGCCGACGCCGGACAGTCTCCTTGACAGATGATCATTCCAATTGTGTGTGCAGCTGCGGAGCGCTTAGCCTAACCAGCGCTTCGTGCGTATCCGGCGATTGAATTCAGCCCAGGACGCGTCATCTAAAGGACTAGTTGGATTGGTTAAAGTAGTTTGGAGACACTCTCCAAGGGTGGGTTAATCAATATAGGCTGGTTTTCATAACCACGCCATGCACCAATTGGCGTCCCGGCCTTTGACTCCTGACTTTGCCCCCATGCGGCCTTTCTGCTACGCCCCTTTTCTGAGTGTGCCATCACATTTAAATACTATATTTGGTTTCAGTCACTGTGCGCTGGATCCGTAACGCTTTCGGGCACCTCAAATCAGGGGTCCGTCTGATGCTCGGTGAGGGGGCCGAACTCGTCGGTCTCTAGTGAACCTCCGACCTCACTATGTCACACCCTATTTCTCTCATTGGATACTAGAGCACCAAGAGGCCGCAGTCTGCCCAGAAAAGGGTCTTCTCTCGGTGATGCGTCCGGGCTGACGTACGCACCGCGTCAGTCTGTTGGATATATAATAGAGCGCATTTCTAGCCAGTTTCCACTAGTGTCTCCCATCTCTCGCCGCCAGAGATTCACCGTTATGTCCTATCCAACCACTCACCGTTCAGTTACTGTCATCGAGGCAGGTAAGGTTGAAGTTCAAGAGAAGGCGATACCTGCCTTCACCAACGAGGAAATTCTCGTCCGTGTTCGCTCCGTTGCGCTGAACCCAATTGATGGGAGGGCAAGTCGATCATGAGTGCTGTATCCGCACTCTACAAAGCTAATGCACTCAATACAGCTCATTTACACCTCTTACCAACCTGGCTCCAGTACCGGCTGTGATTTCTCCGGCGATATTGTTGCGTTGGGTGACAAGGCAAACACGTCCGGGCTCAAAGTCGGAGATGCGGTCAGTGGCATGGTGAGCAGTACCAGGGACAACGGTGCATTCCAGGGTGGGTTCAACGCACACTACCCAGACAACGTCGCTAATTTTATCTTGATGTTCTTTAGAGTATGTCGCGATCCGTCCAGAGATTGTGAGTCGACCATAGAAACCAGATCTACCCATTGATGTCTCCAAAGGCTATATCTACCTCTGGCTTGTCTTACTCGGACGCAGCTGCAGCCCCAGTGGCGATCAGTACTGCTACCTTGGTACGTCAGGTATCTCATAGCTTCAGCGGTCTCATTCCTTCAAGGCGTTAAGCTGGGTGTTGAAAACCCCACTCGACGGAATATCTCAGCCGGAGCCGGTGTGTAACTGCCTGAAATTGTAGGCGCAAACAATTCACCTCCTATAGCTCTTAATCTGGGGTGGTTCTTCGGGTGTCGGAATGTATGCGATCAAGCTTGCAACTCTTGCAGGCTACCGTGTTGTTACCACCTCCTCGGCCAAGAACTTTGACGTTGTCAAAGCTCTCGGTGCTTCGGCAGTTTTCGACTACAGGGACCCCAACACTCCGGAGAAGATCAAAACCTGGGTCAAGGAGCAGGGAATTGGCCCATTGCGAAAGGGCTTGGACAGCGTCTCCGAAAAGTCATCTCTCCTAGGCGCGACGTCCTGCTTCGCCGATGGCACCGGAGAGCTTGCCACTCTTCGTGCGTCTCCCATATCGCGTGTTATTGCCTACCACTTACTTTTAGCACGTTCGTAGTTCCTCCAGCCGAGGTCGAATCAACAGTCAAGCTCACGCAAGTCCTCGGGTTCGACATCTGGAACCACACGAGTTCCTCTCACAAGCTCGCCACAGAATTCTATAAGCGCGTTCCAAAGCTTATTCAGGAAGGCGTCTTGCGTGAAGGTTTCGTTCCCATTCTTGTATGGCCGCAACAAGGGTTGGAAGGAGTCCCGTCTGCCATCGATTATGTTCGCCAAGGCAAGCACTCGGGACAGAAAGTCGTGGTGAATGTTGCGTAATTGCCCCAGGCCTCACTCTCTGTACCTTTCCATGAGCCAATTGTACAATTTACGAAGTCCACAACAGTGGTGGCACGTTGCATTCAAAGAGGGTCACTTTTGCCCCAGGTCCTGTGAGATATCCACGCAGACCTTTGGACGCATCTACACGTCCGTGGAGAGACACGAACCACGAACCACGAACAAATTGTGTGAGGACTGAAGAGCAGCTTGCGCGCCGCAGAATACCTCAGAAGATAGTTTCACCCGCTTAATGAGGGACCTGTTTCCCTCAAAGCTTACTCAACAACCCTCCTTCTATTCGTCAGGGAGGCCATTAACGGCGGTGTCTCTTCGGTATGAACCAACTTTGCGTGCTCGATGCATTCAAGTGGCACCACTTCTTGACACCACCATGATTAATATTGAGTATTCTGCAATTTTACTTCCGACATTCGCAGCGCAGCTTCGGACGTCGGCTTTCTCCATCCCGCTCACCTTTCGATTTTCGTTGTCCATGCCACACACGTCCATTGCACACACTCCCTCGACTCGTCAGTAGCTCAAGCGCTTGAAGGCTACTGTGAAAAGGTATAAAAGGAAAGTTATTTGGAGTTCACTTTGACCTCACAACGTTTCTCGTCCCCCCTGGTGGCATTTCCTTGTGGAGAATGTTCAGACCGCAACTCTAGACGTATAGGTCCACATATATATAATCACAGCAAATATTGCCCAGCTTGCGCCTTTGCTATGTCATATCCAGCTACCCACCCGACATCCGTGCGATCTTTCGTATTTGCATGCCCGTAGAACCCTTATAATATACATATTACCAATAATTTCCATATTCGCAACAGTGCCCCATCACAAAACTCCATCTTTTGAACATCCCTTTAACTCACCTCCTCGATCGATG
>Ga0307513_10008464_pt1 | contig 13152 bp, 18 predicted proteins | sample 15_EM_MG_FD_202174 | JGI IMG/M metagenome (GOLD analysis project Ga0307513, IMG submission 202174) | Populus trichocarpa ectomycorrhiza microbial communities from riparian zone in the Pacific Northwest, United States - 15_EM | ecosystem: Host-associated > Plants > Roots > Unclassified | place...
ATCGAATGCAGAGCTCAATATTATTTTGCTGCACTGAAACAAACAACATTTTGAGAGCGGTATCATCGAGGGAGGATGCCGTCTTCTCGATGAGAACTTTCACCTGGTCCTGATGTTGACCTATTTCGGTAGTATGTAAGGCTACACAAGGTTTGAACGTTGAGCTGTTCAGTCTACACTATGGCACAAGATTAACGAGCACTTGCCTTCGAAGCAGACATCTGCACGTGGTGGGAAGGCATACCCGCTTAATGGCTTTCTGAACTTCCTTTCCACTTCTGCCTCCGCAATTTGGCGATTTTCATCGTCATCTAGATCCATGTCGTAGATCTGAACCATAAGATCATCGAACTTGGTGAAGATTGCGATAACGGGTACTGTAAAGTGTTAGTCTGGAACTCGTACGATGGAAACGGAGATAGATACCATTTCCGGCCCTCGCTGTTTCGAAGAACGCTATTTCCAGTGGGAGTAGAGGCCGGGATTTGTTCAGAACGAAACAAAACCTTTCAGCGGAGAACCGAGCATCAGTGACTACATGTATGCTGGTATAGAGACTGACCAAATGGCATGCAGCTGATCGTCTACTTCAGTGGACTTTGCTTTCTTCTCCAGGAACAACCGAACTTCCTGGAGTTGCCTCGTCTCAAATCCAGGAGAATCGTGGAAAATGAATCCGGGGTTGCTCCTGAATGCGAATGGCCGATGGATATCGTGTATCCCTCGCTGACGTGGGTAGGGTCAGGCACACTAGTCAATATGTACAGCAAATGGAGTACCGCTGATGTAGGCTCAAGCTAGTGGAAATGTTAGAAGCTGACTTCATCCCTGGGCCCTATGGAACACTCGCCAAGTTCTGATCATTCTCGTCATATATACAAGGGTCCTCGGTTGTGTTGCAGACTTTTTGCAAGAGCGTCGTTTTTCCCGCATTAGCCCGGCCGATTACAAGGATACGAAAGCGAGAATATTTCGCTCGGAGATCATAGACGGGATCTAGGTCCGAATCACTCGTTGTGTCTGGGTCCGAGTTGCTCATCGTGTCTACGTCCGAGATGCTCCTAGTGTCGAGGTCCGAGTCGCTCATCGTCATCGTGGGTGGGGGGAAGGAAGGACACGCGAGTTGCAATTGGTTCCTTGCATCTCGGCAGGCGTGTGAATTTTGAAAGTTAGATAAGAATCGATTCTGGTCTACTTAATCGATGATCAGTCTTCTCCCTCCGTACGGCTGACTACTCTTTAAATAGATGTGACATGGAAGGTCTCTCGTCAACACGCGAGGGCCGATAACAGTCCAACATTCAAATGTCCAAGTCCATGGACACGACCCATCTCCGACCTCCGCTTGAGTACGCATAGTCGACATCGCTCAACATCCATGGCTAGTGAATATTTGAATTCCCTTCGCAAATTGAACAAACTCTTGCCATATGCCCTAGGTGCGCAACCCATGAAGAACCGATTCGTAACCGTTGAATGGTGAGTCCTCGCACGTAGATATTGCATCGTCCTCCTGTTATCCCATTTATACCCTCGGTGATGTTCTCATAACTATCTAGACCGGCGTCGGCAAGTCAACTCTGATTTCAATGTTGTCTTCAATGTAAGCCTACATAAAGGTATTCTCAGGAGCCCTTACTGCACCTCTAACAGGGCTGTAGATCGCCATTGATATCGCTCATGATCGAGCTGGCATCAGCCATGCATACTACTCCGACCAAAATTTTCGCTTCGTCCTCCATCAAATACTGATTGCACCAGCTCCTTCTAATTCCACCATACAACAATGAGTGAACGAAGTGAAAATGGCGAAATGGTAAACTGCGTACTGGATCGGCGGCCGAAACCTCCGCCACGAGTATATAGACGTGAGAACTCGAAAGATAGAAGGACATTTCGGAAAGGATGAAGACTGCGGTAGAACGAAAGGGATGTTCATAGAAATGACGAAAATGCACCGTACGAGAGGCTCGTCAAATGGGCAGATGACGAGCGTTTGTCCCTCTCGATAACAAATTCCACCCACGACAACCTAGACAAAATCAGAACATTGACAGATCACGTATTGATGGAAGGGCCTCACGCACCTTTACCCGAGACACCTCTGCAAGATGAACGCGAGGGCTAAGAGAGACAGGCAGAGCTACGAAGACGTATTTGAACGGTGTCGCTCCCACCAGAGTTATCCGGGGCACTCCGAGACACGACCTTCTCGCATAGATTGCCACTCCACCCTAGCCTCTCCAGGCACCACTCAAGGACTTCGCATGTCCACACCCTCCAACCAAAACTCGCTTCTTGTCCGGACTCTTCGCCGCATTCTACCCAGAGATTTTATCCCATTAAGCACACTCTCCTACATTCAGCGCCGACTCACCTGAATGCGCCTGTTCCATCCCTGTGATCTTGGTTATCCCCATCCCGGTGCCACCTAAACAAGATGGCAAGAACGTAAACTCGAGCCTGATTCTGGCCAACTGGATCCGGCCAAGGAAGAAGAGAGCCTCCAGTTTGCTTTGGACACGGCGTTCGATGCTAAGGAGGGAAGTGCTAAGCAGGCGCAGTCCCGACATCTGGAGTCCAGGGTAGGCGAGGATTAGAGACGTGCCTGTAGCATGCAAAATCAGTTATCTAGCGAACCGACGCGCCGAATGGATGGACGGCGCCGATTCAACATATCCCGCTTCACAACATGCGTAATTCGATCTTCCTTCGTTATTCACGAGAGCATGTTGCGAGGTGGGCGGCGCTGCCGTCGTCCGCTCTCCACCTCCCATACACCAACGAACAAACGATTCCGTCGCACCAAACGCACCCCTCCTCATAGCCTGCACCAGGTCTCCTGAGGAAGAGACGCCAGTCCTTGGGCGGATGATCGCAAACCTGATTGGCGAAGGCTGGAAGGAACATCGTGGATGAAAACTGGTTATCGATGCGTCTGCCGGCCATTGATCGATTCCAGGATGGACATTCCACCAACAACCGCCGTCATATCTATGAGGTAATGTCAGGACACCGAAACAGAAAAGAGAGGGGATGAAGGAAGACGGAATGGCCTGTCCGACGGGGATGCGCAGAGAGGTTACGGTGTAGGATTTGGAAATTGAGGAGGTGAGCAGGATGGACACGTACCATGTGTACCATACCACCCTTTCGCGAGCCCATAATTCACCTAGTGAACGACCGAACGACATGGAAGGAACTTGGATGCATCAGAAATTCGTAAAAAATTGAAAGCCCGGCTTTGGTTGTGTGTGGCAACACCTTCTCCGATAATCAAACCACAATCATTCTTCCGGATAGTGAACTTTTCCCGACGGTCACATTCTGAAGGATGGATGGACAGGGGGCGAGGTGGGGGTCGTTCGTTGTCCTATGAGAGACCGGTTTAAGTTTTTGCACTGCTATCGTGTGGCTATCAGATGAGTGGAACGATGAAACCACGCGTACGACAACTCCTCGGCGATGAATCTGCAGAAGAGAAGCTCAAAATTGACGTTCAGGCGAGTTCTTATCGACGAATTGCGATGTTCAAGCCGACAAGTTAACATATATAACACCATTCATGTACACCGCCAAGAGTGGATTCTCCATCATCTTCCAATTCCTTGCTCAAGTCTTGTGCGATTTCAATGCCTCACATTTCAAGTCCTATAAAAGTGAGGCGCCAGGGATTTCTTGGTATCTAGTTGGTCATCAAAGAAAGTGGAAAATTAGACTGCAGAGGGCCTTGCGGCAAAGCACAGTAAGAGAAGGGTTAAAACCTGGGAAGTAGCAAGGCAGGTAATGATCAGAAATGAAGGGGGATACGTAAAAGATGTGGCCACGCATTGCCTCGTGCGCTTTGAGAGGACTAGAGACCAGTGCCATGCATACATTCATTTTTGGCTCCATCAAGGGGTAAAAATAGGAATCTATGCAATTCAGCATGATTATACCGTTCGTCCCCTGAAAGTGAGAGAGTATGGTTTCGTTGCCAGCTAATCCTATAGTGGAACAAAGCACAACAAAAACCAGGTTGAAAGCGCGATAAAAATCAGAGGAAGTAGCCAAGTCGCAACCCGGGAGAGTTCAAACGCGAGTCTACTATCGAATTGGTCAGTTCAACCCTGACAATGTGCACGATGACATCGATAATGAAAGGTGGATGTATTGGAAACATGATGTTCCAACTCAACGCAGCACTACTAGGTGCTGAATCTTAGAGCCAAGCTAGTTGCGATGGTCCAGTATTTCGCAGCAAATTCATGCGTTCTGAACAAGAGTAACAAGGCGACAAAGATCGTTGCTGCAGGGGAGACAGACCAAACCGATGGCATTCCCAGTCAAACTCCGAAGAAGGGACATAACACATTGAAAATACGAATTAAAGAAAGTAAAGATGAAAATGAAGGGAGAAAACATCATTGCAGATAATTGCCCACCACCCTTCCAGGCCAACACGATAACGGGGTCCTGAAGCAAAGAAAGCTTTTTAGGATGCGGCGAATACGGCAGAGTTGTGGTTGGACGGTTACCGGTTATTTATTGACGCTGTCGGGTGGACAACTGAATTTAGCCTTGGTCGAGGAATGAGGAGACGCAACAACGAAAAAAAGCAATGTCATTATCGCACCTAGTATTATGGAGCGAGTCGGCAGGTGATTTAGAGAACGAGACGCATCAGAGCAACCCGCGGAAGGACAAGCGAGTAGATGATGTGCCTGTCAGGACGCTGAAACAGAAAGGAGAGGAGGAACCAATGTTCGAAGGGACCAACATTGATTAGGGGTAGGTAGATTCTAGAACAGGTCGTTGGACTTAAGCTTCATAGTGAAGCCGACTTATGGGAGACCTTTGAATGTATGAGCGAACGGTCTTTGACAATGGCCGGTGGGCGATGAAAGGAACTGGGAAGGAAAGAGCAAAAATCGAACCACCCAAACCGGCTTTGGTTGTGTGTGGCGACGGCCTTTCGTTGCTTCCAAATTTCATCATCAAAGGCTGATGCGGCGGTTTTGATATTCTACTCAGTCGAAGCTTGTGTTAACACACTCATATTAATAATGAAGTCGTTCCATGTGGAATCACATCTATCATGATGTACCATGGTCACTTGTACGCTGCATGAACGCAGTGGGTGGCGATCAATGAGTGCTCGATGCCACTTGACCAAGCTATGGAGCGCCCACATTGCTCTGCTTGAAGGATCGGAAAATAAGGAGTTGAGATGTAAGACCCAGACACATGGGGTGGAGACGGGGTTTCACGCTGACGGAAGGAATCAAATTGAGCGCGGAGTAAAAGTAAATCCATAGCATCTCTCAGAAAGCGCTCATGCCCAAGCAACGCTTACACCTGAAAAACAAGGGATCGAATCCGCCACAGGATGAGATACATAGTTGCAGTTGTTTCGTGTGCTGGTGGCTATGAAATAAATACGCCAACGCACAAAATAAACAACTGATCTCGAGGCCGCTGGCGCGATCGATCCGTGGGGGTCTGGTGGTTGTACGCGCTCGGGATTTCAAAATAGAAGAAGCGCAGTGAGGAAGGTGACGGGTGGGAGGGCATTAACCTTCCAATTGGGAAAATGACGATTGAGGATGTGCATGCGGGTTCTTCCGTTACATGCTGAATCCACGACCGAAACCTTCGCCACGAGGAAAGCGATATCAATAGGTACAGGACTAGAAAAAAGGATTTGGAGAGGGCCAGATTACCATAGGCGAGACGATGAATGAGGATGAAGAAAGAAGAACGAAATAGATGTAGAAACGACGGAAGCGTACCCTATGACACCATCGTTCTGGTTATCCAGGTCTCTCGATAACGAATTCCACCGACGAAAACATAGACAAAGTCTGAACCTCAACACGTTATGCATTCATGGAACGACCTCACGCACCTTGACCTACCACTGTCATGAGATTAACGTGAGGGCTAGGATGGACAGCGGATGACGACCACGAAGACACATTTGAAAGGCGTCGCTCCGACTAGCGTTACCCGGTGCGCTCCTGGATACGAACCTCCCGCTGGGAGTTCCACTCCATTCTAGCATGTCCAGTATGGCTTGATGCGTTTGCATGTCTATATCCGCCTCCAGCAGCCCACCAGAAACCGCTTTGTGTTTGCTTTCACAAATCTTCGCCGCACCCCCACGAACCAAACAGTCTCTCCCTCTCCCATTCAGCGCCGCATGACGTATATCCGCCTGAATCACCTACTTCCATGTTTGGTATCGCCAACCCAGAGCTAACCCAATGCAAATGGCGAGAACTATAAACTCGAGGGTGTGCCCCCCGATTGCTGCAAAACGAATGGATCCTGCCTAGGAAGAAGAGATCCTCTGGGCTGCTTTGGTGCTGGTGTTTGAGGATGATCTGACACAAAGGAGGGAGGGAAGCAGGGACGAAGGGGGTGGGAGGTGGAGTTGGCGAGAAGACGATGGGAAGGCTAACGCTGGGCGCGGGTGTATCCGACTCGGACGGGTAGATTCTAGGATAGTAACATAGTACCTCCTCCGTCGTAGTTGTTGCTGTTATTCAAGTCACAGCACGTTCGAGGGGGCTCTCGTTGACAGTATGAAGCGTATCAAATCTGTCCGAGGATAGAATGTGTAAAGTTGACCAGATGGCACTACCCTACGGCTATGAAAGGAAGGGTAAAGTAAGTTGTCCAACTGAACATCGAGTGGGTGGAAAATACGTACCGCCGATCCAATGTATCCCATCTTGCACAAGCAATATCATTCGCCCTGCCATTATCATTCACGAGAGCGCGTTTTCAAGACAGTGCTGCCGCTGTCCTCTTTCTCTCCCCCGCAATCCAACCCACAAAGAAGTCCGTCATATCAGCCGCTCCTTCATAGCCTGGACCATGTCCCCAGCGGCAGAAGCGATAGCGCCCGTCGTCTTGTGAGTGCGTCGATGATTTATCCCAAGACGGTTAATCCAATGAGGAGCAAGTGGAGGAGGCCACGGTTATGCCTATGAGGTGATGTTAGGGTGCCGAAAGAGAGAATAGAGGAGGATCTTATACGGAGTCCGACTTGGAGAAAATGTGGGATCGCGCTTGAACAAAAACTAGATTCCCATCAGATAGGGTGTAGCGAGATGAATAGAACATAAAGAAAAGATAAGAAAGAAAGCAACGAGCCAGGTGAGGAGGAACTTTGGTTCATGAAATCGTATGTGACACGACCAATGTGTAGGACGAACTACGCTACGTATTCCTGGGTTACACCACCCAGCATCTCACGGCAGGAGTTGAGCAGACGCAAATGGTGGTGAATTCCAGTACGACAGTGGCATGAATAGTCCGTCCGGCGCATGGAGGTTACGGTGGTTGACTTGCAGCGAAGTGAGCGACATGGAGGGTGAGCAACATGTTTGTGATTGGCAACGGCCAGTTTGAATTCCCGAGTCAATCGAGATCCACCTAGTTGAATGTGTAGATCATGGACGAATCAAAAATCGAATGACATCTCGTCCGTCTTCATCGTGCTATCATAGGAATATTGACCATGGTAGTGTTCTGGGGGGTGGAGATGGCTCGCGGGATGAGCCAATCTCCAGGGCGAAGGGCCGATGAGGATGCGGGCGGATGAATCCCATTCCCAAGGCCCTACTCTATCTATGGTAAAGGGTGAGTGGGTGGGTAAAGGAAATATTATTATTATTCGGGATTCTGAGTCGAGAATGAAACGGAGATGTGAGGGGACGGTGGACGAAGAAAGCAAACAAGCGATGTGGCACAAGAAGGCAAACCACGTGATCTGTCACACAGGCGTTTCCATCCTTTCGCAACACCCTGACCACCTTTATTCTCTGGTGAGTCCACAAGACAGGTTTCGCTGTGTCCTTTCTTGACACCTTTTATATAGCGTCTGGAATACCTCACAGGTGGTCTTGAAATATGGAAGGTATGTATGTATGTTGACAGTCCTTGCCACCTTGCGAAAGTTAATCCGTCCGTGATCTCGTTCCAGGCTCTTTGCGGTTTTTTTCTCTCATTTGGTTCGAACCCTTTCTTGTTGTTCCTTTTGAAACTAAGTTTTTTGAACCGAATCGTTTTCAACCGCTTTTGACGGTCAAGCAGGCACTCGTCATCTGGTGTCGAGAAACTTACGCGCCTGTCCATGTCCCTCACTGACATTGACGATGACGACGACGACGCAGCTGGTACCATCCTGTGCCAACTCTTCCCCCGCGCACGACCCACACAACGTCGTCACTCTCGCCACCTCATCGCGCCTCGAGCTAGAGCCTAAGGGAGATTGGCTTTCGTGATATTCTCAGCGCCCCATATTCGATGAAGATCATCAATCCAATCACCAACCCTTCACCGCCAACCCACATCGGGAGGTTCATTTTCATCTACACCCACTGAAACGCCCCACCGGTCTACCATGTCCAGTTTCTCGTACCTTTCCAGTAGCAAACGCTTCCCCATTTCGCTTCATCTTCAAAGCCACCTCAGCTCGGACTTGCACGAAGCCTAGGCACCATAGATCCCTGTCCTTACGATCTTCTAAGCCTCAAGACCCGATATCGCCACCATTCTCTCCCGCAGGCGCCGCCCGAGTCCCTCCAAATCCCTCAATCCAAAACTCTCCGGTTCTTCCGAGTCTTTCATACCTGCCCAAAACATGCGCCTACTGTTCGATCGCTGGGTATCTATCGTGCGGAAACGCACCAGCGATGTTTCCTCGAGCGGTAATGCCAGCTCCAAACGATGGGCGAGCGAAGGCCCTCTTTCTCGTCGTCAAAAACCCGCACAATTGACCGAAGTTGCGTATCTCGAACAGAGAGCGAAGGACAGGATTACGCACCGCCAGCAACTGGGATTTACTAATATCACGATCCGTAACCTTCTTCATCCTTATGCACGCTCCCTTCGTGCGGAGAGTTGGTTGCGGATTGGGTGAAACTGGCCGAGCACTGCACCGGTTATTAGTGTGTCGTACATGCGGGTTTTACATTTTTCGCAAGTTTTTTATAAACAATTCACCTTCCCGCTGTCTATCCTCTCCTTCGAATCGCCGACTAGCCGGGTACCTTCCTCTTAATATTACTCTTTCCCTCGGACGTACAGGTCATGAGTTACCAGCGCCAACCCTCTCGGTCTCGGTAACCATGCTCTCTGAGCGGTTCAGCCGCCATGTGGCGCGTTCGCTGATGATGCTGTCAATTCCCGGGAGATAGAAATACCCCCAATGGCGAAGCTACGGCCCAGATGGTGAGCTCATACTCTTGTCACTTATGTTCTAATTGCTTTCTCTCGTGTAGTGGCAATAATCAGAAAACCCGATACGAATTCTTTACGTTCAATGGACTATTGTGAAATAGGGGCCTAGTATCCATGGCTTTCAAGTTTGAACGCTGAACTTGGCCCAAGCGGCGCTAGCTATGGTGGCACTTACACCAGTATCGCATCTGACTCAGACTCTGTTGCCTCTAGTCCCTGTTAGGTTGAAGTACGAACAACTGTCGTGGCATGTCCACGTCCCGTACGCCACAATTTGTCATTTGAATTTTCTGATATTGAAAAGACACGGACTTGCATTGCTCATTCTACCCTCTCGAGGGATGACTCGACGTCCTCGTATGTCCGTATCCTCTAACCCCTTCCCTCCGGCGTCCCACCGGAACCCGCTCTTTCACGACTCTGAAGTTCGCCGCATTAGGAACCATTCTACCCTGGAATTTATCCCACTAGCACAGCGCTACCTAAACTTAATAGCGAGTAGACTTGAGGCTCGTGCCGCACGACTAGAGCTAGCATTTGAGGATGCTCCGATGCCAGGGTGGGAGGGAAGGAGACTCGGACGAAGCAAGTGAGGGTGAAGTGTACACGAGAAGCTGATGGGAAATACCGAGATGACGAAATAAGCTAGAATGCTGGGAAAACACCCCGAGCGGGTTCTCGTTGGCGGTGTGTAGCATATCGAATGCCATCGAAGACCTGTGCCAGTCGCCGGTTCGAGGTTCGAGAGCAGATAAATGCAATATCTACTCTGTATATTTAACACACACCAATGGGAAGTGCTCAAGTGCACTATTCAGTGCAGAAAATGTTCTGGCAGTCAAAGAGGCTCATCCATCTGAGTCGTCGGCGCACAGCGACATGTTTGGAGACCCGTCATATAATTTATAAAACATCCCTGCACCTCACGAACCTTGGAGTAACCTACACATACGTCCCAGAAGAACACGACGTGGATTGGCCAAGCCTGGAAACTCAAGCTGGGTATGGCCCACTGCATGGCTCACAATTGCAATACATACTCTCCTGACCGAAAGATCAGGGGCAGATAATCAATTGTGGGCTGTGAACATATGGGCAATTGCATGAAGTTCGGCCCAATCCAGTAGCATTACAACGAGGCATGTCTGTGAAGGGTGATAAGGAGAACCATGAAAGCAGGGATGGCAGACAATGACGAATACCGTCAGGTAGTGAGTGAGTAGTGAGACCGCCGTGCGAACGTAAACGAGAGCTCTGAGTAAACAATATCCCAGTAGCACAAAAACGGCACAAGGCGATCGTCCTGGGGCGATGATTGGGTATGTACGATGTTTTCAGCGGCAGAGTGTATCCTGTGGGATATTCAGTTCACAGGTGATTTCCAGAATGAGACGCACCAGGGTAACCCGTGGAAGGACAAGCGAGTGGATGATGTACCTGCAATTTAATGTCAGGACGCTGAAATAGAATTGAACTTCATACTGAAGCCAACTTATAGGAGACCTTTGAATGTATAATGATAGGGAATAGCGAACAGTCGTTGATAATGGCAAGAGGATGAGCGATGAAAGAAACTTGAAAAGAAAGAGAAAAAAATCGAACCAACCCAACCGGCTTTGGTTGTGTGTGGTGACGGCCTCTCGTTGTTTCCAAGAATACGTGCAACATCGCAAAGGAGGCATTTTCATGGTTTGGTAGGCATATATATATTTCCGGTAAAATAAATGTAGACCTATTATCCCTTCCACATTTTCAGACCCCTTGAAGGAAATCACTCGTCACTACGTCCACACATTATGAACATCGACTCGTTTCAATATTGGACGGCATTCAGGTACGAATTATGGATTACATTGGCAGTGACGGTAATAGGATAACACAGATATATATAGAACATAAAATCAAAGCAAATGAGAGCGAAGTCCATAAGAAAGGCAGCAAACACAGTCATTGGCAAATCTATGCTGGCTTGTTTTTCTGGGGGGTGTTCGAGATAAGTAAATTACCTTGATAGGTCATTGACATTATAATTAATATGAACGCGCTCGAATACTCGACACGGTGTCGCCTTAGCATTCACCGCCTGCTGTGAACCGCCCCGCCCTGCGAGTGCACCTATCACATTTGCTGACAACCCAATGTGCCAAAGAACATCATCGCAAGTACTCAGGGATCAATTGATACTCGATGCCACTTAGACTGAGCTCTGTAGCGCCCGTTTTGCTCTTCTGGAAGGATCAGAATCGGGATGCAAGACCCAGACACGTTGAGTTCAGACGGATGTTCCACTGACGGAAGGAATCATCTCGCACGCGTAGTACGAGTAAATGCCTCGCATCTCTCAGAAAGCGCTTGTGCCCAAGAACCACTCACAACCAGAAAAACCGGGGATCGAATTCGTTCATGGAGGAAAGAGATGTATAGTTTTTTCGTGTGCGGGTGGCTATGGAATGCATACGCCAACGCACAGAATAAACAACTGATCTCGAGACCATTGGCTAGATCGATCCGTAGCGTCTGGTGGTTATACACGCATGGGATTTGGAAACAGATGGACGAGGCGCAATGGGGATGGTTACAGGTGGGAGGACTTTAATCTTCCAAGTGGGAAAATGACGATTGGGGATGAGGAGGCAGATACTGGTTACATATCCTCAGTTCCTTCGAATTCCACCAACAAGAATGAGGGAACAAAATGAGGGTAATGGACCGCATGTCGCATCCACGGCAGAAACCTTCGCCACGAAGAGAGCGATACCAATAGGTAGGGAATATGGATTGGAGAGAGGTGGGGGAAATGAAGAGAGCCGAACGAAAGAGATGCAGAAATGACGAAAACGCACCAAAACCTAGACAAAATCGGGAAGAACAACCCAACTTGATGCACCTTTCCCTGCGCGACCGCCGCACGACGAACATGTGGCTAGGAGTAACAGAGGACCATGCAGACAAGGACGCAATTGAATGGCGTTGCTCCTGATCTTTGGTCGATCATAACCATACAACCATCCTTGAATTCTGATCACCATGACTCCATTTGACGAGCATTGTCCGGGACACTCCCACCTGGACTTCCACTGCTCGTTCTGCCCTCTCGAGGTACGGCTCGACGACCTCGTGTATCCACATCCTCCGGCGAACCACCGGAACCCGCTCTTTCACGACTTTGAAGTTCGCCGCATCCGGAACCATTCTAGCCTGGAATTTCATCCAACCCAGCGCTACCTAAACGAAATGGCGAGTAACCTTGAGGCTCGTGCCGCACTACTAGAGCTATCATTTGAGGATGTTCCGACGCCAAGGTGGGAGGAAGGGAGACTCGGACGTAGCAAGCGAGGGTGAAGGGTATATGAGAAGCTGATGGGAGGCGGCGCCGAGGTGATGAGATAAAGTGGAATCCTCCGAAGTGGTACGATACCCCCCGAGCGAGTTCTCGTTGACGATACGTAGCATATCGGAATCGAAGACCGGTGCAGTCCGATATCTAGAGTCCAGTAGGATTACGCGAGAATCAGAACGTGCCTGTAGCGGGCAAAGTGAGTGATCCTAGCCACCGAGCACTGAGCGGATGGGCAAAATACGTACCGCACATTCAACATATCCCACTTGGCGCAACATGTGGCATCCAGCCTGCCATTCTCGTTCACCAATAGTACATTTCAAGGCCGGCACTTCTTTCCTCGGAACGACAGTGGCGGTCGTCTTGGTTGGTGAGTGCTTTGAATTTGGGGCTGCAGGGATAACGACCGGTTCGGCCGATTGGGTTGTGTGGAGCAACAGCCTTTGATTGGCCAACCAAGTCGGCGACAGCTAGACCTATGATGCGATGTTAGGACGCAGAAACAGATAATAGAGGAGGATGAGGAGTCGTCGACAAAGATTCTAATGATCATAATTCCTGTGGATGTTGCCCGTCCGACT
>Ga0307513_10008465_pt1 | contig 13152 bp, 4 predicted proteins | sample 15_EM_MG_FD_202174 | JGI IMG/M metagenome (GOLD analysis project Ga0307513, IMG submission 202174) | Populus trichocarpa ectomycorrhiza microbial communities from riparian zone in the Pacific Northwest, United States - 15_EM | ecosystem: Host-associated > Plants > Roots > Unclassified | place...
ACCTTTTCACCTTGACATAATAAACTTAGCTAAACATTGTGAATAAGAGAAACATAAATAAACTAGATAAGAACATAGTTATGATGAAAAGCATAAACAAGAGATTAATGAAAGCAAAACTTAAACATTACAAAAATACAAAGAAAGAAAGCAAGAATATGATCTTGATCTGAAAACCAAGATGTCTAAATGTATGGCAAATGTCTCCTTTTATAGGCTAAAATTCAGAACTATTGATTTGATGACTAATTATTGAGTGGGTGGCCACCTCTTGACTTGGTGACAACCATTATCTTCTTGTCTGAACCAAACGTCATTGCTAACGTCAGAATTTGAACAGATAGTCTTCATAAAAGTTCTAACAAAACAGGAATTTGTCTCAGCTTTCCAACAAAACAATAATGAGCTCATTTGGACTTTTAAAACTCGAGATATGGGCTGAACACTGAACAGTGTCTGGGCTGCAGGACAGATTTCAACTTCTCTTTTGTTGCTAAAATTTTAACTTGAAAATGACCGTTTTGAATCTTGGACTCTCATGAAAGTTTTAGGCCTATGTCTTAGCTTTCCATCCATATAAACCAGACATAAATCCAAGTTCTACAGCTCCAATTATGATCCAATAACTGAATGGTGTTCCAATTTGAATTGAATCAACATCTCTTCTTTAAGTTTAGTCCTCTCTTTGTCTTCTCAATTTCAATAGTCAAACAAATCAATCAATCCTTTGAATTGTGAAACATGCCTGCATTTGAAATGAGCATTTACCATAAATTAAAGATATCTTATATTATCGTACTTGCTATTATAAAACATGCTTAAGTTAGGGAATTTAATGATACTTTAAGTGCAATATGATGATATAAAACCTTGATAAAAATATACTTTTAAGTACTAATCATTGGTCATAGTTAATTTACTTATTTAATTTAAGTTTGATTTCATCTCTCCTTTCTCGAGGATGAGCAAGAGCTAAGTGTGGGGGTATTTGATACAACCATATTATTTGATAGTCTTACCCACATTTACCTAGTATTTTGCTATGTTTTATATATAAAATGCCTTGATATTCTTTGTTTTATGTTTTGAAGGCACTTTTGGATGTAAGATTTAAAAAGAAGTAAATTATAGATAATTGACAAATTTGACCTCTGATCGATGTTTTGTGCAGAACTTGAGCGCTAGAAGTCGAAATAAAGTGATTTTAGTGGAATTAGAAAGCTGGCATCATACCTTTCTATACATATATGGCAAGAAAAAAAAAAGAGCATGGAAATCGCAGCCTTCAAAGACACATCTCTCATTTTGTCAATGTTAACGTTCATCCATTCCGACTTGAATATCTTGAGCTAAAGAAGTCCATTTGATGCAAACTTAATTTTGTTGGATTGCTGACTTGAAGATCTATCACCCTATCAGCCTACCAAATGTCAACAGAAAACAAGCTCATATGAGAGAGATATGAGTTTTCTAAGATGACACATGAATTCTGCCAATAGACAGGTTTTGTTAAGAAACAAGTCCAAAGTACTTCCCAAAGCATCCAAACCGACATCCAAGTCTTTATTTCGGCAATTTAGCTCTTCTAAGTCAAAAGTCAAAGCTTGAAGATTTTATGCAAGGCTATTTATTCTTTTTTTAAAATATATTAGTGAAATACTTAAATATAAATTGTCTACTTAGGAAAGGACTATTTTGTAAAAAAGGGATTATGGTTTCCTAGCATATAAAAAGAAAGAGAGAAAGGAAAGAAGGGCGGCCAGAAGAGAAGAAAAACACACCCTTTCCTCCAATAACCTGAAACCATGCATTCTTCTTTCCTCTTGATTAGTTGTTCAATAGACAAGCAAGGCTAAGCTCTTTTTCTTGGTTGCAAGGACACAAAAACCTTTGGATTTCAAGAACTGTGAGATTTATTTAACCTTTTCTTTTCAGTTTATATGATGAATATGTTTGTTTTCCTATGCTTATGTCTTATGATTGTTTATTTCAATTGCTAGAGCGGATTGTAAGTTATTATTGTGAACAATCTATTACTAAGTTTGATATCAAAATCGGAGTTGTGGTATATAAACTTGTGAAGCAACTGAGTTTAATAATTATAGCATATCTACGTTATTAGTCTTAGGGAGAACATTCAAACAAATTAAACATGAACTGTGGACAATTATGTTGTCTATATTAATCAATTTATCTAGTTATTAAGGCTGCCATTGAATTAAATTATTAGTGCGGACACTGTGATTGTTTGTTATTAGGGTTAGTTATACGACGGATCTGTTAACTAGCTAATGTTAAGAAAAGATAAAGATTCAGAATATAAATTGATGTTTTGTTTCAATGATCGATTATAATTTCCGTAGGTGGATGTTTACTTGAAACCAAAGGTTTGTTCTCTTGATAGTTTTCTAATTTATTTAATTTAGCTTGATTGTTTAATTCTGCTATAGCCTAGATAACCTCAATTCCCCCCCATTGCATATCGTATAGCATAAAAATCTGAACTAAACCTTCCTCGTGGAATCGACCCATTGCTTGCTCTATACTATCTTGTTTATTTAAGCTAGGGTAATTAATTTGTGTGACCACGACATCGCAACAAGGAGGCCTTAATACATTTTATCTATGTGCAAGAGGCGCCCAATCCAACCTTATTTGGGTAATGAGGTGAGAAGAAAACACAATAAAAGAAACAAAAGAATCTTACTACAACTTGGAAACAACATGGGTGGCTACATTTTCCTTTTGTTTCTAGGATTAACGGGCTGCATGGAAGACTATAAATAAGCCTTGAATCAGTTCTGTAATATTTTCTTTCCTTCTCTTCTTCTTACGGCAAAACATGGATTTAATATTATGGGCTTTATTTTATTTTGTTAGCTATAGCCCAAGGCTTGTTCGGGCTTAATTAAACTTTGTTTTCAGCTAGGATCCAAGGCTTGTTTGGATCAAGTTATGGGCTTTCTAGTTTAAGGTTTTTGGGACAGTTTTGTAAGTTGGCCAAATCAGTCCAATAGGGTAGATCCATTAGGGTTAATTTTTCAAGAACTATTTAAACTCATGTAACCTAAATTTTGGCAGCCATGGATGAATATTACTTTAGAATTTTTTAATTTTAACATGCGAGAGTGATTCTTGTATTCTTTAGTTCTTGAAAGAACTGAATTTGACTTATCGAAGATTAACTTGTTTCATGGCGTCAATCTACTTTATTTCAATAGTGTTGTTGCCTTGGGGCAGGTTTCCATTAGTCACACTCCTATCAGACCTATTTCAGCTTTCTAGGATCAAATTTTAATCTTGATTATGGGTTGCGTGACCACGTGATCATAGGGTTCGCATCACAAGAGAACTCATCTTAGAAATTACAAACCTCATCCATCAAGAGATACATAGATGACAAAGAAAAGAGGGCCTATTGACGCGAACCTCGTGGTCACGCAACCCATAATCAAGATTGAGATCTGATCCTGGAAAGCCGAAAGAGGTCTGATAGGAGTGTGACACAATAGAAACTTGTCCCAAGGCACCAACACTATTAGAATAAAATCGAATGACACCAAGAATCCAGTTAATCTTCCATAAGTCAAATTCAGTTTGTTCAATAACCAAAGAATGCAAAAATCTCTCTCATATATTAAACTGAAAAGATCAGAAGTATTATTGATTAAAAAGTTTTTCGAAACTTAGGCTTACAAGAGTTTAAGTACTTCTGAATAATTAACCCTAATGAATCTATCATTGTGGGTTGAATTGACCCACTTACAAAAATGACTCAAACCCTAATCCAAACAAGCTTTGCATCCTAGCTGAAAACAAAGTATAAATTAAGCTCAAACAAGCCTTGAGTTGTAGCTAACAAAATAAAATAAAGCCCATAATATTAAATCTATGTTATGTCATGCGAAGAAAAGAAGGAAAGAAAATATTACAGAATTGATTCAAGGCTTATTTATAGCCTTCAATATAGCCCACCAATAAGCTCTTCTTGAACATTAATTAAATTAATCAAAGCTTGCTCTTCATTATTTATTATCTTCTTGAAGTCCACCTTAACCAATGTGTCTTGAAGAAGTCTTTTAAAACCTCTTAGGCTTAAGTCTTGTCATCGGACCAACTAAAGCCTCTAACGGATCTCTAAATGTTGCTTAGATCGCATCATTCTCTCTCTCCTCGAAAGGATTCATCCTTGAATCATCACCTTACTAATTTGCATCCTCTGTTAGCTATGAATGGATATTGCTCATTCTTTTTCTCTATCTATTGTCGTATCTTTGCATGTAAGTCTTTCACCAGTTGTATTTTTTTATTACCATCAAGTTAACCCTTTCATCAATAGGTAAATGAATCAAGTCTAATGGTGTTAAGGATTAAAACCATAAACAATCTCAAATGATGAATAATTAGTAGTAGAATGCACATTTTAATTATATACAAATTCAATAAATGACAAACAATCTTCCTAATTTTTAAAATTTATTTTAATGATAGCTCTTAATAATTGAGTTAAATTCATGTTTACTATTTCACTTTGACCATATGTTTATAGATGACAAGTAGTAGAAAATAAGATTTTACTTTCTAATTTACCCCCACAAAACCTTTCAAAAGTAGCTAAAAAACTTAACATCATGATCAAACACAATGCTTATTGGAACATCGTGTAATCAAACTACCTCCCTAAAAAATAGATCTCAAAAGTTTTTGTAAAGTTAGCCAAAGTAAGTAATGGGGTCAAAATAACATTTTCTTTTAAAAAGTTAAAAGTTATATTGATGACATTGTAAACATAAATAACTTAGCCCTCAGAAATTAGAATCTCACCAATATCTGAAAGCTCATTTGGAATCTCTCCAAATAATGAACAAGAACTTCATAAACTAATATACATTATATTAATCAGAACGAGGCTTTAAATAGCCAAATTACAAACAACTGAAATTGAAAGATTAAGCGACTACTATCTGTTACATAAAGCAGCACCCGCATTCCACCACTTGTTCATAAATCAAGGAAAATAAAGGAAATAACCAACTATGAGGGTTCATCATCTTTTCCATTAAGATTTCCTACATAAAAGAATCATTTTTATAAGTTTTTTGTGCCTTCTTATGCCAAGTTGATACAATGATAGTAATTGAATTTAAATTCCCTTATTGGACCCTATCTAATATACTAAAATCATTAATATCCTTCATGACAAGCCTTCTTGATAATGCATTTGTTGCAAGGTTTTCTTACCCTTTCTTGTAATAGATTTGATAGCTGAGTCCTAACAATTTGGTTAACCTTTTTCATTGCAAGGGTGTATGAATCTTTTTTTCCATAAGATACCTTAGACTCTCATGGTCTATTTTGATAACAAACTAATGATGCTCTCAAGTTAGCAGATGCAATATGGATTTTTTTATTTGTTGCCTTTTGACTTGTGACTTATTATTTGGAGAGGATTCTTTTCCTAACAATGCTATGATATTCAACAACTTATATTTTGGAGTCTTCTAGTTCTATAAGGATGTTTAATCAACAACAACAACATAGTTTCCAAGTGTGGTAAAGATTCCTTGATGTTCTAATATCTTTTTATTACATGGATTCCTTATTTATCCTGACTATATAAAGAATTGAGGGTTGATGGCATTTAATTGCAATTGCTTTGTTTGTTTTGGACTATTTAAGCTTATTTTATGAAGAACTATATTTATCATTTGGGTTTTGTATTATTTTTATTTTGGACTTATTTTAGTTTCAGTTTGGATTTTTACTTTAATTTGGGCTCATGATAGCCCATTAGTCATTGTTTAGGATTTATTAAGCTTTTTGAGCTGTGTTTTTTGTTGGGCTTTGTTTTGGGCCTTAGGTGTAAGCCCTCGGATAAAATAATCTCATCTTAATTTAGTAAAATAAAATAAAATACAATGGATGTGGAGAAAGGATTAAATTGAACAAATTAATTGGATTAAAAGATAAGTTATTTAATGAGAGGGGTGAAGTTGAAAACAATAATAAAGGAATAAGGAGTTAGTAAAGAGAAAGATAAATAGTGGGGTCAATGTATTAATAAAAGGAATTGTGGGGTCAATGTGAAAATAGAAGTAAATATGATGGGTAAGATGTAAACAAGGAAAGAACATAATTATAAATGAAAAGAAATCTCTAGAAATTCCTAGAGTAATGGTCGGCCAAGGAGAGGAAGAAAGAGGGAAAAACATTTGAGAGGAAACCTTGTAAATTCATCATTTGAATCTAAAAAAAAGTGATAATAAGTGAGCCAAGAGTGCTTCAAGTAAGATTTAGGAAGAAAACTTTGAGAAAACCTAGAGAATTTACTAGTGGGAAGAGAAGGGTTAGAAGAATGAAGGAAGGAGAAGAAGAAAAAGGGTTGTTCTCAATCTCTTGACTCATTTTCTTTGTAATAGAAGGTAACAAGCTCTCTTATTAAGTCACTTGAATTTGTTTGTGTTTTCCTTGAATAATTGAGATTTTAGAATACCTTAGTATAGGTTAAGAATTTTGTTAAATAATGATAGATGGAGACATTTTGTGTTTATAGTGGCTGGAAATGATGGAAAAATATGCATGGGAAACAAATTTATACTTGTTGAACTTAGAAATCAAAACTAATAAGTTGTCTCTCAATTTTTCTACTAAGATTTGAACCCTAAAATGATAGAATTTGAGATAAGTTCCTTCATAAAAGTTGTAGAAATGGATGTTAACTTTTCAATGCGATTGACCTTCCTTAAATTGGAGTGACAAAACACTATATATGGAAGAAAAACTGAAGATAGGTAAAAACCGGGAATCAGCAGGACATATTTTCGGGTTTTTGAAATTTGTGAATTTAGGCATGTAGATGGAAAATTAGGTATATTCATCTTCATAAAAGTTGAAGACCCATGTTTTAGCATTCCAAAGAAACAAACCACGTATAAAACCGAGTTCTATAGCTCCGGTTATACTCAAACTCTAAACTGTATTTGGAATCCGTTATGTTGAGCCACCTAAAACTTATACATTGGTACCTTCTGTTAGGGATTGGTTTTTATTACAAAATGTTGAATTATGAAGGCAATGAAAACAATACGTATATGTGTGTATGTGTGGTTAAGACTCGAAATTTAAATTAGTGTAACTATTGGTACATGTGAGATTATGGAAAATAAACAAGAGTAGGGGACGACTAGTAGAGCACAGATTTCAGGTAGGTGTCTGGCACTTAGATATTTAATTTAAAGTCTCTTTTAATTCTTTAGCTTAGCTCCTAATAAGATGTAGTTCAAATTTTAGTATTGTATGTAGTGTTTGAATGATAGTTGAACTAGTACCTCGTTTGGGACTAGTGCCTGGTGAATGAGTTGATGATTAGACCAGCTTCTTGGTATAGGGCTGGTGCCCTGTGAATGGGTTGGGTTAGACCAGTGTCCTGGTTTGGAACTGGTACCCTGTGAGTGGGCTGTTAGTTGGACCCGTATTCTAGAATGGAACCAATGCCCTGGGAATGGGAGACCAATAGAATCAGTTATTATTAGACAAGATTGGTGTGTTGACAAGTGGGAGATTATAGACATTGATGGTAGATGATGAATTAAAAGCAAATTGTTAATGTAATGAAAAATGTACTAGATCATCATAATAATTTAGTCATGTTTATGCAAATTAATATGCAGGTTCATCTCAGCAGCGTAACCCTTAGTTAATGCATGGGTGTTCTCTCTGTATAGTCACTTAAGTTAATAGAAAAATAAAAGAATTTTCTTTTGGGTCGTATTTTACAATACTTCTAATTTATATTTATAAAGTTATGTAGTACTATTTTGTGAAAACTTTATGTAGTAATTTGAAATTTAGAATTTACATTATGTTAAATATATGAATGCAATAGCCTATTAGTCATTGTTTAGGGTTCAAGTTAGCCCATTAGTCATTGTTTAGGGTTTATTAAGTGTTTTGAATTTTAGTTTTTGTTGGGCTTTGTTTTGGGCCTTAGGTCTAGGATTCATAAGGTTGTTTGTTGAGTCTATCTAAGTTATTTATTTATATTAAATTTAAGGTAGCTATGATGTTTTGAATAAACTTGTGTTTTGCATTATACAATATTTTTCTCTTTGTTGGAACAAAGAACAAATTTGACTTATCAAGATATAACTGACCTTGTGGCATTTTCAAAAACTCCAGTCTCTTGTTTTGCTATAAATAACAGGTCCAAGTTCAATTTTCAATATCTTTGATTTTTAGATATAGGGTTATCTATCACAAACTTGATATTTGGCATTCCAGGTTTGTCATTTATTTCATTGTGGATTTCTGAATCTTTATATCTATGAGATTCACATAACATACCGTAATATTATTTTTATTAAGAATACTATAAGACATGAATACTTAAGGAATTTTATAGCAACTGAATTGAGGAAAAAATGATGTTGAATGGGAATCACTATCTTGGTCTAAATCAGCGTGTTTAGTTTATTTTATGTAAAATAAGTTTTCATAAATTTGTTTTTCATATTTTGTTCACCTAGAAAAACTTTGCGAGGTAAAATTATTTTACAATCAAAGAAAAAAAGCATCAATTTTTTTTTAAAATAAAAATATTTTATAAAAATATTTTTACCATTAAATCATGGATCCCACCACCAATTAATTATACTTATTTTCAATATGTATTATACATCAATCAATTATTTTTAATTAGTCTTTATTAGCATAACCAATAATGAAAAGCAATATAATTTAAAAAAATATATATTTTTCATTTCAAAAAACAATTTATTTTATAAAAAATAAATGGAATCCTTGTAAAATCTTCATTTCACTCAATTAAATTTGAAATGGTTAGATTAAAAGAAGTGATATATAATATTCATCCAAAAATACACCCCGTTAATTTGATATGAATTTTGTTGATAAGAAAATTATGATAATTACCAAAATTCTTGTATAATTTTTTTTCTATCTTTAAAACCTATTAAACTATTTTGATTTTTTTTTTCATATCAAAGGAACCCAAAATCTAACTCTCAATGAACGAACATCATTAATCCATTTAACTATTTTGTTATAATTTTTGTTTTTTTTTTATTTTATAGATTAAAATTCTTTTTTGATTTGGATACAAATTAATTTATAGTGTTTTACATTCGATATTATGTTTTCGAATCATATTTATTTTTAAAATATTCACATCATATAACAATTACATTACATTACATATATATGATATAATATATTTATTTTCCATTAAATTACCATCATTGTTTCAACAACTATTCTAAATGCACACTTTTTTTTTTCAATTGAGATTATATATAATTATGATGATTTAAAGGAAAAGAATATTTATTTATATCATATATTTCTATAAAATTATTTTATAAAATGTAACTGTATACATAATATAAATATTATATATATATATATAGTTAATTTAAAAAATATAACTATACATAATATTGCACATTATTTTTTTATATATATAAAATCTATTAAATATCATTTGTAAAACTTTAAAATAAAATATTTCATAGAAAATAAATGACAAATGATTTAATGGTATTAAGAGAGAGTTAGATATTTGGGTATTTTGGTTATAGATTTTGTTTTGAAGTTAGTTGGATATAAAAATATTTTTATGTTTTTTTAATAAAAGATCTTTTACCATAAACATTTCAAAGCATACATAAAGACTAGACCATCGAAGCGCGTTACATCATGAATTGAAGCAAAAAGAATTTGAAAAAATATATCTAGGTATCGCTAACATGCTGTTATTAAAAAAATATAACCATGAATTCAAAATTTATTGCATATTGAATGATATTTTTTTAAAATGTTGAGATAGTGACACATTGAACGATATTTTTATTTAATATTAAAACAACAATATATTTGACTCACTTGGGTTGTGAAACCCGTAGGAATAATCTTGTAAAAAAACAAATTGGAAACCTCAATCCCTAATTAACTCAATGCTGAAAGATGAAATCTATAAAAAAAAAAAATACTCAATTTAAAAAAAGACTGAAGTGATCTCTGACTCAACCATTAAAAACACAATACTCAAATTAGGAATCTGGGCAATGACTTGGATGGCTTTGTCTGGTCTACTTGATCAGATGCAATCTGTTAAGAGGAAGAAACTTCTGGAAAGTTAAGATTCCAGAAAATTACTTTTAGGCCTGGAGAAATATTCTTAAGCTAAGATCTTTAGCATGGCTTAAGATGAAATATATCATAGGAGATGGAAGGGAAACTTCTCATGGTTTGACAATTGGCACCCACATAGCTTCCTGGTTGACTCTTATAAAGAGAGGTTCGTATATGATTCAGGTATAAGAAAAAATACAATGGTTAATGTGCCAGTAGGTAACACAAAATGAAGATGATCTACCACTCAAGTGATGGCTCGTACTCCATTATAAATGCTATTCCTTCTTTGATTGCTCACATTAGGAAGAGATATGGTGGAAAGTTTGTGATAGATGTGACATTCCTAGAATGAGAAAAAGCTATGATGATCGGATTAAATGAGCTACTCTCGTTTGGAAGGGTAGAAGTTTAGTAAATTGATTTGTAAACCAGGCTTTGTAGCTATAGTTTATTGTATTTAGCAGGAAGAGAATACAAGGATCTTTGTTGGTAAATCTAGGTGCCCAAATTATGTTTTCAATCAAATTAAAGGGATTATTCGTGGCAAGCTTAATTTGGTGAGAAATATCCTAGCAACCTAAGAAAATATTAGGATTGATAGAGCTTGGAAGTTGAATAATGAAGATTCTGAAGAGAATGTTTAGCGGGTTTTTTTAGTTATGTAATGTCGTAGCTAGATTGACTTTGAATGGTTTTTAGTTTAATGACCTTACTGTGGCTATTTGGTTTTATATGTTCTGATTATATTGTAAATCTAGGGTATAACCCTTAGAATTTTTATATCCTCCTTTTTTGTTTTTATGCAAATGTCAACTTATAATTGTTTTTTAACTTAATCAATCAAACTTACGATCGAAGTCATGCATGTTATTCAATTTAATTTTTTTTTAATACTAGATGTTAGTTCTCATTTAATTATTTAACAATAAGGCACATGCAAATCTTTTTTATGAAATAGTTTTTGAAAAGAAAAAAATAGCTGGGTCATGCATGGGACTGAGATAGCAAAATCAAACCTAATTGTTTTAAGCTAAATAACAAAAAAAAATATTTTTTTATTTTAAGTTCAATAAATAGATAATTGATATCAAAGAGTTAAATTATATATTTTTTATTTAAATTTAAATAAAAAGATAATTGATAACAAATGGTGAAATTATTTTTTTTTAAATTGAGGGACCAAAAATGCATTAAACAATAAAAAAGAAAAAAAATACATTTAATACATTTTCACAAGGACATTGTGGCTTAATCTGTCAAACCTCTAATCTGGATTATGAACTCAACTATGTTCAATACATATTTTTTCTTAAATTTATTTTCACTTAAATATAAAATAAAAAAAAATAAGCCTAGACAACATGGGTTTAGTGCCCCAGCATACGTGGGCATAAAAAAAAGGCCTAGGGCCGAGCACCTTGGCCTTTTTTTTTTTTTAATCTTTTTATAGGGAAGATGATTTGTCTACCACCCCTATTTTTTCTTAAAAAAATAATTAGATAACATGTTGTTTGTTGAGGTAGACAACATATTGTTTATTTGCCCAGATCTTGGCCACCATTATGGTGGCTAAAAAATCAGGGTAACATATTTTTTACCCTAAAAACTCATTTTCCATCTATTTTAATCTAAAAACACCTAAAAAAAACATCTAAAAACTAATTTACCAACCTAATAAACAAAAAAAAAATCACAAAATCTTCTTATCAAACTTTATAAAACTAGGTAAAGTTTTTCTTCCTCGACTTCAATATTTTTTTAAATATTATTGAGGTTCTAAACAACCATTATAAAACTCTTCTTATAAAAAAAAAATATATTGAAACCAATTTTAACTATTTTGGTGGTCGAAATCAGTGTAAATAATATAATAACTTATAAGTGTTTTACGCCTAATTAAATTCAATGATCATTGAATTGTGGCAGATATTATTTTTTAAAATATATTTTACTTGAAAATATATTAAAATAATATTTTTTATTTTTTAAAATTTATTTTTAATATAAATATATCAAAATAATATACACAATCACGCAAGCCAACCATAATCCCAAATACACCTAAACTTTTCCGCACCACGCCAAGCGTCAAAATCAAGCTTGGTAGGTCCTTAGCCACTCGCCTCGTCAAAAACTGGCTATTAAAATCGGTGGATTTTCTTGTATCGACCTTGGGGCAACCTCGTAGACAGAGATTAGATTGACATGGCAGACTCTACAGTCCAACAGAGCCGATCGAGAGACCTAGACAAGCTACTTCTCAGACCCGGCAATCTCGTTGCTCCCACCTTCGAATCTGGTGTTCAAGTAAGCTATTTCGTTCTTGGAAATTTTAACAAACTCCCGGCGTGCAATCTTTTTTTGAACTATTTGTTTTGTTTTAAATGTTGTAGTTGAGAGATGATCTTCAAGAGTATGCAAGATTATTGGTAATTGGGGCCGGTGGTTTGGGTTGTGAGCTGCTAAAGGACCTAGCTTTATCAGGTTTTAAAAATCTGGAAGTCATTGATATGGACCGTATCGAGGTTACTAATCTCAATCGCCAGTTTCTTTTCAGGTTCTTGCTTTCTCAACTTAACCCACGTGTTTATGTGCTTTTACCTTTTCTTTTCTCTGTTCAATTCGTGGCTGTTTTAATTGGTATATGCCCTTTCGTGGGTTGTCGGTTAAATTGCACTTTGAAGTATTTTTTTTTCCTATATCAACTGCGAAGAGAAAAGAAACAATGTGAAACCTAGTCGAAGGGTTATTACTTAAACTGGGGACCTAATTTAGGTATAAGTGCATTTAGGTAAATCTGTTTCAAGGGAGAAATATGGCTGTTTGGATGATAATTGATAAATAAAAGTTCATCTTGCAAGAAGGCTAAGGAAAAGTAGTACCTTTAGTGTGGACTAGTGATAACCTAGTATTCTTGTGAATAAAGGATTACTTTTAAGAACCTGTTGGTAAAAGGAGAAAATAAACACCTTGTTTACTTGACAATGTGAAATGGCTGCA
>Ga0307513_10008466_pt1 | contig 13151 bp, 9 predicted proteins | sample 15_EM_MG_FD_202174 | JGI IMG/M metagenome (GOLD analysis project Ga0307513, IMG submission 202174) | Populus trichocarpa ectomycorrhiza microbial communities from riparian zone in the Pacific Northwest, United States - 15_EM | ecosystem: Host-associated > Plants > Roots > Unclassified | place...
CTCGGCCGAGCAGTTGCGCGCGGGCGTGCGGCGAGGAACCCTGGCGGGCGCGTTCGTGCCGGTGCTCGCCGGTGCGGCGTTCAAGAACCGCGGCATCGAACCGCTGCTCGATGCGGTGGTCGCCTACCTGCCTGCGCCGGGTGAAGCGCAGAGCGACGCCGGCCAGCCCGAGGCCGACCCGGACGGGCCACTCGCCGCGCTCGCGTTCAAGGTCGTGACCGACGAGCACGGCGCGCTGACCTTCGTGCGCCTGTACCGCGGCCGGCTGCGCCCGGGCGACACGGTGCTGAACACCAGCACCGGCCGCACCGAGCGCGTCGCGCGGCTGTACGAGGTGCACGCCGACAAGCACGAGGAACGCACGCTGCTGCAGGCCGGTGACATCGCCGCGATCGTCGGCCTGAAGGACACGCTGACCGGCCAGACGCTGACCGGCAACGGCGCGGCCGATCGCCGCCATCCGCTGGTGCTGGAGCAGATCGTGGTGCCCGAGCCGGTGATCGACGTCGCGATCGAGCCGAAGACCCAGGACGACCAGCAGCAGCTCGGCAAGGCGCTGCACGCGCTCGTGCGCGAGGATCCGAGCCTGCGCGTGCGGCAGGACGCCGAGTCGGGCCAGACCATCCTGTCGGGCATGGGCGAGCTGCAGCTCGAGGTCACGATCGAGAAGCTGCGCGCGCGCCATCACGTCAACGTGGCGGTCGGCCGGCCGCAGGTCGCGTACCGCGAAACGATCTCGAAGATTGCGGAGGTGACGCATCTGCACAAGAAGCAGAGCGGCGGCCCCGGGCAGTTCGCCGAGGTCAGGCTGCGCCTCGCGCCGCTGGCGCGAGGTGAGGGCGTGCGCTTCGTCAGCAGCATCGCCGGCGGTGCGGTGCCGCGCGAGTACATCCCGGCGGTCGAGGCGGGTGTGCGGCGCGCGGCCGAGGCCGGCGTGATCGCGGGCTTCCCGCTGGTCGACTTCGAGGCGACGCTGCTCGACGGCCGCTTCCACGAGCGCGATTCGTCGACCCTGGCGTTCGAACTCGCGGCGGTCGCGGCATTCCGCGAGGCCGCCGGCCGCGCCGCGCCGCAGGTGCTGGAGCCGGTGATGGCGGTCGAGCTGATCACGCCGCCCGAGTACCTGGGCGACGCGATCGGCGACCTGCACCGGCGCCGCGGTTCGGTGCGCGGCCAGCAGCCGCGCGCCGCCGCGGTGGTCGTGCAGGCCCACGTGCCGCTGAAGGAGATGTTCGGCTACATCGGTCAGCTGCGCGCGCTGTCGTCGGGGCGGGCGCAGTACTCGATGCAGTTCGACCACTACGCGGTTGCGCCGAGCAGCGTGTCGGCGCAGTTGCTGGCCGCGTGAGCGAGGCGGGGGCAGGGATGCGGAGGCCTCTCCTGCCCGCCAACGCCGGCTCGGGCCCCGTGCCAGCATCGCGACGAAAGGGCAGTTGAACCTCTGGAACTCACTTATTCCGTTCCAAAGTTGTGCGTCGGTGGCCGGCAGTTCGCGGCGCAACATCGGACTTCAGACGCCAGTCCGGGCCGAAGTCATCCAGCCCGTGCGCCGGGAGTGGAACGGCAGAACCAATCTCGCGAAGATGGAGTTCATAGGCGTCGAGATACGCTTGCCGACCCTCCGGAGTCGTGTACTGAATCGACCATGCGACGAACGGAGGCATGGCGGTCAGCCCGCTGTAGCCGAACGTCCCATTGTGCAAATGCCACAGGTTGACGTCCAAAGCACCAAGCAGACCGTCCGGCTCGGCCATGCCGGGCAGGCAGCCTGTTGTGATTGTCAGCGTGGCTTTTCGTCCCTTCAAGCCACCCGTGTCGAATCGTCTGCCGTTGCCGTACACGACTCCGTTGACGAACACACGATCGATCCATCCCTTCATGATGGCCGGTACTGAGAACCACCAAAGCGGAAACTGCAAGATCAGCAGATCGCACCAAAGCAACTTGTCCACCTCTTGCCGGATATCAGGAACGAATGCGTTCTGCTGATAGGCGAATTTCTGCTCCCGGTCGTATTGGAGAAGCTCAGGAAAACGGCGCTGCGTGAAGTCGGTTGCCTTCGCAACGGGATCGAACTGCATTGCGTACAGGTCGGAAATGACCACGTCGTGCCCGGCGGCACTCAAGGTTCGGGTCGAGCGCTCGAGAAGCGCTGCGCCAAAGGACTGAGGTTCCGGGTGAGCAAAGACAATGAGTACTTTCACGTTCTGTTCCTTCTGGAAGTTAGTTGAATGGCGCGATGTGGACGCGATAGCCCGACAAGCACGCGGTGCCTGTGAGGCTGTCACCTGTGCTGCCGTCGCTCAGATCGTTGAGGCTGGCACCCGGCCTCTCGCTCGCGATCTTCAGACGGCTACCTGGCGAGTCATGTCCCCAACCATGCGGTAGACATACAACGCCCTGCATCACGGAATCGCTGATCTGAACTGGGGCGGTCAGCTTCGAATCTCCTCGAGTCACGACGGCGGACCCCCCCTCGGTTAATCCCAGAATCGAGGCGTCCACCGGATGAACAAGGAGCGTGAAGCGCGCGGGCCCTTTCGCAAGAGTCTTGAGGTTGTGCATCCAACTGTTGTTCGACCGAACATCACGGCGCCCGATGATTTGCAGGCCTGCGGACGTTTCGGGCAAGTCGACGCTCACCGCGTCGAGCGCTTGGCGACATTCGGCGGGCGCCAACTCGATCAACCCGCTCGGGGTTCGCAATGCCTCGGGAATGCGCGGCGTCAACGGCCCCAGATCAACCCCGCCCGGGGTGGCTGCCAGAACCGACACGCTCAAAGGCTCTCCATCGGTGCGATTGCTTGCATTCGCGCCATAGGGGCCGTGGCGGAGTTCGAGATCGAACAAGCGCTCGGGACCGACGAGGCCACCGCTGTCCTGCGACGCTAGCACTTCCACGCTCAAGCGCGACAGTGCCGCTGCAGCGACTTCATCGTCCAGCCGTCTCAGATCACTCTCCACGCCCAGATCGCGAACGATCGCGGAGAGGCGCAGCAGAATCTCCCATTCGCTTGGACGCTGCTCAAGTGTCTCGAAGACCGCCGGGCTATAACGTGCGTGATTGCGGCCGCTGAATTGCGGGAAGAGCACATCGAAATGCGATGACTCCAAGGGCGATACGCCTGGCAGGATCACGTCGGCGTGCGAAGTGGTCTCGTTCAAGTACAGATCGACGCTGACCATGAACTCGAGACCGGTCAGTGCCCTTTCAAGCTTTCGCCCATTCGGCACCGACAACACAGGATTGCCGGCGATCGTGATCAAAGCCCGCAGTTGGTCGGGGCCGCCCGTCTCGATCTCCTCTGCGAGCAACGTCATCGGTAGCTCACCGAAGCATTCGGGAACGTGGCTGACTCGGCTCTGGTATCTGTTGACCACGATCCCCCGCCCCGTTCCTGCCGCCCCGCGCGTGTTTGCAGAAAATGCCGCGGCACGAGGGAACATGGCTCCGCCTGGGCGATCCAGGTTGCCGGTCAGCGTGTTCAAGCAGTCGACCAACCAGTTGCACAAGCTGCCATGTCGCTGCGTGCTGATGCCCATGCGCCCATAGATGCAGCCTCGATCGGATCCGGCAAGCGCGCGCGCCAGCGCTTTGATCACCTCTACCGGGACACCACAAATCCGGGAGGCCACGCGCGGAGAGAAGCGCCGAGTGACGGAGTTCAGCTCCGCCAAGCCAGTGACGTTCCCCTCAACGTGCCTGAGCTTGACCAAGTTTTCGTCGAAAAGCACGTGCACCATCGATGCCAGAAGAAACACATCGGTACCGGGGCGGATGAAGTGATGTTCGTCGGCGAACTGAGCGGTTTCGGTGCGACGAGGATCGATCACGACGATTCGACCGCCTCGTGCGCGCAAGGCTTTGGCCTTGCCGCGGAAGTCTGGGACAGTCCACAGGCTCCCGTTGCTGACCGCCGGATTAGCGCCAAGCACGATCAGAAGGGAACTGCGCTCGATGTCGGGCACGGCGAGCGTCAGCCAGTGGCCGAACATCATCCCGCTCGACAGATGCTTGGGCATCGAGTCGAGGCTCATCGCAGAGAACACGTTGCGCGTCCCCAGTGCCTTGATGAGTTGTGGGATGTACAGCATCAACGCCGGCTTGTGCCCAGACGGATTGCCCAGAACCAGGCCGATGCTCTGGCGGCCGAATCGGCGCTGAATGGGCAGCAATCGCCTTTCGATCTCCTCGAATGCTTCGGTCCATGTCGATTCGACGAGAACACCGTTGCGTCGGATCAGCGGAACCCTCAGCCGGTCCGCGTCTTCATGCAGATCCTTGAGTGCGACGCCTTTGGGGCACATGAAGCCCTTGCTCAACACATCGGACGACAGGCCGCGGATCGATTGGACCTGCGCTCCCACCACGCGAATCTCGAGCCCGCAGCAGGCTTCGCAGAGCGGGCAGATCTGATAGCTGCTGTTCTCACTTGCCATTCCAGAACCTCATTGGTGTTAGTCCCTACAAATAAACCGACGCGTTGGACTATTCTAACGGTCATTAGATTTTGTAGACAAGCTTTGGAACTGCTCCTCAACCCGCAGATTGAACGCACATATGACGATCTCGAACGGCCACTCATCCCTTCGGAAGCGTCTGCTCCCGCTCCTTGTCGCGCCGGCGCTTGCCCTGTGTGCGCTGTCAGATGCAGTGGCACAGGCTCGCCCCGACATTCGCATCGCAATCATCCAAGCGCGCTCCGGGCCCCTCGAGGAGTACGGCAATCAAGCGAGCACGGGGTTTCGATTGGGGTTGGACCATGCCACCGGTGGGACACTTCAAGTCGCCGGGCGGAAGATCGTCCTGATCGAACGAGACGATCAAGGCAAGCCTGACATCGGAAAGTCGACGCTGGCCACCGCGTACTCCGACGACAAGGCCGACATCGCTGTGGCGTCGACATCCTCCAGCGTCACCTTGGCGATGCTCCCAGTCGCCGAGGAGGCCAAGAAGATCCTGCTCGTGGAACCTGCGGCCGCAGACTCCATCACCGGTGCGCAATGGAACCGGTACATCTTCCGGACCAGCCGAAGCAGCTCACAGGAAGCTATTGCGAACGCTGTGGCGCTCGACAAGCCGGGCGTATCGATCGCGACGCTGTCGCAGAACAACGCGTTCGGACGCGACGGTGTCCAGGCGTTCAAGCAGGCGCTCAAGAGCGCCAAACTTGTCCAGGAGGAGTACCTTCCGCCGACGACGACCGATTTCTCGGCATCTGCTCAGCGTCTGATCGATGCACTCAAGAATCTTCCGGGCAGAAAGATCATCTGGGTGCTGTGGGCTGGCAGCGCCAATCCCTTCAAGATCGCCGATCTCGATCTGGGCCGCTACGGTATCGAGATCGCCGCAATCGGCAACAGTCTGGCGGTGATGGCGCCATACAAGGGACTGCCGGGGCTCGAAGGTGCTACGTACTACTACTACGGCATCCCCAAGAACCCGGTCAATGACTGGCTGGTAGCAGAACACCAGAAGCGATTCAAGACGCCTCCGGACTTCGTCACTGCAGGCGGCATGAGCGCGGCCATCGCGCTCGTCACAGCGTTGACGAAAACGAACGGCGACGCCACCGCAGACAAGCTCATTGCGGCGATGGAGGGAATGAGCTTCGAGTCGCCCAAGGGCATGATGACTTTCCGCAAGGAAGATCACCAAGCCTTGCAGAGCATGTATCACTTCAGGATCAAGTCAGACCCGGCCGTGGCATGGGGCATTCCCGAGCTTGTTCGCGAGATCAAGGCGTCGGAAATGAACGTTCCTGTCTTGAACAGGCGCTGATCGCCCGCTGAAAGGCGAGTCGCCCTCAGCCCGCGAATTCCTCGCTGGGCACCGACCACTTACCGAAAGATGTTCCATGACCCATCCGACGACTTCTCCGGACCATTTCCCCGTCGACCCAGAATTTGCAGCTCGCTGGTATCAAGGCTGGCTGGACGCCTGGAACTCGCACGACCCGCGTCAAGTCATTCCGCTCATTACCGAGGACTTCATCCTCGAGAGTCCGACAACTCGACACACTGGCTGGTTCGTGCAAGGACACGATGCCACGGTGAAGTATTTGGCTTACGTCATGAACGCGTACCCGGACCTGAAATGGGAACAGGTGTTCACTCCGATGTACTCCGCCACCGAGGCGCGTGCAGCGTTCTATTGGCGGGGTTGGGGCACGTTTTCCGGCGTCCTGAATCCCCCGAGCATCAAGGGAAACGGGCGCTCGTTCGAGTTCTCGGGTGTCGAGGTTTTCGACTTCCGCGGCCAGCGCGCAACTCAGCTGCGTGCGGCCTATGACCTCCTCGGTCTGATGCGGCAGATCGGCGTCTACAAGGGCTGGACGGCAAGCGACGCCGAGGCCCGGAAGGGAAAGCAGCCATGAGCAATCCCATTGCAACGCTGCTGCGAGACAGCGCCCTGAAGACGCCGACGCGGGTAGCGCTGGCGCTTGATGGTCGCGAAACAAGTTGGGCCGAGCTTTACGCCAGCGCATGCAGAGTGGCGAATGCGCTGATCGAGATCGGTGTCGCGCCACGGGAGCGCGTTTCCTTCATCGACAAGAACGGAATCGAGTTCTTCGAGTTTCTGTTCGGTTGCGCGCTTTGCGGAGCCGTTCCAGTGCCGATCAGCTGGCGATTCACGCCCCAGGAAATGCGCGCCACCATTGCCGACGCGCAGATTCGCTTGGTCGTCGTCGGCCACGAATTTACGGGCCTCTTCGACGATCAGGTCAAAGACACGGCCGGGAGCCCTACCGTCGTCGCGATCGGTGAGCACGCGAGATCTCCGCGCTGGGCCTCTTGGATTGCGGCGCGGCCGAACACGGATCCTCACGTCGCCACGGAGGACGACGCGATCGTCATGCAGCTCTACACGAGTGGGACCACCGGACTGCCCAAAGGCGTCCTGATTTCGGACTCGAATCTCACCTGCCTCATGCAGGACCTTCGCGGGCAGTGGGACGTTCGTGCGGACGACATCAGCTTGGTCTGCATGCCGTTGTTCCACATGGGGGGCGTGGGCTGGGCCCTGGCGGGAATGGCTGCGGGTTGCCGCTCGGTCTTGGTCCGCGAGTTCGCACCCGCCGGCGTGCTGGACCTGCTGTTGACAGAGCGGGTCACGGTTGCGTTCTTTGTTCCGGCGATGCTGGCGTTCCTTTGTGCCGTTCCGGGATCTGCCGAGAGAACTTACGAGCTACGGCGAATCATCTACTCTGGCTCGCCGATCGCGCAGGAGACCTTGAAGGTTGCGATGACGACCTTCAAGTGTGAATTCGTTCAAATCTACGGGATGTCCGAGACCAGCGGCTCCTTCGCCCAACTCGGACCGCGCGACCACGATCCGGACGGCCCCCGTGCCGGCCTGTTGCGATCGGCAGGACGCCCCTATCCCTGGGTACAGGTGCGCATTCTCGAAATCCAGCAGCAAACGGATTGCGCCGTCGGTGAGGTCGGTGAAATCTGGACTCTCTCTGCACAGAACACGCGCGGATACTGGAACAACGATTCCGAGACGCGGTTGCTGCTGACCTCAGACGGTTGGCTGCGCACCGGCGACGCCGGCTACAGGGATGAAGGCGGGTACCTCTTCCTGACCGACCGAATCAAGGACATGATCATCAGCGGCGGTGAAAACGTCTATCCCGCCGAAGTCGAGAACGCGCTTGCATCTCATCCTGCCATTGCCGAAGTCGCAGTGATTGGTGTGCCAAGCGAAAAGTGGGGCGAGACAGTCAAGGCCGTGGTGGCTTTCAAGTCTGGAGCCAGTGCGCCTGACGCGGAGATCATCAAATTTGCGCGGGATAGACTAGCGGCCTACAAGTGTCCGACTTCAGTGAACATCGTGCCTGCCTTGCCTCGCAGCCCTACTGGCAAGGTGCTGAAGAAGGATCTCAGAGAGCCGTACTGGAAGGGTAAGGAGCGTCGCATCAATTGACCCGCCCCGCTGCATCGAAGCGCCGAGCCCCCGCACCCGACCAGCCGCGGCGTCGTCCTTTGAGCAAGGTCGCGCGCGCACCAGAGACAGATCCTCCGCACAACCCCGGGCCGGCGGGGAAAGCCGTGCAGACCCGGCAGAAGATTCTCGATGCTGCCGCAAGAGTGTTCGCCGCGCGTGGCTTCAATTCGACCAGCTTGAATGACATTGCGACGGCCGCGTCCATGAAGAGCGGCAGCCTCTATTTTCACTTCGAATCGAAGGATGTGCTGATCAGTGAAGTGCTTCGCGAAGGCGTGGTTCGTTCTTTGTCGATCGTCAAAGAAGCAGTTGACGCGCTGGGGGATCGGTCAAGTGCGCGTGCCCGCATCTGTGCAGCAATAGCGGCACACGTCGGCGCGCTCAGCAGCCTGGCAAGCTACGCAGCCGCGGTGTTGCGGATTGTCGAAGAGGTCTCGCCTGAACTCCGAGCGTCTTTCCGTTCCAACAATCGGCAGTACGCGGAGTATTGGAATGATCTCGTCGCCCGAGCGCAGCAAGAGGGTGCGTTCGTTTCGCCCGCTGACCCGCGCCACATTCGTCGCGTTCTGTTTGGCGCGATGAATGCCACCATGGTCAACCAAGGCCAGGCGGCCGCAGAGGATGAAAGCGCCCGCTTGGTAGCCCGGCTGTTCGGCTTGGCGGACTGATCGCACTGGCGAAGGGAGTCGTACCTGACCCTCTGCACGCGCGCCCGCGCGGGTGGATACTTTCTGTTTGCCCACGCGACGACGAAAGAATCCCGAAACATGTCAAGCACGCTCTCGAGTCCACCCTCCGGCACCCCCGGCGTCTACACCCCCTCGGAGAAGCGCAAGCGCATCTTCGCGATCGTGGCCGCGTCCAGCGGCAACCTGGTCGAATGGTTCGACTTCTACGTCTACGCGTTCTGCGCGATCTACTTCGCACCGGCGTTCTTCCCGAAGTCGGATCCGACCGCGCAGCTGCTGAACACCGCGGGCGTGTTCGCGGCCGGCTTCCTGATGCGCCCGATCGGCGGCTGGCTGTTCGGCCGGCTCGCCGACCGCAGCGGCCGCAAGACCTCGATGGTGATCTCGGTCACGATGATGTGCGGCGGCTCGCTGCTGATCGCCTGCCTGCCGACCTACGCCGCGATCGGTGCCGCCGCGCCCGCGCTGCTGTTGGCCGCGCGGCTGCTGCAGGGCCTGTCGGTCGGCGGCGAATACGGCACCACCGCCACCTACATGAGCGAAGTGGCCATGCGCGGCCAGCGCGGCTTCTTCTCGTCGTTCCAGTACGTCACGCTGATCGGCGGCCAACTGCTCGCGGTGCTGGTGGTCGTGATCCTGCAGCAACTGCTCGACGAGGCGGAACTCAAGGCCTGGGGCTGGCGCATCCCGTTCGTGGTCGGCGCGATCACCGCGGTCGTCGCGCTGCTGCTGCGGCGCACGCTGCACGAGACCTCGACGGCCGAGACGCGCGCCAGCAAGGGCGCGGGCACGATCGCCGAACTGTTCCGCCACCACAAGGCGGCGTTCTTCACCGTGCTCGGCTACACCGCGGGCGGCTCGCTGATCTTCTACACCTTCACGACCTACATGCAGAAGTACCTGGTCAACTCGGCGCACCTGTCGATCAAGACGGCGAGCAACATCATGACGGCCTGCCTGTTTCTGTACATGTGCATGCAGCCGCTGTTCGGCGCGCTCTCGGACCGCATCGGCCGGCGCAACAGCATGCTGCTGTTCGGCGTGCTCGGTGCGCTCTCGACCGTGCCGATCCTGACCGCGCTGCAAAGCGTCACCAGCCCGCTGGTCGCAGGGGCGCTGATCACGCTGGCGCTGGCGATCGTGAGCTTCTACACCTCGATCAGCGGCATCGTGAAGGCGGAGATGTTCCCGCCCGAGATCCGCGCGCTCGGCGTCGGCCTGGCTTACGCGGTGGGCAACGCGATCTTCGGCGGCTCGGCGGAGTATGTGGCGCTGGATCTGAAGCAGACGGGCCACGAGCCGGCGTTCTACTGGTACGTGACCGCAATGATGGTGGTCGCGTTGCTGTTCAGCCTGCGCCTGCCGCGCCAGGGCAGCTACCTGCACCACGACCACTGATCCCGTAGGCCCGCTCCTACCGGGGCGGTCGCCGCCCACCGACAGACGCCTGGCGCGCGATTGCCGAGACTGCGCTCTTCACGCACTCGAAGGAGCGACGCCATGCTGCGAAACCTGAAGGATCTGCAGGGCTACGCGTTGCGCGCCACCGATGGCGATGTCGGCACCGTCAAGGACTTCTACTTCGACGATGACCGTTGGGTCGTGCGCTACCTGATCGTCGAGACCGGCGGCTGGCTGGCCAGCCGCAAGGTGCTGGTGTCACCGATGTCGCTCGGCACACCGAACCATGACGAGCAGGTGCTGCCGGTGTCGATCACGCGCGAGCAGGTGAGGAACAGCCCCGACATCGACACCGACAGGCCGGTGTCGCGCCAGCACGAGATGGACTACCTCGGCTACTACGGCTATCCGGCCTACTGGGACAGCGTCGGCATCTGGGGCGCCGGATCGATGCCCGGGATGCTGACGCCGGAAGCGGGCCTCGCGGCGCCGATTGCGCCGTCGGGCGCTGGGGTACTCCAAGCCGAGCGCGCGATCGCGGCGGAGCAGGCCGCGCGCCATCGCGACGACGACCCGCACCTGCGCTCGTGCAAGGCCGTGACGGGCTACCACATCAAGGCGCAAGACGGCGAGATCGGCCACGTGCAGGACTGGATCGTCGACGAGGAGCGCTGGGCCATCCGCTACCTCGTGGTCGACACCAGCAACTGGTGGATCGGCCACAAGGTGCTGGTCGCGCCGGAGTGGATTCGTGAGGTCGGCTGGTCCGACAAGGTGGTCGCGGTCAACATGTCGCGCGAGGCGATCCGCAGCGCGCCCGCCTGGGATTCGTCGCTGCCACCCGATCGGGCGCAGGAGGCCGACATCTACCGGCACTACGACCGCACCGGCTACTGGTGAGACGGTGCACCGGATCCACCGAGAGCCTTCGGCGCGCTTGAGCACGACCCGGTGCATCGCAAGTACCATCAGGGCCAGTTGACCTTCTCGATGGTCTGCGCATTTCAGGAGAACTTCGTGCTGCCGCTCTCGCATGACGAGGTGGTCTACGGCAAGGGCCCGCTGCTCGGCAAGATGCCCGGCGACGACTGGCAACCGTTTGCCAAGCTGCGCGCGCTGCCGCCGCCGGCGACGCGGCTGCTTCGGCACGCGCCCGAATGAACGACCGGCGCGGCCCGATCGAAGCGCCGGCGGCGGGGTCGTCCGCGGCCCGCGCTCCGGTTACCGACGGCCGCGTTCGCGCCGTCGTCGACGCCGTGCTGCCGATCGTCGACGGCGGCCGCTTTGCGGTGAAGCGGGTCACCGGCCAGCCCTTCGAGGTGACGGTGCATGCGTTCGCCGACGGCCACGATCTGATCCGTGTCGTGCTCTGCTGGCGCGCGCCCGGCGCGGCCGCGGCCAGAGAGGTCGAGATGCGGCCGCTCGGCAACGACGAGTGGCGCGCGAGCTTCACGCCGACCGCGCCCGGGCGCCATCTGTACACGGCCGTGGCCTGGGTCGATCACTTCCGGACCTGGCGCCGGGAGCTGCAAGGCCGCGTCGACCCGGCCGACATACGGCTTGCGGCGCAAGCGGGCGCCGCGCTCGCCGAGGAGGCCGCCGCGCGCGCCGGCGGCGACGACCGCAAGGCACTGAAGACCTGGGCCAAGGCGCTGCGCAGGCAGGCCGACGACGCGCGTGCCCCGGCCGAGCCCATCAAGGCCCTGGCGCTCGACGCGTCGAGTGCCGAGGTGGCGGATCGCTACCCCGATCGCAGCCTGCAGGTGTCGCATGGGCCCGAGTTGCCGCTGACCGTCGATCGGGTGCGTGCCGGCTTCAGCAGCTGGTATGAGATGTTCCCGCGTTCGGCGGCGTTCGAGGCAGGGCGCCACGGCAGCTTCAAAGACGTCGAGGCTTGGCTGCCCTATGTCGCCGAGCTGGGCTTCGACGTCCTGTACCTGCCGCCGATCCACCCGATCGGGCGCGCCCAGCGCAAGGGCCGGAACAACGCGCTTGCGGCCGGGCCCGACGATGTCGGCAGCCCCTGGGCGATCGGCGCCGCCGAGGGCGGCCACAAGGACATCCTGCCGGCGCTCGGAACACTCGAAGACTTCCGCGGCCTGGTCGCGCGCGCCGCCGATCTCGGCATCGAGATCGCGCTCGACATCGCGTTCCAGTGCGCCCCCGACCACCCCTGGGTCCGGCAGCATCCGCAGTGGTTTCGGCGCCGCCCCGACGGCAGCGTGCAGTACGCCGAGAACCCGCCGAAGAAGTATCAGGACATCTATCCGCTCAACTTCGAGACCGACGACTGGCGCGCGCTGTGGCAGGAGCTGAAGAGCGTGTTCGATCACTGGATTGCGCAGGGCGTGCTGATCTTTCGCGTCGACAACCCGCACACCAAGGCCTTCGCGTTCTGGGAGTGGGCGATCGGCGAGATCACGCGCGAGAACCCGCGGGTGCTGTTCCTCGCCGAGGCCTTCACGCGGCCCAAGGTGATGCACCGGCTGGCGAAGCTGGGCTTCTCGCAGTCGTACACCTACTTTACCTGGCGCAACACACGTGCCGAGCTCACCGAATACTTCACCGAACTCACGCAGGGCCCGGGGCGCGAGTACTTTCGGCCGAACGTCTGGCCGAACACGCCCGACATCCTCAACGAGCGGCTGCACGCTGCACCGCGCGCGGTGTTCGTCGCGCGGCTGGTGCTGGCCGCCACGCTGTCGGGCAACTACGGCATCTACGGACCGGCGTACGAGCTGATGGAGAAAACACCGCGCGATCCCGGCAGCGAGGAGTACCTCGATTCCGAGAAGTACCAGATCCGGCACTGGGACCGCGACCGCGCGGACAGCCTGCGCCCGGTCATCACGCGCCTAAACCGCGCGCGCCGCGACAACGCCGCGCTGCAGGCCGGTGCGCTGCTGCGCTTTCTCGGCACCGACAACGACCAGCTGATCGCCTATGCGCGCCGCAGCGCGGACGGCCTGAGTGCGATCGTCGCCGTCGTCAACCTCGATGCGCGCAATCGCCAGTCGGGCTGGGTGCAGATCGACGCCACCTGGCTCGGCGTCGAACGCCTGCAGGCCTACCGCGTCGACGACCTGCTCTCGGGCCGCTCGTATACCTGG
>Ga0307513_10008467_pt1 | contig 13151 bp, 9 predicted proteins | sample 15_EM_MG_FD_202174 | JGI IMG/M metagenome (GOLD analysis project Ga0307513, IMG submission 202174) | Populus trichocarpa ectomycorrhiza microbial communities from riparian zone in the Pacific Northwest, United States - 15_EM | ecosystem: Host-associated > Plants > Roots > Unclassified | place...
TGTATTGCTCCTTCTGCGGCAAAAGCCAGCACGAAGTGAAGAAGCTGATCGCAGGGCCGTCGGTGTTCATCTGCGATGAATGCATCGACTTGTGCAATGAAATCATCCGCGACGAAGTGCCGTCGGGTACCGAGGTGGGCGAGCCGCGCAGCGATCTGCCGACCCCGGTCGAGATCAAGAACAACCTGGACAACTATGTGATTGGCCAGGAAGTCGCCAAGCGCACGCTGGCCGTGGCGGTCTACAACCACTACAAACGCCTGCGCCACAAGGAAAAGGCCAAGAAGGACGACATCGAGCTCACCAAGAGCAACATCTTGCTGATCGGCCCCACGGGCTCCGGCAAGACGCTGCTGGCGCAAACCCTGGCGCGCATGCTCGACGTGCCCTTCGTGATGGCCGACGCCACCACGCTGACCGAAGCCGGCTATGTGGGCGAGGACGTGGAAAACATCGTGGCCAAGCTGCTGCAAAGCTGCAACTACGAAGTCGAGCGCGCCCAGCGCGGCATCGTCTATATCGATGAAATCGACAAGATCTCGCGCAAGTCCGACAACCCCTCGATCACCCGCGACGTGTCGGGTGAAGGCGTGCAGCAGGCCTTGCTCAAGCTTATCGAAGGCACCATGGCCAGCGTGCCGCCGCAGGGCGGGCGCAAGCACCCCAACCAGGATTTCCTGCAGATCGACACCACCAACATCCTGTTCATCCTCGGCGGCGCGTTCGCGGGGCTGGAAAAGGTGATCGGCAACCGCACGGAATCGTCGGGCATCGGCTTCGGCGCCTCGGTCAAGAGCAAAAAGGAGCGCAGCCTGACCGAAGTGTTCCGAGAGGTCGAGCCCGAGGATTTGATCAAGTTCGGGCTGATTCCAGAACTGGTGGGCCGCATGCCGGTGGTGGCGACGCTGGCCGAGCTCAGCGAAGACGCGCTGGTGCAGATCCTCACCGAGCCGAAGAACGCCTTGGTCAAGCAATACAGCAAGCTCCTGGCGATGGAAGGCGTGGACCTCGAGATCCGCCCCTCGGCGCTGAAGGCGATCGCCAAGAAGGCGCTGGCCCGCAAGACCGGCGCGCGCGGTTTGCGTTCTATTTTGGAGCTGTCGCTGATCGACACGATGTTCGAATTACCCAATACCACCAATGTCGACAAGGTCGTGGTGGACGAATCCACCATCGAGGAAAACAAGCCGCCACTGTTGGTTTACCGCGAGGCGGCGAAGAAAGCCTGATCGTTGACACCGTGCCGGCCAATGTGCCGGCACTTTTTTGCCCTTACTCCGGGTTCAGGCATCGCCGCTGGGTTGAAAATAGCCCACAGACGTCCATATTCAACAGGACTTTCAAAGGATCTTCATGTCCGGACATACATCATTGCCTGCTGACCCCATCGAACTGCCACTGCTGCCTTTGCGCGACGTGGTGGTGTTCCCTCACATGGTGATTCCGCTGTTCGTCGGCCGTCCCAAGAGCATCAAGGCGCTCGAGGCTGCGATGGAGTCCGATCGCCGCATCATGCTGGTGGCCCAGAAGGCCGCCGCCAAGGACGAGCCGCTGGTCTCCGACATGTTCGATGTCGGCTGCGTCTCCACCATCCTGCAGATGCTCAAGCTACCCGACGGTACCGTCAAGGTGCTGGTCGAAGGCCAGCAGCGCGCCCGCGTCAATCATATTGACGACGGCGAGTCGCATTTCACCGCCAACGTGACCCCGGTCGAAGCCGTGCCGCTGCCGCAGAAAAACACCGAAGTCGAGGCCCTGCGCCGCGCGGTGATGCAGCAGTTCGACCAGTACGTCAAACTCAACAAGAAGATCCCGCCCGAGATCCTCACCTCGATCTCCAGCATCGATGATCCGGGCCGCCTGGCCGACACCATCGCAGCGCACCTGCCGCTCAAGCTCGACAGCAAGCAGGTCGTGCTCGATCTGGCCGATGTGCGTGAACGCCTGGAAAACCTGTTCGGCCAGTTGGAACGCGAAGTCGACATCCTCAATGTCGATAAGAAGATCCGTGGCCGCGTCAAGCGCCAGATGGAGAAGAACCAACGCGACTTCTACCTGAACGAGCAGGTCAAGGCCATTCAGAAGGAACTCGGCGAAGGCGAAGAGGGCGCCGACATCGAGGAGATCGAAAAGAAGATCAAGTCCGCCAAGATGCCCAAGGAAGCCTTGAAGAAGGCCGAGGCCGAGCTCAAGAAGCTCAAGCTGATGTCGCCCATGTCGGCCGAAGCCACCGTGGTGCGCAACTACATCGACGTGCTGGTCGGCCTGCCCTGGAGCAAGAAGACCAAGATCAAGCACGACCTGGCCAACGCCGAAGCCGTGCTCAACGAAGACCACTATGGCCTGGACAAGGTCAAGGACCGCATCCTGGAATACCTCGCGGTGCAGCAGCGCGTGGACAAGGTCAAGGCGCCGATCCTGTGCCTGGTCGGCCCACCGGGCGTGGGCAAGACCTCGCTCGGCCAGTCGATCGCCAAGGCGACCGGGCGCAAGTACACCCGCATGGCCCTGGGCGGCATGCGCGACGAGGCAGAGATCCGCGGCCACCGCCGCACCTACATCGGCGCCTTGCCGGGCAAGGTGCTGCAGAGCCTGAACAAGATCGGCACGCGCAATCCGTTGTTCCTGCTGGATGAAATCGACAAGCTCGGCACCGACTTCCGCGGTGACCCTTCGAGCGCCTTGCTGGAAGTGCTCGATCCGGAGCAGAACCACACCTTCGGCGACCACTATGTGGAAGTCGACTTCGACCTGAGCGACGTGATGTTCGTCGCCACTTCGAACTCGATGAACATTCCCTCGGCCCTGCTGGACCGCATGGAAGTGATCCGCCTGGCCGGCTATACCGAAGACGAGAAGACCAACATCGCGCTGAAGTACCTGCTGCCCAAGCAGCTGAAGAACAACGGCGTGAAGGAAGAAGAACTGCTGATCACCGAGGCCGCGGTGCGCGACATGGTGCGCTACTACACCCGTGAAGCCGGTGTGCGTTCGCTCGAGCGCGAGCTGTCCAAGATCTGCCGCAAGGTGGTGAAGGCGCTGCTGCTCAAGCAGATGAAGCCGCAGGTGCTGGTCACCCCGGACAACCTCAACGACTTCCTGGGCGTGCGCAAGTACAGCTACGGCCGTGCCGAGCAACAGAACCAGATCGGCCAGGTGGTCGGTCTGGCCTGGACCGAAGTCGGCGGCGACCTGCTGACGATCGAAGCGGCCATCATGCCCGGCAAGGGCGTGATCACCCGCACCGGCTCGCTGGGCGACGTGATGAAGGAATCGGTCGAGGCCGCACGCACCGTGGTGCGCAGCCGCTCGCGCCGCCTGGGCATCAAGGACGAAGTGTTCGAGAAGAAGGACATCCACATCCACGTGCCCGATGGCGCGACACCCAAGGACGGCCCTAGCGCCGGCGCGGCGATGACCACCGCCTTCGTTTCGGCACTCACCGGCATCCCGGTGCGTGGCGATGTGGCCATGACCGGCGAAATCACCCTGCGCGGTGAAGTCACGGCCATCGGCGGCCTGAAGGAAAAGCTGCTGGCGGCCCTGCGTGGTGGCATCAAGACGGTGCTGATCCCCGAAGAGAACGCCAAGGACCTGCAGGACATTCCGGAAAACGTGAAGAACGGTCTGGAAATTGTGCCGGTGAAGTGGATCGACCAGGTGCTGGAAGTGGCGCTGGAGCGCATGCCTTCGCCACTGCCGGACGATGAGCCCACGCCGACGCCTGTGGCGCTGGACGTGGCCGCCGCTGTCGATGGTGCCCCCGCTGGCACGCAGGCGGGGTCTGTAAAGCACTGACCAAGCCTCGCCCCGAGCCGAGCCGACGGAGCCGATCCGTCGGCTTTTTTCATGGTAGGTAACCTTCCCCCTGAAAGGCTGTCGGCCAGGCGCTGAACAGGTATTTTCCCTTTTCGGCGATAATGCTTGCCGGCGCCTAGTCGAATGGGTGCAACCTGCTATGGTTTCAATAGCTAAACACCGCTGGACTTGATGACCGCTACCCCCCTGGATTCCTTTTCGCAACTGCAACTCGCAGAGCCCTTGTCACGTGCCGTGGCCGATATGGGCTACACCTCGATGACACCGATCCAGGCGCAAGCCATTCCGGTGGTGTTGCAAGGTCGCGACGTCATGGGCGCCGCCCAGACCGGCACCGGCAAGACGGCCGCGTTCTCGTTGCCCCTGCTGCAGCGCATGCTGGCCCATGAAAATGCCTCCACCTCGCCCGCGCGCCATCCCGTGCGTGCGTTGGTGCTGCTGCCCACACGCGAACTCGCCGACCAGGTGGCCCAGGCCATCAAGGGGTATGCCAAGTACACCAACCTGCGCAGCATGGTGGTGTTCGGCGGCATGGACATGAAGCCGCAGACGCTGGAGCTGAAGAAGGGCGTCGAAATCCTGGTGGCCACGCCGGGCCGCCTGCTCGATCACATCGAAGCCAAGAACGCGGTGCTGAACCAGGTCGAATACGTGGTGCTCGATGAGGCCGACCGCATGCTCGACATCGGTTTCCTGCCCGATCTGCAGCGCATCCTGAGCTATCTGCCGAAGAAGCGCATCACCTTGCTGTTCTCGGCCACGTTCTCGCCCGAGATCAAGCGCCTGGCCAACAGCTACCTGCAAGACCCGGTCACCATCGAGGTGGCGCGCTCGAACGCCACCGCATCGACGGTGGAGCAGCATTTCTTCAGCGTGAACGGCGACGACAAGCGCCGTGCGCTGCACCAGATCATCAAGAGCCGCGGCATCAAGCAGGCCTTCGTGTTCGTCAACAGCAAACTCGGCTGTGCCCGCCTGGCGCGCGACCTGGAGCGCGACGGGCTGAAGACCACCGCCCTGCATGGAGACAAGAGCCAGGACGAGCGCCTGAAGGCCCTTGATTCGTTCAAGAAGGGCGAAGTCGACCTGCTGGTGTGCGACGTGGCCGCGCGCGGCCTCGACATCAAGGACGTGCCGGCGGTGTTCAACATCGACATCCCGTTCAATGCCGAAGACTATGTGCACCGCATCGGCCGCACCGGCCGCGCTGGCGCCTCCGGCCTGGCCGTGAGCTTTGTTTCCGGCAGCGATACACGCCTGGTGTCCGACATCGAGAAGCTGATCGGCAAGAAGATCGAGCTCGAAGCCGTGGAGTTCGACGAGGACACCCCGCGCATCCGCACCCAGGGCCGCATCAACGACGGCCGCCGTGCCTGGGGTGGCGACGACCCGCGCGACGTGCTCGACACCCCGCGTGCGCCCCGTCCGCAGCGCTCGGCCGAGGCGCCGCGGCGCCCCTCGCGTGACCCTTTCTTCGATCAACCCTACCAGGCGCCAGCGGCCGAAGCCGCACCCGCCTGGGAGGCCGCGGCCCGCAACCCGGCCACCCGCAGCATCTCGGCCAACATCAAGCCCAAGCGCAAGGTCGCAGCCCTGTTCAAGGCCCGGCCCGCACCCGTGGTGCTGGCGAGCGCTGAAGCTTCCACGGCCGAAACGGTCTGAAGCGGTTGAACGGTTGAACAACGGCTGAAGCGGCGTCAACCCGGGCGCTGGGCTTGTGGGCAACTCACCTGAACCAGTTCCCGCTCGGCCAGGCTTGCACCGATCTTTAGCGCGCTGAGCTTGCCGCCCCAGACGCAGCCGGTGTCGAGCGACCACACGCCGGCCCGGTCCATCCAGCCCAGCGTCGACCAGTGGCCGAACGCCACCTGCACCTCGGCTGTGCGCCGGCCCGGCACCTCGTACCACGGCATATAACCTCCGGGCGCACCGCCGGCGCCTTCCTTGGTGTCGAATTCCATGCGACCGTCGGCCGAGCAGAAGCGCAGGCGCGTCAGGGCATTGACGATGACCCTGAGGCGCGCCGCACCGGCAAGCGTGTCATGCCATGCGTCGGGCTGGTTGCCATACATCTGGCGCAGAAAATCCGGCAGGTCCGGGCCACGCAACACTTCTTCCACCTCGGCGGCCAGCATCAGCGTTTGCACCGCGCTCCAGGCCGGCAGTACACCGGCATGCACCATCAGCAGCGTTTCACCGGCCACGGTCTCCAGCATGGCCATGCGCTGCTGGCGCAGCCAGTCGAGCAGGGCGGCTCGGTCGGGCGCGTCCAGCACGTCCTGCAGCGTGTCGCTGCGGTGTGGCGGGCGCACGCTGTGGGCGGCGGCCAGCAGGTGCAGGTCGTGGTTGCCGAGCAGGCCGCGCGCCGCATCGCCATAAGCCGTCAACCGCCGCAGCACGCCGGCCGAGGCCGGTCCGCGGTTGACCAGGTCACCCAGCAGGAACAGCGTGTCGCGGCTGGGTGAGAAATCAATCGTGTCGAGCAGCCGGCCCAGAGGGTCGTCGCAGCCCTGTATATCGCCAATCAAGTACATTGCCATGGTGTTCATTCTTGCATCGGTTTCATGGATTTCCTGCTCATCGCGTTTCTGACCCTGCTCAATGGCGTGTTTGCCATGTCCGAGCTGGCCCTGGCCTCCAGCCGCAAAGCGAGACTCACCGCGATGGCGGAGGCGGGCGACAAGGGGGCGCATGCTGCGCTGGTACTGCTCGACAACCCGACGCAGTTCCTGTCGTCGGTGCAGGTCGGCATCACCTCGATCGGCATGCTCAACGGCATCTTGGGCGAGGCCGCCTTCAGCGACAAACTTTCGGCCTGGATACAGACCTTCGGCCTGGCGCAGCGTGCTTCCGACATCACCGCCACCGCGGTGGTGGTGACGGTGATCACCTTCATCACCATCGTTTTCGGTGAACTCGTGCCCAAGCGCATCGGCCAGTTGTATCCCGAGCCGGTGGCGCGCGCAGTTTCTCGCCCGATGACCTGGGTCGCCACCGTCGCCAAACCGTTCGTGAGGCTGCTTTCGCTCAGCACCCATGCGGTGCTGAAGCTGCTGCGCGTCGACAACTCCGCAGGCCGTTCGGTGACGGAAGAGGAAATTGTCGCCAGCCTGGAAGAGGGCGTGGACGCGGGCGTGATCGAGGAACACGAGCACCAGATGGTGCAGAACGTGTTTCGCCTGGACGACCGGCCGCTGACCTCGCTGATGGTGCCGCGTGCCGATGTCGAATGGCTCGACGCCTCGCACACCGTTGCGCAGTGCCTGCAGCGCGCCAGCAGCGGCGGTGGTCACGGTGCGCATTCCTGGTATCCGGTGTGCCGCGGTTCGCTGGACGACGTGGTGGGTGTGATCAGCGTCGGCCGCCTGCTCGAACTCGGGCCCGACGCGCCCGGCCCGGTCGAGCCGCATGTGCTGCCCGCCGCCTTCCTGCCCGAGACGCTGAGCGGCATGGAGCTGCTGGAGCAGTTCCGCGCCAAGTCCAGCCGCATGGTGTTCGTGGTCGACGAATACGGCGTGGTGCAAGGCCTGATGACGCCGCGCGACCTGCTCGAAGCCATCACCGGCGAGCTGCAGCCCGGCGCGCCGGCCGACGCCTGGGCCTTCCAGCGCGACGACGGCAGCTGGCTGCTCGACGGCCTGATGCCGGTGAACGAACTCAAGAGCCGGCTCGACATCAAGGATTTGCCCGAGGACGGCCGCGGCCGTTACAACACCGTGGCCGGCTTGCTGATGTCGGTGTCGGGCCAGTTGCCGGCGGTCGGCGACCGCATCGAATGTGTGGGCTGGATCTTCGAGGTGGTCGATCTTGACGGCAAACGCATCGACAAGGTGCTGGCCAGCACCGTGCTGGTCACGGCGGATTAAGTTCGGCTGCCTGGCCTAGGGTTGCCGCGATCGCCGCGATCGCCGCGACGGCGTATGCGGCTTGCCCAATTGCTTCCAGGTGCGCCGCAGCTGTGCGTCCGAACTGAACCCGGCCTGCGCCACGGCCTGGGTGACGTTACCGCCCGACTGCAGCGCCGCATCGGCCGAAGCCAGCCGCAGCGTGCGCAGCCAATGCAGCACGCTCAGGGCTTCGGCCGGTCCGGCCCAGTCGAGGTCAGGCTGCCAGGCCGCAACACGAAGTGCACGGCGATGGGCGCGGACGGGCTCAACTCAAGCGTCCTTCCAGGGGTAGTCCATTTGCCGCGCGCTGCGCCGGGCCAACGCGGCGCCGGCCAGCCGTTCCACCAGGGGCAGGCTCATGTCGATGCCGGCGCTGATGCCGGCCGAAGTCACCGTGCGCCCCTCGTCGACCCAGCGCGTATTGGCATTGGCCTCCACCTGCAAGGCCGGAAACTGCCGGCGCAGGTCGTCGATGTCTTCCCAGTGCGTCGTCACGCGGTGCGTGGTGATCACACCGCTGGCCGCCAGGATGAACGCCCCGGTGCACACCGAGGCCGTGATGTCGGCACCGGCCGCCACCTGCGCCACCCAGGCCCGCGTGGCCTCGCACGCCGCGGCTTCGTCGACCACACCACCCGGCACCACCAGCAGATCGGCGCCGGGGCATTGTGCGAAGTCGAGCGAAGGCAGTAAACGCAGGCCGGCGCGGGCCTGTACCGGTGCCAGCGAGCGTGCCACGCAGTCCACCTGCCAGCCCGCCGCGCCATCGGTCCTGTCCGGCGCAAGCCGGCGCGCCATGCGGGTGGCCGTGGTGAAGACTTCGAACGGGCCGGCGAGATCGAGCGCCTCCACGCCGTCGAAGGCGAGGATGGCGATGCGGAAGGGTGGGGCGTTCATTTTGAGACTCCGTTGTAGCAGATCGGGAGTCCCAATTTTTCTCGCACTATGCAGGCATGTCCTCTTGGATGCGGACACATGCCGGTCATTTCAGGACATCAAAAAACAATCGACGGCCTGTTGTGGGTTCAGGCTCAGCCCACTACGACAGCCGCGCCATCCCCACGCGGCGCGATCTTGCCGATGGCATACACCGTCTCGCCGGCCGCACGCAGCGTGGCGCTCACGGCTTCGGCATTGGCTGCGTCCACCACCACCACCATGCCGATGCCGTTATTGAAGGTGCGGTTCATTTCGAAGTCGTCGATGCCGGCGGTCTTTTGCAGCCAGGCGAACAGTTCGGTCTGCGGCCAGCTGCCGGCCTGCAGGTGCGCGGACGTGCCTTCGGGCAGCACGCGCGGGATGTTCTCCAGCAGGCCGCCGCCGGTGATGTGGGCCAGTGCTTTAACTGGGTGCAGCGCCAGCGCGGAGAGCACGTTCTTCACGTAGAGGCGGGTCGGCTCCATGAGTGCCTGCTTGAACGGCTTGCCGTCGAGCGTGGCGGGGGCGTCGGCGCCGGCGCGTTCGATGCATTTGCGCACCAGGCTGAAGCCGTTGGAATGCACGCCGCTCGAGGCCAGGCCCAGCACCACGTCGCCGGGGCTCACGTCCTTGCCGGTCAGGATCTTGCTTTTTTCGACCGCGCCCACCGCGAAGCCGGCCAGGTCGTATTCACCCGGCGGGTACATGCCGGGCATTTCAGCGGTTTCGCCGCCGATGAGCGCGCAGCCGGAGAGTTCACAGCCCTTGGCGATGCCGCCCACCACCGCCGCGGCGGTGTCCACATCCAGCTTGCCGCAGGCGAAGTAGTCCAGGAAGAACAGCGGCTCGGCGCCTTGCACCAGCACGTCGTTCACGCTCATGGCCACCAGGTCGATGCCCACGGTGTCGTGCATGTTCCATTCGAAGGCCAGGCGCAGCTTGGTGCCCACGCCGTCGGTGCCGCTGACCAGCACCGGTTCCTTGTAACGCTTGGGCACCTCGAACAGCGCGCCGAAGCCGCCGATGCCGGCCAGCACACCTTCACGCATGGTTTTCTTGGCCAGGGGCTTGATGCGCTCCACCAGGGCGTCGCCCGCGTCGATGTCGACCCCGGCGTCCTTGTACGAGAGTGGGGTGGCGTTGGATGATGTCATGGTGAAAATGCTCGCAAAAAGAGGCGAAAACAGCCGGAATACGGCCAAACGGTGAACCGGCGCACGGCCCTATAGAATTTGGAGGATTTTAAAGGCTTGCGCGCGCCACTTCGGCGCCCGGCTGCCGCCGTCCATTTCGCCACTTTTTTCGCCATATTCGCCCTATCCATGCATCCGATCCCTTCTTCCTGGCGAGCACCAACTTGGCTGATCCTCGGTTGAACACCATGGCCGGCGCTCCCATGCAACAACTGATCCTCGATATCGGCCTGGCTCCCGGGCCGACCCTGGGCAGTTTTTTCCCCGGCCCGAACGAGGCCGCGCTGCGCCATCTGCAGCTGTGGGCTGGCCCCGAGACCAGCCAGGGCACGCGTTCGCCCGTGCCCACCTACCTGTGGGGCCCGAGCGGCAGTGGCAAGACACACTTGCTCAAGGCCGTGCGTGAGGCCTTGCGGGCGCAGGGTGCGGTGGTCGGCTGGCTCGACGCCAGTGTGCTCGAGCCGCCAGAGTTCGACGAAGCCTGGGCCGCAGTGCTGCTCGACGAAGTGCACCTGTACAACACCGAGCAGCAGCATGCCGCGTTCAACTGGTTCGTCAATGCCCAGACCTGGCACCGCTGGGTGCTTGGCGCGGGCGAGCTGCCGCCGGCCGACCTGCCGCTGCGCGACGACCTGCGCACCCGCCTGGGCTGGGGCCATGTGTTCGCGCTGCACGCCCTGAGCGAAGCCGAGCGCCGCGCCGTACTGCGCCAGCAGGCCGATGCGCGCGGCGTGTTCCTCGGCGACGAGGTGATGGACTTCATGCTGAGCCGTTTCAGCCGCGACCTGGGCAGCCTGATGCAACTGCTCGACCACCTCGACCGCTACGCGCTGCAGACCAAGCGCGGCATCACCATCCCCTTGATCAAATCCATGTTGGAAAACCTTTGAGCGCACCTGTCAAGAAACTGGTCCTGTTCGACCTGGACCACACCCTGCTGGCCATCGACTCCGACTACGCCTGGGGCGTCTACACCACCACCATCGGCTGGACCGACCCTGTGGCCTTCAAGCAGCGCAATGACGAGTTCTACGCGCACTACAAGGCCGGCACGCTCGACATCCACGACTATGTGCACTTCGCCATCGACGCCGTGCGCCAGCAGGGCGCCGCCAAATCGGAGGCGGCCCATGCCGATTTCATGCGCACCACGGTGTTGCCGGCCATCACGCCCGCCGCGCGCGAGCTGGTGCAAAAGCACCAGACGGCCGGTGACGAGGTGGTGATCGTCACCGCCACCAACGAGTTCGTGACCCGGCCCATTGCCACCGAGCTGGGCGTCGAAGAACTCATCGCCGTGGAGCTGGAACGCGAGCCGGACGACATCGACGGCAACGCCGGCTGGTTCACAGGCACCATCAAGGGCGTACCATCGGCCCGTGAAGGCAAGGTCGCCCGCGTCGAGCAGTGGCTGGCCGAGCGCCAGCTGGGCTGGGCTGACGTGGAAATCACGTTCTACACCGACTCCATCAACGACATCGCCCTGATGGAAAAAGTCGACCACCCGGTCGCCACCAACCCGGACGAGCGCCTGCGCGCCATCGCCATCGAGCGCGGATGGCCCATACTCGAATTGTTTCAAAAGCGGACATGATCAAAAATTTCATCGACAAGCTGCTCGGCAAAAAGCCCGCAGCCTCTTCCAAAACAACCGGCGGCGCCAAGAAGAACAAGTTCGGCAAACGCGCCGAGGTCACGGCCGAGGCGCATGGCATCGACCCGAAGCTGGTGGACGAACGCGCCATCAACGTCGTGAGCACGCTGCAGGCGGCCGGCTTCGAGGCCTACATCGTCGGCGGCGCGGTGCGCGACCTGCTGGTCGGCCTGCGGCCCAAGGACTTCGACGTGGCCACCAACGCCACGCCCGAGCAGGTCAAGGGGCTGTTTCGCCGCGCCTTCATCATCGGCCGGCGCTTTCGCATCGTGCACGTGGTGTATGGCCGCGGCCGTGAGCACGAGGTGATCGAGGTCTCCACCTTCCGCGCCCACATGGACAACGCCGCCGCCGAGCAGGTGGCCGGCAACGAGCGCACCAGCAAGAGCGAGCTGGCCAACATGAAACATGCGGTCGACGCGTCGGGCCGGGTGCTGCGCGACAACGTCTGGGGCCCGCAGGACGAAGACGCCGCGCGGCGCGACTTCACCATCAACGCCATGTATTACGACCCGAAGAGCCAGATCGTGGTCGACTACCACGGCGGCATTGCCGACAGCCAGAAACGCGTGATCCGCATGATCGGCGACCCGGCCACGCGTTACCGCGAAGACCCGGTGCGCATCATCCGCGCCGTGCGTTTTGCCGCCAAGCTCGGTGCGCTCGGCTTCAAGATCGAACCCAAGACCGCCGCGCCGCTGGTCCATTCGCAAAAGCTGTTGGCCGACGTGCCGCAAAGCCGCCTGTTCGACGAAATGCTCAAGCTGCTGCAGACCGGCCATTCCATCGCCACCATCGAGCAGCTCAAGACGCTCGGCATGGCCACCGGCATCTATCCGCTGCTCGACGTGGTGGTGGAGCGTGCCGAGCAGCCCTTCGTGCGCGCCGCGCTGCAGGACACCGACCGCCGCGTCGGCGAAGGCAAACCCGTGGCGCCCAGCTTCCTGCTGGCCTGTGTGTTGTGGGCCGACGTGCGTGAAGGCTGGGCCAAGCGGCAGAACCAGCGCCAGCCCTCGTTCTCGGCCCTGCAGGACGCCATCGAAGACGTGTTCAACGCCCGCATCGGCGACGTGTCGGGCCGCGGCAAACTGGCCGGCGACATGCGTGAAACCTGGCTGATGCAGCCGCGTTTCGAAAAACGCACCGGCAGCACGCCTTACAGCCTGATCGACCAGCCGCGTTTCCGCGCCGCTTTCGACTTCATGCGCCTGCGCGCCGACACCGGCGAGATCGACGAAGCCCTGGCCGAGTGGTGGCAGGAATTCAGCGTGGGCGACGATAGCCAGCGCCAAGACCTGCTGGACCAGGCCCGTGAAGAGCAGGGCCAGCGCCAGCGCGTGCGGGTGGTGCGCCAGCCGGCCGTGCCGAAGAGCGACCAGGCCGCCCGCGTGCCGCGTACTGAAACCGGCGCCGCGCCACAGCCGCAGCCGGCCGAGGAAGCCGTTGCCGGGGAGGGCGCTCCCACCGACGGCGCACCGCGCAAACGCCGCCGTCGCCGCAAACCCGGTGCCGGCCGCACCGACGCGCCGTCCACGCCCGACCAGGGCGCATAAAACCGCTGCCTCCGGTTGTTGCACCCCAGCCGTCCCCCCGTCACCGCCTACATCGCCCTCGGTGCAAACCTCGGCGACGCACAGGCCACGGTGCGCCAGGCCATGCGCGACATCGACGGCCTGCCCG
>Ga0307513_10008468_pt1 | contig 13147 bp, 14 predicted proteins | sample 15_EM_MG_FD_202174 | JGI IMG/M metagenome (GOLD analysis project Ga0307513, IMG submission 202174) | Populus trichocarpa ectomycorrhiza microbial communities from riparian zone in the Pacific Northwest, United States - 15_EM | ecosystem: Host-associated > Plants > Roots > Unclassified | place...
AGAATTGGAGCTCTGGCTCTCCTAGCCCTCAAATCACCTCGTCTATCCGCCATTACGGAGAACGCGACCTTCTCGGACGACATTGAGAAACTACAGAGGTCTCTCGCTCGACAAATTGTCGGTTTAGAAACTCTGTCGGTTCAGGATGCCGATGAAACCGCGTTGTACAATCAGCCATTCATGATGTTTGCCGGATCTGACCAGCCCGTCGGTACAATTCTCAAGCAGTGGGCAATGGAGAAAGGTCTCACCGAACCAGGAGAAGAAGGGTCCGGTTTGGAAGTATTAGAGTTTGCCAGGTGGTCCGTAGGAGGCGGTGGAGTTACCTCCAGCGAAAAAAGCGACTAGCGACGTGTAGGGCTAGTCGACGCATACAGATGGGATGATCGTTTAGTGATACTTTATATTTCTGTCGTAATTTAGCTCTCGTAATACACCTTCACCCCTCCATGGTACACAGTACGTACGAGAGAACATAAGAGCGGGACCAGCAGTCGTGATGTACAAGTATAACAGGATAACAGGAGAACGTGAGGACAACATGAGGTTGGAGTGCGATGGAGCTAACGAAAAAAGTTGATGAGTGAAGTAACGATTCAATCCGCCTTGGTGGCCCCGATGCGTTGGATCCTCGGGAGCCCATGCTTCCACCCGATGGCGAAGTTGGTGTGAGTATCCTTGATAGCCAGGGAGCTGGGAATCGACTTGTTTCAGAAGAGAGCGCGGAGTATACCCAGTTTTCCTTACAGATCTGCGACTTGATTAGCGATGTCATTTTGGGCCCAAAAGCATTGAATGACTCACAAGTTGTTCCTAACATCATCAAGTACGAGCCAATCGCCTGAACGATCTCGGTGAGATAGAGACGATTCTAAGAGCTGGAGAAGCCACCTACGGTCAAAGCGTGCCACCATGAGTGTCCTATTTGTAGGTCTCAGCGGAAGGGGTCAGCAAAGAAACTAGGGATCCGTTCACACCTTCGAGCAAAAAAGCCGCTGGCCATCCTACAGCTTGTTTCCACTCAGTTAAAGTGCTGCAGTAGATGTTATCCAGGTTCCAGATGGCGAACCCGGCCAAGAAGGTCAACAGCCCTGTCTGGTATATCTTGCCCACCCTCTTCTTCGCGACAGGAGGCACGTTCTTTGATATATCCGAGTGGATGAGGTACACAGTACGAGAGACGAGGAAAACCATGAGGGTCGCAAAGACGATCTGGTGGTAAACGGGGTTCCGGTAAATTGCACTATCGCATCGGGAAGAACCGCCACGTCAGCGCCTCAAGAAAAGTGAGCAGATCACCGAACGTACTATGAGATAGGGAACAGAGTGTTGAAAACGATGAGGAGGATGAGACCATGGCCGGCGTCGGAGTCGAACCCCTTTCGCGAGTCTGACAAGATGAAGAGCGAGTACGAGGCGACTATGACCATCGGCAACTCGTCAGCAAGCTGGGCCTCATACAGCAAAGACGCGTGGAAGGCGAAGCTCCCGATTCCGACAACAGCGACGCCCTACGAACAGATTTGAGATTAGATGGAACCGCCAATCGACGGTCTAGGCCCGGGTGAGGCAAAAAAAAACGAAACAAACCAGGAACCCGAGGGGATAACGCGTGGGAAGCTTCTGCTGTAAGGCGACATATGCGCCGTAAAGTCCCAGAAAGATGGTGACCACGTTGGAGAAACTGTTGGCCATCTCGGCGACGAAGGGTGAGAATTGGTAGTTGGCCTGGGAGAGTACTAGCGTCACTCGTTCATGCTTCATAAACGGGTACACATGAGGGTGGGTAACGTGCAATGACTGACCTCACACCAGTCGAGAGTGGCGGTTACTGGGCCCCACACCCCGGTGAAATTGTTAGAGGGAGCCATTTAGTAAGTTGAAGCCGGGATACGGGAGGAGATCCCCTCTTATGCCGCGAATGGCGGGTGACGAGGTCCGAGTTCGACGTCGTTGGCGCTCCGCGTACAATTGCCGACCTTCCGCATAAGGGGTCACGGAACGGCGATCACGCGTTCGATCAAAGTTCAAATGATTAACATTCACGTGCAAGACGCGTCGCGTGTCGTGGCACAGGGGCAGATCCGAGGAGAGAGGGATTGGAGGAGCGATAGTGGCCGAGGATAGCTTGGTTGACCCCCGAAGACCGACGAGCCTTCGATCGCACCCGTATCCCGAACTTCCACCTCCAATCCCGAACCTTTGCATCCACGACACTAACCTGAATGGCTATATGTCCACTGGCACGTATCTACCTTATAAATTGCGAGGCGCACCAGGTGGGGCGTCTGGCACCACCCACCGAGCTGCACCATGACCCTGGCTGCGCAACTGCCGAATCCCCCGCACACTTTCGAATCCAAACCCTCCCTCATCGGGCAGAAAGTCAGGGGACGGTACCTCGTCGAGAGTCGCATCGGTGGAGGTAACTTCGGCAATGTCTACAGGGTCATTGACCTTGAGGCGTCCCGCCGTGTTGACGGCCACATCCGTCGCGCAATGAAGGTCATCAACGTCGCCGATCCAGATCCACCTCGTATTCCACCCCCTGACTATATTAACTACCGACTTCACCAAGCCGCACGCGAAATCTACTACCATCGGCTCGTCTCCTCCCACCCAAATATCGTCACCCTTCACGAATACTTCCTCATTTTGAACCGCGAAGAGATGTTCCTCATTCTGGATTACTGTGCCGGAGGTGACTTGATGACCTACATAACGGAAGAACGGAACCCGTTCGAAGGAGACGATGGACAGATGAGGGATATTATTCTCCAGATTTGTGGGGCCCTCGATTTCATCCACACGAAAGGGGTGTTCCACAAAGACCTGAAACCGGATAATATCCTCATATCTCCTGATGGCCGGAAAGTATTCCTGTGTGACTTTGGTTTGGCGTCGGATACCCAGACGGACACCCGTGGAGGGGGCACAAGGCCTTACATGAGCCCAGGTGAGGAATTCTGCCTTGCATATGGTCTGCGTTGGCTGACACAGATTTTGGAAGAGCTTCTGGATAACCAAGGATTCTACTGTCCCCAGCGAGCAGACACCTGGACCCTAGGCATTATCGTCTTAAATATGCTCGGGCTCTGGCCATGGGATAGTGCCACGATCAGGAGTCGGAAATTCCGCAACTTTATGCTCACTGACGATCACCTGTTGCAAGTCCTACCCATCTCGACAGAAGCCAATGATCTCATTCGTGGCATCCTCCGCTTCCACCCCGAACTACGCCTTTCCGTCCCAGAAATCTCCGCTCGCGTCCTCCAACTTAACACGTTCTCCAGTAACCCTTGTACCGAGTCCATGGTAGCGGGGTTGGGGGAGAGCTTTACGTACCTCCTTATGAGGCTGGATCCGATTGCTCAAAGAAGGAAAGAGTTGGAATATTTCAGGGGTATGAACGAGACGTCGGCCTTCAACGATCTCAGTGGTTGGCTCCCCCCTCCTTATCGTCAACCACCGCCGAGAATCCGTGCTCCCGACTTACAGGAAAACCGTCCTCCCAGAACGAACAAACCGCACTGCGCTCCCATCTCAGGTATCCCTCCACCGGTGACGATACGCTCTCCCAGGGAGCCTGCCAGGGTGAGGAGCAAATGGTGGCATCTCGACAACTTGAGGGTTGCGGGCAGTAGGTATTATCCACAACCGTGACTATCGGGGCAGTGTATGTAGATAAATACCCTTGCTTATGTCCACTAATTTCGGGCGCCCTTTAAGTTTGCTCCACTTGCACTGACCAGCGCATCCTGACATGTCTGAAAATCCTAGTGGACGAGAAAAAGGCAGACCCCACCGTGGTTCGAACACGGGACAACACGATCTGCAATCGTATGCTCTAACCACTGAGCTATGGAGTCTTAAGAATTTTGCTATTTGTGACATCCAGGAAGTGTTTTCTCCAACTCGCTGATCGAAAATCGGCCCTCGTCACCTCACACCCCGTGATCGTCACCGTCAGCTCTCCCGGATCCTCCATGAAGGCCGCTGGTCGCTCCCTCCCTCGCAACAAATTCCTCTCCCGCAGACTTCATGTCGCCTCCCACCCTCCCACGACGCAGGTCACGACCCTGCCGAACAAAATCCGTGTAGCAACCGAGAACACCCCCGGTCATTTCACTTCGCTAGGGTTATATATCGATGCTGGAACGCGATACGAGACTTCGTCGACGTCCGGAGTTAGTCACTTCTTGGATAGGCTTGGTTTTAGGGTGAGATATAGATCCATTTACTTGGGTTGGTGCCTGTATTGAGACGAGGGACCCTCTTGCAGTCCACCAAGACACGCTCCGACGAGGATATGCAATCAGCCACCAGCGTACTTGGTGGGAACATCATGTGCGCCGCATCGAGGGAAGCTATTGCGTACCAGTCTACCCACTTTCAAAAGGCGACACCACTAGCTATCTCTCTCATTGCAGACACAGTCGCCAACGCTCAATTCACTCCGGAGGAAGTCGAAACTCAGCGAGAAGCTGCTCGTTACGAGATTCGGGAATACAAGTCGAAGCCGGAGACTTACCTTCCCGAAGTACTTCACCATGTTGCATACAATGGCAAAACTCTTGGGAACCCACTGTTCTGCCCCGAAGAGAGGATCGACAGCATTGATACCAAGCTTTTACTGGACACTCACAAGGATTGGTATCGGCCAGAGAGGATGGTGATTGCTGGGTCCGGTATCGATCACCAGGAGCTGGTTGAGCTTGCTGAGAAACATTTCTCTTCCTTCAAGCACATTCCTTCGGTCACACCCCAGCTAAATGCATCAATCCGTTCACCCTCCGTACAGACGCCAATATCCCCACATCTCCTTGCTCCTGGCCAACCATCATCGCTTCTCAAGTCAATGACTCGTGCAGCGTCATACCTCTACAACTCTGGTGCACAAACCCAAACTGAGATCCCGCAGTCGATTGTCAACCCCCGCTCCCCGGTGAATTACACTGGTGGCCACCGTTTCATTCAAGATCCTTCTCTCGAGTTCGACCATGTATATCTCGCATTCGAAGGCTCGGGTATCCACGACCAGGATATTTATGCCCTCGCCACAATTCAAATCCTCCTTGGCGGCGGTGGAAGCTTTTCGGCAGGTGGTCCCGGGAAGGGCATGTACTCTCGACTGTACACTCACATCCTCAACCACTACGCGCAAATTGACCATTGCGCCGCATTCCACCATATCTATACCGATTCTTCGTTATTTGGATTGTTTGCCTCTTTCCTTCCGAAGACCCCGCACAGCCAAGGAAACACTGCGAAAGATATTCTACCCCACTTGGCGCACCAGCTTAGCCTGTTGTTGTATACGCCGGTCCCAATTAGCGAATTGAACAGGGCGAAGAACCAGTTGAAGAGCAGTATGGTTATGGCGTTGGAAAGTAAAAGTTTGGAGGTGGAGGATTTAGGTCGACAGGTTCGTCTAATTTCCTATTACTTGAGGGTCCTCTCACCGACATCATCCGAACAGCTCTTGGTTCTCGATAGGAAGGTCCCCCTGGAAGAGATGTGTGAGAAGATTGACGAGGTGACCACCGACTCGCTCCGCGAGGTGGCTACAAAAGTATTCGGCCCCAACGTTACCAAGCAAGCCACCATTGTGTGCATGGGTCACGACGACGTCGGTGATTGGAAGGCAGTTCTGAGGAAGTATGGTGTCGGCGGTGGCTACTGATCATGATCATTTCAACCCAACGCTGGAGATATCAACTGTTGAACCATACTCCCCTACGTTGCTGCAATATAGACAGCCCGCTACTATTATGTGTAATTTGCGTATTACTTATCCACTCTTACAGTAATAATGACGATCCTGCGTCCGAAATCATGAAAGGCGTATCGTCGGAGGGTCGAATCATGAAATAAAGCTGGGTGGGGGGGGGGGAACGGGCCCCACGTCACTGTCGGGATAGAGTCCAATGTGTCCGCTTCCCGCTTGCGAGATATAATACTCCGTCTGCGCCCGCAGAAGGATTCATCCAGGACCCTGGCTGGTTGGGAAGCAGGTTCGAGACCTAGTAGGGGGTTGGCGAGAGCAACAACGGGGCACCAATTCGACGTACCAGAAACGTTTGTCCAGCCCTGAAATCACCCCTTTCTCCTCCCTCCTCGAAAACGAGGCCCATTACGTTCCACACAGTGATTTGTGCCGTCCTATTCGCAGGCTTCCGGTCGGTACGTGCGTCTCTGGCGATGACAACTCTAAAGTCCTTTACGTCTCGCGGTGGGTAGAGGGACTAACGAATTTTCAACGATCTATCAGTCTCGCGCTTGGAGAAGGTGGGGTAGAAGAAACATACGTTGAGCTCAGATTCGATTTCGTCCCCCGCTTTCTCCTTCTCCTTGACAATGTTTTCTCTTATAATTTTGGAGAGCCACCCTGCATGTTTCGTCGTCACACCCGAAAGCAAGTTGAAAGCCTCGCTTTGGGAGTGTGTTGATTGTGAGTGAGAAAACCCCTCGAGTTGCTCGTAAAAGTCCTCGACGATTTCGGGACAAGTGTCTGTTCAACGATTATGTCAAATTTTGTCGCCAGGGGTCGGGGAGAAATGCGTCAAGGTCACACCCACCATCTTCTGCGGAAATTAACCTGTCCCCGAACCTCGAATCCATCCTATCCGCGTAACCTTCGAGAGTCGAGATCCGAGCCTCCAATTCGTTCCTAAGCTTCAAAGCTTCTCCATCTCTTTTTGCCTATGTGAGAAGTGACCACACGGTTAGGATGGATTCCCAACGGTCAGATGGGGGACCACCCACCTGCCAAGCATCCCTCACAGACATTTCCTCTTTTTCGCCCATCGGCCCAATTCTCCTTCGTTTTCCATCTTCGCCTTGGATGAATTCCAGATATGCTACAGGATACACCTGGATGCCGGTTACCGGATGTTTATAACCATAATTGAAATCAGGCATACCTTCTCGATCTGGAGTTTCATCATAGCGATATTCCCTCCATCCGAAGTCAAACTGCTCAGGGTGCACACGGTAGCACACCTCCTGAAGCCCAATTTGGCATGCCACGGAGCGAGGTGGGTCGAGTTCCCAGAGAGGCTGAGCTTAACGCTGTCGTAGGCCTCGAGGATTTCCGAGGGCTCCTTGCGATCTGAAACCAACTGAACCCTCGTCAATGCATCGGAGAGTGCATATAACGAAGTTACGTGCCTTGGCATCGACGACACCAATCTTTCTCCCTGGTTTGATTACTCCCCTGCGAATCGCACGAACGAGTGGTGCATCGACCTCAGCCCGCAGCCTGTACCACCCATCAGTTATTTCCAACTCTGGTACGTCTTCGGCTGCACCGTCCGAATTCCGCTGGCCTCCCATCCAAATCACTTTGGAGACACATAGGACCATTGGGGAGGACGGGGGGGAGTCACCCGCCGCAATGAGCTTGAATGGCGGTCTAGACCCTCCTTGAAGCTCTCTCTCATACCTGTGCGCTGCACTATTAGGGGGGTAACAATAATAACGTCGAAGCGAGGCGCACCTATACCGTAATTGCGCTACCGTCTCTTCCCAACTCCACCTCAGGGCTTCACTAGGGTCGAGACATAACATCCCAGCTTGTTTCCAGAGGATCAGGCCCCAGTGGTTGTAAACCCAGCCTTCCGTTGCCAATGTACACCCCATGTTTTGAAGTTCTTCTAAAGCGGCCATTGGGCCGAGAGAACCAGGAAGGGAATAGAAGGAGTAGTGGACTGCTGTCTCGGGCGTAGTTTGGCTCATCTCCGCAATATTTCTGTTTCGCACGGCAGTTAGGTAGGGGAGGGGGCAGGAAAGGACCATCGGGCACTTACATTCCCCTAGATTCTAGCTCGTTCCTGGAGTATGACTGGGGAACTTTGCCACACGCAGCGAGTGTTTTTCTGTTTGGTGGTGGTCCTAATGATAAATTCAACCATAAAAGCCTGCAGTTGACGGACTAAAATTGTTTTTACTGAGGTCAAAGAACCGGTATTCCTTTGCCCTCTCTTTCCCTTTCCGACCACCGGATGGCGACTTGAACGAGGGAGGAACGTCGTAAACCGGCCTCCGGGGCGGAGAATTCATCTGAATCTGAAACACTTGATCCCTTTGTCGTTCTTGTAATCGTTTCTTCTCTTGATCCTCTTGGACTTTTGCTCGGCCGGGTTCTCCTGGCCGCATCCCAGGTTTAAATGGAGTCGTGAATTTTTTGGCAGATCCTGGCCGCTGAGCCCCACCAAGCCTCACCGGTGTGCGAGAAGCAGAGTCCGAAGTGGCCCGAGAGGGTGTCGAAGGTTTGGGAATAGTTGACGATAGCAGCGGCGGCTTGAACTGAGGCACCGAACCCCTGGATTGAGCAGCGTTCGAGGGAGAAGCAGGTATGGAGTTAGTTAGGTTTGTCTTATTTGATAGCAGCGGCGGTTTAAATGGCTTCTTTCTGGCGGAATGAGTGAAAGCTGTGTGCTGTGGTGAAATCTGTAGAGAAGGAGCAGGCGTTGGTGATGCCGGGTGTTTGTCTGAATCCAAAGACGGTCTGGGTGGTGTGATTGGTCTTGGGGGTGAAGCAACTCCGGTCTGGGAGGCCCGGGGCTGCACATGCGAGAGTTCTTCTTCAATGTCAGCTACCCAATCTCTCATACGTTTCTTCACTTCCTGAAGGGCAACTTCGGAAGGTTTGAAGGAGGTTCCCTTCCCCGCAGAAGTGAACCCAACGAAACCGGTGCTATTTGTAGCGGAAGCGGACTGAAACCCAACTAAAGCGGGAACCTCAGTTGAGGGTGTATCAAACCAAGAGTCGTGATCTTGTTCTGGCGGTTGCCCTTCCGGGCTGGGAGAACGGTGGTCATGATTGGGCATGTTCCCAGCCATCGTACGAACGGAGGTAAACCCCACGATATCCGGTACCGACGGACCTGGCTGCATCCTACCATTCGAAGTCAGTTGAGTGGAGGTAGTCACAGGTCGAGTCGCGGCTGAATCATCATTTGTTCCCGAGCCCGACTCAGGTGGTCGTTGTCCATCCCTCGTTGGCTGCGACGTTTGTAAGCCTTCGGCACGAACTATGGCGGGCTGAAGTGGTCCCGGGATAGTCGCAGAGGTTTTATTTTGTGAAACTGCGGCGTCGATTTCGGATAAGTTCTGCAAGTCTTCCGGAGACAGATCCTCGATGAATCCAGGATAGATCGGCGAAGACATCCTCCGCTTCTTGCGCAGAGGTGACCCGTCTACCAAGAGTAAGAAAGTCAGCTCTGTCCGAGGGACGAAGAGGGACAACCGACCCTGGCTCATTATCTGCGTGTCTGCGTTGAGGTTGAGTTGGTGGACGCGTCTCGGAAAGTGGTGGCACGTGTCCCGCCAGCCAACCGTTTGAAGCCCGAGCCACCTTTGGTCAGCAGCTTTTGTTTTCTCCATCCCTGGTTCTGCATAGCTGGTGATCTTCAGCGCAGATCATTGTCTCACTCTCTGTTGAAATCGTTCGCAGGTCCGTCGCGAATTTTTCGGTGATTTTCCGGCCGGTTTTCAGCCTGCACAGCCCGTGTCTTTGCCTTTGCTTTGTCACCCGTCTGGGGAACGGATAGCTCTTCGCATTTCGTTGCATGTCGGACGCCTTGGTGATGAACGGCGTCACACAAACTCAAACACAGCGGTCAAAGTCGCCTGCTGGACCTGCACCAGTCAATACTCCACCCGCACCTCCTCCAGCGCAGAAACCGACCCCCGGTCATCCCCATCCGAGTCACACATACCCCCGTCCGAACCAACACACAACCGCACAACCATCCCCGAACCGCAGTCAACCTCCTTCCAATGCTCCGAAGAACAAGAAGAAGGCTGAACCAGCACCCGTCGATCCCGCCGCCATGTACGAGAGTTTGAAGAACAGGATCGCGGCTTTGGAGGAAGAAGAAACTCACGAGGAGGAAGAGGAACGAAAATTTGGTACGCCATTTACGACCTCACCGCTATTCAATGTTTAGGCCCGGGAAGTTGATCAGACGCATGCATTACGTCCTTGCAGCTGAGGAGGCCCAGAAGTCTGTTAAGGGTATCCCGGATAACCTCGTTCATGCAAAGTATGTTGAACTGGTATGACCACTTCCCTCAAGCCTGCAACGAGGTTCGGTTCCGACGCTTATTCGCCACTCCTCAGTTCGCTGAATTCAAACGACTCGAGAGGGATCACGCCAAGGAGAAACAGAAGCTGGTCAAGGACAAGGATGCAGGTTAAAGATTAATGTTGGCGCATATATCCCAATCCCTGATCCCGTTCTCAACGTCCGCAGCTAAGGGTCATCTTACTAAAGCGAATCAAACCAAAGTGAAGATGGAGAGCCTAGCCCGCGAGTTGCAGAAGGTCGCTCCATCTAGTATCTAAATCCGTGGTTATTTCTAACAAACACTCCCAGGATAACAAGCGATTAAGGGTAAGCCCAACCCCTTTCTGGCACCAAAGAAAAGAGTAAACCCCTGCGCAAAAGGAAGACAGCAAGCGTCTAACCCAATGCGTTGAAGATGCGCAAGAGGAGATCATTCAAATGAAAAACGACATGGCCAAACGGGTGGAACGAGCAAAGCTCCAAGATGTCAAATATCGTGACTCCCCTGACATAGTGGTGAAAGTCGTTTGCAAGTACCGGGCCGAGTTGTATTTCAAGGTCTCGCGGAAAACCAAGTTTTCTCGGCTGTTTCATGCGTGGACCGATCGGATGGACAGTGCGATGACCGTCGGCGCTGGGATGGGAATGGCAAGTGGGACTACAATGGGTGGCCTGACAGTAGGGAAAGGGGGGAGACAACTGTTGTCGGCTGATAGAGTGAACGGGACTGCGAAGCCAGATCTATCAAAGGGAGGGTCCGACGTCATACGATTCATCTTCTCGCACGGAGGGCGGACGCTCGAATCCGAGCAGACGCCAGAGGAGGTGGGGATGGAAGCGGGTGATGAGATCCTTGCTGTGGAATTGATGGACCTGACAGAGGGACCAGGGACTGAGGTCGTCGTAGGTGACATTCCATTCTTCCCCGTGGTCGCCCCACACCTATCGCGCTTTAACGACCTCCATACAACTGCTAACCCTCACTTGCGAGTTAGGACGAAGGTGCACCTGAACCGAGGCGGGAGAAACTGGTCAAAAATTGGACAGGAGATCCCAAAGAGTATGTCCGGACAATCTGGGTGGCTTTTCACCGATTTGACCTATACGATCAGGGCCAAGAAGGCGATGGAGGAGCTCTTCGACAACGTTGTCCGTGAGCGCCTGAAAGATATCCTCCGGCAATACGAACTCCGGGAACGACACTTTGAGTGTGTAATACGCTCAAAGGAACTCGAAGTCCTTCTCTCAAGAGCAAGGGCGGCGGAGCAACAGCAACTAGCAGAGGGGCAGGCAGCCAGGGCAACAAAGGCGGATCAGGAGGCAAGTCCGGGTTACCCATCGTTCCTGATCCAGAACAGAGCGTGCTGACCTGTCTGCAGAACGAACAACTGCGAAAAGACCTTGAATTGTCCCAGAACGGCCAAACGATGCTCATCGACAAGTTGATCGCGTGCTGTAAAGAGGTGCGTATGACCCCGGTAAATCACGCGTATCCGCTCCTTGGACTCTTGCACGTTTTCTCATACACGTCTCTTACTTTCTTGGTCACTTTCCTGTTGCAAACGTTTAGCCGAACGCGGAGCGCACCCAACGGCTGTTCGCATCGTTACGAGAAGAGCTGGAGAAGAGAGGGACAAAGTTTGCAACGAGCGGGGATTGAAGCATGTACTGCAATCCAGCCAACACTCATTTATAGTCGTGTGTGGGTGAGACCGCGAGATCGCAACGCGTTGGACTTCGCCAATTTTAGATTGTGAGTGACGGAGAGAGACAAGATCACGAAAAGGTCCGACCTCGGCGAAAAGTATATGAAACCGAAACCCAAGAAATCAGTTCGTCGAGTTAAACCAAAGTATCCAAATCCTTCAAAGCGTTCAAGATGCCCGACTTCTTGATCACTTTTCCCTTCACGCTCTCCAATCCCTCGCCAGCGTAGCTTACAAGTGGAGAAACCTCCACCTCGACACCCTCCTCCAACTTCGCACCGGCAGCCTCGAGCCACCTCTTCTGCTGGGACAGTAGATCCTTCCTGCTCGTCTCCGGATCGTCCGAACCCGTTCCAGGGGCGTTCTTCAACGGACTGAACTCCTCCGCACGTGAAACCTCCAACACGGCGAACCGTTTCGTGAAGGGGAAGACGTCAAACACGAACATCTCGAGCTTCATCCCGTTCGGCTTAGCGGGCTTGACAAATTCCCCGGAGGAAACGTCAATATGGGGAATCTTCTTGCGAGCGATATGGTATGCGAGTTCGTCTTCAAAGTCTTTGACCCCGTTGAGGAATTGGAGGGTGTAGAAGTGATTCGCGATGTTTCCAGCTCTGAAAGCGAGTTCGCCGGTCTTGGGATCAAGTTGCTCGGCTTGCTCCTTGGTGATCTCGGAGTACTCGACCACGCTATAATTTTTCTGACGGAGGGCGACGACGCCGACAGATTCCGTGGGGCTAGACTTGGGTACGACCTTGGCCGCACAGTCGGATTGTTTGTGGATACAGTAGCCAGTGAAGATGGGATCCGCGACCTTCACGAGACAGTTGTCGACACAGTAACTGTGAATGTACTTGATCTTTCGCGCAGCGAGATCGGAGAGGACGGTTCGGGTGGCATCTTCTGGTTTGGAAGAGACTGGTTGACGAAGAGCGGCGTAGAGGCCGCCGTTACCATCTGGGGCAACGGCAACATGAGATTTGGTATCAAGGAGAACCTTTCCATCCATCGTCAGACACGGGAGCGTTCCTGTAATCGTGACGTCAGTGCATGCGGAACGAATGGCAGTTGTCACGAACCTTGCTCAAATAAGATGACGTTCGATGGGTCGAGTCCGAAATACGAATTCTCCACGAAAAACTTCTCGGTCTCTGGACGAGTGGGACCGCTGGTCATCACATACCAAGGGATGGCGACGGATCCCTTCTCCCTCTCAAACTCGGTTTCTGCCACGGTCTGCAACCTGCCGATCCTCTCTGCTTGGTACTGAAACAGAGATTTGTGTGACGGCAGGCCGATGTCGTAGCACCCCTTGGGAGCGCTGCTCCCCAATCGAGTTCCTTGTCCACCGGCCATCAGCAAAACGCC
>Ga0307513_10008469_pt1 | contig 13147 bp, 9 predicted proteins | sample 15_EM_MG_FD_202174 | JGI IMG/M metagenome (GOLD analysis project Ga0307513, IMG submission 202174) | Populus trichocarpa ectomycorrhiza microbial communities from riparian zone in the Pacific Northwest, United States - 15_EM | ecosystem: Host-associated > Plants > Roots > Unclassified | place...
CGGCGAGCCCCTCGAGTCCGCGATGCACCTGTGGGCACGGGTCATCTCCCGACCCGAGCCCGGCCTCGCGCTGCTCGACGCCGGCAAGCGCGACGTGTCCTTCGACGAGGGGTTGCCCGAGCCGCAGCTCGCCGCGACGGCACTCGGGGCGTCGGCGCGCACGATCAAGGGAGAGATCAGCGCCGTCGCCGACCAGCACGCGTTCCTGCGCCTCGACCCGGCCGATCCGCTCGCCGTCGGCGACGTGGTGCGGCTGGGCCTGTCGCACCCGTGCACGGCGCTGGACAAGTGGCGCTGGATCCCCGTCACCGACGGCGCGGGCGACGACCCGGCCGTCATCGACCTGGTCAGGACGTGGTTCTGATGCGCACGCTGCTACGTCGCGCCACCGTCGTCGACGGTTCCGAGACCGAACGCTTCCGCGCCGATGTGCTCGTCGAGGGCGACCGGATCGCGGCCGTCGGCGATCTGACGACCGGCGCCGACCGGGAGATCGACGCCGGCGGACTCGTCGTTGCGCCCGGGTTCCTGGACATGCACGCACACTCCGATCTAGCGCTGCTCTCCGATGGAGAGCACCTGGCGAAGCTCGGCCAGGGAGTGACCACCGAGGTGCTCGGGCAGGACGGGCTGTCCTACGCACCCGTCGACGACGCTGCGCTGGCCATGCTGCGCCGCAAGATCGCCGGCTGGAACGGCGATCCCGGCCCGGCCGCGTTCACGTGGCGCAGCGTCGGGCAGTACCTGGACCGGCTCGACGCCGGCATCCCCGGCAACGGCGCCTACCTGGTGCCGCACGGGGTGGTGCGGGCGCTGGTCGTCGGCTGGGACGACGAGCCGGCCACCGCGACCGACGTCGCCGCGATGCAGGAGATCGTGCGCACGGCGATGGCCGAAGGCGCGGTCGGGCTCTCCGCGGGCCTCACCTACACCCCGGGCATGTACGCCGACAACGTCGAACTGCTCGCGCTCTGCAGCACCGTCGGCGAGCTGGGCGGGTTCTTCGCCCCGCATCACCGCTCGTACGGCGCGGGTGCGCTGGAGGCGTACGCCGAGATGATCGATCTCTGCGAGCGGGCCGGCTGCGCGCTGCACCTCGCGCACGCGTGCATGAACTTCGGACCCAACGCCGGCCGCGGCGGCGAGCTGGTCGCGCTGATCGACGCCGCGCTCGACCGCGGCGTCGACATCACCCTCGACACCTACCCGTACCTGCCGGGCGCGACCACGCTCTCCGCGGTGCTGCCGAGCTGGTCGCAGGCCGGCGGGCAGGACGAGACCCTGCGCAGGCTGCAGGACCCGACCGCGCTGGACCGTATCCGCGAGGACCTGGAGATCCACGGCTCCGACGGCTGCCACGGTGTGGTCGCCGAGTGGCACACCATCGAGATCAGCGGGGTCGCCCATCCCGAGCTCGGTGACGCCGTCGGCCACACGGTGGCAGATCTGGCCGTCCGCCGCGGCGCCGACCCGTTCGACGTGTTCGTCGATCTGCTGGTCCGCGACGATCTCGGCACCGGGATCCTGCAGCACGTCGGGCACGAGGAGAACGTGCGCACGATCATGGCGCACCGCCGCCACACCGGCGGCAGCGACGGGCTGCTCGTCGGGGCGAAACCGCACCCGCGGGCCTGGGGCACGTTCCCCCGCTACCTCGGCCACTACTGCCGCGAGCTGGGGATGTTCTCTCTCGAGGAGTGCGTCGGGCACCTCACCGGGCGAGCGGCTGCCCGGCTCAGGCTCACCGACCGCGGGCTGGTCCGGCCCGGGTACGCCGCCGACCTGGTGCTCTTCGACCCCGACGCGGTCGCCGACACCGCCACCTTCACCGAGCCGCGCCAGCAGGCGGCCGGCATCCCGTACGTGTTCGTGAACGGGGTCGCGGCCATCGACGAGGGCCGCCGCACGGCGGCCCGAGCAGGACGGGCGCTGCGCCGCCAGTCCGACGGGAGCACCAGATGACTGATCCACTGCGGGCGCGGGTGCTCGCCGTCGTGCGCGCCCCCTCCATCCCCGACGTCCACGGGCTCGTGGCCGCGCTCGCCGACGGTGGCATCCCGACTGTCGAGCTCACCTTCACCACGTCGGACGTGCTGCGCCACGTCGCCGCGGCGCGGGACGCGGGCACGCCGGTCGGCGTCGGCACCGTGCTCACCGCGGACCAGGCGAAGGCAGCCGTCGACGCGGGCGCCGGGTTCCTGGTCACGCCGGGCGTCCGGGCCGCGGTCGCCGAGGTCGGGGTGGCCGCCGGGGTGCCCGTCTACCTGGGCGCCTTCACCCCCACCGAGGTCGCGACCGCCGTCGATCTCGGCGCGGCGGCCGTGAAGATCTTCCCGGCCGGGCTCCACGGCCCGCGCTACCTCTCCGACCTGCGCGGACCGTTCCCCGACGTGCCGCTGCTGCCCTCGGGCGGCGTCAACGCCGAGAACGCGGCCGCCTTCCTCGCCGCCGGGGCCGTCGCTGTGTGCGCCGGCACCGGAGTGGTTCCCCCCGCGGCCGTGGCCGCCGGGGACTGGTCCGACATCACCGCACGTGCCATCGCGTTCACCACCAGCATGGAGGGGCCGAGCTGATGCTCGACTGGTTGCAGCACACCACGCCCGGACTGATCACCCTGGCCGTCGCCGGGATCGCCCTGCTCCTGTTCCTGATCATCAAGGTCAAGCTGGAGCCGTTCATCTCGCTGATCGTCGTCGGACTGGCCGTCGCGCTGGTCGGCGGCGTCTCGGTGCCCGATCTCGTGGGCAGCCCGCTCAAGGCGAGCGACTCCATCCTGGAGAAGGGCTTCGCCGGCATCCTCGGCCACATCGCGCCGATCATCGGGCTGGGCACCGTGCTCGGCGCGATCATGGAACGGTCCGGCGGCGCCGACGTGCTCGCGTCGCGACTGCTGAAGCTGTTCGGGCCCAAGGGCGCACCGCTGGCCATGGGCCTGACCGGCCTGATCTTCGGCATCCCGGTCTTCTTCGACATCGGCATCTTCGTGCTCGCCCCGCTGGTCTACGTTGCGGCGCGGCGCGGCGGCGGCTCGCTCGTCCGCTACGCGATGCCGATGCTGGCCGGCCTCTCGATGACCCACGCGTTCCTGCCGCCGCACCCCGGCCCCGTCAACGCAGCCGGCCTGCTGCACGTCGACCTCGGCTGGATCATCCTGATGGGCTTCGCCTGCGGCATCCCGGCCTGGCTCGTCGCCGGCGTCTGGTGGGGCGGCTGGATCGGCAACCGCGTGCACGCCGAGGTGCCCGAGACCGTCTCCGACACCGAAGGTGGCCGGGAGACCCCGGAGGACACCGACACCGATGGCGGCGGCGCTGTCAGCACCGTCAAGGCGGCCACGGTCGTGGAGACCGCCCCGCCGTCGCTGGGTCTGATCACGGCGCTCGTCGCGATCCCACTGGTGCTGATCCTCGGCGCCACCTTCGGCACCGTCACCCTGCCAGACGGGAACGGGCTGCGACTCGTGCTCACGTTCCTGGGCACCCCGACCATCGCACTCACGCTCGCGGTGCTGCTGTCGATGTACCTGCTCGGCACCCGCCGCGGGATCACGGCCACCGAGCTGGGCCGGATCACGGGTGAGTCGCTCAAGCCGATCGGCATGATCCTGCTGGTCGTGGGGGCCGGCGCCTTCTTCGGAGCGGTGCTGACCGCCACCGGCGTGGGCAAGGCCGTCGCCGGGTCGATGACCGCCGGCGGGCTGCCGCTGATCGTCGCCGCCTACGTGATCAGCTGCGTGCTGCGGCTCGCCCAGGGCTCGGCCACGGTCGCCCTCACCCTCACCGCCGGCATCATCGCGCCCCAGGTCGAGGCGGCCGGCTACAGCCAGGCGCAGATCGCGCTGATCGTCATCGCGATCTCGGCGGGCTCGATCATCGCCAGCCACGTCAACGACGGCGGGTTCTGGATCGTCGCCAGGTACTTCAACATGTCGGTACGAGACACCCTGCTCACCTGGACGGTCCTGGAGACGATCCTCTCGATCGTCGGGTTCGCCGCGGCGAGCCTGCTCTGGCTCGTCGTGTAACGCCTCGGCGAACCACGCAACCAACGACCCCTTCACACACGTCCCTACGTGTGTGAAGGGGTCTTTCGGTGCATCGGGTCGTGTACCCCAACCCGGTAGCCCTGTCGCGGATCCACAAGCGTGTACCAACCATTGCTGCCGGGGCATTAGTCTCGCAGCCGCGGGACAACAGGGGGCGCGATGAACGACGGGCAGGCGGCCCCGGCCGATCTGGCCGGGCGCATCGCCGCGCAGAGTGCCATCGCGGCCGCGCTGATCGACCTGGAGGGCCACCCGGCCCACACGCTGCTCACCGCACCCGGCCTCACCGGGACCACCGAGAAGCGGTGGTCGACGGGAAAGGCGCAGCTCGCGGCGCTGTGGGACGACTTCGCGCGGTTCCAGACGGTGGTCGCCGAGGCCAGCGTCACCGACGATCCCGTCCAGCGGCACCGGCTGCTCACCGGGCCGGCGATCGAGGTCGGGCGCACCGTCGTCGCCGACCGGATCACCGGGCGCGAGGAGCAGGTCGACCGGATCACCCTCGACGAGCTCACCACCCGCATGGACACCTCGTTCAGCGAGGTCCGGGCGCTCCTGCGGGCCGTGCAGGAGCAGCACGACGCACACATCGCCCGCACCAACCCACTCGCGGACGCGCTGGCCACGGCCCGTCGGTTCGCCGACACCCTCGACGCCGAGGCCGAGGCGATCCGCGCCCGCACGCTCAGCACCCGGCTGCACGAGCTGAGCGAATCCGCCGCACTCGACCCGCTGGGCGCGACCGAACCGGCCGCGCTCACCCGCCTCGACGAGATCGCCGCCGACGTCGAACGGCTGGCGGATCGGCTGACCGAGGCCGCCCGGCTGCGCGGCGGCTGGCCCGCGCAGCTCGCCGAGGCCACCAAGTCCGTCACCGCGGTGGAGGAGCTGCGCGGCCGCGCCGCCGCCGCCCGCGACCGCGCCGTCGAGATCGTGGTCGGGCCGGTCGCCGAGCTCCCGGAGGACCACAGCCGGGAGCTGCGCAGCCGGCTCGCCGCACTCGATCGCGGCAGCTGGACCACCCGCGCCACCGCGATGGCCGAGCTGCAGGCCGCCGTCGCCGCCGCGACCCGCGAGCTCACCACGGCCCACCAGCTCGCCACCGGCCTCATCGATCGACGGGCCGAGCTGCGCGGCCGCTTCGAGGCCTACCGGGCCAAGACGGTGCGTCTGGGCCGCGTCGAGGAACCTGCGCTGCTCGAGCTCGCCGACGAGGTGCGTGAGCTCCTGTGGACGCGGCCCTGCGATCTCGGTGCCGCCACCCGCGCGTTGGCTGCCTACCAGCGCGCCCTCAACCAGCCGGCGGAAACGGCCGCCACCACCCCCGAGGAGATCACGTGAATTGCTCCGACTGTGGCGGTGCCGTGCAGGATGGCTACTGCACGGAGTGCGGCCTCGCCGCCGCACCCGCCGCCGCTGCCCCGCAGCCCAGCGCGCCGGCAAGCTGTCCGTCCGGCTGTGGTGGCACCGTCCGCGACGGGTTCTGCGACACCTGCGGGCTCGCCGCCGCACCTGCGGCCGGCACCGGCACCATCCCGCCGGCGGCCCGACCGCTGCCGCCGCGCCCCGCCGCGAACCCCCGCCCCGGCCGGCACGCCGCCGGGATGAGCGGGCCCTTCAGCGCGCCGCAGTCCCGTTCCGGCACGGGATCGGTCCCCACCGGGCGCTGGCCTGCGCCCGGGCCGGGCTCCGGGCCGATGTCCGGGCCCATGTCGGGCCCTGTGTCAGGGCCGGTCTCCGGTCCGTCGGGACGGCTCTCCGGGCCGTCCGGTCCCGGGTCGGGACCGATGTCGGGGCCGACCTCCGGCTCGCGGTCGCGGGCGTCCGGCCGCACCGGCTCGTACGGCACCGGCTCGCGGTCGAGCCGGGCGTCGCGTCGCGCGTCCGGGCGGTCCGCTCGGGGCAGCGCCACCCTGCGCAGCCGGCTCGGTGCCGGGCTCGTCGACGTCCCGCCGGTGCCGCTGCGCGACCCGGCCAGCGCCCTGCTCGTCGACCCGCAGGTGGCGGAGAGCAAGCGCTTCTGCAGCAAGTGCGGTGGGCCGGTGGGACGCAGCCGCGGCGACCGCCCCGGCCGCACCCAGGGCTTCTGCCCCAAGGACGGCGCCTCGTTCGACTTCACCCCGAAGCTGCGCCCCGGCACCCTCGTCGGCGGCCAGTACGAGGTGCAGGGCTGCCTCGCCCACGGCGGTCTCGGCTGGATCTACCTCGCGATCGACCGCAACGTCGAGAACCGGTGGTGCGTGCTGAAGGGCCTGCTCGACGCCGGTGACGCCGACGCCATGGCCGCGGCCGTGGCGGAGAAGAAGTTCCTCGCCCAGGTCAGCCACCCCAACATCGTCTCGATCTTCAACTTCGTGCAGCACCCCGACGAGAACGGCCAGCCCGTCGGCTACATCGTCATGGAGTACGTGGGCGGCGAGTCGCTCAAGCAGCTGCTGCAGGCGCGGCGCCGCCCCGACGGCACCTACGATCCGCTGCCCATCGGGCAGGCCATGGCCTACGCGCTGGAGATGTTGCCGGCGCTGGGCTACCTGCACGGGCTGGGGCTCGTGTACTGCGACTTCAAGCCCGACAACGTCATCCAGTTCGAGCGGCAGGTCAAGCTGATCGACCTGGGGGCGGTGATCCGGGCCGACGACCTGTACTCGGCGGTGTTCGGCACCAACGGCTACCAGGCGCCGGAGATCACGAAGGACGGGCCGTCGGTCCAGTCGGACATCCACACGGTCGGCCGCTCGCTGGCCGTGCTGGCGCTCGGCCTGACCCCCACCAGGGGTGGCAAGCCCGCGGACCTCCCGGCCGACCATCCGATCCTGGTGAAGCACGAGTCGTTCCACCGGCTGCTGCGCCGCGCCACCGATCCCGACCCACTGCGCCGGTTCGAGTCGGCAGACGAGATGCACGACCAGGTCGCCGGCGTCCTGCGCGAGGTGCTGGCCACCGAGGACGGGCAGCCCCGGCCGGGCGTGTCGACGGTGTTCGGGCTGCCCCGCGGCACGTTCGCGGCCGGCCTGCTCGTCGACAAGCAAGGAGCCGGGCAGGGCCCCGGCCGGCCCGATCCGGCGCGGATCGCCGCCACCCTGCCCATCCCGCTGGCCGAGGGCGACGACCCGGCCGCGGCGCTGGTCGCGTCGGCCGACGTCGACCGTGCCGAGGTGCTGCGGATCGTCGAAGCCGCAGCAGCACCGAGCACCGAGCTGCGGCTGCGGCTCGTCCGGGCCCACCTCGACGAGGGCGACCACGACGCCGCCCACGACGTGCTCGACCGGCTCGCGGCCGAGGAGCCCGACGACTGGCGACTCGACTGGTACCGCGGGGTCGCGGCGCTGGTCGAGGGTGACGCCGACGCGGCGTGCGCCGAGTTCGACACCGTGTACTCCACCCTGCCCGGGGAGATCGCCCCCAAGCTGGCGCTGGCCGCAGCCGCCGAGTGCGCCGGCCGCGACGATCTCGCCGGCCCGTTCTACACGCTGATCGCGCGGCCGGACCCCGGCATCGCCGACGCCGCGTTCGGTCGAGCCCGGGTGGCGCTGCGCGCCGGCGACCGGGCCGGAGCCACCGCAGCGCTCGATGCCATCCCCGAGACGTCGGCCACCTACGTCACGGCCCAGCTCGCCGCCGTCGAGGCCGGGCTGACCGGCGGGGGCGGCGAGCCGGAGCTGCGCACCGGCGCGGCCCGGATCGAACGGCTGGATCTGGACCCGGCCACCGCCAACCGGGTGCGGGCCACGCTGCTCGACGCGGCCGTGGCCCTGCACCCCGCCGGTGGTGCACGGTTCCTCGGCTGCGAGTGGCGCGAACCGGCGCTGCGGGCCGGGCTCGAACGGTGCCTACGCACATCGGCGCGGCTCAGCTCTGACCATGAGGAACGGATCGATCTGGTCGACCGGGCCAATGCCGTGCGACCGAGGACGTGGACGTGAGCCCTGAGATGGACGCCGGGATGGACGCCGATATGACCGTCGACATGAGCGGCGGTTCCGACACCGGCGCCGGCTCCGGCGCCGATGTGGGCGCCGATGCCGGCGGTGCATCGGACGCCGCTCACCCGTGCCCGCACTGCGGGGAGGCGGTCGGCCCCAGCGACCAGTTCTGCGAGAGCTGCGGTGGCGGGCTGCGGGTGCTGCGTGGCGCCACCGCCGACCACGTCGTCGGCTCCACGTCGACGACGTGCCGCAGCTGCGGCCACGACACGGACGCACCCGACACCGACGAGGCGGGCGATCAGTACTGCCCCGACTGCGGCGCGCTGCGCGACGACGGCACCGACCACATCGAGATCGACCTGGGCACGATCGCCGGGGTGAGCGACCGGGGCCGCCTGCACGCGCGCAACGAGGACGCGATGGCGCTCGGCATCCGGGCCGCCACCGCGGCCGCGCCGTCCGTGCGGGCGGCCGTGGTGTGCGACGGGGTGTCCAGCGTCGAACGACCGCAGCTGGCGTCGCGGACGGCCACCAGGAGCGCGCTCGACGTGTTGTTGACGGAGCGCGGGGCCGAGGTCACCGCCACCACGCACCTGCACACCGCGGTCGCGGCGGCGGCGAAGGCGATCTCGACGCTGCCCTACGACTCCGGCCGCGGGGCACCCTCGTGCACGTTGGTGGCGGCGCTGGTCGAGGACGTGCCGGCGCGCACGCCGGAGGTCACCGTGGCGTGGGTGGGCGACAGCCGCGCGTACTGGCTCACCGCGCCGGGCGCTGAGGAACCCAGCGCCGTGCTCACCACCGACCACTCGTGGGCAGTGGAGATCGTGGCGCTCGGAGAGCTGGACGAGGCCGCCGCGGCGGCCGATCCGCGCGCCCACGCGATCACCCGCTGGATGGGGGCCGACGCCAGCGACGCACCCAGCGTCACCCAGCTGCGCCCGGCGGGGCCCGGGGTGCTGCTGCTGTGCAGCGACGGGCTGTGGAACTACCTGCCGGAGGCAGCAGACCTGGCCAGCGCGGCGTTCGCGGCCGGCGCGAGCCCGCACGAGATGGCCGCCGAGCTCACGCAGTACGCGATCGACAGCGGCGGCCGCGACAACATCACGGTGGTGGCGCTGCCCGTCGCCAGCGGCAGTGACCTGCACGGAGGGGGCGAGCAGTGACCGCAGCAGAGGAGTCCGGGTTCACCGTCGACGTCGACCTGAACCCGTATCTGGCCGAGGGCGCCACGCAGGTGGACGCCATCGTCACGGTGACCGGGCCACCGGCCGACAATGCGGCGCCGGCATCGGCGCTGGAGATCATCGTCGTCGACTGCTCGTCGTCGATGTCCGGGCAGAAGATGCGGGCGGCCCAGCAGGCCGCGTCGGCGGCCGTGGGGGTGCTGCGCGACGGCGTGACGTTCGCGATCATCGCCGGCACGCAGACCGCCACCCAGGTCTTCCCGGCGAACGGCACCATCGTCGCCGACACCGAGAGCCGCGCCGCAGCGGCCAGGGCGATCGCGACGATGCGGGCCAACGGCGGCACCGGCATCGGCTCGTGGCTGGTGCTGGCCGGGCAGCTCGCGGCGAGCTCGTCAGCTGCGGTGAAGCACGCGATCCTGCTCACCGACGGGCAGAACGGCGAGACCGACCGCGTGTTCACCCGCGCGCTGGAGTCCGTCACCGGGGCCTTCGTGTGCGACTGCCGAGGGGTCGGCACCGACTGGAAGGTCTCCGAGCTGCGCCGGATCTCCTCGGCACTGCTCGGCAGCGTCGACATCGTCGCCGATCCCGACGATCTCGCCGAGGACTTCGCCGACATCATGAACACGTCGATGGGCAAGACCGTCTCCGAGGTCGCGCTGCGGATGTGGGTGCCGCGCGGCGGCGCGGTGCGGTTCGTCAAGCAGGTCACCCCGTCGATGGAGGAGCTCACCGGCCGCCGCACCGACGTCTCCGAGCTCGTCGGGGACTACCCGCTCGGCGCGTGGGGCGAGGAGAGCCGCGACTACCACGTGAGCGTCGACGTGGCGGCCGGCGGAGTACAGCAGAAGAAGCTCGCGGCCCGCGTCACGCTGGTGCGGGCCGGGTCCGACGAGCAGCTCGGCGGCGGCATGGTCGTCGTCGAATGGACCGACGACCCGGCCCTGTCCACGCGCATCAACCGCAGCGTCGCCGTCCACACCGGGCAGGCCGAGCTCGCCGAGGCCATCCAGGAAGGGTTGGCCGCGCGGAAGGCGGGCGACGAGGCCCGGGCCACCGCCCGGCTCGGGCGGGCCGCGCAACTGGCCGACGAGCTGGGCAACGAAGGCACCGCCCGCCTGCTCGAACGCGTCGTGGACGTGGTGGACGCGCCGAGCGGCACCGTGCGGCTGCGGTCCGGGGTCAGCGAGGCCGACGAGATGACGCTCGACACCCGATCCACCAAGACCGTGCGGGTCCGCCCGGAAGGGGCCTGAGAGCCATGGCCGACCAGGGGGGCGTCACCTGTTCCGAATGCGGTGCCAGCAGCCGCGCCACCGACTTCTGCGACAGCTGCGGCGCGGTGCTGGGGGCACCGACGCCGTCGGCCGCGCCGGCCGCCGCGGCACCCGTTGCGCCCGGCGCCGAGGAGTGCGCGGCCTGCGGAGCCGTGCGCTACGGGCGGTTCTGCGAGGAGTGCGGGCACGACGCGACCCAGCCCGTCACCGAGCGCAGGGTAGCCCCACCGGCAGCGCCTGCGGAGCCACCGCCGGCGACGTGGACGGCGGTCGTCACCGCCGACCGCGCCTGGTTCGACGAGGTCTGCGCGCGCAACGGGCCCGACGCCGGCACGCTGGCGTTCCCGCAGTTCTGCCCCGAGCGCCGGTACAAGCTCTCCGGGCAGCAGCTGACGATCGGGCGGCGCAGCCGTTCCCGCGGCGTCGAGCCGGAGATCGACCTCACCGGCCCGCCCCTGGACCCCGGCGTCTCCACACTCCACGCGATGCTCGTCCCGGCCCCCGACGTCGGCTGGCAGGTGGTGGACCTCGACTCGACCAACGGCACCACCGTCGGCGACGGCAACCCCCTCCTGACCGCCAACACCCCCCGCCGCCTCGCCGACGGCGACCGCATCAAGATCGGCGCCTGGACCATCATCACGGTCCACCGCGACTGACCAACGTTGAGGTACACCGCGAGTTGCCCGGATCAGGACGGCGAGTTGCCCGGTCCGGGACGGCGAGTTGCCCGCATCGGGACGGCGAGTTGCCCTGATCACCAGGTGTAGCCCCGCTTAGCGAAGGCGGATCTCAGCTCGCGCTCGAGCTGTGCGCGGCTATCGCGATCCGATGCAGCCAGCCGGATCACGATCCAGCCTCGACGACGAAGGTCCGTCTCACGGGCTCGGTCCTCGTCCTCCCGGCCTACGTGAGCTATGTAGCCGTCGTACTCCACGGCGATCTGCAACGACGGCCACGCCAGGTCGATGTAGTAGATGACCGATCCGTCGATCGCGGTCACCTCCCAGTTCACCTCCGGGATCGGGAAGCCGGCGTCGATGAGATGCCAGCGGAGCCAACTCTCGGCAGGCGACCTCGACCCCGGTGACGCGAGGTCGAGCAGATGCATTGCGCGGACGGTGCCGCGCGGGTCCAGTCGACGATCGATCTGGACCGCGATCTGCTTCCGTAGTTGCTCGGCGCCAGCGCCGGCCATGCGCAGCGCCTCGTCCACCAGTGCGAGTCCGTCCTGTGGGCGCGACGAACAGAGGAGGTCGGACGTGACGCGGTCCAGCGCCAGCACCGGCAGACCCTCGATGTCCACGACGTCAGGGGCGAACAGGCCGCAATGATGGACGACCAGGCCGGGTCTCGGCTTGAGCGTTCGTCCGGGGCGCACCGTGATGTGGACGTCGGCCGCCTCGATCGCTCGGCAGCCGTGAAGCCGTGCTGCCGTCGGTCCTGACAGTGCCGCGTCCTCGGCCGCCACCAGCACTGCGGCCGAGCCACGAGTCAACGGATCGAGCCATCTGCCTGGCGAGACCACGACTCCCGACCAGAGCGGGCGGAGCGTGCCCGTCGAGATCGCGGTCTTGAGCCCACGCTCACCGAGGGCAGCGACGACGTCGATGCGACGGTAGGCACCGTGCAGGTCGGGTGCTGAGATGTCCATACCTCAACGGTGACCTGCGGAAGCGTCTCGCGGGAATGATCATGAAAACCTGTGGATGTACCGGTGAGTTGTGGACAACTCACCGTCCTGATCCGAGCAACTCACCGTCTTGGTGTAGGCAGCTCGCCGTTCTGAACCGGGCAACTCGCCGTTCTGAACCGGGCAACTCGCCGTTCTGAACCGGGCAACTCGCCGTCCTGAACCGGGCAACTCGCGGGGTGTGGGGAGTGGCGTGGTCAGTCGCGGTAGGTGGGGGCTGGGGGTTGTGGGAGGGGGTTGAGCAGGCCGCCCAGCCACTTGGTGTTGCTCGCCGCGAGGGAGCCGTCGGCCAGGGTCTTCTCCAGCACCCCGTTGACGAAACGGACCATGTCGTCCTTCCCGAGGGGGATCCCCACCGCGGACCGCGAGCTGGGGAGGCGGCTGTCGCTCACCACCTCGGTCTGCGGATCCTGTGCAGCCAGACCGGCCAGGATCACGTCGTCGTTGGAGATGGCCGCAACTCGGCCGGTCTGCAGGCCGACGATGCAGTCGGGAGTGCTGGCCACTCCCTGCACCGTCACGCCCGGGAACTTCTTCAGCACCTGCTCCGGCACCGATCCCGCCGAAGTGCACACGGTCTTGCCCTTGAGGTCGTCCACCCCGCGGATCCCGCTGTTCTTCTGGACGAGCAGCCGCTGTGTGACGGTCTGGTACGGGGTGGAGAACGAGATCGTCTTCTGCCGCGCGCACGTGACGGAGAAGGTGTTGACGACGATGTCGACCTGGTTCTTCTCGAGGACCGTGGTCCGGTCTGCGATGCTGGTGACGACGTACTGGACCCTGTCGGGGTCGCCGAAGATCGCCTCGGCGACGGATCGCACGACGTCGATGTCGACGCCTTCGAGAGCGCCGCCGTTCGGGTTGCGGAAGCCGACGCGGTACTTGCCCTGGTCGACGGCGGCGATCAGCCGACCGCGCTCCTGGATGGCAGCCATCGTCGAACCGGCGGGCATCTGGTTGGGCGGCGGGAGCGCCCCGCTCGGGCGCAGGCTCTCCTGCACCTCGGTGCACGGCGC
>Ga0307513_10008470_pt1 | contig 13142 bp, 17 predicted proteins | sample 15_EM_MG_FD_202174 | JGI IMG/M metagenome (GOLD analysis project Ga0307513, IMG submission 202174) | Populus trichocarpa ectomycorrhiza microbial communities from riparian zone in the Pacific Northwest, United States - 15_EM | ecosystem: Host-associated > Plants > Roots > Unclassified | place...
ACTTGGATGGAAAACACCAATTTTTCAGAGACATATTAAAGTATTAATACATAGATACGGTTCGTCCTAGCTGGCAAGGATGGTTATATTCGATAAACATGGGTCTCACCGCTTCGTACTACTCACTGAGGATGCAAGCGGTTCTTGATGGCGTTGAAAAAATTTTGAATGTTGGTGTGGCAGCGGTGCAAAAAGTGTAAAGAGTTCCTTGATTTTAAGTCCTGCCAGTTCGTTGAAGATAACAACAACGATGGTCAATGTGATCTACATGGAAACGAAGGGAGACAAAATGTAGCATTCACGTCTATGCGATGAACCGTAAGTCCATTCACTCCAAAAATACTGCATCCGCCCCTCTGCCCAAATATGCCAGACTGAACGGGGGATCCATAACTAGCACATCTTGTATTTCCCACTTTGCCCATGGACGAGAGAGGTGCCGCCTAATAATCGATTTGTGGATCAGGAGGATGGGCGACGGCTGGTCGGTGGATTGGGACGAGTTTTGCACGTACATGCACGGCAATTTCTGTATTCCCAGTCAGGCCGACAGGATTCGAAACTACCTTGATGGAAAACACCCCGATTACGACCATCCCGTGAAGTGTGCTCCTTTGGTCGTTCAGAGGTGAGGTGACTGACGCCATGCAACGTCCGAGTCGTGGGCGTCAGGTTGAAATCCGAGCTTAAAATGTTGGTTACCCACCGTGTTCCATGATTGTCGTTGCAAATGACACCACATCGGTGGCGTTGATCAAGGTTCGAGGGAGGAGTGCCTTCTCGTATTAGCTTTTGGGAGAAATCGGAGGATTAGGACACATACCGTCGCCCGAACCACGTACGCCTCCTGTGATCGAAGCCCCGCCCGCCGTGGCATCTAGAATCCATGTCGGTCGTTACTATGTAAGCATGATTGGAATAGCTGAGAAGTAGAGGTCGTCTTGTCATTGGGGCGCAACCCGCCCTCACGTCAAATCCATGTTGGTCGAGGATGTTGCGCGTTGTTGGAACAGATAAGAAAGGGAAGTCAGCTCTAATGGTAGAGAACAACCTGCTATAGCCGTCGATAGACTTTTTCTCGTAGTCTATATCAGCATACAGGGACCTCTTGTGTGTCTGGGATCGTTTTCGTAACTGGGCAATAGGATGGTATCGTTGGGTAAGAAGGTCATTAAATGTGTAACGAGGCTCAACGAAGCCTCCACGCTGCCCAAATCGTCGTCGTGAGTTCATGCATTCCAGGGAGCAGTGGGCGTTGTGTTGAAGGTCGTATGGGCCGGGGTGATGATGTGCCAACGCAGGAGATGACGGTGGTGAGTACGGTGTCAAGATCGCGTCTGCCACTTCAGGCGCACCAGTTACTGTTCGGTGGGTACTTGGGAAGCGGGAAGAGGGTTGGGCGCGTCGGTGCCGGGAGGACCATGGACAACAGAACCGAAAGCCGCTCGAGCTTAGAGGCTTTCCGTGCAAGGGCAATTTCTACTATCGCCGGCGCAGTCCATTCTACCGATATGGTCAATGGAAGAGACAAGAGGCGCAGAGGCGCACGTACAAGACTCACTGCCACTGGAAGTCGCGTTGATACTGGCGTTGGAAATTGTCGTTGCCACCTGAGTCTCCTCTCCAACCGCCGAACTCGATCAACAGCTCTGCATATTCCCAAGCAATACAGTACCTCGCATTTGTGTTCCAGAAGGTGTAGGTATTCTCCTTGTTCCTGTGATAGCACCTCTCCCTTCGGCCGCGATAAAAATGAGTCAGAGCTGCATTTTTGGTCTGCCGATGTGGGGGTGAGAGACGAAGTTAGGGATTGTTGCAACGCGGTAGTCCTTTAGCACCCAGAACAGATATTGCTGGAAGTTGTTGCCGTCGTTGGGCTTGTGCATCGAGCGTGGATTGGATCGTTGACACGGGTTATAGTAGGTTTGTTGAAGAACTTTGAGGTCTATATGAGCGAATAAAATTTATGGCTTCATATCAGCATTGCCAATCAAGATGAGAAAAGGTGACAAGATGAAAATGAGAAAAGGTGTGGAAGGATGAGGCAGTTTGAGGTAGAAACAGGACAAGAAGACGACGACAGAGAACGGAAGATCGGATCGAACGAGAGACATGTTGAAGTCAGAAGAAAGGAAATGAACACGAATATGAACACGAAAGTGGAGGAGAGGAATAAGAGATACAGGAAAGAAAAAAGGAGACCCACATTCGATATTACCTGTGAACTCCCTAACAATGGACAAATGAAAACGAACAGCAGGGCGGAGAGATCAAGAGGTGGAGAAAAGTATGGATGATCAGGTCGACGGCGCTACCAGCAAGATGTCGAAGCGGGTAAGTTATTTCACTTATTGCCGTTTTCAAAAAGGTTGGCGGTGGGTCACATCGCGTCACACGCGGCAATCTTCCGAGCTCAAAGTTCTGAGCGAACTATCTCGAGATCCAGTGGTCCTACAAAGATGATTTTGAGTGCGTTAGAATGGTCTCGACGAGTAGATATGCGCCCCACCTTGAAATATACAATTTGGTTAAGTTTTAGTGGTGTTCCAAAATGGGGGTCTTGAGCTTGCAAAACATGAACTTCCGAGACAATGGCACGGTGAAAAAATGTAATTCTTTCGGAAAAAGGTTCTCAGGTATGTAAAGGAGTGCGCCCCATAAAAATATTGGTAAATATCGGTGCTGTGGAAACCAAATTCACATAGGCGTTTCGGGTGGTATTAGTTGGCACATCTCTTCAGTCACTTCCATCTCTCAGATTCATTAACATTTTGACATTTGACATTGCTCACACGTATTGATGCGTGGGCAGAAGAAGAAATCTCTCACCTCGCGTGTCCCATCGGCTACTGGTCGCCGTAAAAGTACCAGATCTACAAATTCTGTTTCACCAGATGAGAACGAGAATCTCACTGGCAGCGCTGCCACTCCTTCACGACCAAAGCCGCGTCCCAAGCCTCGTCCTATTGTCCCAAAACTTGCCAATGTTGGTGAAGCAAATGGAAGTAATGAGGCTGCTGCTGCATGTGCTCTTGTCTCTCTGCAGAACTGCACCAACACGGCCAGTCAGAATTCGCCTCCCACCCACCAGCATTTCCACCATGAAATGGGTCCTTCCACCAACATTGAAGCTTCGGATGGAGAGGATTTTTATGTGGATGAATGTGAGGATGAATGTCAGCTTATGGATGAACTAGAGGAGGAAGTTGACGAGTTGGACAGCTCAGATTCTGACTCTGATGCTTCATGTAGGTCGTCTCCATTATACATTTCCAATTTCAACTCAAGTAACCAAATTCTAGCTCTTCTTCTCCCCACTGGCTCACCTGTCCGACCCAAGCTCCCAGAATTCCGTGTCCCAATGGTCGTACCTTATCGCAATGCGTCTCGTGATGTTGATGGCATAACATCGAAGACACCCTTTGCACGTGTCTTGCGTCTTCTATCTGAACGCATGGAGGTCTCATTGACATTACTGGCTGGGATCGGTTATATTCCCTCATATAAGCCCAAAGCATCGAAGCCTGTCCCTAAGCTTCTCGAAGACGATACTAGTTGGTACAAGCTCTTGGAAGATGTGCACGCTTTCATCCTCGCCTGCAAAGGAAAGAATGGCAAAGGAACAGTCAAGGCTTTCCATATTAATATTGTTGATACAACAGCACCAACCGACTCGGATCCTAAGGTGAGGTTTCTAAAATATTGTGGACTTACGATTGGGAATTTATACATGAAGTGATAGAAGAAGAGGACGACCACTATGGCAGTTGAGCCTCCTACACCTGCCCTCACCTCGCAGGAGTCGGAGCACCTGTCAGCGTTGAAGAAGATTGAAAAACGGCACATGTGCCAACAACATAAGAAGCCATGTTTTGTTCAGGCTGACGGCGAGCATTATCAGCTCACAATGAATGATATCACCAAATGGGCACATCTGATGGCATGTCGATTTATCTTTACCTATTATCTGCTTTGCTAAATTGTCTGCAGGCCGACAACAAAGCCCTTCTTGACACCCCACCTGATGCGCTCAAGCTTACTGATGTGGTTCCACGGCAGCACTCTGCTAAAAATGCTTTGGCGAGATCTCAAGCAGAGAGCTCAAACTCAAACATGCCTGAGTGGATGCAGCAGCTGATGGGCATGATGCTTGTTGGAAACATTGCGACCAATAACCGAATGATGTCATTGAATCCTCCAGCAATGCCAACTCCGTTTCAAGTGCCTCTCCAGTATAATCAACCCCCAGAGCCCTCAACACCTCTTCCGACACCTGCTCTTCCATTAAAACGCCCTGCTTCCCCATTTGAATACCCAAGGATTGATGCCTGGCTGGAATCCCTTGAAAAGGACGCTGTTCGAGGGAAGAAAGCTCAAGGATACCAGAATTTCCATGAGAGCCTTTCCATGAACGGTATCGATGACCTGGAGGACCTTCTTCGTTTGACATCAGATGAGCTTATGACAATTATATCTGGAATCAACATTGGTACCGCTAAACGGCTTCTCGCATTTGCTCAAGATGATTTTATAAACCTTCGAGAGCCCAAGCGACTTCGTTCGGTATAATTCCTTTTTTTGTCTTCCACTTTTTTGTTCCTTTGTCGTTAGCCAATAATAACCCAGAGTAATAATCGTACAGATCCCAGTTTTCGAAACCATGTTATATACCTCACAATAATCCCTTCCATCCCTTTTTAGCTATCACCTAATTCCTCATTTATTGTACCTAATGCAGGACTATTGACGCCAGATTATATACTTCGCAAATTGCAATATGAAATTTTAAACATATCCACAATGGTGAAAATATCCTAAAGCGTGATCTGGAGTGATAGAGAAAGCAGCGTCATACAGATGGAGGTAAACATAGTTATCATCTTTGTTCTGGTCTACATCCTGCCTGCCAAGCTCACCATGTCGCCGAACATACGCCTTGATCGATGAGAAAGCCAACTCAATAGGATTATAATCTGGTGAGTAAGGGGGTAAAAACATGACCCTCATGCCTCTACGTGAACCGTTCAATAAATAGAAATGTAGGATAACGACTATTGTCCTTACCTATCATGGATCATCTCAATGATCTCAGGTTTCTTGTGAATACGGGCATTATCCATTATAATCACAGAGTTCGGCAATGGGAAAGGTTGCATGTGATCAAGTAAGTGTGAAATAAAATCCTGGAATCGAAGGGCCGTGAAGGATCCTTCAACAATCTTTGCAAAAATGACGCCGCCAAGGCTCAATGCTGGCAGCAGAGAGTAACTAAAGAAAAGGTTATCAGTGGATTATTAGTTAAAGATTTATGTCTTACCGCCGCCCCCGAACAAAGAAAGTACTTCGTACAGCACGTTGCCCCGACAATGCCCATGCCTTTCCACGAATGGAAGTTCTGCGATCAAAGGAGCTTTCGTCAACAAAAACAGTCTGCTCTGGAGTAAACTGGGTGCCCTATTGATAGCGGTAAAGAGCTCGCTTGGCCTCACTTCGCTCCAGTGCATCTCGAGTGAGCTAGCGTCAATGTAGGTTTCAATAGTCAAGTTGATACAAGGAAAATCAAAGAAAAATCGTGCCTTCTTCATCGTAAAACCACTCCTAATGAGGGCCCTCCAAACTGTAGCCTTCCCTACATCAACACCTCTACGTGTCTCCAACAGCTCTTGCATTTCATCAAGGTAGGCATCGGGGCTATGGCGAACAAGGCCTCGCAGAAACTGCACATGAATGAAAAGGTAAACAAATGCAGAAGAATGGGGCCAGGGGCCTTACCTGGACATCCTGGCCTTTCATGGTCCTCCTTCGCCCTTGCAGTGAACCTTTCCTGAGGTGTCGTCGAGCTACAGATCCCATTTTACGGAAATCTGAAAGAATCCTCTCAATTGTTCTCCTCTTGCAACCGGTGTATTTGGTGATGGTATTGACGTCCAAGGATTGAGCCATGTGTAAAAGAACATCTCTGAGGTCGTCAGAGAGAGCTTTTCCACGAGCCATGTGCCAGGAGGATGATCCAATGTTGAACAAGTAGGAAGTGCACGGTAGATTGATGGAAGTAAACAGAAAAGATAGGTGACCCCGTGACTGAGTCAGACACCACCCCATATGTCGGATACGTGAATTTGGTTTCCACAGCACCGATATTTACCAATTTTTTTATGGGGCGCACTCCTTTACATACCTGAGAACCCTTTTCTGAAAGAATTACATTTTTTCACCGTGCCATTGTCTCGGAAGTTCATGTTTTGCAAGCTCAAGACCCCCATTTTGGAACACCACTAAAACTTAACCAAATTGTATATTTCAAGGTGGGGCGCATATCTACTCGTCGAGGCCATTCTAACGCACTCAAAATCATCTTTGTAGGACCACTGGATCTCGAGATAGTTCGCTCAGAACTTTGAGCTCGGAAGATTGCCGCGTGTGACGCGATGTGACCACCGCCAACCTTTTTGAAAACGGCAATAACGTGTACAGTAATGAACTCACTGACTCGAATCCTGCAGTCAAAATTTCGATTCCATCTTTACGAGGCGGAAACGAATTGAGTGGTCCTCGGTAAGGTTCTGTATATTTTCCTGCGACACTTCCGAAGCGCATATGTTTGAGGTGGTGAAGATTTCACAAACGACGTTTTGACCCTCACAATCGATTTTTAAACAGAGAAGTGGATTTTCATGGAGGAGAGCCACGGTGGATGGAGATACCCCAAAGACAAGGTCACGGACAGACTTGGGTTGTCCATTTCTTGTCCTCGTTATCCTCTGACTACTGAACGTCACCTTCTCTTTCCATGGCCCAACTAAATATCATTACATCGGGGGCATCACCTCGTCCTCGGATCGTATTGTTCACCACTGCGTGGGTGGGCGAAAGGGACAAGGTAAGCTTCCCATTCCTCGTAGACGTCGTGTTTTCCACCATCTGCGAGTGAGCATATCAGGTATGAGAGCTTTGTGTGCAGGAAAGCCGGATGACGAGTGGTTGGGATAGGTGGTGGAGGGTGGTCGTTGGAGGTCAGCACGCGCAACACAATAATACCAAATGAAAGTGGAGTGATTCGTGAACCTCCTGAACCTCCTCAAGTTTGGAATCATGTGTGATCACCAATGCAACACCCTTCTTTATAGACAGAACACATAGTAGGATCTCCCATCCCGGAAGAAATGCGCCCCAAACTGCCGTTGTCATGCTCTCTGATTGCGTGCAACAGAGCCCCTTGAGAGCCTGTTATCTTCAATGAACTGGCAAGACTTAAAATCAAGGAACTCTTGATGCTTTTTGCACCGCTGCCACACCAACATTCAAAAATTGGACCTTTCAACGCCATCAAGAACCGCTTGCATCCCTAGTGAGTAGTACGAAGCGGTGAGACCCATGTTTATCGAATATAACCATCCTTGCCAGCTAGGACGAACCGTATCTATGTATTAATACTTTAATATGTCTCTGAAAAATTGGTGTTTTCCATCCAAGTTAGCTCTATCATATCAAGCAAATTGAATGGGTTTGTCCTTAGCAAGAAGACGGTCACTTTGGATTCAATTTCAATTGCCCAAAATAGAACCCAAGGCCTACTAGTGAGCTAGTATTGAAGTAGTTCTACCAATGGCGGCGTATACCAGGGCCACCATAGAAACAATCTATTCCGCCACTATCAATGACACTGTCGCAAAGAACTGTGACAAAAAGAACGAGGGTACTTTCCGTGCTGAGCTTAAGCTGTCATGTCAGCTGGCTGAACAACTTATGTCGGAAATTTCCGACATATGCCAATCCACTAGCACCGAAACTTGTGGTACTCTATTGTTTCGCAGTTTCAGAGGAGTAAGTACCTGTGCTTCGAATGGGGACCAGCCTTGTTGGGAAGCGAACATGGTATCTCATGTGTTATGATCGAGCTCGAGCGCTCGAGAATACAGGTTCGTAGAAGTCCGTAGAAGGTAAATGTAGAGTGCCGGATAGTAGCGGATGTGGCACGGGAGGTACCCGAGTGGACAGGAACTTATTGTGGAATTCCCTTGGAATGGCGAAACTGCCCGAATCGGCTTCAAAGGACCGGTCATGCGAGTAGCCGTAAAAACGAAGTCAGAGTGGGTGGGGTACTACTTACTAGTTGAGTACTAGTATCTGGCAACTCATGCTAGCAGGCTTTTACATAACTGGAGTCACGAATATAGATTTCATGTTTGTGGTCAGAGTTCAAGAACAACTAGGTGGCTCCGCTTCTCCGAGTCAGCGGCGCAAAAGCGCAAACGGTGCCATTCAGATGAAGAATTTGTAGCTTTGCAACTTGTTCTGTGGATATACGAGCATTGAAAGGGGATTCCCGATAGATTTTCATGTTCTTCTCCTTCGCCTCATGGAATTGGAATTTGGAAACACAGCAAGAAGTCTACGGTTCTTCTCGGATGACGGGAATATGGAAACCCGCAGAGGCGGGAAACACTGGGCGAGGAAAGAGAACTCACGTTCGAGCCGAAAGAACAGAATCGACGCGTGTATTCGGATATACGGAGACGAGTATGAGAGTCGAGGACAGAAAAGAGAGATGATACGCTACGGGTCTGGAGATCTCCCTTATAAGGGGAGATCGGGTAAATAGAGATAAATACGAGATGTAAGGACCATCCTTACACCATACCGGGATACCGCTTTTATCTGCTGCACGCTACCACCACGATGCCTAGAGCACCTAGGCTGTACCGCCTATGCCACGAAATGTGTTAACACTGTTAAGTTTCCGAGTGGGATTGGGAGGACGAGGAATCGGAATTGAGGGTGTCAGAAGCGCGGCCGAGAATCTAGCGCCACTGGAGGTGAACGTCTCGGCTAAAATATGGAACACGCCGGAATTGCACACGGCACAATCGCTTGACTATCTGTCCCAATTTCCCTGGATCGTTACAGAGGCTAACACCCGCTACACGGTGAACCACGCTGTGTCGGCCATGTTACCTATTCCGTAGCCTAACTGCTACATTATGGGTCTATGTGAAAGACCGAACAGCCCTTCACAATTCTCCCCCATGGTATTTATTTCGCACTCTTCTAAGTAGTGCGTAACTTACTCTTTGAACTTAGTATGTATATTTCGGCCAAGCAGTTGTCCCAGTTGTTACATATTTTTGAACAAGTACTACAACTGCTCTTAACCCGACCGACTCCAACCCCGACCTAATCACCCCTCGACAGGACACCTCGGTTTGATCTCCCGACGCAAAGTTTGTGATTAAAATAGATTTGTATCTAAAGGGAACAAGTACCTCAGAACAATTGGTAGGAGGCACCCAGAGGGACGGAGTCGAATCGAGAATGTGTTGAATCTACTACCATCCCTCCACGCCGTCGCCCGCCTGCAATCCAAGTCTTTAGTCGCATCTCCGATGGTTTTAGTTTATAGGCACGTTCGTCAATCTTCATGCTTCATTCATTGATTGCTAGTCGAGGGCTTTAGCAGCTGTCGATGAGGAAACGTCAACAACTTCCTTCGTGAATAAGGATTTTACCGCGTACCCAATCTGTTACTCGAATCCCTGTTTCTTCATCTCGCCGTCCGCAGTAATTGACATTCGATCATGTCAAGCACCCATTCGGAGGATGAGGTGACGATGGGAGTACCCTCATTCAACGGATGTCAAGCTCCTACTTTCTTCGGATAGGGCCCTTTCTGACTTGCGCAGTTGATTCGATGCTATGACCAGGCGTTGGAAAGTCGTGACGTCAAAGTTCAGCGTTGGTTTGACGACATGTTGGTTATGAATTCGGCCTTCGGCCTTCCATGGTGTCATTGTTACATAATGTCGATTCTAGTTGGGTGAATCTACTGTACATTTGGGCGGTGGGTGCGATCGATTTATTTATTTTAATGAAAAATCTTACTTAACCGAGTCGTGATTATGAGCTCGAGAGTGTTTTACATGGATTCCTATGAAAATTTGAAGATCGCCAGTGTCGGGTCCCTGATGTTCATTCCATGAAAACTCGAAGATCGACAGTGTTGGGTGGGTCTTCTCGCCCTGATGTTCATTAAATTCATTTCATTTTCATGCAGCACCTCAAATCCGAACTTGTACTCGTCTGCTCAGGTCCCCGCCGGAAGTCGTTCCGAACCATCTCAACGTTGTAGCATCGCGGCTTTGATTTTGGTATGTATGTCCCTGCGTTCGGATGTTCGGAGAGAGGGCCCTTCAACATTGGTTTTCGGACGATGTGTTCAATTATTTAATGTAAGGAGATACAGTAATCGTTAGTACTACTTCATGTTCATATACACTTAGATGTAGATTTAACACCCCCTGCAACGTTCTGGAATTCAACTTTGGCCTTGGCACTTGCGTGGTGTTATTGCCAGTGGTTGTAGATTCTACTTGGTGAATCTACTTGTATGACCGTTGACGATCAGTTGGACGATGTGATCTAATTATTCATTTTACATAACATCTTGGTAAATCGGTAAGTATGGACATTCCGAACACAAGAACAACATACATACTTAACGCCGCAATGCAGCGACGCCGCGATGGTTCGGAACGAATTCCGGGGTCTTGAGTAGACGATGTACTGCAAGTAAAAATCTGAGTTATGAAATGAATTTAATAAACATCAGGGACACGAGAACGAGAGCACTCGCTCACCCAACACTGTCGATCCTCAAGTTTTCATGCGATCTAAAACATCGATGCAACTCGGTTAAAAGACCTTCATTTGCTCGCGCCGACGAAAGACGTGACGAGGCAACAAGCAAGTAAGCCGCGCAAAAACCCGCGATCTTATCATCCAGTCAGGAACCAAAAAATGATCATGAACGCGAGGGAGAAGACGAGAAAACGTACATGTATGGGAAATGAAGAAAGGGCGAATGAATTCGCTTCTCAGAATCTACGTCAGCGATCGCATAAGCGAGCAGAATCGCCCTCCAACCATGCAACGAAGAACTCCTGATCGTCGAAAACTTTCGGAGCCGGTGCGAAAGCCCCGCTCCGCCTGCTGCGCTACGAATCGGTTGCAAGCAGGCTCATGGAGACTGCGGTGTCAAAAACAAAGTATGTCTATACGCATGCATGCAAAGAGTAAAGAATGCAAAAGATTGAAGATGACGTATGAACGAACAAAAAGGAGAAAAGGAAAAAGGGAATAGCGGAGACAACAAAGGAAATAAAAGAAACAATGAAAGAAATAACAAAGACAACAAATTCCTCGAATCCATGACACCTATTCGCGGATAAAAAAGCACGACATGGATGCTCATCTTGTAGAAAATATGCCTTGGGATGGTTCAATCGCAGCCCCGAAAAATGCACACAACGCATCGCCAAGGCAACTTTATTGCGAAAACTTCACCACGTCGCGCTGAAAGCCCCGAGGCGTATTGGAAAAGATTGGGAAAGCCGAAGACCCGACGACGACTCGGAGGAAGTCGCCAAGCCCAAGCTAAAAGACGGGAAATGAATGGACGGATGAGAGTTTCATCCTGAGAAAATGTCAAGGGTGTATCCCGAATTCTCGGTACGGTGAGGGGACCTCCAAGTCCAAACACGAGAAGTGTGAACCGTTGACGTCGTATCGCCCCAAAATAGATCGAAGCCGTCTTTCGCCACGGTAACACTGGATAAAGATAACCTGCAATGTCGTTCCGTAACACAAGAATACCGATGAGTGGGTTATTCACCGGGGAAACGGTACCCAAAAGGCAAGTAGCAAGAGCAAGCACCATGAGTGCGAAAAACACTACCCAAAATGCACACAAGGATAAGCACGAGTCAACATGAGTTGCAACTCACCTTCAACCCGTATGACCCCATGTGCGGTTGTACACGAAAATCAAGGTTCGAATTCGCATCGTTTGGCCGAAGACGTCGGCCGAAGGAGATGTTTTGGGTATTTTTACCCTCTTCTAGTTCGCGTTGAAGGCGGCCTGCTGGAAACAATGTGTATAGGGTATCGTTATCATAGGAGCAACGAAGAGATGTGATGAAAGCACCACCGCGACTCCGAGAGCATCGAATTTTTTGAACTGCGGAGGAAAAGGCGATTGTGTTTGTAGTTTGGGCTCGAACCCGGACAAAGGAGAGGGTATTGCCTGGTTTAGCTCGTTCTTTCTCACAAAAGGCGCATGAGACAGGCACCATTGTTGCAGAAGCAGCACGAATGAATGAATTTACGCGTCAACGTGAGCTAAGATGAAATGATATCAGCGCTGGTGTATAAAAAAAGTGTGATGAACGAACGACTTTGCACGGTTGGATTAAATCAATCCTGTCCCAAGTAGGTAATTGACCGCGGTGGTTCTGGCCGCCTTGCTATTGCTGAGAGGGCGCCATAAGGCGATAAGTAAGATTAAAAGACGTCCCTACCGACATCGTGCCGAGCCCTGGGACAGTGCGGGTGGCCAAGTTGTGAAGAATTTCCGTTTGTATTTGTTATATTTCGCTCGTTTGACCAAGACTGTGACGACGAGCTTGAGCTGGGAAGACGGAGCCAGGATCAACATGGATGTACAAGACAAGAAGGTTGGGCGGTACAAAGGCCTCGATAACCAGAAAAGGAACTGGGCAGAGGGTGTGGCACACCCACCGACGCGCCTCGTGGCCCAGTCATAAATGAACATCCAATCGCATCCATTGTAGTACTAGTATAAAACACAAAGTTCCCATCGCTCCCAAAATCCCATCTCTCTTGACGCGACTGCGGATATTATACGGCGAAGCCCCGGGAAAGGAATTATTTCGTTCTCGGCACCCCGCCAGGAAACACGAGGCAGCCCAATTTACACGTCGTTCAAAACCAACCAGCGCTTCCAGTCTCTCTCCTTCCATCATCATGTCTTACTCTCCTTCAAGCAACCGGGTCCGCTCGTTATGGCAGAGCTTTGTCAAATCCTCTACTGGAAGCCGGAATGCCACGGAACACAAGATTCGTGCGGCCACCGTCAAAGCAGACGAGGCAGCCAAGGCAGGCATCGCCAGAGATATCCAAGAAAAGTCCTTTCGCACCCTGCGAGCCCAATGGCAATCCCTTCTTCTCAAGGAGGGCCTCTCTGATGCTGATTGGAGCGACATCACCGAGGCAGAGAAGGACGCCGTCACCACCATCCTGGGCGAGCTCCCAGACGACGACCAGGACCCATTCCCATCCTCCTCATC
>Ga0307513_10008472_pt1 | contig 13141 bp, 13 predicted proteins | sample 15_EM_MG_FD_202174 | JGI IMG/M metagenome (GOLD analysis project Ga0307513, IMG submission 202174) | Populus trichocarpa ectomycorrhiza microbial communities from riparian zone in the Pacific Northwest, United States - 15_EM | ecosystem: Host-associated > Plants > Roots > Unclassified | place...
CGCCAGTGCGGCGGCGCCAGCCGCACCAGCCGGGGCACGCCGCCCGCCCGCCGGATCAGCGGCAGGTAGGCGTCGTAGAAGGGCTGGAACACCACCACCTCGTCGCCCGGCTCGATCAGCCCGAGGAAGGTCGCCGCCAGCGCCTCGGTCGCGCCCGAGGTGACGGTGACCTCGGAGGCCCAGTCCAGGTCCAGCCCCTGGGTGCGTCCATAGTGCCGGGCCACGGCCTGGCGCAGGTCGGGCAGGCCGGCCATGGGCGGGTACTGGTTGTCGCCGTTCAAGACCGCGTCGGCGGCCTTGGCGCGGATCGCCGGCGGCCCGGGGTCGTCGGGAAAGCCCTGGCCCAGGTTGATGGCGCCGGTCCGCCGGGCAAGGCCCGACATCTCCTCGAAGACGGTGGTCGGCAGGGTCGCGAAGGTCGGATTGGCCATGGCGGTCGCTTGCGGCGGAACTATTCGTCCTTCAGCATCCCCCGGCGCGTCCGTCCATGAGCTTGTGGCTCAGGCTTCCTTGACGCGCTTCTTGCGGAACGAGGGGTTCAGCACTTTCTTCCGCATGCGGATCGACTTCGGCGTCACTTCCACCAGTTCGTCCTCCTCGATGTAGGCGATGGCCTGTTCGAGGGTCGGGCGGCGCGGCGGGGTGAGGCGAACGGCCTCGTCCTTGCCCGACGCGCGGACGTTGGTGAGCTGCTTGGCCTTCATCGGATTGACGTCGAGATCGTCCTGGCGGGAGTTCTCGCCGATGATCATGCCCTGATAGGTCTTCTCGTTCGCGCCGACGAACATGAAGCCGCGGTCCTCGAGATTCCACAGCGCGAACGCCGCGGTCTCGCCGTCGGAGTTGGAGACCAGCACGCCCTTGCGGCCGGCGTCGATAGCGCCCTTGTAGGGCTCGTAGTGGCTGAACACGCGGTTCAGCACGCCCGAGCCGCGGGTGTCGGTGAGGAACTCGCCCTGATAGCCGATCAGCGAGCGCGAGGGCGACATCAGGCTGATACGGGTCTTGCCCGCGCCCGAGGGGCCCATGTCCTTCAGCTCGGCCTTCCGGGCCGACAGTTTTTCGATGACGATGCCGGAGAACTCGTCGTCGACATCGATCATGACGTCCTCGATCGGCTCCAGCTTGGCGCCGGTTTCCGGGTCGATCTGGAACACCACCCGCGGGCGGCTGATCGACAGCTCGAAGCCCTCGCGGCGCATGCCCTCGATCAGCACGCCCAGCTGCAGTTCGCCGCGGCCGGCGACTTCGTAGGCGTCCTTGTCCGGGGTCTCGGTGACCCGGATGGCGACGTTGGACTCGGCTTCCTTGAGCAGGCGGGCGGCGATCACGCGGCTCTGCACCTTGTCGCCTTCGCGGCCGGCCAGCGGGCTGTCGTTCACCGACACGGTCATGGAGATCGTCGGCGGGTCGATCGGCTGGGCCGGCAGGGCCTGCGCCACGTCCATGGCGCACAGGGTGTCGGCCACGGTCGCCTTGGAGAGGCCGGCGATGGCGACGATGTCGCCCGCCTCGGCGTCCTCGATCGGCTGGCGCTTCAGGCCGCGGAAGGCCAGCACCTTGGTGATGCGGCCGCGCTCGATCTCCTTGCCGTCGAGGCTCAGCGCATGGATCGGCATGCCGGGCGTGGCCTTGCCGGACTGGATGCGACCGGTCAGCAGGCGGCCGAGGAACGGGTCGTTCTCGATCAGCACCGACAGGATCTGGAAGGACTTGTCCTTGTTGGCGACGACCGCCGGCTCGGGGACGTGGCGTACGATCAGGTCGAACAGCGGGGCCAGGGTGTCGTTCGGCTTGGCCATGTCCAGGGTCGCCCAGCCGTTCTTGCCCGAGGCGTAGATGTGCGGGAAGTCGAGCTGCTCGTCGGTGGCGCCCATGGCGGCGAACAGGTCGAACACGTCGTTGAGGATGCGGTCGGGATCGGCGTGGGGCCGATCGACCTTGTTGAGGCAGAGGATCGGGCGCAGGCCCATCTTCAACGCCTTGCCCAGCACGAACTTGGTCTGGGGCATGACGCCTTCCTCGGCGTCCACCAGGATCACGCAGCCGTCCACCATGCCCAGGATCCGCTCGACCTCGCCGCCGAAGTCGGCGTGGCCGGGGGTGTCGATGATGTTGATGCGGGTCTCGCCCGCTTCGCCATGCCAGAGCACGCTGGTGCACTTGGCCAGGATGGTGATGCCGCGCTCGCGCTCCTGATCATTGGAGTCCATGGCGCGCTCGACCGTCGCCTCGTTGGCTCGGAAGACGCCGGACTGGGCGAGCAGCTGGTCGACCAGGGTGGTCTTGCCATGGTCGACGTGGGCGATGATGGCGATGTTGCGCAGCGACATGAGGACGTACGGGCCTTTTCGAGGAGGCGGGGCTTTTAGGCGACGCGGGGCGTTTCCGCCAGCGCCTTGTGGTCGCGGTCGCTTCGCCGCGGGTCGCCGCGCCGGCGCGGCATCAGGCAAATTAACGAATAGGGCAGGCTGGTTGTGCGGTGCAGCAATAGCACGGCGGCCTTATGAACGCCACTAACTTACGGAAAACTCGCGTAAACCGCGCTTTATGCGCAATTTGTCGCGAACGCCACGCATTTGGCGCTTGCCGTTTTGTGCGCCGCACCGTATACGTACTGATGTGAGGCGTCGGTGACGCCTCTGCCCTTCCTGGGCGTTTCCTCCCTAATGAACTGCCGCGCCTTCGGGCGCGGCTTTTTTTTGGCCTGGGCCGCGGGCGGGCGCCAGACCTACTTCAGCCCGGCCCAATCCGCCAGGGCCAGCGAACGGGTCAGCCGCTCGACATCGGTCTTCAGCCGGGTGAACCCCTCGGTGGGCGTCAGGCTCGCCTCGTCCAGATAGAGCGCCCGGTTGATCTCGATCTGCAGGGCGTGGACCCGCCGCGCCGGCCGGCCGTAGTGCTCGGTCGTGTAGCCGCCGGCATAGGGCGTGTTGCGCGCGACCCGATAGCCCATCGCCTGCAGCTCCCGCTCCACCCGCGCCGTCAGCGCATCGGAACAGGCCGCCCCGAACCGGTCGCCCAGGACGATGTCGCAGGGCGAGGCCCGCCCGTTGGTGCGGGCCGCGGCGGCCGGCATGGAGTGCCAGTCGATCAGCACCGCAAACCCGTGGGCGGCATGGGCCTCGCCCAGCAGGCGGGCCAGGGCGGCGTGGTAGGGCCGGTGCGCCCGGTCGATCCGGTCGCGCGCCTCGGCGTAGTTCAGCTTGCGCGCATAGATCTCCTGGCCTTCGGAGACCACGCGGGGGATCGCGCCGAGCCCGGCGGCCACGCGGGCCGTGCGGGCGCGGGCGAAGTCCGGCAGGGCGTCGGCGAACATGGCGGGGTCGAGCTCGAAGGCGTCGCGGTTCACGTCGATATAGGCGCGCGCCAGGCTGGCGGTGAGCAGGGCCGCGCCGACCGAAGGCGCCAGGCCGATCAGTTCGTCTACGAAGGCGTCCTCCGACCGGCGGATGGCGGTGGCGTCCAGCGCCGCGGCGGCCATCATGTCGGCGGGGTAGAGGCGGCCCGAATGGGGGGAGGCGAACACCAGCGGCGTGGGGGCTGGCATACCGTCGACCGCACCGCGCCGCACCGCGAACGCCGGCCCGTCCTCGGGGGCGGTCTCCTTGGCGGCGAGGGGCTCCCAGGCGGTCATCGCGCGCATAATGACGACGCCCCGCGCGGCGGGTCAAACAGATCGCGTCCGACCTGCGACGATGGGTTCATCGGGGGTTTACGTTCGAGGCTGTAGATTGGCGTTTCGACCCCTCATCGCGGAGCCATCATGCCTCGGATCCTTCTCGCCGAAGACGACGACTCCCTGCGGGGGTTCCTCGCCCGGGCGCTGGAGCGGGCAGGGTACGAGGTGCTGGCCTGCGCCGACGGGGACGAGGCGGCCGCCGCGCTGGACGAGAGCTGGGACCTGTTGCTGACCGACATCGTCATGCCCGGCATGGACGGCATCGAGGTGGCGCGCCAGGCTGCGGCGAAGCAGCCCGGCCTGCGGATCATGTTCATCACCGGTTTCGCCGCCGTGGCCCTGGCCGCCACCGACTCGGCCCCGCCCGGCGCCAAGGTGCTGTCCAAGCCGATCCACCTGCGCGAGATCGTCGCCGAGGTCGAACGGATGATGGCGGCGGCCTAAGCCCGCAGCGACGCTTGCACGCGCCGCCGCGCATCGTTATATCCCCGCCTTCCCGCGACCGCCCCAGGGCGGACCGCATCGGTTCGGACGCGTAGCTCAGCGGGAGAGCACCTCGTTGACATCGAGGGGGTCACAGGTTCAATCCCTGTCGCGTCCACCATCTTTTTCAAAGACTTAGCTCTCCTTCAGGCCGCGGGGCCTTCGCGCGCGCCGCGGGGTGGAAGCCGGCGCCGGTTTCCGTCTGGTCGGGCTGGAGGCGCGGCGGCTGGGGCATCGTAGGCCCCCGGTCCCTCTCGGGGGATCCGGGACCAGGGGCCAGATACCGGCCGGCCGAGGAGGGGATCCTTCGGCCAGCCTGCATCTGCGTAACCCCCCGGGGAGCAAGGCGTTGCGCGAGACCTCAAAAAGGCGATCCGCCCCGTTCAGGCGGGCGCGGTGAAATTCTCGGCGTCCTCGTGCGCGTCGCCGTGCTCGACCTGGACGACCCGGATCGCCCGCGCTCAGCGCTTGCGGCGCAGCAGGCGCGCCGCGACCATGCCCGCGCCGGCGATCAGCAGTGGCGCGCCCGCGCCGATCAGCGGGGCCGGCGCGCCGTGCGGGTCGGCGTGCGGCGCCGCGGGCGGCTTGGGATGATGCTGCTGGAAGGCGTGCCAGCGGCCCCAGATGTTGCGGCCGCGATCCTGGGCGGCGGCGGGGAGCGCGACGAGCGCCAGGAGCATGGCGATGGCGAGTACACGCATGATACAGGTCCCTTGGTGTCTGGACCCGACCTGCAACCGCGGCGCCAGACCGGCGCGGGCGTCGACCCCGCCAGGAGACGGCTTGCTCGCCTGTTAGGTGAACGTTAAAGACAACCCCGGCCGGCTGGGGCAACGCTCCCGCTGGCCTGCTCGTGGGCTTAATGGGGATTAAATCTTATGCGCGTCGCCGCCGCTGCTCTGTTCCTGACGTTCGTCGCCGGCTCCGCGCTGGCCAACCCGCACCATCCTCCGGTCCATCCCGATCCCCACGGCGCGCCCGCGCCGCTGATCGGCGCCGGCGCGCCCATGCTCCTGGCGGGCGCCAGCCTGGTCGCCGCCAAGCTCCTGCGCCGCAAGCGCTAAGGCTCGCGGGCCTGCCCGCTGGAAACCCGTTGATGCGGCTGGTGCTTTCGGGGACAACTCGAGGCCAGATTTTCCTGCGGAAGGCCCGTGACATGTTTGCCAAGCTAACGAGCAGCCTGGCCGTCGCTGCTGCAGCGACGGCCATTGCTTCGGCCGCCCAGGCCCACGCCATGCTGGAGGCGGCGACGCCTGCGGTGAACGGCGTGGTCGCCGGGGCGCCGAAGGAAATCCGCATCACCTTCAGCGAAGACATCGTTCCGGCCTTCTCCGGAATCGCGCTGAAGGGGCCCGGCGGGGCGACCATCGCGACCGGCAAGGGCGCGGTGGACAAGGAGGGGACGACCCTGATCGTTCCCGTGAAGGCGGCGTTGAAGCCCGGGGCCTACCAGGTCCAATGGCGCGCGGTCTCCACCGACACCCACAAGATGACCGGGACCTACGCCTTCACGGTGAAATAGGCTCCGTCGGCGGTTCTTCGACGACGCGCCGCGACGCCATTCGGCCGGGTTCGCCTGAGGCGGGCGGCTCGACTGGCGCCTGCGACAATTTTCCCGACGCCGCGTCCTTCCGGCCACAGCGCCCGCGTCCGGGCGGACATCCTGCATTGTCGGGCAGGTGCTTTATCTTTCTGAAACAACCCCTTAACCAAACTGACGCGGCGGCAAAAAATGCTCCGGAAGCGGCGCTCAGGCCGCTTCATGCCGCCGTTTCGCCCCGATATCGGTCGCTCCACGCAAGAATCTCCTGGCGTGTCGCATAGCGGTGTTCGATAGAAAGCTGGCTCCAGCCACCGCGTCAGACGGAGGCAGGGCCAGCGGGGGAGGAAGCGACAAGGACGGCGCCCAGACTCGTCCACCACGACACGGCCCATGGCGCCCTCCCTCGCGGGAGCGGCGCCGTTTCTTTTTCAGCTAGGGCTTCTGCTTCGCCGGCAGGGCGGCGACCTCGGCGGGCGTCAGCTTGCGCAGGGTCGTCACGGGACAGCGTTGCGGGCCGATGGAGCTGGGCGCGATCACCTCGGCGTCCAGCCCCGTGCAGATCCAGGAACTGCCGCGCGAGACCAGCGCGATGCGTTCGGTCCAGCGGATCTCCGGGCAACTGCCCATCAGCTCCATCTGGTAGACGTCCCTGACGCCGACGCGGATGTTCACCGTGTGCTCGTCGACAGCATTGAAGCCGTTGACGCTCCTGGCCCAGAAACACTGCTTCGCGGCCGGCTTGCCGGCGGCGGGCGCATGGGCGGCGTGGGCCATGGGGCCGGCGGCCGCGGTCACCACGAGGGCCGCCAGTACGGCGGCGGGACGGATAGGCGTCGACATCCTCGGACTCCGAGACATTCGTGTTGCAGCCCCGCCGGGGATATAGGGGCTCGCAGGTCGGCTAGGAATGGCCGCGCCGGGCCGCCCGGCGTGCGAATCGCGCCGGATCGACCAGGGCCGCCATGGCCTGGGGCAGGGGCGAGGGCGCGCCGGTCGCCAGCGCCGCCACATGCTCGGCCAGCAGGGGCGCGGCGGCGAAGCCCCGCGAACCCAGCCCGCTCAGAACGAAGAGGCCCGCGGGACCCGTGGCGCCGGCCAGGGGCAGGCGGTCGGGCGTCACCGCGCGCACGCCGGCGCGGCCCTCCAGCCTGGCCCCGGCGATTCGCCCCGCCAGTTCGGGCAGGACCTCGCCCAGGGTGGCGAGGTTGCGCCGGTGGTCGGCCTCGCGCACCTCCACGCCGGTGTCGCCGCGGTCGTGGGTGGCGCCGAACAGCAGGCCGTCGCGGGTCGGGGCGACATAGCCGCCCCAGGCCGCCGCCGCCGGGGGCGCGAGGCCCGCGACCCAGGTCGCCTGTCCCCGCACGGGGCCGAGCGGCAGGCCGGGGATCAGGTCGGCGCTGGCGGGGCCTGCGGCGACGATCACCGCGTCGGCCTCTGCGAGGAGCCCGCCCTGGGCGTCCACCAGCCGCCAGCCGCCCGCCGCGCGGGGCTCAAGCCTGGCCGCCGCGCCGGGGATCAGGCCTTCGGTCCAGGCGGCCAGGATCGGGGCCGGATCGACGACCAGGGCGTGGGCCTGGTCGAGGCCCGCCGGGACGGGCTCGCCCAGCCGGCGGGTGGTCTCGGCCGCGTCGACCAGGGCCAAGGCGTCGGGCTCGTAGAGGTCGGCGCCGGCGATCCTGGCGAAGCGGGCCGGGTCGCGATCGCCCGTGGCGAGCTGCAGGACCCCGCGTTCCAGGATCGCCTTGGGGACCTGCGCATAGAGCTGGCCGGCGCGGTGGGTCGCCTGGGCGAAGAGTTGGGCCAGCGGCCCGAGCGCGGCGTCCAGCCGCGGGGTGACCAGCGCCGCGGGATTGCCCGAGGCGCCGGCGCCGGCGACCCGCGCCTCGACCAGCAGCACCTCGGCGCCCAGGGCCCGCAGCGCCCGGGCGGCGCTGGCGCCGGCGACGCCCGCCCCGATGACGGCGATCCTGGGCATGGGCCCAGGCGATGGCGGCACGCCCGGCAGGCGCGCTTCCAGGCGCTGGCGCTTGCGCCCGAAGCCGGGCTGCTTCTCGACGGCGAAGCCGGCCTGGTCCAGCCCGCGACGGACGGCGCCGGCGACCGTGAAGGTGGCGGCGCGCGCGCCGGGCGCCGAGCGTGCCGCCACGGCGGCCAGCACCTCGTCGCGCCACATCTGCGGATTGAGCGCGGGGGAAAATCCGTCGAGGAACCAGGCGTCGGCCGAGCCGCTCCAGGCTTCGAGCGCCGGCAGGGCCTCCATCACCGCCAGGTCGAGGATCGCGTCGACTTCGGGAAGCTCGACCCGGTGGAAGCCGCGCGCGTGGCCGGGCCAGCGCTCGACCAACAGGCCGGCAAGGTCGGCGACCTCGGGCCAGGGCGCCAGCGCCCGGGCCGCCTCGTGGGCGTCGAGGGGGTGGGCCTCGACGGAGAAGACGTGCAGCCGGGCGCCGGCGGGGCGCGTGCGCCGCCAGAGGTCCAGCAGGGCCAGGACGTTCAGCCCCGAGCCGAACCCCAGCTCGCCGACCACGAAGCGGTCGCGGCCGGCCCAGGCCTGCGGCAGGCCGCAGCCGGCCAGGAAGACGGCGCGCGATTCGGCCAGCCCGTCGGTGGTGGAGAAATAGATGTCGCCATAGAGCCGCGAGCGCGGCTGGCCCTCGTCGGTCCAGACGAGCGGCGAGTCCCCGGGCGGTGCGGGGGCGGCGGGAGGAGGGTCGGGGTCCGCGCTCATCATCTCAGGCGTTGGGCCGTCACGCGCCCCTCGGCAACCCAACGAAAAAGGGCCGCCCCGAAGGACGGCCCTCTCGTAGCGCAGTCAGCGCCGAGAAGCGTAGAGCTTCTCGAGCTTAGCTGGCGGCCGGAGCAGCGGCCGAATCAGCCGGAGCAGCCGAATCGGCAGCCATGGCGGCGTCGGAAGCGGCGGCGGTCGCCGAAGCGGCGGCGTCGGTGGCGGTGTCGGCGGCGGCGGTCGCGGCGGACGCGTCCGCAGCGGCTTCCGTGGCGGCCGAGTCGGCCTTTTCAGCGGGCTTGCCGCAGGCGGCGACGGAGAGGGCGGCGACGGCGGCGCCGGCGACGAGCAGCTTGCGAAGAATGTCGGAGGTCATGTCCCTGGTCCCCTAGATCGGAGGTTTGAAGCGCGCGGCGAAATCGCCCCCCTTTGGCCTGCCCGTTGCCGGGAGGGCGAAGTGGAGAGCGCCGCATACGCAGTGGAGGAATATGCCGTGGTTCGCGTCAGTGGCAAGGCTTTAATTCACGCGCCCGTGATCACTTCCTTCATTTTCGGGTCCTGCCGATTCCCGAGGCAGGCGAATGGGAAGCCGGGCTGCGCCTCTAGGCCTCGTTCGGGATGGCGCCCAGGGCTTCTTCCAGCTCCAGGAACGACGGCTGGGCGCCGGAGGGGACGTTGCCGCGGCCGATCTCCACGGAGATCTGGGCGGCGTTGCCGTGCAGGTGGGCGACCAGCACCGCGCTGATGATGCGGTAGAAGGCGCTTTCCTCCTCGACGATCTCCTTCAGGCGGGTCGCGATCGGCCCCACCAGGCCATAGGCCAGGAACACCCCCAGGAAGGTCCCCACCAGCGCGCTGCCGATCATCTCGCCCAGCACCTCGGGCGGCTCGGTGATCGAGCCCATGGTCTTGATGACCCCCAGCACGGCGGCGACGATGCCCAGGGCGGGCAGGGCGTCGGCCATGTTGGTCAGGGCGCCGGCCGGCGCGAGCGCTTCATGGTGGTGCTTCTCGAGCTGCTTTTCCATGGCGTCCTCGACCTGGTGCGGGTCCTCGAGGTTCATGGTCATCATCCGCAGGGTGTCGCAGATGAAGTCGACGGCGAAGTGGTCCTTCATCACCCGCGGGAAGCGCGAGAAGATCGAGCTCTCCTTCGGGTTCTCGATGTGGCTCTCCAGGGCGATCACGCCCTTGGACTTCATGGTCTTGGTGAGCAGGAACAGCAGCGAGAGCAGGTCGCGGTAGTCCGACGCCTTCCACTTGGGACCGGAGAACACCTTGGCCAGGCCGCCGCCGGCGCCTTTGACCACGACCATCGAATTGCCGATCAGGAACGCCGCGATGGCCGCCCCGCCGATGGCCATCATCTCGTGAGGCAGGGCGTGCAGGATCACGCCGATCTTGCCGCCGGAGATGATGAAGCTGCCGAACACGAGGCCGAACAGCATCACGATGCCGATGATCTGGAACATCTGGAGGAAACGGCCCCTGGGAACAGTAGGGCGCCAGCTTCGCGGTTAATGCTTAATGTCCAGTGAGCGGCCCGGCGTTTGCGCGGCAGCGCGGCGCGCCGTAACAGCAGGGACATGACTGAGCTTGCTTCGCCTCCGCCCGGCCTGCCGCGCCGAAGCTTCGCCATCATCTTCGGCGTGTCCATGGCCACGGCCATGGGCAACACCGGCCTGATCTCCGTGCTGCCGGCCATCGGCCGGTCCACCGGGATCAAGGACACCATGGTGGTGGCGATCTTCTCGCTGTCGGCCCTGATGTGGGCTGGCTCCTCGCCCCTGTGGGCCAGGGCCTCGGACCGCTACGGCCGCAAGCCGATGATGCTCATCGGGCTGACGGGTTTCATGGTCTCGATGATCTGCTGCGGCTTCGTGGTCGGCGCCGGGCTGCGCCAGATGGCCACGCCGCTGATGATCTTCGTGATGTTCCTGTTCGCCCGGGCCTTGTTTGGCCTGTTCGGCGCGGCCACGAGTCCCGCCACCCAGGCCTATCTGGCCGAGTACACGCCGCTCGAGCGCCGCACCCAGGCCATGTCGAGCCTGGCCGGCGCCATCGGCCTGGGCACGGTGATCGGCCCGTTCCTGGCGCCCCTGTTCATCCTGCCCTTCGTGGGGCTCGCCGGACCGCTCTTCGGCTTTGCGCTGATCGCCGCGGTGATGCTGTCGATCGTGGTGCGCTATCTCCCCGAAAGCCAGCGCATCCCGGCGCGCGAACCGGTCAGGCCGCGCGGCGCCTCCGAGCCGAAGGCCAGGCCCCTGTGGCGGGACCCCCGGCTGACGCCCTTCCTGGTCTACGGCTTCCTGGTGGCGGTCTGCCAGACCGGCCAGGCCCAGACCCTGGGCTTCCTGATCATCGACAAGCTGAGCATGTCGCCTGCCGAGGCGCAGGGCTTCATCGCCGTGGCCATGATGTTCGGCGCGGTGGCCGGCCTGCTCGCCCAGTGGGGCCTGATCCGGATGTTCGAGATGACGCCCCGCCAGCTGCTCCGCTGGGGCGTGCTGGTGGCGGCGCTAGGCAATCTGCTGGTGGCGGTCGCGCCCAACTATTGGGTGGTGGTGGCCGGTTATGCGCTCTCCAGCCTGGGCTTCGGCTTCGCGCGGCCGGGCTTCACCGCCGGCTCCTCGCTCGCCGTGGGACTGGGCGAGCAGGCCCGCGCCGCCGGCGCCATCGCCGCCGTGAACGGCGTCAACGTGGTGTTCGCGCCGGGCTTCGTCTGGCTCTACCAGCACGCGGCCTGGGCGCCGTTCCTGATGAACGGGGTGATCCTGGCCGGGCTGCTGGCCTATGCTTTCAACAGCAGGGCGCTGAAGAACGCCGATCCCGAACCCACCACCCTGGCCGACACGGCCCTGGCGTCGCTGGAAAGCAGCGCAGAGGGCGGCGGGGCGGCCTAAATCGCGGGCGGCGCGCCGGCCAGCCCGGCTTCGCTGCGCAGGCGTCGGACCATCTCCATGGAGACGTAGCCGTCGGCGATCAGGCCGCGCGACTTCTGGAACGCCCGCAGCGCCTGGCGGGTGTTGACGCCCACCACCCCGTCCGGCGGGCCGGAGTCGAAGCCCAGGGCGGCCAGCGCCCTCTGGGCGTCCATGCGGTCGACCAGGGACAGGGGCGCCTCGTAGGGCCAGGCGCGGACCAGCGCGCCCGAGCCGGCGAAGCGGTCGGCCAGCAGGCCCACGCCCAGCGCATAGGCGGTGGAGTTGTTGTACTTGCGGATGGCGAAGTGGTTGGGCAGGGCCAGGAACATCGGCCCGGCGGCCCCGGACGGCGCGATCAGCGTGGCCCGGGCGGCCAGGTCGGCCTGGCGCCAGGATCCGCCGTCGGCCGGGCGCACGCCGCGGGCGGCCCACTCCAGCGGGGTCTCCTGCGGCCCCTCGGTGAGGCTGTAGTCGAAGCCCGGCGGGACCAGCACCTCGCGGGCCCAGCTCTGGCCCCGGGTCCAGCCGCCCTGGGCGGCCAGCAGGTTGGCGGCCGAGGCCAGGGCGTCGGCGCTGGAGCCCCAGATGTCCCGCCGGCCGTCCCCGTCCCCGTCCACGGCGGTGGAGAGGAAGGTGGTGGGGATGAACTGGGTCTGGCCCATGGCGCCGGCCCAGGACCCCGTCAGCCGCTCGCGCGGCCATTCGCCCGAGCCGATGATCCTCAATGCGGCCATCAGCTGGTCCTCGGCGAAGCCGCGACGACGCCCGTCGGCGGCCAGCGTCGCCATCGAGCGGACCACGTCATAGGTTCCCTGGATCGCGCCGAAGCCGGATTCCATGGCCCAGACGGCGATCAGGACCTCGCGCGGGACGCCGTAGCGGGCCTCGACGCCGGGCAGCCACGCAAGGTCGGCGCGGCGCTGGCGGCCCAGTGCAATGCGGTCCTCCGTCACCACGCCCTTGATATAGTCGCCCACGGGCTTGGAGAATTCCGGCTGGCGGGAGTCCAGCGACGATACCCGGTCATCGGGGACAAGGCCGGCCAGCTGGCGGTCCAGCAGGCCGGCGGGCAGGCCGGCGGCCATCGCGCGGCCGTAGAAGTCCCGCAGCCAGGCGTCGAAGGCGGGGCTGCCGGATGACGCCGACAGGGCGGCGGGCAGCAGGTTGGCCGAGGGGCCGGCGCAGCCGGCGATGGCGAGGGAGACGAAGGCGCGACGATCCATGGGCAGACCCTAGCTGGCGTCGCGGGGCGCCTTCAATCCATCGTCGGGGCGGGTGCAGCGTTGACTTGGGCCCAGGCCACCCGTATATGCGCCCGCTCTGTTGAAACCCCCGGACGCTTCTTTGTCCGCGCGCCCGAGACAAGGTCATGAAGGTCAGAAGCTCGCTCAAGTCGCTCAAGACGCGTCACCGCGACTGCAAGCTCGTGCGCCGCAAGGGCCGAGTCTACGTCATCAACAAGACCAATCCCCGCTTCAAGGCCAAGCAGGGCTGACGCGCTCCGATGCCCGGCGCGGTTCCTGAAGCCGTCGTCTGGGATATCGGCAACGTCATCGTGCGCTGGAACCCGCGCACGCTCTATTCCAAGATATTCCCGGATTGCGCCGAGTGCGACCGCTTCCTGAGCGAGGTCTGCACCATGGACTGGCACCTGGCTCATGACCGCGGAGCGACCTTCGCGGAAAACCGCGGGCCGCTGATCGCGCGCTATCCCGAGCACGAGCTGGCGATCCGCGCCTGGGGCGATCGGTGGTGGGAGATGTTCTCCGGCGCCATCCCCGAGA